>WNGF01008615.1_pt1 | contig 21556 bp, 23 predicted proteins | sample 5400641 | NCBI WGS metagenome assembly WNGF01 (sample SAMN13153371, study PRJNA577476) | soil metagenome | isolation source: 80 cm soil or saprolite under grassland replicate 2 | place: USA:California | collected 2016-06-15 | reverse complement strand
CGGGCTCATAACCCGGAGGTCGCAGGTTCAAATCCTGCCCCCGCTACTGCGAAAGGCCCGCAAACGCGGGCCTTTCGTTTTCGGGTTTGGCGGGGCCACTAGCCTCGCCATCGCGGTCGGGGCTCACGAGTGGGCTCGGATCCAGGCGAGGATCAAGGCGCGTGTCCTGGGGCCCGCCGGCGGGCCCTGAACGAGCTCCCAACCGTGAAGCGCTCCGGGGTAGAGGACACTGCGCTTGTCCTGCGAGCCGGCTGTGCGGACAACCGTGCGGGCTTCGTCCAAGGGGGCACGCGAGTCGTCGCGGCTTCCGATGTAGAGCAGCGGCGCGCGTAAAGCCCGAGCACCGGGCTTGTTGATTCCGAAGCCAGACCAGAGGCGGGTCCCCGAGAGGCTGACGATGCCTGCGACGGGCAGTCCGGCGCTGTTCTGGACGGCTGCTGCGCCGCCCATCGAGGCGCCGATCAGGAAGACGTGCTCGGCACCGTTGTCGTGCGCGCGCGCCACGGCGGCCGCGAGGTCGCGTCCGAGCGCGAGTGCGTTTTGGGTGGGTCTCTGGGAGAGGCCGTTTCCACGGAAGTCGAAGGCGACAATTCGCAGCCCGCTCGCCAGCAGCGTCTTCGCGTAATCGATCGTGTCGCAAAGGTTGGATAGACCTTGATGGGCGAGCACCACAGTCGTCGGGCCACGGCCGGCCTCGATGGCGTAGAGGCGAACGCCATCGGATGTCTCGAGCCAAAGCGGCTCGGCCTTGAAGCCGGAATACAAGGAGCCGCACTCGGTTAAGAGCGACGGTGGCCTCGCTTCTGCAGATCTGGCGCCGTGCTCGGAACCACAGGAAGTGGCCGCTACAGCGGCTGCGAGAACACCGAACGCAATTCCGAGAACGCGCACCATTTCCTCTCGCGTAATAGTATCGGTGATAATAGTCTCGTGGAGAGAATTCCTACAACGACCGAGGGGGCGGTGCTCGGGCTCGTCGCGTTCGGCGAGCGCTCCGGATATGACCTCGCGCGGCTGGCCGAGGACAGCGTCGCGCACCTCTGGACGCCCTCCCAGAGCCAGATCTACAAGACTCTGCCCCGCCTCGTCGCCTGCGGCCTAGCACGCAGACGTGAGATCGAGCAGCGCGGCCGGCCCAACAAGGCGCTCTACAGGATCACCGCGGAAGGACGGAAGACCCTTCGTCGCTGGCTCGACGAGGTCGAAGAGGAGCCGACCGGCGGCAGGGTCGTCTTCGCGCTCAAGCTCTTCTTCTGCGAGTTCGCCTCAGCGGGCACTGCGCCGACCCAGCTCGCCGCCTACCGGCGCTTCCTTACGCGCCGGCTCGAACGCTACGAAGCGCTCCGTGACGGGCCGCGCCGCTTCGACAGCATCTACCCTCAGTTCGTCCTGGAGCACGGCATCAAGCGGGCACAAGCCGCGCTCGCCTGGATCGACGAGACCACCGCGAGAATCGAATCGAGCGCGGGCGCCTCGACACAACGATCCTCGAAGGTCCTCTCATAGCCGACGACGGGACCTCAAAAGCCCACAGGCGGGCTTTTTATCGCCCGCGGGCGGCGGAGTATGCTCCCGCCCGTGCCTTATCTGTGGCCTGACGACGACGGGTTCGGCGAATCGCGGGGATGGGACCGCGCCTCCATCGCGTTCAACACGAGGCATGAGTATCGGCCCAAGCTCGGGCAATCGGATCTGCTCCTGCCCGGATCCGGGCGCACCTTTCTCCTGTGCTGGGTCGCGGGTGTTTGTATGGCGTTCCTGTACGTCGGCATACCGCTCTTCATCCTGAACATTTTCCTCCCATCGCTCGCCGGCTGGTTCGGGATCGTCTTCGCGGCGGCATTCCTCGGCCTTCCGGTCGCCCTGTTCGTTGTTTCGAAGCACGAGGACAAGGGGCTCCGCAGGCTCGCTCGGGAGCTCTGACCTACCGCCGGAAACGGTGCTTTCGGCGTTTCTAGGCGGTGGCGCATCTGCTCCCGTAGCGCGGCACTCGGGTTGCCGTAGAAGTTTGTGTCACGAGCGCTTCTGAAATGATCCGCCCGGACCCTGTACGAAGGAGGCGACATGGCGACAATCGTGGAAAGCGTCGATATATCCCGCCGTCCCGAAGAGGTCTTTTCGTACGTGACCGACCCCTCTCGCCTGCCTGAGTGGCAGGAGAGCGCGGTCGGCGTCCGGCAGAAGGGGAACGGGCCCCTCGCCGTGGGCTCGAGGGTCGCCGTGACCCGGCGGATGGGCCGCCAGGAGCGGACGATGACCTCGGAGTTGACGGAGGTGAATCCTCCAAGGAGCTGGGCCGTTCGTGGCATCGACGGTCCGGTTCGAGGCATCGTCAACGGCACGATCGAGCCGCTCGAGGGCGGGGAGCGTTCGCGCGTGACGATAGCGCTCGATTTCGAGGGGCACGGGATCGGAAAGCTGCTCGTGCCGCTCGTCGTCCGCCGTCAGGTGCGGGAGGAGATGCCGAGGAACATGCAGAAGCTGAAGGAGCGGCTCGAGAGCGGCGCCTAGCCCTCTACAGCCGCTCAGCGATCAGCGAAGCCGCGCGAGCGGCGCCGTCTGACTCCACCGGCCGGTAATCCGCGCTAGACGTTCTCGGCCGCAGACTCGGGAAGCGGCTCACGATCCCGGATGAAGAGAACCGACCTCGTCCACTGCGGCATCCACCAGTTCGCCCGTCCGAGCAGTTGCATCAGCGCCGGCACGAGCAGGGCGCGGATGACCGTCGCGTCGAAGATGATCCCCGCGGCGAGGCCGATTGCGAACGGCTTGATCTCGTAGCCGGGACTGGAGGAGAGCACGAGGAAGGCGCACATGAGGATGAGCGCGGCGCTGGTCACGAGCTTCCCCGTGCGGGCGACGCCGAGCTCGATCGCCTTCGAGGTCGACCGGGTCTCGTCGTAGGCCTCGCGCATCCGTGAGATCATGAAGACCTCGTAGTCCATCGAGAGACCGAACAGGAAGGCGAAGATCATCAGGGGGATCCAGGCGGGGATCGCCTGGGTCGCGTCGATGTTCCAGAGCGAGGAGCCGTGGCCCTCCTGGAAGATGAAGACCACGATTCCGAACGCGGCCGCGAGCGAGACGAGATTCAGGATCGCTGCCTTGATCGGCAGGACGATCGACCGGAACGCGCGCGTGAGCAGGATCAACGTCAGCACGAGCACAAAGGCGAGCACGTACGGGAAGTTGCCGTAGATGGCGTGCACGAAGTCGCGGTCGATTGCGGGGACGCCCCCGAGCGTGCCGTCTGTGCCCTTCAGCGTCTCGTTGACGCGATCGATCGTTCCCTGGATACCTGGGGCGGAACCGTCGATCGCGGGGAAGGCTTGGACGAGCGAGTCCGGGCCACGGCGCCAGCCGCTCGGCGCCACTGCGGCTGCAATTCCGGGCACCGCGCGGACCTTCGCCGCGACCGCGTTGGGATCGCCGTTGTGGTCGACGAGGACGTCGAACGGCTTCATCACACCGGGGCTGATGCCGGCTGCGGCGAGCTGATCGCGGCCGGCGATTGCCGTGCCGGAGCCCGGGAAGTTCTTCAGCTGGGCCTCGCCGGCATTGAGCTGTGTCCCGAGGCCCGCGAGCACGGCCACGATCGCGAGCCCGGCGAGCGCGACAGGCACAGGCCGCCGGAGGACGAAACGAGACCAGCGGCCCCACGCGCCGTCCTCGGGGTGGCCGCGGTCGACGAGCCGCTTCGGCAGCAGGCGCACGCTGTTGATCCGCTCGCCCAGCACCGCGAGCAAGGCCGGCAGCAGCGTGATCGCCGCGAGCACCGAGACGGCCGGGATCAGCATGCCGCCGATCCCCATCGAGCGGATGAACGGCAGCGGCAGCACGACCATCGAGAGCAACCCGACGGCTACCGTCGAGCCGGAGACGATCACCGAGCGGCCGGCGTGGGTCATCGTCTCGACGAGTGCGGTCTCGACGTCCTCGCCCTCGCGCAATTCGTCCCTGAAACGGAAGATCATCAGCAACGCGTAGTCGATGGCCACGCCGAGACCGACCAACGCGATCAGAAACTGGACGATGATCGAGACGTTGGTGAGGTATGTCAGACCCCAGACGAGCGTGAACGTGTTCAGGATCGCCGAGATCGCGACGGCCATCGGCATCAAGACGGCCGGCAGCGTCCCGAAGACGAAGAGCAGGATGATGAGGGCGCCGAGGCCGCCGATCATCGCCTCCAGCAGTACGCTCGGCCCGCCCGAGTCGCCGTGCGAGCTTGCCTCCTCGAGCGGATCGTGACCGGTGACGTTGACGCTGATTCCGGCCGGCAGCCCAGACGCGGCCGCCTCCCGGGTCTCTTTCGCGCGACTCTTGGTGCTGAACTTCGACAAGCCCGGCGGATAGATCTCCATGAAGGTCGTGTGGCGGTCGCGCGAGACGTACGCGAGGCTGCCGGTGGAGAAGTAGGAGCTCGTGAGCGCTCCCGGGCTTGCCTTGGCGGCGCGCCGCATGGCGGCACGGATCGCATCGCTCTTCGTGGCGTCGCCCTTCGTGTGGAAGACGACCACGTTTGGCGGGCGACGGCCGACGCCGAACGCTTTCAGCGTCCGCTGGCTCGTCTCGTAGCCGGACTTGCCGGGGATCGAGAAGCTCTGGTACCAGCGCTTGGAGACACGCGCGGCCGCGAAGCCGCCGAAGATCGTGAGCACGAGCCAGGCGCCGATCACAGCCCAGCGATGACGAGCGACGAAGTGAGCGAGCCGTGCGAGCAAACGAAACCCCCCTTTCGGAAGCAGAACCCGGACCAAGAACGTTACAGAAACAGAATTATTTCTGCAGCTGTAAAATTCGTTACAATTGCGGACGTGGGCCTTCGCGAAGCGAAGAAAGAGCGAACTAGACAAGAGATCGCCGACGCAGCGATGCGCTTGTTCGTGAAGCGCGGCTTCGACCACGTGACGGTGGCAGAAGTCGCCGACGCGGCCGACGTCTCCGAGAAGACGGTCTTCAACTACTTCCCCACCAAGGAGGACCTCTTCTTCGACGAGGTCGACGAGCGGGAGGCGAGGCTGCTCGCCGTGATCAGCGGACGCCGGCCCGGCGAGTCGATCGTCACGACATTGCGGCGACTACAGGCCGGCGAGTGCCCGCGCCTGTGTAGCCCGGGCTTCGCAGCCTTCGCGCGGGTCATCGAGGACTCGCCGGCGTTGCAGGCGAAGGAGCTCGAGATCATGGCGCGATTCGCCGAGTCGCTGGCCGCCGCCATCCGGAAGGGGCTCGGCGTCCACGAGGTCGACGCGAAGATCGCCGCGAACGTGCTGGTCGGCGTTCACTGGCAGCTCTTTCGCAACGCGCGCGCCCAGGCCCTGGCCGGCCGGCACGGCCCCGGAGCCGTGCGGCGCCTGCGCTCCGACCTAGCCCGGGCGTATGACCTGCTCGAGCATGGGCTCGCGGGTCTGGGAACCGAACGCCGCGCGCGAACCTCGAAGGCGGCAAGCGGCTCGGGCTAAGGCCCGCGTTTGCGGGCCGTCGTGCGCGTCTGGCGCGTGCGGCTGCTCAGAAGCTGCGCGCAGGCGACGTCCCCGCACCACCGCTCGTATTCCTCGGGAGTCCAGCCGCGCTCCCCGACCAGCAGTTGCCAGACGCTCGGGTTGTTCAGCGTCCAGAGGATGTCGGCGGCCCGGTCCACCGAGAGGCCGGGCCGGAGCGCCTTCTTCTCCTCGAGGCTCTCGACGATCACGCGCTGGTTGGCGTGGAATTCCGTCTGGATGCGGTTCCAGAGCGCGTCGATGTCCGGATCTGTGGGAGCGGCGGTGCGAATCACCTCCAGCACGGGCGCGATGCGGAGCTTCACGATGCGGGAGTTGCGGGCGGTCAGGCGCAGCTGACGCTCGGGGTTCGGCTCCTCGAGGATGTCGCGATACCAGCGCCGCTCGGCCATCGGGGCGTCATCGTCGTCACCCCGCAGCAGCAGATTCCAGAGCCCGCGCAGAACACCGCTCTTCGTCTCGAACGCGACGTAGACCGTCTTGAGCGCGACGCGCGCCTCAGCCGCGATCGCCGCCATCGTCGTCCCCGCATAGCCCTGCCGCTCGAACAGCCGCTGTGCTGCTTCGAGGATCTCCCGGCGCGTGGCGGCCGCCTGCTCGCGCCGGCGCGGGGAGTGGTAGCGGCGGGTCTGCTTGACACGTTCAGCCATTTCGGTATTCTAGCGGTCGATTCATTACACTAACGGTGTACCTAAACATGGAGGTGGGTTGTGGAAGCAGGAAGCATCATCGAGCAGTCGGACAGGAGCACGGACGAGCTGCGGAACCGCCTCCACGGCATGTGGGCCGCCGTGGCCGGGTCCTGGGAGGAGCATGCTGATTACCTCGACTTACGCGGCGCGCCCGTGACCGAGAAGATGCTCGAGCTGACGCTGCCCCGGGCCGGCGAGCGCGTGCTCGAGCTGGCATGCGGGCCTGGGAGCGTCGGGCTGGCAGCCGCGGAGCGCGTCGCTCCGGGGGGCGAGGTGGTTCTGTCGGACGTGGTCCCCGAGATGACATCGATCGCGGCGGCGCGTGCCGACGCGCTCGGGTTGAGGAACGTCAGCGTGCGCGTGCTCGACCTCGAGCGCATCGAGGAGCCGGCTGCCTCCTATGACGTCGTCCTCTGCCGCGAGGGGCTCATGCTCGTTCCCGACCCGGACCGGGCCGCCCGCGAGATCCGGCGCGTCTTGCAGCCCGGCGGACGGGTCGCGATCGCCGTCTGGGGGCCGCGCGCGCGAAATCCCTGGCTCGGCCTCGTCTTCGACGTCGTGAGCGCGCAGCTGGGAGCGCCGATGCCTCCGCCCGGGATTCCACACCCGTTCTCGCTCGACGATCCCGACAAGCTCGCCGGCCTGCTCTCCGACGCGGGGCTGTCAGAGGTTGTCGTCGGCGAACTGTCGACGCCGTACCACGCCGCCTCCTTCGAAGAATGGTGGGAGCGAAGCTCCTCCCTCGCGGGGCCGCTCGCGCAGAAGCTTGCGTCGCTGCCCCCACAGGCCGTGCAGGCACTTCGCGCCCGCGCCCGCGAGGCGGTCAGCGTCTACGAAACGCCCACCGGGCTCGAGTTCCCCGGCGTCAGCTTGCTCGCCGCGGCACGCCGCGTCTAGCAAGGGTCGGGACTGGACGCCACGAAGGGCCCGCACACGCGGGCCCTTGGTGTTCCAATCGGCGTTCGCCTCGAGAAAGGGGAGACAGTACGTGCACGCGTCCTGTAGATTCGCGGCGTGGACAACGAGGGCGAGCTTCGCGCGGAGGCGATTCGGCGGCTCAAACGCCGCCGCGACTTCATGGGGAACATCGGCTCGTTCCTATTGGTAAACGGGCTGCTCTGGCTGATCTGGGCGCTGACGGGGCACGACACGAGCGACTTCCCCTGGCCGGCGTGGGTGACGGCGATCTGGGGCTTTTTCATCCTCATGCACGGGTTCCGCACGTTCCTGCGGCGCCCCATCTCGGAGGCCGACATCCAGCGGGAGATGAGCAAGCGCTCCGGCTCTACTTGATCTTCGCCGAGAAGCTCCGCGTCATCGACTTGCCGGCATAGGCGACCGTCTCCGTGCCGGCGATTCGCTTGCCGCGCAAGCGTCTCGGCACCTGCCACGAGCAGCGCGCAATCGTGCCGGAGAAGCGGCTGATCGAGGCGGTCGCGGAACGGGCCACCTTGGCGCTGCAGAACACGTTGCCTTCCCGCAAGAGGGCGCCGGTGTCTTCCCGGCGCACTTGCATCGCGGTCCTGAATGTGCGCCCGTGCTGTGAGGCGGCGAACGAGGCGACCGCGAGCGTGACCGGGGGAGGGCGTGGCGGTGGAGGCGGTGGAGGCGGAGGAGGGGGAGGCGGCGGCGGGGGCGTCGGGTTGCTGGCGAGTTCGAAGACCGTCACGGAGCGGGCGGGATAGGTGGTCGTGAAGCCGTTTCCGGATACCGCCTGGTCCGCCAGTCTGTCGATCTGCGCCGCGCCGCTCCAGCGGTACACGCGGGCGGTTGACGGGAGGTCAAATGTCGCGATCGACAAGGGGCTCGTCAGCGGGTCGGTCGTCTTGTTGATCACCACCACGGTCAGCGCTCCACCCGTCAGCCGCCGCGCCGCGTAGACCGCGAGCTTTTCCTGGTCGCCGCTCATCGAGCGCACCGAGGTGTCGCCGAAGCGCGCGCCGTGTCCGTCGTAGTCACGATAGAGGCGGAAGGCCCACGGGATGAGCGTGCCGTCCGTGTCCAGCGGCCAGCGCGTGGCGAGGTCGACGCCCTCGCGCGCGAAGACGCCGAGCGCGTCGGCCTGGATGATCGCGTTCATCTGGGCGTCGCCGTTCGGCAGCGAGAGGTTGTATTCGCTCAAGGCCACCATGGTCCCTGGGTAGTTGTCCGCGATCCAGCGCTTCACCCGTGGGATCAGCTCGATCGTGTCGTCGATCCAGCTCGGGTCCCTGTAGGCCGGATCCCAAAGTGAACGAGTCGGGTCGCCCGAGCTTGCCTGGTTGTAGTAGTGGACGTCGAGATAGTCGAGCAGGCGCTTTCCCTGTTGCTGCGAGGCCTCGCGAAATGCCTTCAAGAACCACTCGACGATCGGAAGGTTCCCGTGCGCCGCCGCGTCCGGACCGGTCGGATGGGTCGTGTTGCAGGCCCCCCAACCTGCGCTGTCTAGGTCCGCTTGGCCGCAGAAGTAATTGGGCCAGCCCCACTCGGAGAAGCCCGCCGTCAGCGCCGCCGGATCGGCGCTCTTCACCGCCTCGGCGGCGGCGATCGACTTCTGCGACAACTCGTCGTAGGTCAGGCCCTGAGGGTGGACGTCACGGTGCGTGGAACTCCATAGTCCCGGCTCGTTGCCGAGCTCGTAGATGAAGACACCGCCGTTCGATGACGCGCCGTAGCGCGCGAGGAGGTCGGACACCCAACCGGAGAAGAAGCCCGGGTCCGTCCGGGGATCCTCGGCGACGTTCGCGGTCGCGGGATCGGCCGTGTACTTCGTCCCTTGGAACTGCCCGTTGCCGCAGTTCGGATCCCAGGAGTCGAAGGAGTCCTGGTTCGGAAAGGACGTCTTCAGATAGCTGCAGTCGAACGGATGCTCCGGGCGCGCCGACTTCGCCACCCAGCCGACGAGCGGCAGGTTGATCAGCGTCCTTGCGCCGATCGCACGGTCCCCGTCGACAAAGCGGCGATAGCCTCGATCGGTCGCCATCCACGAACCGCAGGCATCCCACTGCGTGCAGTCCGCGATGTTTTCGAAGTAGTAGTCGGCGCCGGTATTCCAGCCGCCGATCCTCCAGTTGTAGCGATCGGTGGAGTTCCCGCCCCAACGGTCGATCGGCAGGTCGATCTCGCGGGCGAACGCGATTGTCTCGGCTGAGCCGGAGGCGCTGAAGTTGCTGCCGTAGATGTACTGGCTAATCGGGTGGTTGTCGGCGCCGGCGTCGACCGTCAGCGGCGGCCCGGCCAGCGTGCGGCCGCTCGCAGCTCCCGCCGAGAGGAGCACCAGCAGACAGACGACCCCGAGCCAGCGCACGCTTCATCTTGACATATCGATATCTATCGTTATGATAAACGTCGATATGACGACGACGACGATTCAGTGCTGCAGCCCGCTTGCGGCGTCCACGCTCTCCGAAGAGGAGCTGGACGCGGCCGCGACCGTGCGGCCGCGACCGTCTTCAAGGCGCTCGCCGACCCGGCCCGCGTCAAGATCCTGAACCTGCTCGCCACGCATGACGAGCCGGTGTGTGCCTGCGAGTTCGAGCCCGCGCTCGGGCTCAAGCAGGCGACCGTCAGCCATCACCTGAAGAAGCTGACGAGCGCGGGTCTGCTCCATCGCGAGCAGCGGGGCAAGTGGGCGTACTTTTCCCTCGACCGCGAGGCGGCCTCCCGTCTCGCCGACCTGGTGGAGGTGGACCGGAAATGACCGAGTTGCGCGAAGAGGTGCGGCAGCGCTATGCCGAGGCCGCGACAGGCGGCGGCTGCGGCTGCTCGAACAGCTCCTGCTGCGAGAGCGGCAACTTCGGAGAGACCTTGTACACGATCGAGCAGCGCGAGGAGCTTCCCGACTCGGCGGCGCTCGCCTCGCTCGGCTGCGGAAACCCGACCGCGGTCGCCGACCTGCACGAGGGGGAGACGGTGCTCGACCTCGGCTCCGGCGGCGGGATCGACGTGATTCTGTCCGCGAAGCGGGTTGGCCCCGGCGGGCTCGCCTACGGCCTCGACATGACGGACGAGATGCTCGACCTGGCGCGACGCAACGCCGAGGAGGCCGGGGTCCGGAACGCCGTCTTCCTCAAGGGCGTGATCGAGGAGATTCCGCTGCCGGCCGCGTCCGTCGACGTCGTGATCTCGAACTGCGTCATCAACCTCTCGACCGACAAGCCCGCCGTCCTCGCCGAGATCGGCCGGGTCGTCAAGCCGGGCGGACGTCTCGGGATCAGCGACGTCGTCGCCGAAGACCATCTCTCGCCCTCCGACCGGGCAGAGCGCGGGAGCTTCGTCGGCTGTATCGGCGGTGCGCTCTCGAAGAGCGAGTACGAGGCGGGGCTCGAGGCCGCAGGCTTCCGTGACGTCAGCGTCGAGTTCACGCACGAGGTCGCCGACGCGATGCACGGCGCGATCGTGAAGGCCGTCAAGAAGTAGAGTCGCCTGCATGGTCAGGCGGGCGGCGAGGCTCGAGTCGGTCCACGGCTTCGGGATCGACCAGGTCGCGGCGGCGGCGGATGAGCCCACCCGCTCGAACCCTGACTGGCCCGTGCTGCGGATGGAGAACCTGGACACGGATCTCCCGCTTCCGCCCGAGGCGATTGCGGCGACGATCGAGGGGCTCGAGCGCCCGGAGGCGAACAGCTGGCTTCCGTTCACCGGCGACTTCGGGCTCCGCGAGTCGATCGCCGACTTCACCGCCGGGCGCACGGGACACCGCTACGACCCCGAGCGCGAGGTCGTGATCACTTGCGGCGGAATGGAGGGGCTCCTCAACGTCCTGCTCGCGACGGTCGATCCCGGGGACGAGATCGTCGTCACCGACCCGACCTATGCGGGGATCGTGAACCGGATCCATCTCGCGGGAGGGACGCCTCGGTTCGCGCCCTTCCGCGTCGTCGAGGGCGAATGGCGCCTCGACCGCGACGCTCTCGGGTCCGCGGTCGGCGAAGCGGCGACCGGAATGCTGCTGATGAGCCCGTCGATGCCGTCCGGAGGGACCTTCGACCGCGAGGACTGGGCGCTCGTCTGCGACCTCTGTCACGAACGCGACCTGTTCCTGATCTACGACGCCGCGATGGAAGGGCTCTTGTTCGACGGGCGACCGCTCGTCCATCCGCTCTCCTTCGACGGGATGGCGGAGCGGACGATCGTCGTCGGCTCGCTGTCGAAGGAGCACCGGATGATCGGCTGGCGGGTCGGGTGGATCGCGGGGCCGGCAGAGACCGTTGCCGATTGCGGCTGGGTGCACGTCTACAACACGACGACGCCGGTCGGGCTCGCGCGAGCCGCGGGGACGGCGGTGCTGCGAGGCGACCAGGGTCACGTCACCGAGTGTGTGGCGGAGCTCGAGCGCCGGCGCGACGTTCTCCTCGACGGGCTCCCCGACTGGCCGTTCGTGCGGCCGGGCGGCGGCTGGTCGCTGCTGCTCGACGTCGCCTCGCTCGGGTTCGAGCCGGAGGATGCCTCGCGCTCCCTGCTCGAGGACGCCTCGATCGCGGCGACGGGGATGCGCGGCTGGGGCGGCGACGTGGCTGCGCGCTATGTGCGCTTCGTCTTCAGCGCCGAGCCGGTCGAGCGGCTCAGGTCGATCCCGAAGCGTCTCGAGGGCGGCCGCCTGGCGGCTGCCGTCAGCTCTTAACAGGGACTGTCCCTTACAGGGACTGTCCCTCGGAGGTGACAGCCGCCGGCTAGGGGTTAGCTCTTCTTGCTCCAGTCGGCCTGGTCGGCCGCTTCGAGCTTCGCCTTCAGCTCGCGGATGTGCTTGACGTAGGGATTGAGCGTGGTGTTCTTCAGCTGGCCCTTGTCGATCAGCTCGAACGCCTTGCGGCCAAGATCCTCGTAGGTACGGACGATCTCGTTCTTCGTCTTGAGCTCGCCGACCTCGCCCTTGACCGTGTCGGCTGCGTCCGTGGCGCCCTTCTTGACCTTGTCGAAGAAGCTCATCGCCGCCTAGTGTACGACGCCCGCCGAGATCCGCGCGGGCCTGAAGCCCGGCAGCGTGAGCGCGAACGTGGCTCCGCTGGCGGACGATCGGACCGTGCAGCGGCCGTCGTGTGCGGTCGCGATCGTGTCCACGATCGACAGGCCGAGGCCGACGCCGCCCCCGTCGCGGGTCCGGGCTGGGTCGGCACGGGCGAACCGGTCGAAGATCCTTCCGAGGGCCTCCGGTTCGACGCCCGGCCCCTCGTCGGCGACCTCGATCACGACCTCGCCCCCGCGCGGCCGCACCCGCAGCTCGATCCCGTCCCCGGGCTCGGTGTGCTTGACCGCGTTCTCGAGCAAGGCGTCGAGCGCATTCCTGAGCGCCTCGGGGTCGGCCGTGAGCGTGCCTGTCGGAACCGAGCCGAGCTTCCACGACCGGGGAGCGATCTCCGACCAGCGCATGAACACGTCCTCGAGGAACGGCTCGAGCGCGATGTCTTCCAGGACGATGAAGTCGGGCTGGTCGGCCTTCGCGAGCAGGAGCAGCCGGTCGACGATCCGCTCCATCCGGTGCAGCTCGTCGAGCGCGACGCCGACCTCGGGCGCGTCCCCGTTCAGCCGGCTCAGGACTTCCAGGTGGCCGCGCGCGATCGTCACGGGCGTCCGGAGCTCGTGGGAGGCGTCGTGGAGGAACCGCTCCTGCCGCTCGAGCAGCGAGGCCCGCTCCTCGGCGAGCCGCTGGACGTGCGCGAGCGCGTGCTGGCGCCGCCGCGCGTGCCAGACCATGGCGAGGAACATCAGCGACATCAGCGGCACCTCGAACAGCTCGCCCCAGGGCTGGTCTCCGTGCGAGGCGTCGATCAGGATCAGGCTCCCGGTCGCCGCCCAGACGAACGCGAGCAGCACGGAGGTGCTGAGCGGCCGCCAGAGCCGGAAGCCGAACAGCAGCGTGAGGCTGACCCAGATGAAGTGGAACGGGATCGTCTCCCAGTCGGGCCACGCGACCATGGCGGCGATGTTCACCCCGGCGAAGGCGAACCACGCGAGCTCGAGGCTCCTACGCCGCAACGCGGTAACCGGCATGGCGGACGGTCTCGATCGGCGCTTCCGGGCCGAGCTTCTTGCGCAGCCGGCGGACGCAGACGTCGACGACGTTCGAGCAGGGATCGAAGTGGTAGCCCCAGACCTCGGACAGCAGCCGCTCCCGGCTGATCACCTCGCCGGCGTGGAGGACGAGCTCATGCAGCAGCATGAACTCGCGATGGGAGAGGTCGGCGACCAGCGTCCCGATCCGCGCCTGGCGGCGGGCGAGGTCGAGGGCCAGGGCACCGGCCCGCAGGACGCTGTTCTCGGTGGCGGCCAGGTTCGTGTGCCGCAGCTGCACGCGGATCCGGGCGATCAGCTCGTCGAGCGCGAACGGCTTGGCCACGTAGTCGCTGGCACCGAGCTCGAAGCCGCGCAGCTTCGTCGCCAGGTCCGAGCGCGCCGAGAGGATCACGACGGGCAGGCCGGGGCGGGAGCGCTGCAGCTCGCGCAGCACGCTCAGCCCGTCGAGGCGCGGCAGCAGCAGGTCGAGGACGACGAGGTCATAGCGGCGTTTCGCGGCGCGGAGGAGAGCCGAGGCACCGTCAAGCTCCGAGTCGACGCTGAAGCCCTCCGACTCGAGGCCACGGACGAGGAAGGAGAGGATCCGCGGCTCGTCCTCGACGACCAATATCCGCATTCGCGGGCTCGACCATAACCGGGATGACACGAAAATGACGAGCGCATGACACGTTTGTCATTTGGGCCCCAAGCCGGCCGGACCGCTCGTACGTTTCCGCCATGGCGGAGCAGGCCGTTTCGCCAGGTTCCTCGGCAACCGCGGAGACGGAACCGCAGGGTCGGCGCTGGACGTTTCCGGACGGCGCCGCCAAGCACTGGCTGCTGTCCTCGATCATCTGGCTGACCGTCGTCGACCTGTTCGGCCTCGTGCTCGCGACCGAGTTCGTGACACCGGAGGCCTTCGGCGGGACCTCGTGGCTCGCGTTCAGCCGCGTCCGCCCCTCGCACGTAAACGGGGTCATCTTTGCCTGGCTGACGATGATGTACTTCGGCGCGCTCTTCTACATGCTGCCGCGCCTCGTCGGCACGAAGGGGATGTGGAGCGAGCGGCTCGGGATCTGGTGCGCGTGGGCGTGGAACCTGATGTACCTGCTCGCCGTCGTCGGCCTGTTGACCGGGCACAGCCAGGGCCGCGAGTACGGCGAGTTCATCTGGCCGATCGACATCGCCCTGGTCGTGATCTGGGGTCTGAACGTGTTCAACATCCTGGCGACGGTCGCGATCCGGACGATCAGGCCAATCTACGTCTCGGTCTGGTTCTTCATCGCGAGCCCTCTGTGGCTGGTGGCCGACTACGCGATCGGAAACGTGATCTGGAACCCGGGCCACGTCTGGAGCTCTCCGTCCGGCGCCTTAACCGGGAGCCTCTCCGACGCGATGTTGAACTGGTGGTACGCACACAACCTGTTCGGGCTCTGGCTGACGCCGATGCTGCTCGCGCTGACGTACTACATGGTCCCGCGCGTCACCAACACGCCTCTCTACAGCTACACGCTGTCGCTGATCAGCTTCTGGGGGATGGCGTTCTTCTACACCGGCGTCGGCGACCACCACATCCTGCAGTCGCCGACCCCGTCGTGGCTGAAGACGATCGCCGAGGTCTCATCATGGATGCTGCTCGTCCCGGTCTTCGCCTTCACGGTCAACATCCTCGGCACGATGAAGGGCAACTGGGACCGGTTCTTCACGAACTTACCCCTGCGCTTCACACTGACGGCCTTCTTCTTCTACTTCCTGACCAACATCCAGGGAGCGTTCGAGGCGTTACAGCCGTTCAACAAGCTCACCCACTTCACGAACTTCGTTGTCGCCCACGCCCACTTGGCTCTGCTGGGTGCTTTCACGATCCTGGGGATGGGGGTGATCGACTACATCGTCGCCCAGATCTACAGACGTCCGTTGTGGAGCCGGAGCCTGACGGAATGGCAGTACTGGCTGGTCACGATCGGGTTCACCGGATTCTTCAGCGTGCTCACGCTCGCGGGCTTCCAGCAGGGCTTCAGCTGGACGGCTGGGATCCCGGAGGTGAACGTGCTCCCGCAGATGCACGCCTACTTCATCGCGCGCGGGATCTTCGGCGCGATGATCGTCGCCTCGGGGATCGTCCAGATGGTCAACATCGGGATGACGATCTGGACCAATACGATCGAGCGGCGCCGGCGCGAGACGCTGAACGTCGCCACTGCGATCGCTCCGACCGTGGAGGTGTAGGTGGACGAGTCCGACCGCACCTCCGCGACGCCGCCCGTCCCGCGCGGCTGGTCCCGCCACCCATCGGAGCGGATGTTGATCACGCCGCTCGTCGCCGGGCTCGGCGGGCTGATCGCCTTCTTCGTCGTCGTCGCGGTCGTCGTCTGGCTTCCCATCCACACATTCGATCCGCCGCCGTCGGCCGACTGGGCACCGCTTTCGAACGACGCGGAAAAGGGGCGGAACCTGTTCGCGTCCAACAACTGCTACGTCTGCCACTCGGGCTACTCACGGCCGCAGGACGTCCGCTATCAGCTCTACTTCCTCTATCCGAAGATCTCCCAGCCGGGCGACTTCTGGGGCGGCGATCAGACGCCCAACCTGCTCGGCTCTGAGCGCACGGGCCCCGACCTGTCCCAGGAGTCGGGGTGGCATCCCGACGACTGGCAGTTCGCGCACTTCTACGACCCGCGTTTCACCGACCCGATATCGCTGATGCCGCCGATGAAGTCGCTCTTCTCCGACCGGCAAGTGGAGCAGCTGACGGCATTCGTCGAGCAGCGAAGCGGCAAGTCCGGCCTCTTGCGCTACGCGGGCCAGCTCTACGCCAAGCACATCGTGCTCGTGAACCAGGGCTTCCCGCCGCCCTACGAGGGTTTCCAGGGGGCGCACAAGCCGATCCTGGAAGGCAACGACAAGATCCTCCACCCACCGAAGGGGCAGTTGGAGGAAGCGCCCAACCTCGCCCAGATCGACCGCAGCTACTGGCTCTCCGGGGATCCGCTGCCCGTCACGCAGAACAACCTGCTTCGCGGCAAGGAGGTGTTCTTGCAGCGCTGCGTCGGCTGTCACGGCGTGAACGGGGACGGGAAGGGGCCCGGCGCCAAGTTCATGTCCCCGTCGCCGGCGGACTTCACCGACAAGGACGACGCCTGCTGCGGCGGCGATACCGGGCCCGGCGACTTCTACTACCGGATCCTGCGCGGCTGGCCGGGAACGGCGATGGAGAACTTTGGCGAGCGCCTCTCGGTGGACGACATCTGGCGCGTCGTCCTGTTCGTCAAGACGATCCCGAACGACACGCTGAAGCCGCACGTCGTCCCGACGCCCGCGGACTACATCGTCTGGCAGCCGTCGAAGGAGTTGATCGCCTGGCTGAAGACGCGCCAGAAGCTCACCAACAACGCCTCGTTCGACAAGAAGCCGGTGACCGACCCGTTCATGCAGGAGGCGATGCGGGTGATGCCCGGCCTGTCGCCGGCCGACTCGTTCCTGGTCAACGACGGGAAGACGCGGTTGTCGTTGAAGGACGCGGCGGCGGGGATCAAGGCGATCTACGACCAGCTCCTGAACACCGCCTGGGACGAGGCTCGCGCGCGCGGCGAGAAGCTGCCGCCTGAGTCGCAGAAGGCAATTCCGCCGACGGTGCCGGGGCAGCAATGAGACGGCTCGCGTACTCCGTCGGCATCCTGGTCGTGCTCGCGCTTGCGGCTCCGGCCGCCGCGCTCGCCCACGACGCGCCCGAGAGCAAGCAATCAAAGTGGGTGATGGCCGACTGGATGATGGACACGTTCTTCATCTTCTCGGGGCTCGCTCTCGTCGGCTTCCTCGTCGCCTGGAAGGCCGGCCACTTCCACGAGCTCGACCGCCAGGGAAGCATCCCCCTGCTCGTCGAGGAGGAGGACTACTACACGCCGGAGTGGGCCGAGGACGAGGAGGAGTGGGACGGTGCCTAGCCTGATAACGCCGCCGTCGATGCCGAGCGGTGACACCCCGCAGAAGGTGCACGATTTCTACACGTACCTGCAGGGCCACCACGAGACGGACACGCGGGTGGTCACCTGGCACGTCGACTGGCTGTCGCTCGCCTGGCTGTGGGGCTTCTTGCTCATCCTGCTCGTCGGGTTGTTCTGGTGGATCCGCCAGTACCGAACGACGCGGCAGCGCACCGGCATCTACCCGGTGGACAGCTTCGGCGGCTACACGTCCGAGCTGGCCGGGCCCGCGACGTTCTTCTTCCTGCTCCTGACCGTCTTCCTCACGCTGTTCGCGGTCGCGATCATCGTCGGCCACCTCGTCTGGGGGCAGAAGTTTTGACTGAAACCCGCCCCGGGCTGGCCGAGCTTCCTCCTTCCGGGATTGCTCCACCCTTCGTCTCCTACGCCACGATGGCCGAGGCGACCATTCCGGCGGACGAGTGGCTTTCCGTCTATCCGGCGTTGCAGGCGCTCAAAGGCCACATCCAGGAGTACCCCGGCTGCCAGAAGATGGAGGTATACGCCCGCGCGGGGGCCGACGGCGTGCTGCTGCACTGCTACACGATCTGGGACACGCCTTCGCAGCTCGAGGCGTTCCTCGAGCGCGGTTACACGTTCGAGCGGATGCTTGCCGACCTCGAGGGGCTCGACGTCCAGAGAAGCCTGTTGATGGAGAAGGTGTTTTGATGGAGCGGCCACGTCTTCGGCCGGCGCGCCCGCTCTTCGGCTACCGCGACGTCGGCGCGGACGTGCGTCACTCGCGTGGGGCCGTCACGCGCGCCTGGATCGTCCTCGCGATTATCGCGCTCTGTTATCTGGCCTGGACGCTGACGATCTATTTCCTCGAGCCCGGGCTCCGTTGAGCGCGTGTACGTCAAGCACCTCTCGTCGCTCCAGTTCCTGAGCTACGTCGCCTTCTTCGCCGTCGTGGTGGCGGCGATCGTCCGCTTCCTGCCCGGCCGGGAGCCGCCCGTCCGCACGGAGCCTTTCTCCGACGAGGAGCTCGGCCGGCACGACCGCAAGCTCGGGAAGTACTTCGTCACCGGCGGCGTCTTCCTCGTCCTGGGCGCGATCCACATGGTGATCAAGAACCTGCCCTGGACGGCGAAGTGGCTCGCGGGTGCGGGCTACGCCGGGCATCTCGTCCGCGACCTCGCCAACACGCACCTGATGATCGTCGGCGGCGGGACGCTGATCGCCACCGGCCTCTGCTGGTACGTGCTGCCGCGGATCGTCGGCAAGCCGCTCGCGAGCGAAGGGCTCGCGCAGTGCGCGTTCTGGTTCACGGCGCTCGGCCTGGCCGTCTTCTACGTCGCGTTCGTCGCCAACGGGATCGCGATCGGCCGCCTCGTCTCGCACGGCTGGGACTACGAGGTCGCGAAGGCGAGCATGGGCAAGTGGTACAAGCTCCCGGTCGGGGTCGGAGCCGGCGTGATGGGGATCGGCTACTGGTGCTTCGCCGCCGGCGTCTTCCTGACCGTGTTCCAGTCGCGGCTCGTTCGCGTCGCCAAGCCCTCCTGGCACCTGTGGAAGTACGTCGCCACCGGAGTCGCGGCCCTGACGGTGGGGACGGTGCAGGGCGTGATCCAGGTGCAGCCGGCGAAGGCCGACTGGCTCTACCGCGCCGGGCACGCGGGTGAGTGGATCGACCCGATCAGCCACGCGCACATCAATCTCGTCACCGGGCTGGCGATGCTGGTCGCGGGAGCCCTGTTCGCGCTCGCGCCGAGGGTCGGCGGGCGCGCTCCCTCTCGCCGCGCGGCCAACCGCTGCTTCTGGCTCCTGCTCGGCGCCTCGCTCGCCTTCTACGTCGTCTGCCTCTACCTCGGGCTCCACGAGGGACGGCTCGTCGTCGTCAAGGGTCTGACTCCGGAGGAGGCCGAGGAGGCGACCTCGCTTCACCCGTATCTGTTGATGGCGACCGGCATCGCGATGATGGCGGCCTTCTGGCTGCTGCTCGTGATGCTCTGGCGCGCGTTCCGGGGGGCGCCGTCTCCGTTGCGGTGGTTCGTGGCCGCCGGGTGCGGGGCGCTCGCGATCGGGACGCTGCAGGGCCCGATCCAGGCCTTCCCCGCCGTCCACGACCTGCTCGACAAGGGCGGTTATGCGGGGGATGTGATCGTGAACCTACACGCGCAGGTGAACATGCTCGGCGGGCTGATGGTGATGCTCGTCGGCGCGACGCTCGCCCTGCTCGCGGCGCGCGGGGGGCGGATCCCCGGTCGCGCCGGGGTCGTCGCTCTCGCCGGGGTCGCCGGTGGGGTGGCGGTCTACTACTTCGGCGGCGTCGGCTTCTCCGCTGCCGAGGCGTCGGCGGTTGCGGGCGGCACGACGTTCAGGTCTGCGGTCTCTGCGCTCGAGCCGTGGCCTGCGCTCGTGCTCGTCCCGGCCGCCCTCGCAGTGCTCGCCGGCTTCGGCGCGTACGCGCGCGCGGCCTGGACCGCGACCGCTCCCGACCGGCTGGCCGCCCGCGCGTCCCTCGCGGGCCTTCCGCGCCGGTTCTCCGGGCCGATCCCGAAGCGGGTCCGGCGTCGCAGCCCGGCGGGGGTAGCCGCCTACGAGTTGCCGATGGGGATCATGGGCTTCCCCGGCCTCGGCTGGATCTTCGCCGGCTTCCCGCTCGTGGGCTCGATCCTGCTCATCGCCGGGCCGAGCATCGCCTGGGCAGGGATCCCTTCGATGTTCACCCCCTTCGGCCAGGGGCCGTTACGCGGGATCGGCTGGAAGGTCGAGTTCATCTGGCTGCCCGTGAGCACGCTCGTCTCCACTGCGCTCCTCTACCGGGTACATGCCCGCCGCAAAGCGCGGCTGGAGGGGAAGCCGCCCCGCCGGAGGAGGCGGCGCGGCGGGTACCGCACGCGCGTCGGCGTCGCCGCCGGGACGGTCCTTCTTCTGCTCGTGACGCTGCCGTTCGTTCCGGCCGTCGCCGGAGTCGGCTCGAGCAGCGTCCGCTACAGCTACCAGCCGAAGCTGACGCGCGAGATCACCGGCCAGTTCCTCGGGACCAGGCGCGGGACGATCAAGCTCTTCTCCTGGAACGAGCCGCAGGATCCGTACCCGCCGGATGCCCTCCGGCTCCGTTCGGGGCAGGTGCGCTCGCTGCTCGTCCGGGCGGCCGCGGTCGACGCGCCCGGTGCCTACCAGCTGTTCGACCTCCGCCGCGGCGGCCGGGTCCCGCTTCGGGTGACGCGGCGCTCGCCGAGAGTCCTGGCGCTCGCGCCGGCCGCGCGCCTCCGGCCGGGCCGCTACGTGTTCGTGACGACGCACGAGGGGATGTTCGGCGGCAAGGACTTCTCCTACATCACGGTCGTCCATCCGGGCGTAGCCGTCACCGACGTGTCGACGAACACGCGCGATCGCTCCCCGGCGGTCATCGGCTCGGTGTTGCCCGTGGCGGCGGCGCTCGTCGCGCTCCTGTTCGCGATCCTGCTCTTCCGGTCGGTACTCGCCCGCCCGGGCGCGCAGAAGGCGCTCTGGGGGTTGGGCTTCGCCTGCTTCGCGGTCGCGACCGGGTGCGAAGCGGCCGCCCAGCGGGCGGGGTGGACGGAGGGCCTCTTCCGTGCCTATTACCTGTTCGGCGGCTGCTTGACGGTCGCCTTCCTCGGAGCGGGATCGGCCTGGCTCCTGCTCCCGCGCTACCGCCGGCCTCTGCTCGGCCTCGTCGTGGTGGGCGTGCTGGGAGCCGCGGCCGCGGTCTTGCTCGCACCCGTCGATGGAGGGGCGCTCGCCGCGACCCTCAGCGGAAGGCCGCCGCCGAACCACGCCCTCGGCGGCTACGCATACGTGTTGGCGATCGCGCTGAACTCGCTCGGCACGCTGTCCCTCGTGGGCGGGTCGCTCTGGTCGATCGTGCGGCGCCGGCGGGTGTCCCAGAACGTCTGGATCGCGGCCGGAGCGCTGGCCGTCGCCGCCGCGACCGGCATGTCGCGCGGGGGTAGCTACTCCCTCGTCTACGCCGGCGAGCTCGTCGGGATCGCACTCATGTTTGCCGGCTTCACGCTGGCCGGCAGGCCGGTCGCCCGCCGGGTCGCTCCGAAGGTGCAGAAAGCAGCGCTCGCACGATGAACGCGCTCGCGCCGTACGTGTATGGGCACGCCCGGCGGATCAGCGACGAGCAACTCGTCAGGGTCGGCCCCCGCCTTGGGCGGCTCGCGCCCGCACAGCGAATGGCGGTCGACGAGCTCGCGCGCACTCTTGCCGAGCGGATCGCCGAATCGCTGGTCGAGGAGGCGAGGCGCGACCGCGCGCTGGCGGCCGCGCTCGATTTGATCTACGGCGTCTCTCCCGGACGATCAGGCGCCGGGCCGAGTGGCCTCGCCGTCGACTCGGACAAGCCGGCTGAACAAGCCGCGCCGCTCCCAGCGGACGGAGGAAACTGCAACCTCGGCCGCCGTCGGCGGGACCGAGCTGGGAGGGGGAATGACAG
>WNGF01003426.1_pt1 | contig 21557 bp, 19 predicted proteins | sample 5400641 | NCBI WGS metagenome assembly WNGF01 (sample SAMN13153371, study PRJNA577476) | soil metagenome | isolation source: 80 cm soil or saprolite under grassland replicate 2 | place: USA:California | collected 2016-06-15 | reverse complement strand
TGGAGCTGCACGTCGTGCCGCTCCTGCTCGGTGGGGGCGCGCGCCTGTTCGAGGGCATCGGCCCCGACCTCGAGCTGGAGCAGATCCGGGTGGTCGAAGCGCCCGGCGTCGCGCACCTGAAGTACCGCGTCGTCAAATAGCTCGGCATGGCCATGCACTACCGGGTCCGGCGCTGAGCGCAGCGTTCCCCCGCGGGCGGTTGCGCCGAGAATGAGCGGCGACCGGTGAGTTCCCGCCCATGGTCCGGTCTACAGGGGAGGCCTGAGAGTTGAGGAGGTAGACGTGCTGCTCGAGAACAAGAACGCTGTTATCTACGGTGCCGGCGGCTCGATCGGCGGCGCGGTTGCTCGCGCCTTCGCTCGCGAGGGAGCGAGGGTATTCCTCGCCGGTCGCACCGAGGCCAAGCTGAAGTCTGTGGCCAACGATATTCGCGCGGCGGGAGGGCGGGCAGAGACCGCTGTCGTCGATGCACTCGACCAGGAGGCCGTCGATCGACACGCCGACGCAGTGGTGGCCGAGGCAGGAGGCCTCGACATCTCCTTCAACCTGATCTCCCACCCCTCCACGCACGGGATCCCGCTCGCGGAGATGGCTGTCGATGACTTCATCGCGCCGATCGAGACCGCGGCGCGGACCACCTTCCTCACCGCGCGGGCGGCCGCGCGCCACATGATCCCGCGGCGCTCGGGCGTGATCCTCGCCTTCGGCGGGCCCGGTGACCGCAGCGCGCCACTGCGCGACTACTACCTCGGCGGGACGCAGGTCGCCTTCGACGCGATCGAGACGATCAGGCGCCAGCTCTCCGTCGAGCTGGGTCCGCACGGGATCCGGGTCGTCACCCTGGAAAGCGGAGGAGTGCCCGAGTCGCTCCCGGAGGGCTTCGAGGGTCGCGAAGAGATCGTCGACCTGATCGAAGGGCAGTCGCTGCTGGGGCGGGGCGCGACGCTCGAAGACGTGGGCAACGCGGCCGTCTTCGCCGCCTCGGACTGGGCCCGCAGCATGACGGCTGCCACCGTCAACGTCAGCTGCGGCACGCTTATCGACTAGCGAAACCGCTGCTCGAGCGGTGTCGCTCTAGCGTCGTTGCAGCGCTCTCGGCCCTTCCAAGCTCGCTCTCGAGTTGGACGAGCGGCAGGTCTGCCGTCGGGCCGACTCGGGAGACGCTCGCTTTCGGAAAACACCGATAGTCCGGTACAGGTGCGCATAGCGAGCAATGCGGGTGTCTGAGAGGACCTAATCGGCGCGATCAACAATTGCGAGATGGACGACGACGAGGTCTGTGTGACGCCCGGGCAGTCGACCCCGCGAGACGCTCGGTCGTCGTCCATCTCGAGCGCCTCGCGAGGTTGAGTGGGACGCCTCCCTTCACGCGAAAGCAGCAGCGCGTCGGTCCATGCGGCCTATCGACGTCGCGGCCGGGTCGCGCGCGCCATCACTCGTGTCACGACCCCTTGACGGAGCGGAATCGAGTCGCCACGTCTTGCCATGCGGTCGGAACTGTGGGAGGCTCGCAGCGGTCGAACCGAAGGAGTAAAACTATGACGGTGCGCCAGCTACTTCTCCCCCTGATCGCGGGCTGCGCCATGTTGGGCTTCGCGGTTCCGGCGAGCGCGGCCCCTCCCGAGCACTTCAGCTTCACGGAGTCGGGCACGGAGGTCTTGGCCCACTGCGACGGCTTCGACCTCATCCTTGCTGGCACAGGCACCTTGCGCGGCACCAGATTCTTCAACGAGAGCGGCGAGGTCGTGAAGGTCATCATCCACGGTCGCATAGAGGAGACGACGACGAACTCGGTGACCGGCAAGTACGTGGTCAATCGCGGTGTGTTCCAAGACTTCTTCACGCGCATCCGCGGCACCGACGAGTTCCTGCACACGGTCAGCGGCTTCGATTTCCAGGGCAAAGTCGCCGGGCGCGGGCCGCTCGTCTACCAGGACGTCGGCAGAAAGGTGTTCGCGTTCAACCCGGAAACCGGCGAGGAGGAGGTCGTGTTCCGTACCGGACACACCACCCTCCCTGAGGGCTCGGAGGCCGAGGCGGTGTTCTGCGCCGCCGTCACCTGACCAAGACGGTCCGCACGATGGTTGCGGCTGGCAGGACGAAACGCGGCTGGAGAGCCGTGCGTAGCCGCGCTGCTCCTTTGAGGCAGGAGCGGGCGTCGGCGGCGGCTGCCGCCGGACTACTGCTATGGACGAGTCTCGATCGTGTGAGTTGGGCCGTCCAAGCGCTCGCTTCGCCAGGTCGGAGCGGGAGCGCGCTGGGCGCTCCCGCTCATATTGATGGCCGGGCTCTCGATCAGAGCCACAGCCCGGCGCTGGCGGACATCATCGGCGCTCGGCGCGTGCGGACGGCCGTGATGATCTCCTCGGGGTCGATCCCCTGTAGGTAGATCGACGTGGTGCCGAGGTTGGCGTGGCCGAGCTGGCGCTGGATGATGTTGAGCGCAACGCCCTCACGCGCGAGCTCGAGCGCGTGCGCGTGGCGCAGCTGGTGCGGCGCAAAGCGGCGCCTGACCCCCGCGCGGGCGGCGAGCCGGCGGAACTCGGCGCGGACCGCGGCGGCCGACCACGGTCGCCCGCGCGTGGGGCCGTCGATGATGCAGAACAGCGGCCCGACCGGCAGCTCTCCCCGGGCGTTCAGCCACGGCCGCAACTGCTCCCAGCCCCACTCGTCCATGCCGACCTCGCGTCGTCGCCCTCCCTTGCCGTTGCGGACCAGCACCGATCCGCGCCGGTGGTCGAGATCGTGCTCGGCGAGCGCGAGCGCTTCCTGGATGCGCAGCCCGGCGCGCCACAAGGCGACGATCATCGCCCGCACGCGCCAGCCGTGACGGTCATCGGGGGCGTGGCGCATCACCGCCACGATCTCCTCCACCGTCGGCGGGTCCGCCGGGTAGCGCATTCCCTTGTTGCGCGGTGGGCGCCCGGCGTGGTAGCCGGGCAGGGTCGCCGGCGAGCGACGCCGCCCCGCCGCGTCGAGCAAGGACAACACGGTCATGGGTCCTCCTCCCATGAGACAGCAGATACCGGCGCTGCCCTACAAGACCCACGGCGTCCGGGCTACCGTTCGCCTTGGGCAAAGCGAGCGTCTGCCTGAGTCGACAACCGTGCTCGAGACAGCCGGTGCTCGTCCTTTGCGCTAGCGAGAGCGGTGGCCGCGTAGACGCCCTCATCATGGGAACGCGACACGGTGTTGCGGTCCATGTTCATCCGCCCTGAGGCCGCCCCATCGCGCAGACCGCGGGGACCGGGCGCAGGTCCTCGACCAGCACCCTGTCGACGGAGAATCCGCCCTCGCGTAGCCGGTCGGCCAGCTCGTTCCCGAGGTCCCGGGCTCGCTCCGGCGCGGAGTGGCGCGCGTCCCAGAAGAGGTAGACGGCCCCATCCCGGGCGAGGTGCTCGCGGACGGCACCGAGCGCCGCCTCAGGCTGCTGCCAGAAGGGAGCGACGTTGAAGGCGAAGACCTTGTCGAAGCGCCGATCGCCGAGGTCCGCGTCCTCCAGCGCGACGGCCTCGAGCACAGCCCTGCCCGCCTCGACGTGCTCGCGGTTCCTCCGCGTGGCCATCTCGATCATCTTGGGCGAGCGGTCGATCGCGGTGATCGTTCCCGTTGTCAGCCTCTCGCAGACCAGGGAGACCGCGACGCCGTGGCCGCAGCCGACCTCGAGCAGGCGGTCGGCCGGGCGGACCTCCAGAGTGTCGACCGCCCAGACGAACCGCTCTGATGCCTTGCCCGCCATGCCCGAGCAATAGCATCACGCGTCCGTGAGGCCCATGCTGATCTACTCGATGAGCGTCTCGGTGGATGGCTTTATCGCTGACCGCGACGGCGCGTTCGGATGGAGCGTCCCGAGCGACGAGCTGTTTCGCTTCCATCTCGATCAGGTCCGCGGGCTCGGCAGCTGCCTGTTGGGCCGCAGGCTCTACGAGACGATGCTCGTGTGGGAGACCGATCCTTCGCTGCGCGACAACGAGGACACGGACGCCTTCGCCGACGTCTGGAGCGCGCTCCCGAAGGTCGTCTTCAGCCGCACGCTCGACGGTGTCCAGGGCAACGCCCGGCTCGCCGAGGCGCCGCTCGCCGAAGAGGTCGCCGCCGCACTCGACGCGACCGACAAGGACGTCGAGATCGGCGGCGCCGGCCTGGCCGCGGCGGCGATCGAGCTCGGCCTCGTCGACGAGCTGCGCATGTTCCGCTATCCGGTCGTCGTCGGTGGCGGCACGCCGTTCCTGCCGCCGGTCACCGAAGACATCGCGCTGGACCTGATCGAGACCCGGACGTTCGGCTCGCGCGTGATCTACGAGCGCTACGGGCGCGCCCGCGATGAGTCGGACTGACACCGCCGCCCGAGTCATCAGCGCCTCGCCGAACCGGGTAGCGCCGCGCTGACCGACCCCGACGCGCTTGCCGGGCCCGCGTAGGGAGCCCAAACGGGGCACCGGTCGCGGCTTCCGCTCAGATGCAAAATGCGAGCGCCCGGCTCGCCGCCCGGTCGCGCGCCTGGTTTGGACGACACGCAGTCGTCTGCGTCGGCGCCGAACTCGCGCCCGCGTTCCGTAGGAAGCGAGTGTGTCCACCGAGCGAAATACGTGCGCGAACTTGCGAACCACCACTTAGGTGTCACGGGCTGAAGCGCTGACGACCGACTTCCTGGCCGTTCTGGTCGAGCCCGATTGCGAGCTCCGGGCCTCCGTCCTCCATCGCCTCGCGGGTCCGCGCGTGGAGGACGACATGCCTCGGGGGCTCGACACTCAGGCGCTCTCCGCTTGGCAGCTGTAGCTCGACAGTAGCCACGCAGCGCGAAACCGTCCCGAGCACGAGTCCCGAGGTGTCAATGTTGAGGGCCAACGCAGGTCTTCTATAGCGCTCCTGCTGACAGGGCGGCCGACGAGCGACATGTGCAGTCGACCGATGAGTTCGCGGACGGCGGAACGTCAAATCAGTGCGACGCGATAGGAGGATGGAGATGGGCACGAACGGAGCGAAGGTGGAAGCAAGGACGTTGAAGGTGCCGGGCGCGACGCTGTACTTCGAAGTCCGGGGTTCGGGCCCGGTTCTCCTCTGCATCTCAGGTGGGCCGACCGACGCCGGCATGTTCACCGATCTCGCCGCACGGGTGGCCGACCGGTACACGGTCGTCAGCTACGACCAGAGAGGCCACTCGCGCAGTGCGCTCGACGGCGAGCCCGACGACATTCCGGTTGCGCTCCACGCAGACGATGCCGCGGCGATCCTCGCAGCCACCGGCAACGAGCCGGCGTACGTGTACGGCATCAGCGGCGGCGGCACGATCGGCCTCGAGCTCGTCGCGCGCCACCCCGAGTTGGTTCGTGCGTTCGTCGCGCACGAGGCACCCGTCATGGAGCTCCTGCCCGATGCGGCGCGGTGGCGCTCCGCGTTCGAGGACATCTCCGAGACCTACCGCACGGAGGGCGTCTTCCCCGCGATGGGGAAGTTCGGCGCCCTGGTCGAAGAAGGAGGACCGAAGTACAGCGAGGAGATGCAGCAGACGTCGCCATCCCCGGAGAGCAAGGAGATGATGGAGCGCATGATGGGGAACTTCGACCTGTTCATCGCCCACGAGATCCGGCAGATCGGCGGATACGTGCCCGACGTCGGGGCGCTTCGGAACGCTTCGACGCGGATCGTCAGTGCCGCAGGCGAGACCTCCGGTGAGCAAGCGGCGCGTCGGGCAGCCGTAGCGCTCGCTGAGCGCCTGGGCATCGCCGTGACGTACCTACCCGGCGCTCATGGCGGTTGGGGGTCGGATCCGCACGAGTTCGCCGAGAGGCTGCACGAGGTCCTTCAGGAAGCGTGATGACGCGAGTCCGTGCGAGGGGCCGTTGGCGTTGCTGGCAACGACAACAGCGGCCGTGCATCACCCGTGCATCACGAGGGCAGCCCTGGACGCCTCTCGACGGCACGCCCGCCGAAGCCGAAACCGCATGCCTGAGCCAAATCACGCAGTTCCGACGGCTGCGTAGCGAAGAATCCGGCTTACGGGCCTGCTACGGAAAAAGCCCTGGTGACGGGGCTTTTTCTATGGACCCGATTCGCCGGCGACTCGCAGGCTCGCCCCGCGACGGGCGTGATTGCGGCTTCCGTGGAACCGCCCGGAACGGTGGCCCGGCGTCGCCTCTCGGGCTACGTCGGCTACGAGCCGTTCCGCAGGCGCAACGCTGGCACGATGTCCTCGCGCGTAGAGTCGCCCGCCGATGCAGGCCCGCAGAAGCGCTCTCAGCGATCCGCATCCGAACAGGAGGCGTCAAAATGGCGGAATCCCGCCATTCGGCGCCGTCCGGGGCCCGGAACGCGGCAAGAGCCTTTGGCCGGAGAAGCGCTCTCAACGCCTCTCACGCCGTCGAGACCGCCCATCAAGAGGCGGCCTGCTGCGCGGAGCCCCTCGGTGGAGCCCTCGGTTACGCACCGGTCAGCCGGAGCTGTTCGCCCACGGCTGCGCTGGTCGGCGCGACACGGACAGTGCCCTCGAACACCTCCGGCCCGAGAAACGCCTTCATCAGCTTGTCGTGGAAACGATGCCGGAGGAGCTGCGCCTCCATGCGCACGGCGCCGGCGTACTCAGCCGGCTCGACGGGCCGCTCGCCCGGCAGCCGGCGTTCGAGGATCCGCTCGGCGGCCCACCAGTAGACCGCGTTCGCTGCGACCTCCACCTCGAGCATCCGGTAGGGGACGTACTCGCGCACGCGCGATTTGCGCAAACCGGCGCTACGGGCGGCACGCTCGAGCGCCTTGAACTCGCGCCGGCCCTCGTACACGGTGACGACGCCGGTCTCGGGCTCGAACTCGGCTTCGACGTGGGCGTCCCCGTCCTTGCGGGCGATCTCGCGCACCCAGCCGCTTGCGTGGTGGCGCACGATCAGGACGATGAGCTCGGCGTCGTGCCCGCCCGCCTCGGCAAAGACCGAGAGTTGTGAGCCCGGCTCGGCCGAGACGAGCGCGCGGAGCTTGCCGCTCACGCGCGACCAGCCTCGGGCGACGGGCCTCGGCACGTCCTGGCGGTAGAGCCGCACCGAGAGGCCCGGGTCGCTGGCGATCTCGATCGGCGTCCCCGGCGGAACGCGCGCCGGGTCGAAGAGCAACGAGACGCCGCGTTCCTCCCCAGGGTGGAGGCGGATCGGCGATTGCTTGAAGCGCATCGCTGCGTCGGGCGCGAGGGCCGGAGGACGCGCTGCGAGCGGTGGGACGGTCTCCTGCCGTTGCCGCTCCTCGACCGGCGGCTGAGCCGTGGCGCCGCCGCCGCGGGCGAAGCCGGCCTGCCCGGGGGCGTCGAACGCGGCTCGGAGCGCGTCGTTGAGTGCGCGCAGCCCGACCTCGTCGCGGGCGGCGATCTCCCTGCCGGCGCGGACGAGGCGCGCGCCCGCACGCCGCTCCTCCGACTCGATGATCGGGCGGAGGATCCGCTCGAGCGCCTCGTACAATCGTCGCACGAGCGGATGCGCGTCGTTGAGGCCGCTCCGGTCGACGCGGACAACGACTTGCGGACGGGGTGTGTCGAGCGCCTCGCGCTGCCGCTGCTCGATCGCCTCGCAGCGCACCTCCCCATACAGGTGACGCGCGCCCGGTCGAGCCTCGAGTCCGGCGAGCGTCGTCTCGTGCGCCGCTCGCCCGGACATGACGACGAGCCCGCCGCGGCGGGCGGCCCGGACGGGGCCAAGCGGGATCGGCTGGGCGGCGCGGCGGACGACGACCCGTGCGGTGACGCCACCCTGGAGCTCCACCTCGTCGTCGAAGAGCACCGGCCGCTCCGGGTCCGGTTCGGGAGGGGTGTAGCGGACGAGCTGGAGCGGCTCACCGGGAAGCTCGAGCAGCAGCTCACGAGTCTCGTCCTCGAGGATCGGCCGCAGCTGCACGAGATCGGCGATCAGTCTTCGCAGGCGCGCGTTCGGCGGCAGCCGGCCGTCGGCGAGCGGGACCGTCACCCGCGTCCCCTCGTGCGCGATCCCGAGCTCGCGGCGAATTGCCCTCGTGACCTGAGCGTCGAGCACGTGCGTGTACACGTACGGCTCGTCGCCGCCTCCGGGGAGGAACCATGACTCGACGGTCCGCTCGCCTCGCACCCCCTGGATTCGCCCACCGCCCTGCGCGAGCCAGACGTCGCGCAGGCCGCGTCCGAAGAGGCCGCGCTGTCCCGCGGCCTCCGGGACGACGCCGAGCGCGCCGAGGCGCTGATCGACGATGTCCGCGTCGACGCCCTCGCCGTCGTCCGAGCAGACGAGCTCATAGCGCCAGCCGTGCAGCGCCGGCAGCTTGAGGGTGCGGAGGGCCGTCTTCCATGCACGCAGAAACTCGGGATCCGCGTGAGCGATCCGGAGGTGGATCCGGCCTCGCTCGCCTTCGGCGGCGGCGATCGCCGCGTCGGCGTTGGTCACGAGCTCGGGGATGATCTGCGAGAGATCGATCCCCGCCTGCGCGAAGTTCTCGCGGAAGTAGCGCCCGCGAACGCGACCGTGGCGCAGCTGCGATGCGTCGATCGCCACGCGCAGAGGATAAGCAGCCCCGTCGACGGCGGTGTCCGGCGCCGCCGTTACCGTCCGCTCGCATGGGTGGCCGGACCGTCTCGCGGAATGCTCCGTGCCCGTGCGGCAGCGGGCGCAAGTACAAGCGCTGTTGTTTGCCCGACGAGGAGCGGGCCGTACGGGAAGCCCGCTTCGACGATGCCGTCGGCCGCCGCATCCAGGACTGGTCGTCGGAGATGTTCGACGACGAGATCACGGCTGCTCTCGAGGAGTTCGTCGGGCCGGAGCGCGTGATGGACGACGCCGACATCCAGATCTTCGCCACCTGGTTCCACAACGACCGCCTGCTCGCGGGCGGAGGCACGCCGGCGGAGCGCTACGTCGCGCGACCGGACCTGCCGGCGCCCGAACGAGAGGCTGCGGGGCGGATCGCAACGGCGAAGCTCGAGCTCTACCGCGTGCTCGCCGTCGAGCCGGGCCGCACGCTGACGCTGGAGGAGCTCGCCGGCGGTTGCCGCGTCGAGGTCCGCAGCCCGCACGTCTCGCGCGAGGCGATCCGGTGGGACATCCTGCTTGCCCGCGTCATGGACGGCGATCCGCCGAGCCTGTGGGGGCCGACGCGGTTCTTCGATCCGTGCGAGGAACCGGAGCTGCGCGCGGAGCTCGCGCGGCTCGATGGCGCGCCGGCCGGTGAATGGGCGCTCACGCTGATGCGATATCTCCCGCCCAGCAGGCGCGCAGAGCCGAGCTTCTTCACGCTCGAGGGCGACCCGGTCGTCTTCGCGACCGCGACCTGGAAGCTGCACGACCGCGTCGCGGCCGCCGGGAGGATGCGCGAGCTGGGCGGACTCCTCGCCGGCGATCCGCTCGAGATCGACATCACCGCGCCCCGCGCGGAGCTCGTGCGGCAGCGCCCACCGCTGCCGCCGGGAGCGCTCGTCCTCGAGTCGAGCCTCGTCGGCGCAATCGACACGATCCCAACCGCGACCCTGCGGCTCGAAAGGGACGAGCTCCGCGCAGAGGCGATGTCGGAGCAGCGGCTCGAGCAGACGCTCGAGATCGTCGCTGCCGACTTCGGCGAGCTCGTCGAGCTTCGAGACTGCGAGGTGACGTCGATTGACGAAGCTCTGGCCGAACGCCGCTCGGGACGCCGTCAACCGGAACCCGAACGGATCGAAGCAGCAGAGCTGCGGCTGGTCGGCGGCTTCGTGAACGAGCGCATGCGGAGATGGCTCGACGAGCCGCACCACTCCCTCGCCGGGCGCACGCCGCGCGAAGCCGCTGCGGGCAAGGGTCGGGCGGAGGTCGTCCGGCTGCTCCGGCAGATCGAGAACAGCGCCGAGCGCGCACGGCGGTGCGGGGAGCCGAGCGTAGACGTGGCGCGATTGCGCAGCGAGCTTGGCCTCGGCGACGAGCTCGCGGCCTGAGTAGCAGGCCAGCGCTTCCTCGCGAAGACCGGAAGCCCGACCGGGTTGCCAGTCCAGGCCCGGACGCCAGCAGTTTGCTTGCGTTTTCCTTGCGCTTGCGATTCGCTTGCGCTACCTTCATAGGGCATGGCACCCACGATGACCACATCCCCGCTGTTCGCTCGGAGTCTCCAACGGGTGCGACGCGCCCTTCGCGAGCTCGACGGCGGCGAGCTTCTGCCGGCGCTCGGCGCCCGCCTCGAGCACGCGCTCGAAGGCTCTGACGAGGCGACGCGCGAGTACGTGCGCTGCTACCACGTGCTGACGCTGCGAGTGCTCGACGAGGCTCACCGAGTTCGCCACGATGTCGTGGCTCGTACGTCCGACGGGCACCTCGCGCTCATTGACGTGAAGGGCACTCCGCGGCGAGCGCCGGTCGAGGCGCTGGAGACGGCCGCTGCCGAGGCGCCGTTCGGCCCATGGACGGCCCGCTTTCCGCTCGAGGAGGCGGTTGCCCTCGATCTCGCGAGCCGCGTTCGTCAGCTGATCGGCCTGCACGCACTCGCGCTGGCGCCGGTCGACCACGGCGTTGGCGAGGTCGCAGACGTCGATGACCTGACGGCTCGGCGGTTCCTGCGCCGGGTGCGCTTCCACCTCAACCACCCGGACGATGAGCATCCGCTCCGGCGCCTGATGGACGCTTTCGGGTTGTCGAAGACAGAGCTCGGTGCGCTTTTCGGCGTACGTCGGCAGGCGGTCGACCAATGGCTCGAGCGCGGCGTGCCCGCAGAGCGACAGGAGAAGGTCCAGACGCTGGTTGCCCTCGCCGACCTCCTGGAGCGCAAGCTGAAGCCTGGCCGGCTTGCCGGCGTGGCGCGCCGCCCTGCCGACGCGTACGGCGGCAAGACGATGCTCGACCTGATCGCCGCCAACCGGCACCGCGAGTTGCTCGAGCTCGTGCGCGACAGCTTCGACTGGGCGTCAGCCGCCTGAGAACGTGGCCTACGGGCGCACCGTCCGTCGAGGCGGCTCCTACAACCGGCTCGCCGAGCCGGCGTGGGCGGATCCACTTGATACGAGCTACTCGCGGGCGCGCGGGGGGCGCTGGAACCCGCCCGGCAGCTTCGGTGTGCTCTATCTCAACCGTGACGTGCGGATGGCGCGCCTACAGGTACAGCACAGGCTGAGCGGGCACCCGTACGGGGTCGAGGATCTCGACGAGGCCGAACAGCACGACCTCGTCGACATCGAGGTCGCCGAGCGGGAGTGGCTCGACTGCGTGACCGCCGCGGGCCTCGAAGCGGTTGGGCTTCCGGTCACCTACCCTCGCCACCGAAACGGGCGACCGGTTCGACACGCGAACTGCCAGCCGGTCGGCCGGGCTGCGTTCGACGACGGGCGGCCTGGAGCGGCGTGCCACTCCGCAGCGACAGGCGCCTCGCCGATCGATGAAGAGCTTGGCGTTTTCGATCGAGACATGGACGCCAGCGTGCGGATGACTGGGAGGCACCCGTTCGCAGACTGGTTCTGGGGCGCACCGTCCTGAGCCGGTGCCAAGCCGATTGCCGAGCCGCCACGGAGGTTGGTGACATCGGATGTCGGTGACGTTGGACGTCACCGACGTCCGACCCAGCGAAGTCGCTTGATCGCGCCGCGGAGCTCGTGCGCATTCACGCGCGTGTAGCGCTGCGTCGAGTCGAGGTGCTTGTGGCCAAGGAGCTCCTGGATCTGGCGGAGGTTCGCGCCCGCGCGGAGGAGCTCCTCAGGCGAGCTGGAAGTCGTGCCGCGAGGCGATCTCGACCATGAGCGCAGGCGTCAGGCCTCCCGCGCTCGCCGCGGCAGCGAGCTCGCGCAGGTAGTGCTCCCAGCCCGCGGGCGCGTTGAGGTTGAGCGCGCGCGCGGGCTGCGCGCTGTCGTTGCGGAAGGTGTGGACGACGCCGGGCGGAATCGACGCAAAGTCTCCGGGCGCGAGCACCGCGACCTTGTCGCCGAGGGTCATGGTGAGCTCGCCCTCGAGCACGTAGACGGTCTCGTGCAGACGCCTGTGGAAGTGGCGCGGCGGACCGGGGAAGCCGGCCTCGAGGAGGACCTCGGCGACAAAGAAGGCGCCGCCCGTGTCCTCGCCGGTGGCTTTGATAACGACCGCGGAGGCGCCCATCGCGTGACGCTCGCCCTCGCCGACGCGATGGACGATGCCGCTCACGCTTCGGCCACCAGCTCGTCGACGGCGTACTGGTCGGCCTCGAAGATCCAGACCTCGACGATGGCGCCGTCGCGAACGGTGTAGACGTTGGCCCGTCCGATCTCGACGATACCGTCGTCGCGCGCGAAGCGCTCGCGCACGAGCAGCATGACGCGCTCCTCGCTGGAGAGGATGTCGTCGAGCTCGACCTGCACCTCGGCGCCGCGCGACTTCGCCCGGGCACCCTCAACGTAGGCGATCGCGGCGTCGCGCCCGCGCAGCTCGCCCGCAAGCGCCGAGCGCCCGGGCACGTGCGCGACCACGTCGTCGGCGAAGAACGCGTAAGCGGCCTCCCAGTCGCCGCGCCGCACGGCCGCCACGTAAAGACCCATAACCTCACGCGCCGCCACGGGCCTCACCCCTCCAGGTACGCGTCGACCGCGTACTGATCATGCTCGAAGATGCGGATCTCGGCGATCCGGCCGTCGCGGACGGTGTAGACGTTCGCGCGGCGCAGGACGAGCTCGCCGCGGCCGCCGTGCAGGCGCTCGCGCAACAGCAGCGCGACGCGATCGTCGCCCGTCAGCAGGTCGACGAGCTCGACCTCGATGCCCCCCTCGGCCAACTCCACCGCGGCCCGCAGGTAGGCCAGGACTGCCTCGCGCCCGCGACGCTCGCCGGCAAACGCCGACCGTCCTGGGACATGCATGACAACGTCGTCGGCATAGAGTGCGACAGCGGCCTCGCGGTCGCCGCGCTCCATCGCCGCCAGGTACTTGCCAATGACCTCGCGCGCGCTCACGGCCCTACTCCATGCAACCTGGTGCGCCCTCGCTGGTCAAGGGAGGCATGGTCAGGCGCCCTAGGGCATCGTGCCCGCGACGTTACCTCGACGTCCGCGAAGATCACGAGCTCGGCCCCTGTAGATCCGTAGAAAACACAGACCGCGATCCGTCCGTCCACCGATGACACGCGGGCCGTGATCCGTCAACGTCCCCCGAACCGGCTGAAGGAGGCGCGCGGACGAACTGGATTCCCTCGAGCAGGTTCTCGACGAGCTCGAGCGAGGCCGGCCGGGTGCGAGCTGGTGGGCGAGCCGGGGATCGGCGAGACGCGGCTGCTTCGGGCGCCGGCCACTCGCCGCCCCCGGGCGAACGTTTCGAGCCCGAGCCCCGCAAGAGGTCACGCCGACGCACGGCCCCCCGCATAGACCGCCCAAAGATGACAGCGAAAGGAGCCTGGTCATGACGGTTTCAGCAAACGAACAGAAGATGACCGTTTCAGCACACGAACAGAAGACCATGAAGCGCGTCGTCGTCGATCACTACGGCGGGCCCGAGGTCTTGAGGATGGTGGAGGACGAGGTTCCCCAGCCAGGCCCAGGTGAGGTCCGCGTCAGGGTTCTGGCCGCCGGCGTGTCCTACACCGACGCACTGCTGCGCGCCGGCACCTACCTCGGCGTGCCGAAGCCGCCCTTCACGCCCGGCTACGAGCTCGTCGGCGTCGTCGAGCAGCTCGGCCCGGGCTGCTCGCGGCTCCACGTGGGAGACCGCATCGGCGCGCTAACGGTTTGGGGCGCCGACGCGGAGCACGTCTGTGTTCTGGAGGCGAACGCGGTCGAGGTGCCCGAGGACCTCGACCCGGCGGAGGTCCTGAGCCTCGTATTTACCTATATGACCGCCTACCAGCTCCTGCACCGCACGGCCAAGGTGAAGCGCGGCGAGACGGTGCTCGTGCACGGTGCGGCCGGCAGGGTCGGCACCGCGGTGCTCGAGCTCGGAGCGGTCGCCGGGCTTCGCCTCTACGGGACATGTTCAGCTCGCGACCGTGCCGCGGTCGAGCGGCTCGGCGCGGTGGCGATCGACTACCGCACCGAGGACTTCCTGGCGCGGGTGCGCGAGTTGCCCGGGAAGGGCGTGGACGTCGTCCTCGACGGGCTCGGCGGCGCGCTGTCGCTGCGTTCCTTCCGTGCACTGCGGCCCGGCGGACGGCTTGTCATCTACGGCCACTCCTCCACGATCTCGCACGGGCACAGGAGCTGGCGAGGGTGGGTCGAGTGGTACGCCGCGACCGCGACCGTCGTGCTCTGGGGCCTGCTTTCGCCCCGCCGGCGGGTGTCCGCCTACCGGATCCAGAAGCTGCGCGAGGGCCACCAGGTGATTCCGAGGGGGAGTCGCCGACCGCTTCCCGTGGGTGGAGGCCCCCGCGACCCGGAGTGGTTCCGGGAGGACTTCCGCGCGCTGCTCGAGCTGCTTCGTCGCGGCGAGATCCACCCGGTCGTCGCCGAGCGCCTGCCGCTCAGCGATGCGCGCCGCGCGCACGAGCTGCTCGAAAGCTCGGCGGCGAAGGGAAAGCTCGTGCTCGTGCCATAAGCCGACAGACGCTCTGGAACGCGTCCTCCGCGCTGCGAAAACGGCATCGTCCCTCACACCGCGGCGGCGGCGTCTCGGACGAGCGCCGATCGTGGTCGCGGAGCAGCGGCCGGTTGTAGGGCGGTACTTCTTCCGGCCGCATGGATCGGGCTACGGTCGCCAGCGGCCACGCGTGCCATTTGGATGTGCGCCTCGATCGCCGAGGCGGCGGCGTAGAGGCCGTCAGCGGCGTTACGGCACCGCGCGACCCGCGCGGTCCGCGCGCTCGACTGCCCTCGCGAGGGCGACGCGTGACGGGACGTCGACTTTGCGGAAGATGTTGCGCAGGTGAGTCTCGACCGTCTTCTGGCTGAGGAAAAGCTCGGCGGCGATCTCGGCATTCGTCTTGCGGTCGACGACGAGCCGTGCCAGCTGGAGTTCGCGTTCAGTCAACGACTCGATTCCGGTCCCGTCGGTCTTGCCCGGGCGCGTGCGACGGTGGATGTGATGTCCGAGCTTTCGCAGCTCCTGTTCCGCCTGATCCCGGTAGCGCAGCGCGCCGCACGCCTCGAACTCGCGGGCCGCACGCTGCAATTCGGTGGTGGCACGGTCACTCTCGCCGGCTTGGGCGAGGGCGCGGCCCGCCAGGGCGCGCGACAACGCCGCCTCGACCGGCGCCCCGACCTCGTCGGCGGCGGCCGCCGCCGCGAGCGCCCGCTCGGTCGCACGCGACGCATCGCCGGCGCAGAGGTCGACGGCCGCCGCCGCTCGACCGGCCCAGGCCACAGCCATCGGGAGCCGCACGGCCGAGGCCCAGGCCTCCGCGCAGACGGCAGCACGTCTTGCCTCGGCGTGGCGGTCGAGGGCGAGCCAGCAACGCGTGAGCACCTCGAGGAAGCGGGCTCTCGGGCTCCCGGCGATGAGCACCAGCTCCTCGCCGCCCGCCGAGCCCAGCAGCAACTCGACCGCACGTTCCGGTTGGCCTGTCTCGAGAAGCGCAGCGGCGAGGTCGGCGGCTGCCTCGGCTGAGTGGAAGTTCTGGCCTGCGTCCGTGTTGAGGTCGACGCTCTCCTGAGCGGCCGCGAGAGCGAGTTCCAGGTCCCCCATCCTGAGTGCGGCCGAGGAACGGCCAGAAAGGCTCCACACCAACGCGTGGGTGTTGCCCAATAAGCGCGCCGCCTCGATCCCACCGTCGAGCAGCTCGCCCGCCTCGACCAGCCTGCCACGCTGACGCCACACCCCGCCCAGGATCTGGACCAGGACGAGGACGTGCTCCCCTTGGCCGGTGGCACGCGCGACCGCCAGTGCTCGATTGGCATGCGCGTCGGCCTCGGCATACCGATCGAGATAGAGCTCCACACCGGCGAGCAATGCCGCGGCCTCGATGTGGCGGGCGAGCTCGTCGTCCGACAATGCCTCGACGAGAGTCATCGCCTCCGAACGATTGGACTCGGCACGCTCGGCTGCCCCGATCATCGAATCCGCGAGCGCGAGCACGGCGAGGGCGGCCGCTGTCAGAGCCCTGTCTCCGAGCCGTCGCGCCGCGTTCGCCGCGCGCTCGGCCGATTCGTGCATCGCGTCGTACCTCGCCCGCCAGATTTGGTTCTGGGCGAGCTCGATCATGAGCGCGACCGCCTCGGACGAGCCCTGGTCGGGCAGGCCCTCCAGTGCGCTTGCGAGGCGGCCGCCGGCTTGCTCCTGTCGTCCGAGGAGGCTCTCCACTCCGGCACACGCGCGGGCGACCCTGGCACGCAACGCGTGCGAGTCGTCAGGCACGATCGCGACGGCCTCCAGCAGGGCATTGTGGCTGTCGTCGAAATGGCCGGCGGCCGTGAGCGCGCCGGCACGGGCGAGGAGGAGCTCGACGCGCTCCTGCGCCGGCACGGTCTGCGGGAGGAGGCGCAGCGCGTCTTCGAACCAGCGTGCGGCGCTTGCCGGCGCCAGCCGGGCGGCTGTCTCGCCGGCCTCGCGCAGGACGGCGACGGCGGCAACGTCGCCCTCGCGGGCCGAGCGCTCGACGTGGTGGGCGCGCGTTGCCGCTGTCGCCCCCCGCGCCGCGAGCGACTCGGCGCACCGTTCGTGCGCACCCAGTCGCCAGCCGCCGGCTGCGGACTCGTAGACTGCGCGTCGAACGAGCGGGTGCCGGAAGCGGAAGCGCCGGGGCACGTCGGTCGTGCGAACGAGGTCAAGCTGCAGGAGCTCGTCGACTGCCTCCATCACCGAGGTCTCGGGCATCCGGGTCGCGGCCGCTGCCAGCTCGGGCTCGAAGGGATCGCCTGCCACCGCCGCTCCTTCCAGGACGAGACGTGCAGAGTGGGACAGCAGCGCGAGCTCTCCGGTGAGTGCAGCCGCGACGGTCGACGGAACCCCGATTGCCGCCAGCGACGTCTCGCCGTGGACAGCCGCCGGCGCGTCCGCGCGGTCGAGCGACCGGGCGAGCTGTTGGAGATAGAAAGGGTTGCCGCCGCTCTCCTCATAGAGGACATTTGCGTCCGCGCGGTCGACCGCGTCGCCGAGCAGCTGTCGCGCCTCCTCGGGGCTGAGTGCGCCGAGCTCGATGCGGGTCAGCGTCTCCGTGCGGTAGGCCCGCTCGAGCGCGGCGGACAGACGCTCCGGCACCTGGCGCGGACGTACGGCCAGCGCGAGGAACACCGCCGCGGCCGGCCGCCGGCGCAGGAGCGCTCCAACCAACTCGACGGACGCCGAGTCGGCCCAGTGGAGGTCGTCGAGCACGAGCACGAGCGGCTGCGTCCACGCGAGTTGTTCGAGCAGCGCGCGCACCGCACGGTGGCTGCGATAGCGCTCGTGCTGGAGCGCCACCGCCCGCTCGGTCGCGAGCGCCGTCAGTGAAGGGAACACGTGCGCAAGTTCCGTCCGCACGTCGTCGTCGAGGGCGGTGAGGCGATTCCGGTCGATCCCTCGCACGTACTCGTCGAGCGCATCCACGAAGACGGAGAACGGCAGGTCGCGCTCGAGCTCCGACGCGGAGCCGGAGAGGACGAGCTGCCCCCGGGCGTCCGCGCGAGCGGCGAGCTCGGCCAGCAGACGCGTCTTGCCGATGCCCGGCTCGCCGACCAGCAGGATTGCGGCCGAGCTGCCCTGGTCGAGCTCGGCCAGGACGCGATCGAGCGAACTCATCTCCTCGGCGCGGCCGACGAGGTGCTCGGTATGCAGGGCCATTTCGCCTCTGGCGCAGGATAAATCAGGGTCGCCGGATCACGAAATCAGGGTGGCGCCCCGATGTCGGCGCGGCCGGGCAGCGGCAAGCTCGGCCCATGCCTCGTTTCCTACTCCACCACAGCCACGAGCCGCACGACTGCGGCGTCGTCTTCGCCTCGTTCAAAGGACACCAAAGCCCGCTGCGTCACCAACCAACGCTTGCCTCGTGTCGCTCCGGCGGGCACGCAATCTGGTGGACGGTCGAAGCGGCAACCGACAAGGACGCGCTCGCGCTGCTGCCCGGCTACGTCGCCCAGCGCACCACGGCAACGGCCGTCAGCGAGGTCGAGATCCCATGACCGGGCGCCCACACGCCGCGTCCGAACGAAAAGGAGGAGCCGTGAGCCCTACAACACCGCACACCCGCGAGCTCGCCGCGCGCGACAGCGACGGCGTCCACGTCCTGTTGCTCTGGCACCCGCGCGAGAACACGCTCACCGTCTCCGTCGAGGACGCCCGTGTCGGAGATCGCTTCCAACTCGCAGTCGCGCCCGACCGCGCGCTCGAGGCCTTCTACCACCCCTTCGCCTACGCGGCATAAGAAGACAAAGGAGGAACGAACATGTTTCGCACCAATCACCGCAGTCGCTCCGCCTCGCCGGGGCAGTCGCGCAACTTGGCGGCCCGCATGGGTCGCTGGAGCGCGGCGCACTGGAAGACCGCCACGTTCGGCTGGCTCGGCCTTGTCGTCGTCGCGTTCGCGCTCGGCAGCATGGTCGGCACGAAGACCGCCGATCCGAACAAGGCCGGACCGGGCGAGTCGGGCCGCATGGACCGGATCCTCGACGCCGGCTTCAAGCAACCCGCCGGCGAGAGCGTCCTGATCCAGAGCCGCTCCATTCGGGTCGGTCATCCTGCCTTCACGGCTGCGATCAAGGACGTCGTCGCCCGCGTGTCGAACGTCCCGGCGGTTCAGGACGTCCGTTCGCCGCTAGCGCCGGGCAACGCCGGTCAGATCGCAAAAGGCAAGGACGCCGCGCTCATCGAGTTCGAGATCCGCGGCGACAAGAACAAGGCCGGCGACAAGATCGGCCCGGTTCTGAACAGCGTCGCCGCTGCGCAAGGCGCGCATCCGGGCTTCTTCGTCGGCGAGTTCGGCGATGCGAGCTCGGCGAAGGCGGTCGACACCGTCTTCGCGGATGATCTCAAGAGCGCGGGCGTGTTCTCGGTCCCGCTCACGCTGATCATCCTCGTCGTCGCGTTCGGCGCACTCGTGGCCGCGGGCATCCCGCTGCTGCTCGGGCTCACGGCGGTGTTCACGACGTTCGGCCTGGTCGCGCTGCCCAGCCACCTGCTGCCGATCGCGAACGAGGCGTTCGCGGTCGTGCTGCTGGTCGGGCTCGCGGTCGGCGTCGACTACTCGATGTTCTATCTCCGCCGCGAGCGGGAGGAGCGTGCCGCCGGCCGCAGCGGGCAGGCCGCGCTCGAGGCCGCCGCGGCGACCTCCGGACGGTCGGTGCTCGTCTCCGGCCTGACGGTGATGGTGGCGATGGCCGGCCTGTTCCTCACCGGCGACGCGACGTTCGCGTCGTTCGGGTACGCGACGATGATCGTCGTCGCCGTGGCGGTGCTTGGCTCGCTGACCGTGCTCCCGGCGCTGCTCTCGAAGCTCGGCGACAAGGTCGATCGGCTTCGCGTGCCGCTCGTCGGCCGGCTCCGTCGCGACGACGGCGAGGGCCGCATCTGGGGGACGATCGTCGACTGCGTCCTGCGGCGGCCGCTGTTCTCGGCGGTCGTCTCGGGCGGGCTGCTGCTGGCGCTCGCCGCGCCGGCGCTGCACCTGCGGATCGCGACTCCGGGGCCGGACGCTGCGTTCCCGAAGTCGCTCGACATCATCAAGACGTACGACCGCATGCAGCAGGCGTTCCCTGGCACCGCGCTCCCGGCGAACGTCGTCGTCAAGGCGCCGAGCGTGAACGCACCCGCGGTGCGACACGCGATCGACCAGCTCGAACGGCGGGCGCTTGCGACCGGCCAGATGGGCGAGCCGATCACGGTCGACGTGAACAAGGACGCGACGGTCGCGAACATCACCGTGCCGATCGCAGGCACGGGAACCGACCCGGCGTCGAATACCGCGCTTGCCGAGCTCCGCGACACGATCGTGCCGGAGACGGTCGGTGCGCTTGCGAATACGGAGGCCGGCGTCACAGGGGTCACGGCCGAATGGAAGGACTCGGGCGATCAGATGAAGTCGACGCTGCCGCTCGTTGTCGCGTTCGTCCTCCTGTTCGCGTTCGGCCTGATGCTCGTCTCGTTCCGGTCCATCGTGATCGCGATCAAGGCGATCCTGCTGAACGTCCTGTCCGTCGCCGCCGCGTACGGCGTGCTCGTGCTCGTCTTCCAGGACGGCTACGGCAAGGGGCTGCTCGGCTTCAACGAGACCGCGGGCATCTCGCCCGTCGTGCCGCTGCTGCTGTTCGTGATCCTGTTCGGGCTCTCGATGGACTACCACGTGTTCATCGTCAGCCGGATCCGGGAGACGTTCGACCGCGGCGCGAGCATGGACGGCGCGATCGCGCACGGGATCAAGTCCACGGCCGGCGTCGTCACGAGCGCTGCGGTCGTCATGGTCGGCGTGTTCTCGATCTTCGCGACCCTCTCGCTGCTGATGTTCAAGCAGTTCGGCGTCGGGCTCTCGGTGGCGATCCTGCTCGACGCGACGCTCGTCCGCGGCGTGCTCCTGCCCGCGACGATGAAGCTGCTCGGTGAGTGGAACTGGTACCTGCCCAAGTGGCTCGAGTGGCTGCCTCGGCTCGAGCCTCACGAGGCCGAGGCTGCGCCCGAGATCAAGCCGGCGCCCGTCTCCGCATAGACCACGTGGTCGGACTTCCGGCCCTGCACGGGCCGGGGGTCCGACCGCCTAGAGAAAACAGAAAGGGATCTTGCTCATGACCGCTTCAGCAAACAATCCGAACAAGCGCACCGGTCTCACGATTGGAACGTGGGTCGCAGCCGCGGTCGGCGCGGTGGTGGTCGCGGCGGGCGGAACGGCAATCTGGGCGAACACCTGGGAGCGGGACGCCAACGGCTACTTCGCCGCGAAGGCGCACACCTACCAGACCCATACGCGCGCAATTGCGACCGAGAGCATCACCGTCGGGAGCTACGTTCCTACGTGGCTCGCGGGCAAGGTTCGGCTCGATGTCTCGGGCGACAAGCAGTTGTTCGTCGGCATCGCGCCGAAGGCAACCGTGGACGCCTACCTTGCCCGCGTCGAGCACACCGAAGCGACCGATCTCAACCTCGATCCATTCAAGGTCACCTTCGTCGACCACACGGGGACGGTCGACCCCGGCCGGCCTGCAGGCGAACCGTTCTGGGCAGCAGCCGTCTCCGGTACCAGCAGCCCGCTGGCGTGGAAGCTCCGCTCCGGCACCTGGTCGATCGTCGTGATGAACGCCGACGGCTCTCGCGACGTCGCGGCGACGATCGGCGTCGGCGTCAAGGTCCCGGCGCTGCTCTGGGTCGGAATCGGGCTGAGCCTGTTCGGAGGCGCGCTGCTCGCCTCCGCCGGGCTGATGTTCGCTTCCCGCTCGCGGGGCTATCGCCGCGGGGCGACGCCAGCCTTGGCCGGCTGAGACGCGGGCTTCGCCCGCGACTTCCAGCCGGCAGGGTGTCTCGCGCGGCGAGGCGACAGACGAGCGGGAGACGGCTCATCGGTTCAGCTCTCCAGGCCTGCGAGCTCGCCGAGTTGCCCGGTGGTGCTGCGGGTCAGCCTGGTCTCCTCGACGAAGGCGCCGTCGCGCATCGAGATCAGCCGGTCGGCGGTGGCCGCGATCCGGGAACCCTTTCAGTTGAGGCGCGCTCGCACCGATGCGCGGCCTCCTCGACCATGTGCCAAGCGACATAGGGTCTCGCGGGTGATCCCGCCGCTCCTGCGCGAAAACGCGAACTTTCGCCGCTACTTCATCGGCCAGTC
>WNGF01003425.1_pt1 | contig 21560 bp, 25 predicted proteins | sample 5400641 | NCBI WGS metagenome assembly WNGF01 (sample SAMN13153371, study PRJNA577476) | soil metagenome | isolation source: 80 cm soil or saprolite under grassland replicate 2 | place: USA:California | collected 2016-06-15 | reverse complement strand
CGTCGAAGAAGTCGGCGAGCCTCGGGCCGCCGGTCGCCGGCTCGCGAGGCGCGGCGAGCTCGAGCTCGAGCGGCCGGACAGAGCCGACGGCCCCTGCGAGCGGCACGCGCCGGTCGAGCAGAAGCCTGAGCCCGGTGCGGACCGTGAACGGCACCTCTTGCGCACGAGCGCGCACGTCGGCCGCGCCGACCGTCAGCGCGGCGGGGGCTCCGCCCGGGCTGCCGATGCTGCCGTAGGCCGGCCCGGCGGGCCCGTCGTTCCCCGCGGGCGCGACCACGAGCGTGTCGAGTTGCAGCGCCCCTCGAATGGCCTGCGCCTCCGGAGAGTCCGCGAAGGCCGCGTAGGGCGCCGCCACCCCGACCAGCGCGATCCGGGCCGCGTCGTGGGCGTCGCCGTCCAGGTTCGGGTCGACCGCGCGCTCGAGCCCGGCGATCAGCTGGTCGCCTCGCGAGTAGATCGCCCAGCTGCCGGTCAGGTCGCGCTGCCAGCCGGCGATCCGGATCGGGAGGACCGAGGCGCCCGTCGCGACCCCGCGTTTTCCCACGAGCAGCCCCGCCAACTCGGTCCCGTGCTGCTCCCGGCGGGCCGGCTCCGCGGGATCCGCGACCGCCGGTGTTCCGCTCCGAAGCTCGGGATCGACCATGTTGCTGCCCGGCAGGATCCGGCCGTGCAGGTAAGGGTGGCCCGAGTCCACCCCCGTGTCGAGCAGGGCGATTGTCACGCCGGCGCCGTCGTAGCCCGGCAGAGCAGTCGAGGGAAGCTCCCCGGCGGCGGTCGCGAGCCCCTGGCGCTCGAGCAAGCGCGACGACACCGTCGCCGGGTACGCGACGCGGACCGGATAGACGCCGGCCACCTCGGGACGACTCTCCAGGAGCGCGACCGCACGGGCATCGAGCGGCGCCGAGAAGCCGTTCAGAACGCGGACGTAGCTGAAGTCGGGTCGGATGCGGATCCCGTGCGCCCCGAGCTCGCTGAGGAGCTGCTTCTGCGTGGCGACCGCCGTTCTCGTCCACTCGTGCTCGTGCCGCTGGGTCGCGAAGCCGCCGTTCGCGGCCACCCGCGCTGCGAGCGACGGCGCCTTGAGCACGACCAGCATCCGCTGGCCGACGGTCACACTGGGACGCGGGCCGCCGACGAGACCCCGCCATGACGAGGCCTGCGCGGCCGGTGAGCCCTGGGGTGCGCCTCCGGTTGCGAAGCCCGCGACCAGCAGCGCCGCGGCGGCGACGGCGACGACCGCGACCGGGGCGAGCTTGAGCGCTTCAGAGGCTCTGGGCGTAGGCATCGACCGCAAGATAACGTCCGACCGGCTCCGCGTACCGAGCCGCCGAGGCGATCATCGCGGCGTTGTCGGTGCAGAGCTCCGGAGGAGGCGCGACCGCGTCCGGCAGAGCCGCCCGCAGCTCCGAGTTGGCGGCGACTCCGCCGACGACGGCGATCCGTTCTGCGCCGGTGCGCTCGGCCGCCTCGAGCGTTCGCTGCACGAGGGCCCGCACGATCGCGCGCTGGTAGCTGGCCGCCAGGTCCGCCCGCAGCGCCTCCAGCTCGTCCGGCAGCGAGCGGATCTCGTACAGGAGCGCCGTCTTGACGCCCGAGAAGGAGAAGTCGAGCCCGGGGACCCGTGCGACCGGGAACACGAACGCCTCCGGGTCTCCCTCCCGCGCGAGGCGGTCGATCTCGGCGCCGCCCGGGTAACCGAGACCGAGGAGGCGCGCGCCTTTGTCGAAGGCCTCACCGGCCGCGTCGTCGAGCGTCGTGCCGAGAACGTCGAACTTCCCGTGCTCCTGGACGTCCAGCAGCAGCGTGTGCCCGCCGCTCGCGAGCAGGCAGAGGAAGGGCGGCTCGAGCGGGTCGGGGGCGAGGTAGAGCGAGGCCACGTGGCCCTGCAGATGGTCGACCGGGACGAGCGGGATGCTCCGGGCCCAGGCGAGCGCCTTCGCCGCCGACAGCCCGACGAGCAGCGCGCCGATCAACCCCGGCCCCTGTGTAACGGCGACCCGTTCGACGTCGTCCAGCGTCGCCTCCGCCTCGTCGAGCGCCTCGCGGACGACCGGCAGCACGAGCTCGAGGTGGTGGCGCGAGGCCACCTCCGGGACGACCCCGCCGAACGGCGCGTGCAGGTGCGCCTGCGAGGAGACGACGCTGGAGCGGATCTCGCCTGCGTCGGTCACGACCGCGGCAGCGGTCTCGTCACACGACGTCTCGATCCCGAGGATCAGGAGCGGGCCGGTTCCTGGACCGGGTCTTTCCACATGATGAGGGCGTCTTCCCGGTTGTCCGTGTAATAGCCGCGCCTGACGCCCCGCGGGCGGAAGCCGAGCCGCTCGTAGAGCTTGATCGCGCCGGTGTTCGAGACCCGTACCTCGAGGGTGTAACCGCGCCTGCTCCGGCCGGCGGTGAGGTCGAAAAGCCGGTTCATGAGCTGCGACGCGATCCCCTGGCGGCGGCGATCCGGCCGCACCGCGATGTTCATCACGTGCCAGGCGTCGACGTAGCGCGAGATGACGAGGTAGCCGACGAGGCGACCGGTGTCCGCGTCGTATGCCCCGAGGCAAAGCGACGACGGCTTCGCGAGCTCGCTCGCGAACATCGAGCGCGACCAGGGCGTCGGGTAGGAAACTCGCTCGATCTCCTCGATCTCGGCGAGGTCGCGCAGCTCGAGCCGGCGCAACTCGACGGTCGTCAACGCTTCTGCTCCGCGTCCGGTATCCGGAGGTACAGCGGCTCGACGGCGTCGGCCGGGCCGAAGTCCCTCGCGAGCTCCGCGTGGAAGCGCGCACGCGGCAGGTGCCGCTCGTCGTCGTCCGGAGGGATCTCCGCGCCGCGCTCCTCGAGCACCGTGCGGTAGCGAACGGCGCCGTCGCCGACGCAGAGTTGGCCAGGCTCGAGCTCCAGCCCCTGCGGCGCGCAGACCGCGGGCTCGCCGTCCACGAGCGTGAACACCTCGCGCCGGCCCGCGTCGATCACGGGCAGCGCGCCAGGCGCGCCGGCCGCGACGGCGTCCAGGGTCGAGACGCCGGCGACCGGCAGGTCGAGCGCAAAGGCCAGCCCGCGCGCGGCCGCAAGCCCGAGCCGGAGCCCGGTGAAGCTGCCGGGGCCCGTGCCGACGGCGAGCCTGCTCAGGTCCGCCTGGCCGGCACCGGCCTCGCGGAGCAGCTTGTCGACGCTCTCGAGCACGGCAACGGGCCGGGACACCAGCTCTCCCAGCAAGGCTCCGTCCCGCACGAGCGCGGCCGTCGCGACGCTCGTCGCGGTGTCAAAGGCGAGAGTCAGCACCCCCGGACAGGCGGTCGAGCACGGACGTTTCCGGGTTGTCGAGCCTGATCAGTCGATGAGTCGGGTCCACGTGCGACAAACGTACCTCGACCCGCACCGGCGGGAGCGAACCGGCCGCGGCCTCCGGCCACTCGACGAAGCAGATCGCGTCCTCGAAGTACGGCTCGAGGTCTCCCCACTCCGCAGGCGAGAGGCCCTGGAAGCGGAAGAGGTCGAGGTGAGAGACGTCGGGATCGCCTGGGTAGCGGTGGCCGATCGTGAACGTCGGGCTGGTCACCGGCGAGGTGATGCCGAGCGCGCGGCACGCTCCGCGGACGAACGTCGTCTTGCCGCTGCCGAGCTCGCCCGAGACGGTGACGACGTCACCCGCGACGAGCTCGCGCGCCAAGGCAGCGGCCACGCCCTCGGTCTCCGCCGGCGAGGCGGAGCGCAGCTCCACTGTCAGAACAGGCCGAGCTGAACCGCGGGCTCGGCCGCGACCGGCGCGAGCTGCGGAGCGGCGACCGGTGCAGGCGGGGCAGCGGTGCGGCCGAGGAGCTCCGGCAGGCGCGAGAAGTCCTCTTCGAGCACGCTCAGCATCGCCGGTGTGTAGAGCGCGGCCGCCGGGTGGTAGAGCGGGTAGAGCAGCACGTCGAGCGAGCCGACATGGATCCGCTGCTCCTGGCCGTGCACGCGGGTGATCCCGGTTTCCTTGCCGCTGAGCTGCTTCGTGGCGTGATTGCCCAGCGTCGCGATCACCTTCGGCTGGATCAGCTCGACCTGCCGGAAGAGGTACGGCTCGCAGGTCTCCTTTTCGTCCGGCACGGGGTCGCGGTTGCCCGGCGGACGGCACTTGAGGACGTTCGCGATGTAGACGTCGCCCCGAGCCAGGCCGATCCCGGCCAGGAGCTTGTCGAGCAGCTTTCCGGCCTGGCCGACGAACGGGATGCCCTGCTTGTCCTCGTGGAAGCCCGGCGCCTCGCCGACGAACATCAGGTCCGCGTTCGGGTCGCCGACGCCGAAGACGACCTGCGTGCGCCCCTCCGCGAGGCGGCAGCGCGTGCAGCCCGCGACCTCGCGCGCGAACGCCTCGAGCTCGGTCAATTGCTCAGCAGCAGCCACAGCTTCCGCCGCAACAACCGCCCGAGGACCCGTAGGTCGGCTGCTCGGCGGTGCCGTGCGCCGCGAAGACCGAGAGCTGCTTGCGGACGTTCGCGGAGGCGCAGTCGGGGCAGTCCGGCTGCTCGCCGTTCCGGACGAGCTCCTCGAAGTGCGACTCGCACTCCATGCAGACGTACTCGTAGATCGGCACCGTGTCAGCAGACCCTAGCAACGGGTCAGCATCTTCGATTGTGCGTCGGACGGAACGTTACGAAGAGGGGAGCTCGAAGAAGAAGGTCGAGCCCCCACCTGGCCGCGAGCGGACGCCGATCGTGCCGCCCATCCGGCGGACGAGCTCACGGCAGATGTACAACCCGAGCCCGGTCCCGGCGGGAAACTGGGTCGAGCGGCCCCGGTAGAACTTCTCGAAGACCGAGTCCTGCTCCGCCGTCGGGATGCCGATCCCCTCGTCCTCGACCTCGACCCGGACCCGGTGCCCGGACGGGACGGTCGAGACCCGCACATTGCCCCCGTCCGGCGAGTACTTGACCGCATTGTCGATCAGGTTGACGAGCACCTGCTCGATCCGGTCGCTGTCGCCCACGGCGGTCGAGACGCCGTCGGGCACCGCGGTCAGCGTGACGGAATCGGGCAGCTGCTCGCGCATGGTCTCCACGGCCGAGCGGACGAGCTCGCCGACGTTCACCTGCTCCCGGTCGATGCGCAGGTCGCCGCGGTCGAGGCGGCTCGCGAGCAGCACGTCCTCCGTGATCTGCGCCAGACGTCGGCCCTGGCTCCCGATCATCTCGAGGAGCTGCCGGTGACGCTTCGGCGAGAGGTCGATGTCGTCGCGGAGCAGCGTGGTGGCGGCTCCGAGCACGGCGGTCATCGGCGTGCGCAGCTCGTGCGAGATCGACGCGACGAAGTCGCTCTTGGCCTCGTCCAGGCGGCGCTCGATCGTCAGGTCGCGGAAGGCATAAACGATCCCCGCGGGGCTGCGGACCGCCAGGAACGACAGCCACAGCTCCTCCCCGTCGAGCTCGACCGGAAGCGTCACCGGCCTGGCCGGCGAACCGCCCGCTGCGACCGGGATCTCGTCGGCGAGGCCGTCCCAGCCGTCGAAGACCTCGGCTGGGGGGACGCCGACTACTTCACTTCGCGGCCGGCGCGTGACGAGCTCGGCTGCGTGGTTCCAGAGCCGGACGAGCCCGTCGTCGTCGAGCAGGAAGATGCCGTCGCCGACCGCCTCCAGCACTCGGGCGGCGTGCTCGCGCTCGGCGGCGGTCGCCTCCGCGCGCGCTCTCGCGGCCGCCTCGTTCTGCGAGCGCACGTGCAAGCGGGCGTTGCGAACCGCCGCTGCCATCAGGCCGACGAGGCCCTCCGCCAGCTCGAGCTGCTCCCGGTCGTACTCGAACCGATCGTGCATCAGCTGAACGACGCCGACGACCTCTCCCTCGTATTTGACGGGCAGCATCATCGCCGCCTGCACCCCCGGCGGCCCCTCCTCGGGAACCTTCCGCAGGTGACCCTCGCGGTCGACGTCGTAGTAGACGCCCGCCGGGTCCTTCACCTGCTCCGGCACGTCGTTCACGAGCAGCGACTCGCCGCTCACGATCACGCGGCTCTGCATCCCGCCGCCCTCCCGGTTCAGCGGCAGCGGCGGCAGGATCGCCGGGTCGAGCTTCTCGCCGTCGACGAGGGCGTAGTCGCAGCGGATCATCTCGGTCTCCGGATCGAAGGAGGAGACGATCACGCCCCCGTGTGGGACGGCCTCTGCGAGCAGCTCGTGGAAGCGGTCGTAGACGCGCTCGAGGTCGAGCGTCTCGTTCAGGTAGCGAGCGGCAGAGAGCAGCAGCTCCGCCTTCTGTACCCCCGCCTTCCGGCCCACGGTCCCATCATCATGACGCACAGGTGTTCGAAAATCTCGCTCAGCGGCTCGAGGGGCGGATCGTCGTGCTGGAGCCGCTCGGCCCCGAGCACGCGCCGGGCCTGCGCGAGGCCGCGGCCGACGAGCGGATCTGGCGCTGGATGCTGACCACGGACTTCGAGGTCTGGCTCAGGTACACGCTCGGGAACGAGGCGATACAGCCGTTCGCGGTCCTGCGGGACGGCGTGGTGGTCGGCTCGACGAGCTACATGTCGCTCGCGCCGGAGCACCTCCGGCTCGAGATCGGCAACACCTGGCTCAACCCTTCCGCCTGGGGCACCGGGGCCAACGTCGAGGCGAAGTACCTCCTGCTCCGTCATGCGTTCGAGGAGGTCGGCTGCCGCCGGGTCGAGTTCAAGACGGACGCGCAGAACGAGCGGGCGCGCGCCGCCCTGGCGGCCCTGCCGGCGCAGTTCGAGGGGATCCACCGCAAGCACATGCTCGTTCGGGGCGGCGAGCGGCGCGACTCGGCCTGGTATGCGGTGATCGACGACGACTGGCCGCAGGTCGAGGCCGCGCTCGAACGGCGCCTGGAAGCCAAACGCTAGAGTTCTGGCCGCCCGGTATCCGCTACGGAACTGGAGCGAGAGAATGGTCGAGAGCGTGAACGTGATCGGTCGCGGCCGCGTCGGCTCGGCGCTGGCCGCTCGGCTCGAGGAGCGCGGCGTGCCGCTGCTGGAGCGGGACTCCGAGCTGACCCTGCTCTGCGTCCCGGACACGGCCATTCGAGACGTGGCCCAGGGACTGTCCCTGGGACATGGCCGTTGGATCGCGCACGTCAGCGGGGCGACGCCGCTCTCGGCGCTTGACCCGCACGAACGGCGCTTCTCGCTCCACCCGTTGCAGACGTTCACGCGCGCCCGCGGGGCCGAGCAACTCGACGGCGCCTGGGCGGCGGTTACGGCCGAGACGGACGAGGGCCTGGCGCTCGGCTTCGAGCTGGCCCAGCTGCTCGAGCTGCGGCCGTTCGAGCTCGCCGACGTGGCCCGGCCGCTCTACCACGCCGGGGCCGCGGTGGCCTCGAACTACCTCGTGACGCTGCACCGAGCGGCATCTGAGCTCCTCACGGCCGCCGGCGCTCCGCCCGAGGCGCTGGAGCCCCTCATGCGGCGCACGATCGAGAACGGCTTCGAGCTGACCGGGCCGATCGAGCGCGGCGACTGGGAGACGGTCGAGGCGCACCGGGCGGCGATTCGCAGCGTACGGCCCGACCTGGAGCCGCTCTACGACGTCTTGGCGGAAGCAACCGCACGATGAAGATCGTCCGCACCGCCGCAGAGTTGGAGCTCGAGGGCTCGGTCGGGCTCGTTCCGACGATGGGCGCCTACCACGAGGGCCACCTTTCGCTCTTCCGCGCCGCACGCGCCGAGAACGACGTCGTCGTGGTGAGCCTGTTCGTCAACCCGGCGCAGTTCGGCCCAGGCGAGGACCTCGACCGCTACCCCAGCGACGAGGAGCGTGACGCGCGGCTGGCCGAGGAGGCAGGCGTCGACGTCCTCTTCGTCCCGGCCGCCGACGAGATCTACCCGCCCGGCTTCCAGACCTGGGTCGAGGTCGAGCAGCTCGGCAGCATCCTCGAGGGCGAGCACCGGCCCGGGCACTTCCGCGGCGTCGCGACCGTCTGCCTGAAGCTCTTCAACCTCGTGCGTCCGGACCGCGCGTACTTCGGGCAGAAGGACGCGCAGCAGGCTGCGGTCGTCCGGCGGATGGTGCGTGACCTCGGGCTCGAGGTCGAGATCCGCGTCAGCCCAACCGTTCGCGACGAGGACGGCCTCGCCCTCTCGTCCCGCAACGCGTACCTCTCGTCCGCCGAGCGCGAAGCCGTGCTCGCGCTCCCGCGGGCGCTGCAGGCGCGCGACCGCTCCTTGCTGAACGGCCTCGAGGTCGACTACTTCGAAGAGGCCGACTTCGAGCCGCGCGTCCTCGCGGCCGCGGTGCGCGTCGGCGGAACGCGTTTGATCGACAACGTCGTCCTGGAAGGAGAGACCACGTGAGCACCCCGCCTCCGGGCAAGCTGGCCCTGCCGAAGCTCGCCGAGCTGAAAGCGCGCGGCGAGAAGATCGTGATGGTGACCGCCTACGACGCGCCCGGCGCGCGCTTCGCCGAGGACGCGGGCATCGACATCGTCCTGGTTGGCGACACCGCGGCGATGGTCGTGCTCGGTCACGAGGGCACGACGGTGCCGGTGACGATGGACGAGATGCTCTTCCTGACGCGCACGGTCGCGCGCGCCGCGCGCCGGCCGATCGTGGTCGGAGACATGCCCTTCGGCTCGTACCAGGTCTCGGACGAGGCGGCGGTCGAGAACGCGGTTCGCTTCGTCAAGGAGGCGCGCGCCGACGCCGTCAAGCTGGAAGGCGCCGGCCCGTCGCTCTCACGGGTGCGGGCGATCGTAGCGGCCGGAATCCCGGTGATGGGGCACGTCGGACTGACCCCGCAGTCCGCGACGATGCTGGGCGGCTTCAAGACCCAGGGCAAGACCGCGGAGGCGGCGGCGGAGCTCGTCGAGGGTGCGCTCGCACTGGATCAGGCCGGCTGCTTCTCGGTCGTTCTCGAGGCGGTTCCGGCGCCGGTCGCCGCGGCGATCACGGAGCGCCTGACGGTCCCGACGATCGGGATCGGCGCGGGGCCCGACTGCGACGGCCAGGTGCTCGTCTACCACGATCTGCTCGGCCTGACCGAGGGCCACCTGCCGCGGTTCGTGAAGCGCTACGCGAACCTCTCGCGCGAGATCCGCGACGCGCTCGAGAGCTACGCGGCCGACGTCCGCTCAGGCGCGTTCCCGGAGGAGCAGCACACCTACGAGATGCCGCGCGAGGAGCTCGAGGCGTTCGAGAGGAGCATCCGCAGGGCGAGCAGGAGCAGCGCAAGCGCCCAGGCCACGAAGAGCAGCTCGACGGAGACGAACGCCACGTTGCCCGCACCGCGGTCGGAGCCACCGCCCTTGAAGACGTCCTCTCCGTAGACGGCGAGCCGCACCGGCCACACGAGAAACAGCGAGAGCGCGACCGGCGCGGAGGCGAAGGCGAGCAGGTGCCGGGCCTGCCGGTAGCTGATCCAGCCGAGGGCCCGCGCCAGCCCCTGCAGCACGAGGCCGCCGACGAAGTAGAGCGCGACCGCGTAGATGCCGCCGCCGAGGAACGCCCAGACCGTGACGTCCACCCAGTCGAGCGTGACGTCGTTCAGGATCCGGCCTGCGACGGGGGTCCAGAGCACGGACGCGATTCCGGACAGCAGCACGAGCGCGAGGACGGCTTCACCCCGGGCGCGCGCCGTGTCGTCGGAGTCGTCCTGCAGGCCCGCGAGCACCTCACGCGGGCGCACGAGCACGAGCACCGCCCGCGCGAGCCAGAGCCGCTCGGCCGAGGGCGTGTGAGGGTCTGTCAGGGAACGGTGATCGTCTGCGTACCGCTGATCTCGCACGGGATCACGAACTTCGTGTTGCTTCCGGGAACCGCCTTGCCGCTCGCATTCAGCTTAGGCCCTCCGACACACGGTCCTGACCGTTCGCTCGCCGACGAGCCCGAGAACGACGCGAAGAGCACGACGAACACGATCGCCTGTAGCGCCATCCAACCGCCAGACGCCCAGGCCCACGTGCGCAGAGCAGAGCGCTTCCGTGGATCCGTCTGTCCGCCCAGCAGGAGCAGCGCGGCGATCAGCGAGATCAGGGGAAAGAAGAGCGTCGCGAGAACCGCTCCGACGACCGTGGCGCCCGAATAGCGGGTTCCTTCCTCCGCCGGTGCGGAGGCGCCTGCCTCCATTTGCCAAGTGTACTTCGGGGCTAGGCGGCAGCCGGCTCGCGGGCCCGGAGGATCTGGCGCAGGTACTGGCCAGTGAACGACTCGTCCACGTCGGCGACCTGCTCGGGCGTGCCCGTCGCGACCACCTCGCCGCCGGCCTCGCCGCCCTCGGGCCCGAGATCCACGATCCAGTCGGCCTGCTTGATCACGTCCAGGTTGTGCTCGATCACGAGCACCGTGTTGCCGGCGTCGACCAGCCGCTGCAGCACCTCGAGCAGCTTCTCGATGTCGGCGAAGTGGAGCCCGGTCGTAGGCTCGTCGAGGATGTAGAGCGTTCGGCCGGTCGCGATCTTGGAGAGCTCCTTCGCCAGCTTCACCCGCTGCGCCTCGCCGCCCGAGAGCGTCGTCGCCGGCTGGCCGAGCTTGATGTAGTCGAGCCCGACGTCGTGCAGCGTTTGGAGGCGGCGCCGCAGCTTCGGGATCTTGGCGAAGAAGCGGAGCGCCTCCTCGACCGACATCTCGAGCACGTCCGCGATCGACTTCCCTTTGAAGCGCACCTCGAGCGTCTCGCGGTTGTAGCGCTTGCCGCCGCACGTCTCGCACGGGACGTAGACGTCCGGCAGGAAGTGCATCTCGATCTTGATCGTCCCGTCGCCCTTGCAGGTCTCGCAGCGGCCGCCGCGCACGTTGAACGAAAACCGGCCGGGCTTGTAGCCGCGCACCTTCGCCTCGGGCGTGAGCGAGTAGAGCTCGCGGATCGGCGTGAAGAGGTCGGTGTACGTGGCCGGATTCGAGCGCGGGGTGCGGCCGATCGGCGACTGGTCGATGTCGATCACCTTGTCGAAGCACTCGATCCCCTCGCAGCCGAGGTGGTCGCCGGGCTTGACGCGCATCCGGTGGAGCCGGTTCGCGAGCGCCTTGAAGACGATCTCGTTCACGAGCGTCGACTTTCCGGAGCCCGAGACGCCCGAGACGCAGACGAGCTTGCCGACCGGGAACTCGACGTCGATCCCCTTCAGGTTGTGCATCGTGGCGCCGCGGATCCAGAACGAGCCGACGTCCTCGTCGCGCCGCTCGGGGACCGCGATCTCCCGTTTCCGCGAGAGGAACTCGCCGGTGACCGAGCCGGGCACCCGCTCGACGGCCTTGGCCGGGCCTTCGGCCACGACGTGGCCGCCGTGCTCGCCGGCGCCCGGTCCCATGTCGACCAGATGGTCGGCCGAGCGCATCATCTGCTCGTCGTGCTCGACCACGAGCACGGTGTTGCCGAGGTCGCGCAGGCGTTCGAGCGTGGCAATCAGCTTGCCGTTGTCGCGCTGGTGGAGCCCAATCGACGGCTCGTCGAGGATGTAGAGGACCCCGACGAGCTGGCTCCCGATCTGGGTCGCCAGCCGTAGCCGCTGCGCCTCGCCGCCGCTCAGCGTGGCCGCGGCGCGGTCGAGCTGCAGGTAGCCGACGCCGACGTTTTCGAGGAACGTCAGCCGCTCACGAATCTCCTTGATGATCCGCGCCCCGATCAGCTGCTCGGTCTCGCTCAGCTCCAGCTCGTCGAGGAACTCGATCGCCCGCTGGACGGAGAGCCGCGTCAGCTCGTGGATGTTCTTGCCGCCGACGGTGACGGCGAGCACCTCGGGCTTGAGACGGGCGCCGTGGCAGACCGGGCACGGCCGGAAGCTCATGTACTCCTCGATGCGCTCGCGCTGCTGGCTGGAGTCGGTCTCGCGGTAGCGGCGCTGGAGGCTGGCGACGATGCCCTCGAACGCGAGCATGTACGAGCGCCGGCGGCCCATCCGGTTGCGGTACTGGACGTAGACCCGGTCGCCGTCGGTTCCGTAGAGGAAGTAGTTCTGATGCTCCTCGCTGAGGTCCTGCCAGGGCGTCTCGAGGTCGATCTCGTAACGGTCGGCGATCGCCTGGATGACCGACTCGTAGAAGCTCGAGTTGCCGAGCGACCACGGCACGAGCGCCCCTTCGCCGATCGAGAGCGCCGGGTCGGGGACGAGCAGGTCGGGATCGATCTCCTGCTGCGCGCCGAGGCCGGTGCAGCGCGGGCAGGCGCCGTGCGGGGAGTTGAATGAGAAGACGCGCGGCTCGAGCTCGGGCAGGCCGACGCCGTGCTCGGGGCAGGCGAAGTTCTCGGAGTAGGTCGTCGACTCGCCGTCGAGGACGTCGACCGTGACCAACCCCTCGGCGAGCTGTGCGGCCGTCTCGACCGATTGCGCCAGGCGCTGGCGGAGGTCGGGCTTCATCACGAGCCGGTCGACGACCACCTCGATCGTGTGCTTGAACTTCTTGTCGAGGACGATTTCCTCCTCGAGCAGCTTTTGCTCGCCGTCGACCTTCACGCGCGTGAAGCCCTCGGCTCGCAGCTCCTCGAGCACGTCCTTGTACTCGCCCTTGCGGTCCCGGACGACCGGCGCGTTGACGGTGAACCGCGTCCCCTCGGGGAGCTGGAGGATCTGGTCGACGATCGCCTCCTGGCTCTGGCCGGCGATCGGCCGGCCGCAGACCGGGCAGTGCGGGCGGCCGATCCGCGCGTAGAGCAGGCGCAGGTAGTCGTAGATCTCGGTCACGGTGCCCACCGTCGAGCGCGGGTTGCGGCTCGTCGTCTTCTGATCGATCGAGATCGCGGGGCTGAGGCCGTCGATCGAGTCGACGTCCGGTTTTTCCATCATCTGCAGGAACTGGCGCGCGTACGCGGAGAGGCTCTCGACGTAGCGGCGCTGGCCCTCGGCGTAGATGGTGTCGAAGGCGAGGCTCGACTTTCCCGAGCCCGAAAGGCCGGTAACGCAGATCAGCCGGTTTCGCGGCAGGCGGACGGTGATGTCCTTGAGGTTGTGCTCCCGGGCACCGTGTACGACGAGCTCTTCCTGGGCCATAACCAGCCAGTCTAGCCGGGTCGCTGGACGCGAACAAGTGTTCGGAAGGCGTGGCTTGCGGCGGACCAGGGCCAGTCTTCTGCGCGTCTGACGAGGCCTGCGCGGACCGGGTTCTGGAGCACGTACTCGCACGTGTTGCGGTAGTGCTCGTCGCCTTCGATCACCCACGAGGCGAAGCGGTCGCCGAAGAGATGGCCCCAGCGTTTGTGGCGGCGGTTGAAGCCTTGCGCGTACACGGCGTTGAGCCTGTGGATGCCGGCGGAGAGGCGCCAGAGCCGCGTCTCGACGACGAGGTGGTAGTGGTTCGGCATCAGGCAGAAGGCGTGGACGCGCCAGTCCTGGCGCCTGACCACGTCGGCGAAGAGGCGGAGGAAGAGTCGGTGCTCGTCGTCGTTCAGGAAGATCGCCGTGCGCGCGACGCCTCGCGCCGTGACGTGGTAGATGCCTTCGGGGGAAGGTGCCGCCGGGGCCGCCGCACGTGTCGAAGGTAACGGCATGCGATCGCGCAGCCGTGTCCAGCCGGCCCGGTCCGTGGAAGAACCGTCACACTCTCGTCACACTCGCCGCGTCCGTTCCGGCCGACCCGCAGGGACAGTCCCTGCCGGTCCGGCCGTTATGCGCGGGCGGTTTTGGCCTCGAGCCGCCGCTCGAGGTTTGCTCTCACCGCCGGCCACTCGTCGTCGACGATGCTGTAGTAGGCGGAGTCGCGTGACTGGCCGTCACGGACGATCATGTGCTTCCGCAGGATCCCCTCGAAGCGGGCAGGAAGAGCCTCGAGCGCCTCACGCGACCGCGCGTTGTCCGGGTGAGCCTTGAACTCGACCCGCTGGTAGCCAAGACCGAACGCGTGCTCGAGCAGGAGCAGCTTGGCCTCGAGGTTCGCGCCACTCCGCCAGAAGGCACGCGCCAGCCAGCTTCCACCGATCTCCAGCCGCCTGTGCTCGGCGCGGATCTCGTGGTAGTGCGTCGCGCCGATCGCACGCGCGCTCTCACGCCAGACGATCGCGAACGGCGCCGCGCTTCCAGCGCGTGCCCGCTCGAGCTCGACCCCGAGCCAGCGCCGGAACTCCGACTCCGACGCTCCAGCATCGATCGGCATCAACGACCAATCCGAGTCTTGCGCGGCCTCCCACAACTGGGCCTCGTGCCCGTGAGCAAGCGGCTCGAGGGCGACGAGGCTCCCGGTGAGCGGGACGAGCAGCGTCAACCGGCGAGACGCTCGACCAGGCGGTAGACGTTCCGCGGCTGCGGGACGTGATCGATCTCCAGCGGCCCCGCGACGAGCGTCCCATAGCCGAGCAGCCTCCCGGGCAAGGTCTGCTCCAGCTCGAGGTTCTCGACCGAGCGCAACCGGACCGCAGACGCGCGCCGGCGGAGGGTGCCCTGGACGACGAACAGCTTCTCGGTCGTGACGACGACACGCGTCCGTTCCCAGCGCCAGACCGCGCGTAACGCCACCAGCGCGGCGCCAACGACGAGCAACGCGCCCGGAAGCAGCAGCGGCCACGGCTGGAACAGGAGAAAGCCGCCCGCCCCGGCGAGCACGACCGCCTGCGCGAGCGGGCGCGCGAGGACGACGCCGTGCCGGCGCGCGTCGAGACAGACCCGCTCGTCAGCCGAAGCGAGCATCGCGCGACCGCTTCGGCAGCCGCCCCGCCGTTCCTGCGCTGTTTGCAGCGAGCGCAACTTGGGGGACAACCAGCCGATGACCGAAACCGCCCGCAAGGCGTTGATCGCCACACTCGTCGTCGTCGCCGTCGTTGCCGTCGCGTTAGCGCTCTGGAAGCTCAAGATCGTGATCGCGCTCGTCTTCCTCGGCTTCATCGTCGCGGCCGCGATGCGCCCCGGCGTCGACGGCCTGACCGCCCACGGCGTCCCCCGGATCGCTGGTGTCGCCATCCACTACCTCGTGATCGCAGCAGCACTCGCGCTGCTCCTCTGGCTCGTCGTCCCGCGCGCGATCGACCAGACCGGCGAGGCCGTGGGCAGCGTCCCCACGACGCGCCAGGAGCTGAACCGTCAGGCGAAGCACTCGAGCGGGCTGCGGCACCAGTTCCTCGTCGCCGTGCAGAAGCGCCTGAAGAAGCTCCCCTCAGCCGGAAGTGTCTTCCACGGCGCCGTGGCCATCGGCCTGAAGGCGTTCGAGATCCTGATCGGCATCCTGTTCGTCTTCGCCACGGCGGCGTACTGGATCTTCGAGCGGGAGCGGGCGATGCGCCTGGTTCTCTCGCTCTCGCCGCGCAAGCACCGGCGCGTTGTGCGCGACACCTGGGAGCTGATCGACCTCAAGCTGGGCGCGTTCGTGCGCGGACAGCTGATCCTGATCGCCCTCGTCGCGACCGTGCTCTCGATCGCGTTCTGGGCGATCGGCCTCCAGTTCTGGCTGCTCGTGGGCGTGTTCGCGGGGATCGTCGAAATCGTGCCCGTGATCGGCCCGATCGCCGCCGGCGCGGTTGCGATCGCGGTCGGCTTCACGGAGTCGTGGCACGTCGCGCTGGCCGCGGGGATCGCGGTGCTCGTGGTGCGGCTGCTGGAGGACTACATCGTGATCCCGCGCCTGATGGGACACGTGACCGGGCTGTCGCCGCTGCTCGTGCTGGTCGGAGTGACCGCGGTCGGGCTGCTCTTCGGCGGCTTCTACGTCCTGCTCGCGACGCCCCTGTTGGCGGTGCTCGTGACGCTCCTAGACGTCATCGTCCGCGACCTCGACCCGTCCAAGCAGGACGTGCCGGCCCTCCTATTCGCCAAGGAACAAGGGCGTTAAGCCTTGCGCCAGCGGCCGAAGATCAGGCCGCCGAGCGTGAAGCCGAGACCGAACGTGCCCACGGCGAACGCGCCGATGGCGAACGCCTTGCGGACGGTCGAGAGCCGCTCCCAGCGGCCGAGCGCCTCCTGCTCCTCGGTCGTCAGCGGCTCGCCGCGCCGCTGCTTGCGCAGGGCGCCGCCCGCCCTCAACCCGAGGTAGAGGTCGTCGAAGATCTCGGTGGGCTCATCGACCATCTAACTCAGTGTATAGCGTGCGTTCGGCGTTGCCCGTGCGGCTGCTCCACATCTCAGACCTGCACGCCGGAAGCGTGGAGGAAAGCGCGGTCGAGGGCAGTCTCGAGCCCTTCGTCGAGCGCCTCGCACCCGAGCTGATCGCAGTCACCGGCGACCTGGCGCACCGCGGGCGCCGGCGCGAGCACGAGCGGGCTGCGGCCTTCCTGCGAGGCCTCGGCCGGCCGCTGCTCGTGATCCCCGGCAACCACGACATCCCGTACACGTTTCCGGCGCGCTTCACGCGTCCGTGGGCCGAGTTCGAGCGCCAGTGGGAGACGGTCGAGCCCGTCCACCGCTCGCACGGCCTTCTCGTCGTAGGACTGAACTCGGTCCGTCCCTGGCGCCACCAGTCCGGAGGAATCCGCGAGCCCCAGATCCGCCGCGCCGCCGAGCTCCTCGCCCAGACCTCGCCGGAGACCCTGCGGGTGGTCGCGATTCACCACCACCTGATCGGAGCCCCGTGGCGCTCGCGGAAGAAGCCGGTCGCGCGCCGCTCCGAGGTCCTGGCCGGCCTCGTCGACGCCGGCGCCGAGCTCATCCTCGCGGGCCACATCCACCAGGCCGCCGTCAGCGAGCGGCACGAGTTCGAGGTCGAGCGCGACGGGCTGCGCGGCGTCACCATCTCCGTCGCCCCGGGGCTCGGGCAGCCGAGGCCGAACCGCCGCGGCGAGGCCCGCGGCCTGCATGTCTACGAGGCGAGCGAGGACTCGCTGCTCGTCGAGACGTACGTCTGGCGCGAAGACGACTGGGGGCTCACGGCCGTCCGGAGATTCCCACGCGGCCGTGAGCCCCTGCGAACCGAAACTGCCTAGATGCCTGCGGTGGCGGTTCTGCGACGCTCGCCGAAGAAGCGGCCGACGATCGCCACCAGGACGATCGCGACGATCACGCCTATGACGAACTCCCAGAACCCGCTGAAGATCAGGCCGGCAATCACGAGCGATGCGATGCCGATCAGGATCGTGACGATCCAGCCCATCGGATCGCTCCCCGGATGGAGAAGGCGGCCGAGGGCGCCGACGATCGCACCAACGATGATGAGCCATATCCAGTGCATGGCTCCCTCGATTTCCGTGCTGTCAGGGCGCGAAACCTACGGCGCCCGATGGGCACCCGGGCCGGTGAGCGGCCGGTGCTGGACGAACTTGCGGTAGAGGATCAGCAGCAGCACTGCCCCGAGGAACGCGAACAAGAACCCTCCCCAGGTGTTGAAGAGGATCCTCGCGATGATCCCGCCGACCATCGAGCCTGCGATCCCGAGCGCGATCGTCGCCCAGACAGACATCGGGTCCGGCCCGGGCACGGCGAGGCGGGCGAGCCCGCCGACGATGAAGCCGCCCGCGAGCAGCAGGATGATGAAAAGCAGCAGGCCCACGGGACGACCTTAACGGCTAGGCGGGCGCCTCGGCGGCGGCCAGCAGGTCGCGCCGGAGGTCCTTGATCTCGTCGCGCAGCTTGGCGGCGTACTCGAAGCGGAGCTCCTCTGCCGCCGCGAACATCTCCTCCTCGAGCTGGATCACGAGCTTCTCCAGCTCGGACGGCGCCATCCCCTCGACCTCGCGCCGCCCGCGGCGGCGGCGGCCCGGGACGGTCGGCGACTCGAGCGACAGGAACTCGGCGATGTCGGAGACGCCCTTGACGATCGACTCCGGCGTGATCCCGTGCTCCTCGTTGTACGCGAGCTGCTTGGCGCGCCTGCGGTCGGTCTCGTCGAGCGCGACCTTGATCGCCTCGGTGTGCTTGTCGGCGTACATCAGCACCTTGCCGTTGATGTTCCGCGCCGCGCGGCCGATCGTCTGGATCAGCGCCGTCTGACCGCGCAGGAAGCCCTCCTTGTCCGCATCGAGGATCGCGACCAGCGAGACCTCCGGCAGGTCGAGCCCTTCGCGCAGGAGGTTCACCCCGACGAGCACGTCGTACTCGCCGAGCCGCAGCTCGCGGATGATCTGAATCCGCTCGAGCGTGTCGATCTCGGAGTGCAGGTAGCGCGCCTTGACCCCCGACTCGAGCAGGTAGTCGGTCAGGTCCTCGGCCATCTTCTTCGTGAGCGTCGTCACCAGCACCCGCTCGCCCGCCTCCTCGCGGCGGCGGATCTCGTTCAGGAGGTCGTCGATCTGATTCTTCGTCGCGCGCAGCTCGACGTCCGGGTCGACGATCCCCGTGGGCCGGATCAGCTGCTCCGCGATACGCGTGGAGTGGCGGAGCTCGAATGGCCCCGGGGTCGCGGAGACGAACACCAGCTGCGGCACCTTCTGCAGGAACTCGTCGAAGCGGAGCGGCCGGTTGTCGAGCGCCGACGGCAGCCGGAAACCGTAGTCGACCAGCGTCTGCTTGCGCGAGCGGTCTCCCTCGTACATCCCGCCGAGCTGCGGGACGGTCTGGTGCGACTCGTCGACGAAGACGACGAAGTCGTTCGCGAAGTAGTCGAGCAGCGTGAACGGGTGTGACCCGGGAGCGCGGCCCTCGAGGATGCGCGAGTAGTTCTCGATTCCGGTGCAGAAACCGAGCTCCTGGAGCAGCTCGAGGTCGTACTCCGTCCGCTGCCGGAGCCGGTGCGCCTCGAGCATCCGCCCGTCGGACTCGAAGTGCTTGACCTGCTGCTCCAGCTCGTGCCGGATCTCGTCGACCGCGCGCTCGATGGTCGGCTTCGACGTCACGTACTCCGTCGCCGGCCAGATCGCCAGGTTGTCGAGCTTCGCGTACACCTCGCCCGAGACCGGGTGGAAGTGGGTGATCTGCTCCACCTCGTCGCCGAAGAAGGAGATCCGGTACGCGGTCTCCTGGTTCGCGGGCTGGATCTCGACCACGTCGCCCTTCACCCGGAAGCGGCCACGGGCGAGCACGGTGTCGTTGCGCGCGTACTGCGAGTCGATCAGCTTGCGCAGGACGAGGTCGCGGTCCTGCTCCTCGCCGACCTCCAGGTAGATCATCCGGTCGCGCCACTCCTCCGGCGAGCCGAGTCCGTAGATGCAGGAGACGGACGCGACCACGATCACGTCCCGGCGCGTGAACAGCCCGGAGGTCGCCGCCAGCCGCAGGCGCGCGATGTCGTCGTTCTGGGACGAGTCCTTCTCGATGTAGAGGTCGGCCTGCGGGACGTACGCCTCGGGCTGGTAGTAGTCGTAGTAAGAGACGAAGTACTCGACCGCGTTGTGCGGGAAGAACTCGCGCAGCTCGTTACAGAGCTGGGCGGCGAGCGTCTTGTTGTGTGCGATCAGCAGCGTCGGCTTCTGCACCTGCTCGACGATCCAGGCCATGGTCGCCGTCTTGCCGGTGCCGGTGGCGCCGAGCATCGTCTGGTAGCGCTCGCCCTCGACTAGGCCCGCCGAGAGCTCCGCGATCGCCTGCGGCTGGTCGCCGGTCGGCGAGTACGCGTCCGACGTTTTGAACTCCGCCATTCGAACAAGGGTACCCGTGTGGTTGTCGAGACCCGACGTCCGCCCTACGAGGCGTACGCGGCGATCGCGGGCGTCTTCGCCGGCGGGCTCGCGGGTGCGGGAGGGCTCGCGCGCGTCTTCCGGCGCAACCCCGCTTGCCAGACGGCTCTCGACTTCGTCGTCCTCTCGGCGGCGTCGTTCAAGGCGTCGCGCACGCTCGCTCGCGACGAGGTGACGAGCTTCCTGCGCGAGCCGTTCGTCCGCGGCCACGCGCACTCGGGGGACGAGGAGCCCGTCGAGGACGGGTTCCACCAGGCGTTGGGCGAGCTCGTGACGTGCTCGCGCTGTGTGGGAACCTGGGCTGCGGCGGGGCTCGCGACGACGCAGATCCTGGCGCCGCGGTTCGGCCGGCTGCTGACGTGGTCCCTCGCCGCAGCCGGCGCAAACGACTTCCTTCAGGCCGGCTTCGCGGCGCTCACGTCGAAGGAGAGCGACTAGGCACCGCGTCCAGCGGTGAGCCCCGGCGCAGCGCTCCGACCGCGAACGGCAAGGCGGCCAGGAGCTGGCCCGCTGCGATGACCACGAACACCGGGTGTGGGCCGATCCACTCGAGGAGCGGGCCGCCGAGGAAGAGCCCCAGCGGCCCGGCGAGCAGCGCGAACGTCAGCACACCAGTCATCACCTTGGCGCGCAGCGCTTCGGGCGTCCGCATCGTGATCACGCCGATCAGCGGCGCGTTCACGAGCGGCCCGAACATCGACGAGACGAAGAGCACGGCGACCACGCCCCACGCGGGTAGGTGCAGCGCGAGGAGCGGCAGCGGGAGTGACAGCGCCACCAGCGCGGCCGCCGCGAGCCTGACGGGATCGAAACGCGGCACGATCTGCAGCGCGACGATGCTTCCCACGACCGCGCCGCCGCCGAACGCCGCGAAGAACGCGCCGGCCACCCGCGAGCTGCCGCCGAACTCGTGGAAGGCGAGCACGGGCAGCGAGATCGCGAGCAGCTGTCCCAGCGCGTTCAGCACCAGCGCGGTCGGCAGCAAGCGGCGCATGAGCGGGTCGCGGAGCAGGAAGCGCACGCCGGCCAGCACGCCACGCCCCTCGTCGGCCGCCGCGATGGGCGGCCGGTGCGGCACGAACAGGAGCAGCACCGCGAACGAGAACAGGAACGTGCCCGCGTCGACGTAGAGGACGTTCGGAGCGCCGAGGAAGGGGATCAGCACGCCGGCGGTGGAGGGGCCGATCAGCGCGGTCGTGCGCTGAGCGCCTTCGACGAAGGCGTTCGCCTGGGCCACGACGTGCTCGTCGTCGCCGACGAGCTCCGGGAGGATCAGCCGCTGCGCCGCGAAGTGCGGGGCCAGGAAGCAGCCGATCGCGAACACGATCGCGAGCAGGAGCGGGAACGAGAGCAGCCCCGCCGCGTGGAGCACCGGAATCGAGACCATCAGCGGCGTTCGGCCGGCGTCGGCTGCCAGCATCGTCCGGCGGGCGCCGAGGCGGGCGATGAGCGCGCCGCTCGGAATCCCGAACAGGCCGATCGGCACCAGCTCGACGCCGAGCACGATGCCCATCCGCGCGGCTGAGCCGCTCGTCACGAGGACGAACCACGGCAGCGCGAGGTAGGTCATCTGCGAGCCGAGGGACGAGACGGCCTCCGCGACGAGAAGCGGAGGCAGGCCGCGCCGCCGAAGGAGAGTCATGCGGCCGCTCCCGCAGGCTCGAGCCGGCGGCGGCCCAGCTCCTGCAGCGACGCGAAACCGACCACGCCCATCATCGCGGTCTGCACGGCGGCGAAGCCGATCAGGACGGGCGTAGTACCGAAGGCGTCCAGCACCGGCCCGGTGACGAACAGGCCGAGCGGGTTCACGACCGCCCAGCCCACCATCGACGTCGTCAGGACGTTCGGCCGCAGCGGCGGCGGCACGCGCAGGGTCATGATCGCGTGCAGGCTCGGGTTGACGAGACCGTTCGCGATTCCCGACGCGAGGATGAGAACGGACAGACCAGCCGCCGGAAGCTTCAGCCAGAGCAGCCAGAGCGGCGCGGCCTGGCCGAGCACGAACAGCGCGATGATCCGGAGGCCGTCGAAGCGGCGCGCGAGGAATCGGAACGAGACCACGTTCCCGAGCAGCGCGCCGACGCCGAACGACGCGATCAGCCAGCCGGCAATCCAGGCGTGGTGCCCGAACCGCGCCAGCACGAGCACCGGCACCGAGATGAAGAACGCCGTCCACGCC
>WNGF01006616.1_pt1 | contig 21571 bp, 24 predicted proteins | sample 5400641 | NCBI WGS metagenome assembly WNGF01 (sample SAMN13153371, study PRJNA577476) | soil metagenome | isolation source: 80 cm soil or saprolite under grassland replicate 2 | place: USA:California | collected 2016-06-15 | reverse complement strand
GCATAGGGAATTTCGCCGGTGATGATCTCTTCCTTGCCTTGCTCATCAGTAACCGCAAATGCTAGTTGGATTCGGTCATCGGGAGAATTTTGTTTGGTGAAGTGAACAAGTTTCACGTTGAGAGTTTCTTGCTCTTGGGCCGGCATGATTTTCTCCTTTCCTCCCCTCCGTTCATTTCAGTTCCATTGCTAAAGTCTAGGAAACAAGCAAAGCTGGTTCAACTCTGGCCACTGGTCACGCGTCGAAACTGTTCTCCCTCTTCAACCCGCGCGGTTCCTCGCGCATATGGATGCGCCGTCTAGGTACTAACCGAAATTAACGATGGGCCTTTACGAACACGTAAATTAAGCCAGCAACGGAAGCCCCTACCATCCCGAAAAGCAGCCCATCGATGCACCGACCGGCCCACCTTCGCTTTGTTGCCCTGGCGACCATGCGGAATTTCCCCCTCGCGAGGAACAAGCGGCCCTCGGCGGCGTTCGATAGCCCGAAGGCTAAGCGCGGCACAAGGGCCGTCGTCACTGTGACTACTTACAAAATAGTAGCCTCTCCCAGGGAAGGACAAGCGCCAGAAAACGCCACTCTGAAAACTCAGATGTGAAAACCGCGCCGCTGGCGGGTTCTCCGAGCGGCGCGGGTCAGTTGGCGGAAGCCGCCCCAGTCGCCATTTCCCTCCGGGGGGCGACAACGGAGCAGAAGCGACAGCCAATGTCTCGCAAAAAGTGGCCCGTCAGACGGCTAGGTGATTCCATCGTTGATCCAACCTCGCCATTGCATCCATCATCAGCCGTTTTTCCACGTGTGAGCCGTGATCATTTCTGATCTGGCGTGCTCTGCTGCGCATGAGTTCAAGTGCAGATTCGGCTAAGGTGAGTTGTTGGTGGGGATCCGCCTCCAGCATTGCAGCCCGGTAGACAGCAAACCATTCAGTTCGTAATTCATACATAAAAACCGCCAACCCAGTGGGGATATCGAGGGGCCGACGGATTGAAACAGAGGTTGTTTGAACCGCCGAGCCTAAGCTCTTCCGGTCGGGACTAATTGAAGCCTACGCCTAGTCCTACTCTGGTTCAACGAGATGGTTCATTTTGCGTGAGGATGCGCCGTCCTGTAGGCCCGCATCATCCTTCCGACTGAAACCCGAGTGTAAATCTGCGCGGTTGAAAGCCTAGCGTGTCCAAGCAGGGTTGCAATCGCCTGGAGCGGAGCGTTGTGGTCGTACATGTGGGTAGCGCAACAGTGCCTCAGGGTGTACGGGTGCCATTGTTTTGGATCGAAGCCCCGCGCCTCTGCTATCTGCTTCAATGTTCGCAGGACGGAGCGCACATCTAGCCGTTCAGCGGAATGTTTTGGCCCAACACTGAACAACAGCGCCGGGGTGTCGAGTTTGAACTGTCGCACAAACTCAGACCGCACGGGTAGCCAAGCCGCAATTGCATCCTGAGCGTACTGCCCAAAGATTACCTGCCGTTCCTTCTTTCCCTTGCCGCGAATGAGCAGCAAATCTTTGTCGATAAAATCCTCAAGATTGATATTCACTAGCTCAGAAACCCGTAAGCCTGCCCCATAGAGCAGTTCCAGAATTGCGCGATCACGCTCCGGCGCAGACGTGGGGATTTCTCCATCGAGCAGCTGCTTTACTTCGGCTTCACTCGGAACGTGCGGCAGTGTCGAAAACCGGCGCGTGACCCTCACACTTTCAAGCAGGGCGATGTCTAGCAGACCTTCGCCATCCAGCCAATTGCAGAAACTCTTTACGGAAGCGAAGTATCTCCGAAGCGTTTTCCCTGAACTCCCGCGCTCGTGCAGGTGGGTGATATACCGCCTCAGCATATGGCGGTCCAGGCGTTTGGCGGTGACCTTTGGGCCGATGACAGAAGTGAACGTCTGTAGATCGGTGCGGTATGCCCGACCCGCGCCATGGGGTACTTGCGAAAGAGATACAGCAAGCATGGGAAAACGCTAACCCCGAAGCTGGCCCGTGTCCGTGGAATGGCAAATCCGCTGCAATGCTATCCCAACTACTAAAAGAAAATCCAAGCTGGGACCTGCAGCAATTGAGTCTGTGTGTAGTTCACCGATTCCAATCAAAGGCGAATCATTCCGAGTTACCGGCGTCCTGGGTAAGTCGGTTACCGGAATATGCGTCAGGGCCGATTGATCGCTACGGCAAGCCGCAAGGCAATGGAGCAAACGGAAAAGCCTATCCCAAGTTTGACGGCGTGGCACAGATGCAACAACAGGAACAGGAACAAATGGCTGTGTCGAGGATGCGGAAATGAACGTTGATCCGGAAGTTTGTCTCATCACTTCGCTGATGCTGTGGCCTGATGAATTGCCGCAAGCCGCGCTTCGGGTCAAAGCTGACGACTTGAAGAGTTCTGACGCACGACTGGTCTACCGGGCGATGCTCGATTTGCATTCTAGTGGTCAGCCTGTGGAGTCGTGCGGGGTTGCGGAGCGCATGATTGCTCACGGCTGTAAGCCCGATGCCGTCAGCTCCATTCTTTCCATCTTGACGGACGGCGAACCCCACGCCGGTCGCATAGATCGCTATGCGGAATTGATACACAAACGGAGCCGAGCTCGCCGCATCGATTTACTCGGCGAGAAAATTTCACATCGTTGCCAAGCTAACGAATCACCCGACGAAATCTTGACTTATGTCCAGCAGACAGTCTGGGAAATTGAATCGCGCCGCGTCACCAGCGAAGGACTCCCAGTTAAGCAATTGATGCCCGGAGTATTGGAACACGCTGCTGTGCTGCGAAAAACCGGGGATGGTTATCCGGGGATCTCAACCAGCTTTCAGGGTCTGGATGTGATGACGCGGGGAATGAAACCATCCGAGCTGTGGATTATCGGTGCCTTGCCAGGACGCGGAAAAACCTCATTCGGTTTACAAATCGCCGTCAGTGCCGCCAGGTCTAATATCCCCGTCCTGATTTTCAGCCTAGAGATGTCATCTGAGCAGTTACTGACGCGAATGCTTGGAATGGAGCTGGGAGTTAGCGCGATGGGGAACCCTGCACGTATGCCGCGGGAGAAATGGGATACCACTCTCGAATACGGTGCCGAAGTTTCAAACCTTCCAATCTTCGTAGACGACTCCAGCGAGTTATCGCCCGCTGAACTCTCTCTGAGAGCACGGGCCAAAATCCGCCAGCACGGAATACAGCTAATCATTGTGGACTACTTGCAATTGCTTCGCAGGCCGGAAAGGGAAATCCGGGAAGGGGTCGGCAATGCTGCGAACGTCTTGCGTCAGTTGGCAAAGGATACGCGGCTGCCGGTTCTAGCTCTATCTCAATTGCGTCGTCCCGGTAGCGAGAATGACAGGCCTACGATGCTCGACTTGAAAGAGTCGGGCGACATCGAAGCCCATGCTTCGCATGTGATCCTGCTCTATACGCCGGTCTCAAATTCCTGCCCCACGGGTGAGGATGAATTGATAGTCGGCAAGAATCGCACCGGGCCATTAGGTCAAATAGATGCGTTTTTCAATCGCCAGACGTTAACGTTTGCGCCGAGAGAAACCGCATACCGCAACACAGGGGAGTCAATGAAAACGAGCGTAACGCCAGCGGCAACACAGCCTCTAACCCAGTTTGAAATGATTGATGGACCTACGCTCGCCCAACGCTGGCAAATGAAATCGACCTGGGTGCGAAAGCAAACGGCAAGCGCAGACGACCCTCTTCCGCATGTGAAGCTGGGCCGCTATGTACGCTTTCTCTGGGACAGCCCTGAGTTAAACGGATGGCTAGACCGTCGTTATAGGCGCTAAATACAAGGTTATTTACTTAGCCGCTAAGAAGAGTATAGTTCTCCCATCGGTGTTATGACAGACAAGAACATCAAGCGGTATCTAGCCGAGATTGGCTCAAAGGGCGGCAAGGCTGCGGCTCGAAAGATGAGCAAAGCTGAGCGTGTCCGGCGAGCACTTAAGGGAGTGAGGGCGAGAGCCGCGAAGGCTCGCAAGCGAAAAGGGTAAAGGCGGAAAATATGACACAGACAAAACGTGGCCCCTACATTTTCAAACGCGCCGGCTCTTGGGTAATGCGGTATCGCGAAACCGTGAATGACGGCGGAACGCTGAAAACGGTGCAACGGGCGCGGCCCCTGTGCGCTGCTTCTATGTCCAAAGGCGAAGCCCGCAATCGGGCGCGAAACGAAATGCAGAAGCTAGAGCAAACGCGACCCGCAAAACCGGAGTTGATTGTCACCCTGGGCGATTATGTGACGCGAGTCTATTTGCCATTCGCTGAGGACTCTTAAGAGGTTTTGGACGGCAAAGAATTACTCGCTGATGTGGCATAAGCATTTTGCATTGCGACCGCACAACACTCGCAAGCTGCTGGTCGATGTGAAAACGAGTGACGTTTATGGATGGCTCCGCGAGATCGCTGCCACCGACAAGAACGGAGACAGTGAACCGTTGCGGGCGAATACCATTAAGCGCATCAAGAGCCTGCTATCCGGCATCTTTACGCACGCTCGTTGCAACGGTTATCTAGACACCGCGAACCCGGTGCAGGGTGCATTGTTGCCTGCCTCTCCTGCTAGCTCGGAAACCTTCGCCTATTCTCTAGAAGAAATTGCCTCCATGATCGCGGCTTTACCAGAGGCCACGAGCCGCACGATGGTTGCAGTGGCCGCGTTCACTGGACTGAGTCGGTCGGAAATCCGCGGGCTAACATGGGAATCCTGTGGCGAAGATGAATTGTATGTCCTTCGCTCCATAGTTGCCGGACGTGTTCAAGAAACCAAGACGCGAGCGCGGAAAGCGCCTGTTCCATTGTTGTCATCGTTGGCGCAAGTGCTAGGACGGCACCGCGAAAGAGACGGCAATCCTCAGAGTGGGCCGATTTTTCGCACCACCAAGGGAACGCCACTAGACCCAAACAATGTGCTAAACGATCAGATTCTCCCGTTCCTAAAGCGCTGTGCGACTTGCCGTCGCCCTGAAGAAGAGCACACGGCGAAGGTGACGCACAAGTATGAGCGTGACACGTCACTCCCCGTGTGGCACGGATGGCATGGCTTCAGACGTGGCCTTGCAACGAACCTGCATCGCCTAGGCGTGCAGGACAAGACGATTCAGGCGATCCTGCGACACTCGAATGTCGCGGTGACTCAGGCTTGCTACATCAAAACCGTCAGCGATGATTCTGTCCGCGCTCTGCAATCGCTGGACGCTCTTTTGTGCTCGACTTGTGCTCTAACTTCGCCGGATGCTGGGAATATGAATGTGCAGTAGCAGTATAGAATCAAGGTGTTGCCACCACGTGGGCGCGTAGCTCAAACGGATAGAGCATCGGATTTCTAATCCGAGGGTTGCAGGTTCGAATCCTGCCGTGCCTACCAAAATCTTACTGATAATAGGTTAGTTACTTGAAACGAGCGTGGACGACGATTTGGGATTTCTCGGAGATGTGCCCAAACTGTGTCCAAAGTGACCGTGGGGGACAACCGTCGGACTTCCTGGGTAATCGGCACGGGACTGTTCCAGTTTGCGCATCGCGTCCTGTATGTCACTCCGGCTGACGATCGCGTATCGTTCAAAAACGCTGCGGGTTTTCCATCCTCCGATCTTCATGATGACGCCCTCCGCTACTCCGGCACGTCGCAAATTCCGGGCAGCCGTACGCCGGAGATCGTGGAATATGAGACCCGCATACCTGAGCTGTTTATGCGCCGTAAATCGATGTCCCGATTTCCGGTGCTGACTGCGGTTCTTCCCGCACCTGCGGCAACCATCAGTCGTTTTACAGTGGCAGCACTGGCCGGATTCGACGGTCTGTCCACAGCCGAGGCACATCAATCTCCCTAGACCAGCTCTTGTGCAAGCCCTCCACCAGTTCCTGCGAAACTCGCGTACTGGCCTACCATCCTCGCGAGTAAACACGTACTCCTCTGGTTCTTTGCCTGCCATCAGGGCCGTAAGTAGAGCGAAGACTGCGGGCGTCATTTCAACCTCCCGCCCTTCGTCGTTCTTCGTTGTCCCAGGCTCCAGGCGAATGACGCGTTGTGCTAGGTCAACCTGACTCACTCGCATTCCAAGCAACTCCGCCTCACGCCAACCGTAGGTAGAGCCCAGTTCCAATATCGCGCGCAACCATAACCCTTCCTTGGCGCATTCATTAGCCAGACGCGAAAACATCGCGTCTTCGAGAAACCCTTTACGGACGTTGCGCTCCTCAAGATGCGGGAAATATGGAACTGAGTTAACTTTCTTCGCGCGCAACCCCAGCGTGAACATCCGTTTGAGCGCCGCAAGCTCTCGGTTGATCGTGCCGTTTTTGGTTGTGCCGCTCTTTCCCCTCTCCTGCTGACGCTTATCCACATATCGTTTTAGCAAGTCAGCTGAGACATCTGCTGCACGCAGGTTTCCGAAAACAGGCTTCAAATGCAGTTTCCAACGGTCTTCCGCGTCAGCGATGGACTTGCGTTCGTTAATGCGGTAATCACGCAAGAAATCTTCCGCCAACTCTTGAACGCGGACCCGCCTGCTTTTCGGATCAACAAACGTATCCGATGTGATTTCAGCCAATCGAAGTTTAAGGAATTTTCTGGCTTTTCCCTCATCCATCGTCTGAGTCGATTCCCGATAGGGCCTCCCGTTGCGGTGGTACTTGATCCACCAGCACGTGCTGCCTTTTCGGCGGTAAATACTGCCGTCACCTCGAGCACGTTTTTCTTCTAGCATTCGCCTTACCTCCTTGAAACGCGCTGCAATTATTTCATCCCGTTTAACCGGCAAGAAGATCCATTCCGATGTGCTTGTTGCTGTCGATATAGGAATCGAGGTCACGAATATCGAACAAGAAAGGGACGCCATCGCCATCTTGAACGTATGGCACGCGCCCGTCCTGGACTAGCCGCCTCATTTTCCATTCGCTGATACAGAGGTATGCGGCTGCTTCCTTGGTCCGAAGCAACCGCCTGATGGGTGCTGCGGGCTGGCGCATCACAGCCTATCACCGAAGGATAAAGAAGCACACCGTTAGAGTGGATAGACCCGGAAGCGTCATTACCTCTATTGAACTCATGCGCACCTCACTGTTCATAACTGTAAGGTATATGTATTACAGTCATGGTAGGTTTGTCCAGCAAAAAATGACCTTCCCCCGTCCTATGGTCCTCCGGCCTATGCGTTCGTTGAAGCGCAGGGTCGCCCGTTACGCAACAGCGGGCGCGCGGATCGATTTGCATAATCAATGCTTCTCTGTGAGCAACAAGAGCGGTCACATATCGACAGCTCACCGGGCGGGACTCTCGGTGCCGGGGAGACAACAAAGATCAACAGAAATCAACACAATTCAACAGAGTCACCAAAAGTCATCACAAATCATCAGAAATCATCACTGGTCCCCGACCGCAGTCATCAAAAATCATCAATAGTCATCAAAAATCATCAAAATTCAGCATTCGTGGCTTGGTTTCTAAACACCTTGCAGTCTTTACTCAGATCAAACAGCGGGTATTGGAACATAAAGGAGTGTGTCACAGGTGGGCCGGGAACGAGTTACAAATTCCTCTTGCAAACGGATTTATACTGTGGCATATATCTCTACCATAGTGACACACTCTTGCCACAGCACGGAGGAGGTTCGGCAATGCCTTTACGGGGTCTTAGGCTGTCGGATGATCTAAAAACACGCTTGGAGCAGGCCCAGAAGGTGCGAGGCTACAAGTCAGTCAATGCCTTCATTGTGGAAGTGATTGAGGAAAAGCTTCAGCGAACGGACGCGGTCGACTCCGCCTCGGAGTCGGAAGCGCCAATCGCCGCCGACTTCAGCCGGATCGTGCGAGAAGTTCGTTCCGTCCACAATACCCAGCAGGCTCAGTACGCGCTGCTGGATGCTCTGACCAAGTACGTATCGACGTGCGTTGTCGAGCCTCCGCAGGATCTGCTGGTGTCGGCCAGGGCGCGAGGCAAACTGAGGTACGAGAAGCTCCTACGCGAAGCCGCAAGGACCATAACCGGAGAAAGCGAGAACTTCCTCTTAGACAGCGTAGCCAGTGCAGACTAGCGACAGAGAACGACCATTCCGGCTGCGGCCTCGGCGTCCCCCAACTGGCTCATCGGGCCAACGGAAACGTCCATGGGCGAGCGGCCTGGGGACCCTCTTGCGTATCGTCCGCATGCGCGGCTATCGCAAGAAGATGAGTGGAGGGTATTCCAGAAGCGGCCGGCGGCAACCCCAGAGCCGCGGTGTGCTGTGCGGGTGACGTGTTCACGGAACAAGAACGCTGGTCAATGGAAAGCGCACGGCTACTACCTCGCGCGGGAACGGGCGACCGAAAAAGCCGAGAAGAACGCTGCTGGTTTCAGCCTCTCCGAGAAGAGTGTTGATATTGCTCAACGACTCGACGGGTGGCAGAAAGCCGGAGATGAGCGGCTATTCAAAATCATCGTCTCCCCCGAATTCGGAGACAGAATCGACCTTGAGAGGCACACGCGGGAACTCATGGCTCGGATGGAGCGCGATCTTCAGACCACCCTGGACTGGGTGGCGGTTATCCACTACAACACCGAACACCCGCATGCCCATATCGCATTGCGGGGAATGGACCAGGAAGGCAAGCCGCTGCGTCTTCCGCGAGAGTACGTGAAGTCGGGTATCCGATCCCGCGCGGAGGATCTCCTTACCAAACAGCTCGGCCATCGCACGATCGACGATGCAATTGAGGCGCAACGGCGCGAGGTTGACCAGTTGCGGTTCACCAGCTTGGACCGCGTAATTCAGCGCCAGAATCCTGACCAGGAGGACTACTTCATCGTCTGTGATCCCGCACAGTCTAGGGCGGGAAGCTTCTCCGGAATCCAACAGCAGCATTTGGCCGCGCGGCTGTCAAAGCTGGAGCACATGGAACTTGCTGAAAATCTTGGGGAATGCGTGTGGCGCGTCCGGGCCGATTTTGCCTCAGTGCTTCGCATGATGCAACGAAGCCAGGACCGGCAAAGGATGCTGGCGGCGCACGGCGCGTTGCTATCTGATGAGCGGCTGCCATTTGCGGTAACTAGCTTCCGGGACATCACCCACCTCCAAGGGCGTGTGCTCGCGCATGGCCAGGAGGAATACAGCGACCGCATGTACCTCATGATCGAAGGCGTGGATGGGAAGGTACACTTCCTATACCAGACCGACGAGATCCAGAATGCACGACAGCAAGGACAATTGCGCGTGAATTCGTTTGTCCAGATTGAGAAGCAATTCTCCGAAGAAGGCCGGCCCTCCCTTCATGTCGAGGATTGCGGAGATGCATTCGAGTTGCTACATAACAACACCCATTTCGCTAAAGCCGCGCTAGGCCTTATTCACCAAGGCGTGACCCAGGTTGAGCGAACCTGGGGCGGATGGTTGGGACAATATCAGGATGCGATTAACAAGCGTCTCTCTTGGGCGAGACCGCGAGACCGTGAGGGGCGATCGAGAGGGCTCGCACGCTGAGCATCTGTGCATCAGTTTATCGAGTTTGTGAAACCAATCCGCCACCGCGCTTATGTGAACCGCGGGGCGTACAAACCGCGCACGCAGGGCTGAGGAGCCGAAATAATGCAGCCACCGCGGGAAAAATGATTCTTCAAGAGCAAGCACAGTCCGAGGGCGTAGATGTCTAAGCCTCGTCCAAGCAGGGCTGTCGGGGTTCGTCTCCTGCATGTGGTGGACGCATACCTGCGAAAGAAGCAGCGCGGCAAAGGGGATATGTCGAAGCTAATCTATGAGGCTTTAACGAGGATGGACTTGAGTTCCGTGCCGCTCATCACGATCCACGGCAAGCGGCAGCCGACCGTCGCCAAGGTGACACAGATTGTCATGCCAAACGAGATCCGGCAGCAGATCGAGCATTGGGCAGAAAACCGACTCTGTTCGATGAACGAAATGCTAAATAGTGCCCTGGTTGCGTCTTTGCCCAACGCTCGGCGGGATCGCGATCGTAAACCCGTTGCGCTCGCTCATCCTACGGTTGCAGATAAAATGACAGCCGCTCAGAGAGAGCTTTTCTTCGCGCAACTTCTCAGCCTGACGGGAAGCGATGCAACTCCCAGTTTACGGTCACGCGAGGGAAGCTATTACGAGTACGACTCGGAAGCAGGAGGGACGGTCGAGATCACTCGAGACGGTCGACGGTTTCTGGTTGAGTTCGCAGGGGGAGGCGAATTGGTTCGCGTTCGGGAGGTCGTGAAGTCTCCATTCCTTGAGGTATCGCAGGCTACTCGTCCTAGAGCAGTGGCCGCATCTGGCCGAAGAACAACGCAACTCTCAACCGCAGCAGAGGATTTTGCAAAAATGTCGGCCATCCAACTGAAGAAGCGAGACGATTCTCCGCCCGATGGCCCGGTGCGGCCGATTCTGTTGCTTCTGGTGGGTGCCTCAGGATCAGGCAGGACAACATTTTACGAAACCCATTTGAAGACCGTCTTTCCGAAGATTCTTAAGGCCAGCACATCGCCACTCGAACAAGCAGAAACAGATCTAGAACGGAAGCGCCTGCTGAAGGCCGGTGGATCCTTCGTTTGCCAGGACGTGACCTTCGATCTACGAATCCTCCGCAAGGCAAAATCAGCTGGCTACGAAGTGAAAGCTGTCTTTGTGGGTACGGAAGATCCGACCCTCAACCTTGGCCGCATCATGATACGCGTCAACAACGGTGGTCCCTTCGCACCGATCTCGCGAATTCCCCAAGACTACACTGATGGACTAAAACAACTTTCGGAAATGAAGAAGCTGGCAGATGATCTCATCCTTTTCGACAACACTCCTCACGCGCGGGGTGTCCGCCTGATTGCCCACTTTCGTGATCGAGAGCTTGTCAAGTTGGCGCGCGTGATCCCAAAGTGGGCGCAAAAGGAGTTCGGGAAGGAATTCGCTAAGTGGCTCACAGCGAGCTCATGAACACCGAGGAAGCCGCCCTCCGAATCTGGACGTGTTTGCCTTCGTTTTCCTGCGAATGATGCAAACGGGCAAGGAACCCGTAAAGGTTTCCCTTCGGCTCGCTTCGCTCGACCTTGACTGAACCCTTGCCCGTTTTGCCAAGACTCTTCCGCTAGAAAACGAAGGCTCACAATCGAAATTCCATCGCGAAGCCTTCGTTTGACAGGCTGGAAGAACGCACCGATGCCATCCTCGGCATCGCGCTCTTGCTACATGGTGAAGTGCCGCACGCAGCTCTCACCTCAGGTGGCCTCAATAATGTCTGTTCTAATCGCAGAGACCGGGATCTGCAGAAGGCGTAAAGACGCGCAGAATGGCTGGCTCGCTCTTCTCTAAGTATCAAGCACTTCGCTCTTTGCTTGCTGCGCAAGGGTTTGTCGGAGATATGCTGCAACGTCGCTAACAAAGCGATGGACTGAGACCTCCGCGATGCGATAACCGACAATTGCGTTCATGGCCTTCCCCACCATGCCAAAAGGTGGTTCGTAGTGGCCCAAGAAATCCAACTGGGTCTCGGTGGCGGTGAGTGGGTAGACAGAGAGCTCGGCGTTCATGAATGGAAACAGGCCTGGCATGGTCGCGGCTACCCATTCGAGCGTCAAACGGGTGGTCGGCGTAGGAATGACGTCAACCTTCTCCTCGAAATTCTTGACGCAAACTTTGATGTCTGCCTTGATCCCAATGCCGCCAACGTCGACGTGCAGTTCGGCGGCGACCGATCGCGCTCGGGAAACCGCAGACTTCGTAGCCGCCTGGAACACAGTGAGCGCATCGTGCCGCAACGCATCGCAAACGTGCTCGTACGGGTGATTCACGTAATCGTAGCAGCGGATTTCACGTCGTTTCTTATTCAACATCGTTCCTTCCGATCAACAAACGATTTCGAGCCCACAGTCCAACGATCTATTAATGTCCATATCCGCCGCCTTCGAGCGAAACTTTGCCTCTAAACATCCGGTACACAACGACGAAATAAGTCAAGGCCAAGCACATTCCGAATGCCCACCAGATCAAACCGACGTGCAGGGTGTGAGGCCTGGAAAGTGCTTTTTCAATGGTGATGTCACTGCTGGGGTTGTCACTGGACGGCAAGAGGTGAGGGTAGAGCGCAACCGCTGCGCCTACCAACATGAAGGCAAGATACAAGCAGGAACACGCGAACGCCTTGTGGTCATCCTCCTTTCGAGAAAAATAACTGACGCCGATGATCGCAAGTAGCACGACGATGGGAACGATGAAAAGAACGGAGTATTCGCGATAGTTTTCGAGTGCATCTGGTCGAGCAGCTATCGATGCGGGCAAGCTCACTATTGTGAGCAGTAGTACGAAGATTGACAGAACTCGTCCCGTGGCTCGGGCGCGTTTCTGCAGGTCTTCTTCAGTCTTGACTGCGAGATACAAGGATCCATGAAGAGCGAGTGCACCCAGCGCAAGCACGCCGCCAATTACCGTGTACCAGTCGAGAATTCCGGGGTGCGGTCCAATGCGCCAGTCCGTCCACAGCGGAAGAAAGAAGTAACCATCTGCGCCTAGCGGGACGCCACGGATTACGTTGGCTAGAGCTGCACCATAGAAAATAGCCAGCAGGAGACTGGATAGAAAGAACAAACCATCAAAGAACGCCCGCCATACTCGGATCTCCAAATGCATCCGAAGCTCAATACCTAAGCCGCGCATGATCAGGAGCCAGAGCACGATCATGAGTGCCAGATAAAAGCCACTGAAGGCTGAGGCATACAGGAGCGGGAAAGCAAAGTACAGGGTGCCTCCACCCGCCAGGAGCCAAACCTCATTCCCGTCCCACACTGGCCCGATTGAACGCAGGGTCAGCTGTTTCTCTTGTTCTGTACGTGCAAGAAACGGATGCAAAATGCCGACACCGATATCGAAGCCATCGAAAATCACGTAGGCAACGATCATGACAGCAACTAGCCAGAACCAGATGAATCCCATCGTCAATCCTCAAACCGCAATCATTGGAACGCTGCCCGAAAACTAATAAATCCAAGCCGGCAGACCATCTTTGGCGCGAAACACGTAGGTGTCGTTTCCGTACTTCACTTCGCGCGCAAAAATCGTCTGCACTCCTTGGAACTCGAGTAATGCAGTGTAATCCCGCGATGCGTATTGCACACCGCGGTCGGAATGGTGCACCAACCCAGGCCGTGGATGTCGTCGCATCAGCGCCATGCGCAAGGCTTCCAGGACCAGGGCTGCCTCCAAGCTGCGGCGCAGTGCCCAGCCGAGGCAGCGCCGCGAAAAGGCATCCAGCAGAACCGCTAAATACACGAACTCCACTTGCAAGCGGATGTAGGTGATGTCGGCCACCCAGAGCTGATCGATGCCCGTCAGTGCCATTTCCTTGGCTACATTCGGGTAGATCGGCAAACCATGTTGGGAATCGGTGGTCAGAAGAAACTTTCGCCGCCGCAAACACAGCAAGTTGTCCAGTCGCATCAGCCGCAGAATGCGTTTGTGATTTACGTTCCAGCCCTGGCGCAGCAGTTCGGCATGCACACGACGATAGCCATAGGCCGGCCATCGTAGCGCGATTCGTTGGATCTGGTTGCGTAAATTCATCTCGGCTTCGTGCGGTTGCGCTCGGCGCCAGAAACGGTAGTATCCCGCCCGACTCACTCCCGCTGCCCGGCAAAGCCCGTTCACGGCTGCCCCTGCTTCGACCGCTTCCTGGATTTGTTGATAGAGCTGGCTTCGCCATTGGCGATGACTGGCAGGGGTCGATCCCTGAAACGCCGCAATGCTTTTTTTAAAAAATCGAGTTCCATCGCCTGCTGTCCGATCTTGCGTTCCAGCTCCGCGATCCGCTCGGCATCGAGTCTGCTTTGCGGGCGTGCACTCTTGCCAGGAAACGCCAGCTCGCCTTTCGCTCGCCACTCGCCTTTCCAGGTCTCCAGTCGCTTGGGACTGAGCTGATACATGCGAGCCACCTCCGCGATACCCTTTCCGGAGTCAATCTCCCGCATCGCAGCTATCTTCAATTCCCGGGAATACTGTTGTCGGGGCACCAGCATGGTTCTCCTCCATTCAATGTAGCTGGCCCCTTAATCTCGTGTCTCACTTTTAGGGTGCACTCCAATCAGGTCCTCCCCCGTTTCCTGACGTTCGTAGTTACCGGTGGCAATCACAGTCACCCACTCAGACTGGCTCGCGACTTCTTCAACCTCTAAACAGACTTTGGGATTCGCTCGCATCCATTCGATCTTTTGGCCGAAGGTGGAAAGAACGTAGATATAGCCAGGCTCATACGCAAAGGAAACCGGTACCACATACGGCTGGTTATCGAGCGAGCAGCCGAGTCTTCCGAGCGAAGCGCGCGCCAGAAGCTCACCACACTCTTTCTCGGTCATTTTATTGATCACCATGATCTCACTCGCATTCTATCCGACAGATTGTTATGTCAGTACTGGCGTAACGCCACATTATTTCTGCGCCTCCTCACGGTTTTCGGAGTGCAGATACATTCGGCTCCGCCTCCTGAAGGCAGTTGACACCCTTTCAAACATCGGAGCATGACATGGAGGCGATACGGATTCTATTTATTCAGTGGAACAGACGAGAGCACGTCATTTACCGCCGCCAGAACCTCGCAAGGGCGCCACTTATCTACCGCTTTGCTTGCACCGAAGAAGGTGTACGTCCCTGCATCTGTGTGGACCGGACCGGACTCCATCACGATAACAGAGGGGCGAGTGGACAAGCCCTGCAATCCGTGAAAGAAGCGGCCGAGGAAAAAATCGGCAAAGTGATCGGCCACGAGCACAAGATCACAGTCTTGCGAATGTAGAAGATCGAGCGCTACATGCCGATCCGAAGCAGTCCTTGTATCAAAACCAGCATTCGCCAGGAAGCTATCGATGACGCGCAAGACGCGTTCATCTTTGTCAACAATCAATATCATCTGGTGCTGTTGTTCTTTCATCTGCTATCTCTTTGTTGCACGTAACGACGACATCGCACTCCCAGTCAGGGCAAACTCGGCGATAATCGCTAAGGACTGCTGCTCACGGCGTATACGCACAACAGGGCTCTTCTGCAAGAGGATCGTGACTCACGGCGTAAGCACGCGCGCGGGAGCCGCCGCAGACATCCTTGAAATCACAGCGGCCACACTTCCCTTTCAACTGTGAGCTGTCGCGAAGCGAGCGGAACAGCGACGAATCCTGATATATCTGCGCCAAGGGCTCCCATAGGACGTTTCCTGCCGCCAGCGGCAAGAATCCGCTGGGATAAACTTCTCCCGTATGGCTTACGAATACGAACCCCTTCCCGTCGTTGACACCCTTGGGCGAGCTCGTAATCAAGTCTTCTTGCGACCTGGCATTGGGACCACGCGACTTTTGCTGTAGCACATACCGACGATAATGTTGGCCTTCTGTGGTCTTGATGTGGAACTTCACCCGTTTTGAAGAGGAATATAGCTTGGCAAAAACCTGTTCGTGTTCTTCAGCGCTCAGCAGATCGCTGAGTTGCGCGCGTCCGGTTGGCACCAGAAAAAAGACGCTCCACAGAACCACCCGCAGCGAGCTCAGCAATTCGATCGTTTTGTCGAGGTCAGCAAAATTACGCCGAGACATGGTTGTGTTGACCTGTACAGGAAGCCCGGCTTCGTGGCACCAGCCCACCGCATCGAGCGTGCGCTGGTAAGAACCGGGAACTCCTCGAAACGTATCGTGGAGTTCGGCCGAGGAGCCATCCAGACTTAACGCGAGGCGCATCAACCCGCTCTGTTTTAACTCAAAAATGGCGTCACGAACCAGAAGTGGGGTGGTGCTCGGGGTCAATGAGGTGCGCACGCCACGACGACAGGCGTACTGCACAATCGGCATCAGATCAGGGCGCTTCAGCGGGTCGCCACCGGTCAGGACAAATAACGGGACACGCATCTCCGCGACTTGATCGATCAAGTGATAAGCCTCTGCGGTCGAAAGTTCAAGGGCGTGCCGCTTCGGTTGTGCGTTGGCGCGGCAATGCGCGCAATTGAGGTCGCAGGCTTGGGTCATCTCCCAGATGACAATCATGGGACGCACGTCGAAATCGCGCGGCATAACCGATGCGAAATCCGTCTTGCGGGCCGACCGCCGAAATTGTCCGGCTAAGTCGCCACAATGGAGCGAGCAATGAACATTGCCGGCCAAAGAACATGACATGGCCGCATATTAGGGCGAAGCTATGACGGATGCTGTGACGACAATCACAGCTCTGGGTGACGGGAGCCCTACTCATCGTCGCGATAAACCTGCGATTCTCTGCAAGAGGCCAAGTATGGAAACCAATCGCCAAACCATCCTGCAACTCCTCAGGAGCGAACTTGAGTTTCTTGACAAGGGGGGATACAGGCATCACCCTCGGTCGCCCTGGCGCGCTCCATATATTTTTGAGGACTCGCCGAGTTGTCCAAATTCCTCAGACCGGGCCCGCCCGCACTTGTGCGAGGAGTGCTGGCTCATGCAGTTCGTTGCGCCCGAGCTTCGAGAAGAGCAGGTACCTTGCCGATTTGTTGACCTTACTGGAAACGGCGTGACTGTGGATTCCCTCTATCGTTGCGGCACCCCGGCAGAATCAGAAGAGGCGTTGCGCAGTTGGCTCCAGAAGCGAATCCATGAACTTGAATCGGAGTTATCGGAAGAGAAGCAGTTGCCGTTCTTGGTGAGTCAGGGATCTGACCTTCAATAAATTGGCTGAACCCTCCTGACATCAGTTAAGACTTTGAAGATAGGAAATCAGCACCTTCATTTCTTCTGCCTTAAGCTCGACAGCTTGCATTCCGCCAGAAGTCATTTTGTCGGTGGGAACGCGAAGGAGCGCTTCGAGCTGTGGCGAGTCATACTTAGTGCCGACCGCGATCAGTTTTGGGCCGGCTGAGGTTCCAATGCCATTGTCGCCGTGACAGGCATTGCACCCCTCTCTCTCGAAAATAGCTTTTCCCTTCGCTGCTTCCGGATTGGCTAATGCAGCGTTCTGTGCGACCAGTGATCCGCCCGAGAGTTCCGGCTCGAATTTCGCTTTCATGAACTGAAGTGTGTCCTCACGTTGGGCCTTCAGTTGCGCCGCGACCCCCGGATTGCGCATGTCTTCACGGTGGCTGTCAAAACCGAGTGCACCCAGGCCCAGAAGGATGAGAGTAAACAATCCCACACTGATGGGCCGCTTCCAGGGACGTCGTTCCAGGCTTCGATCGAAAAATGGTAATCCCACCAGCAGGAAACCGAGGATTCCAGGAATAACCAAGATCCCAAGCACCGCAGTGGAGCCATGCCAGTACTTCAAATATTGAAAAACTGGAATGTAATACCACTCCGGACGGGGTAGAAACTGCGTATCTGCGGGATCGGCCTTGGGACCCAGTTCTGTGGGCCAGAAATATGCTAGGAATCCCAGAGCAACAATGATGAGAACCGCGAATCCCATATCCATCACGAGCTGTTTGGGGTAAAACGGCTCCGACGGGCGTTTGGGGCTGACTGGATCTTCAGTGACCGGCCCCGCAGCACCGGCTTTTCTGAATGAGTACACATGCACGGCAACGAATGCAAAGATAAACGCGGGAATCAAGAACACGTGCAATACGAAGAATCGTGACAGGGTGAGCGTACCCATCTCGGTGCCGCCGCGAAGCAGTTTCTTGAGCACATTGCACAACCACGGAATTTCACTCAAGATGTTGGTACCAACGGTCGTCGCGAAGTAAGCTTTTTGGTCCCAGGGCAAGAGATAGCCTGTAAATGCCATGCCCAGCATTAGCGCCAGCAGAATACATCCCGCCAGCCACACCAATTCACGACGGCCTTTGTAGGACCCGTAAAGAAGAGTCTGCGTGAGGTGAAGCAGCAGCACAATGATGATTGCGCTCGATCCGTATGCGTGAATGCTTCGCAGGAAGGAACCGCCCGTTACTTCTTTTGTAATGTACGCGACTATGGTGTGAGCATGGTCTGCCGACGGCACGTAATACATCGCCAGGAACACACCGGTGATGACCTGCGATAAGAAAAGAAAGAGCAGTCCAGAGCCGAAGACGTATGCGATCTTAGCTCCACCGGGGATGGGCTCATCCAACGCGTGATGCAGAAGCGAGTCCAGTCCAGTTCTACGATCCAGCCATTGGCGAAAGCCAGACCTCTCGTCGTGAGTCGAATCAATCGCCATCACGCGAGTTCCTCTTTATCGCGAGTGAGCTGTCGAAAGAACTGATATTGAGTTTTGAGGACCCCATCTTCGATCTTGATTTCCAGACGATCCATATCGCGAGGTGGAGGCCCTCCGAGCAATATGCCCTCCGGCGAAAACGTGCCTAGATGGCAAGGGCAGATGAATTTCTTTTCTTTTTCAACCCAGGGAACTGTGCAGCCGAGGTGAGTGCAGACTGCCGAAAGGACAACCAGTTCGCCCTTGGCGTCTTTGCTGACGTAAACCGGCTTTTCTGCGATGGTCTTGCGCCAGCCATCCCGCTGCTCAATCGTCACCAGCTTCTTTACCGGAGCGTCTATGTTTTGAAACTCATCGATGCTTCCAACATCCGACCAGGACTTCTCAGTGGTGCGAACCAATACCGGGTGCAGAGTAAAACGGACTAACGGAATCGCAAGCAGCGCCCCTACTGCCGCGGCTCCAGTCCCAATTAGGCCGGCGAGGAAAGAGCGCCGGTCAGCCGGAGACGGCGCTTCTGGACCAGTACTCATTACTATTGCTTCTTTCCTAGCTCGCGCAAGTAGGAGATCACTTCTCGTATCTCATCGTCCTTCAGTCGGCCTGCGAACGCTGGCATCGGCTTTTTCCCTTTTGAGATCACGTCGAACCATTCGGCATCTGTAGCCTTCTGTGGCTCCGGAGACTTTAGATCGCGAACTTTGTATTTCTTGCCAAGGGCCGTATTGCCGCTTCCATCACCGCCGTGGCAAATGACGCAGTTGCTGCGGAACAAGGCGGCGCCTGGCGAATCCTCCGCCCTCAAAGGCAACGTCAATCCGGCGCACATGATCCCCCACATTGTGAGAGTCCAGATAAATGACCTCATGTCCTTCCCTCCAGAGTTAGAAATCGGTCGCCCGCATTGTACCCCCCGCTTTATTCCCCTTGTTCACTTATTTAATAAAGATCACCCGAGCCTGGAACGTGTCATTTTGCCTATGCTGTGACGTACTGAGTTGGAAGTCCCGATGCTGGTATTCAGCAATGATCTGAAACCCGTTCTGCAACGGGATATTCACATAAGGCGTGATCGCCCACTGCGTGTTAAGCAGCGCGGTCGCATACTTAGGTTTGTACCAGTCGTATCGAGCACCGGCGGTCACGTAGTCATTGAATGCCCAGCTGCCGTCGACGAATGCACCCTTGCTGTCGAAATGTTTTAGGGTTGAAATGGTTGGAAACGCACCAGCATTGACAGGGATGGTATCGCGTCCGTATTGCAATCCCCCCTGAGGCAGGAAGTGTTTCCCGATGGGGTAGGACGCATAGAACGCGACGCGATCAAAGTTGTTGCGAAACGCGGTGGCCGAGGTGAGATCAAAATCAACGTTACCTGCGGTGCCGAACGGTGCGGCAGTCGAAGCTCCTGTCACGCCGCAGACCTCGCCTGTACTTGCATTAGTCTGTCCGATCGCCGTGCCATCGGTGCAGTGAGTTGGCGTTGCAACGTTCCCGCGATGGTAGATGAGCGAGATCCCGCCGCCCTCCGGATGCAGTATGTAGGTGGCATTCGCCGAGAAGTCGGGCGTGCTGTGGCCTGGCGAATTGAAGGGCTTGGTCAATGCCGACGTAGCCTGGTTGGCTCCTTTCCACGGCCCGGTCTGCGCAGGGAATGGCAGAAAACTGTTCGCCTCCTCCTCCCATCGAATCAGGGTTCCGTTTAGGACAGCCGCGCGCAGCGACAGTTTTTTGAAATCCTCGCCAATTTCTATGCCCGCTTCATCGAGCCCCCAGGGTTGGAACGCGTAGGGAATGCCTCTGCCACCTGCCGAGATGGGTACTGTCTGGAAAAATGGACGAGCGTTGCTGAATGGCCGGTCTGAAGCTCCGAAGCCTTCCCAGGGATGGAAGACCCCTATCCGTGCGGTAAAGAACCTGTCTGATTTGCCGTAAACGAAGCGGAAATACGCATTCTCGATTTCGAAAACGTCTTCTGGCGAAGTTGACAGCTCGGCGAGAGAACCGAAGTATTTTCCCCAGGAACCGGTGAGCGGATAGAGTGTGAATTCCTGAAAACTGACCCCATTTGTGGTGGTGCGGGGACCTGGAATGCCTCCTATGACGTTAGCCACAGGCGCGCTATTCGGCTGGTTTGTTGCCTGATAGTCGTAGCGCGCCTGCAGTCGCGCAGCAAAATAATCGCCGAGTTCAAATTTCTTTTCTTCGGATTTGCCAATCTCTTCAAGCAGACGGAAGCCCGCGGCGCGGAACTTGTATCCAGTTTCGTTGAGCCGCGGAATTGTAGTGTGGCAAGTGCTGCAAGGCACTCCATATTTGCGCGCAAAATTCGGCATCGCATTGGCAGGCACTGCAGCTCCTACCAGGAAAAGTGAAATGATGATTGCTAAATCTCTAACCAGTTTCTGTCGCATTTGAAGCCTCCCCTTCTGTGAAAATCTCTGGATTAGCGGCCCTTGATTCGTGCCGCATGTCCGCTCTTCCTTCTAGATCGCGTACTTGTTCTTGTTGCGCCTGCCCCACGTTTCTTCTTTGTGTGCCGCGTCCGACGAATGCTTTCAATATCTGCCAGGGTCAATTTTCCAAACGCTTTCTGGCAGGGAGCGCTGGTCTTTTCAAAAACGCGCATGACTGAGGAATCGGTGTCCGGTTCTGCTGGATGCCTGGAAAGGAAGAATTCAATCACCTCACCCATCGTGACCTGATCGGCACGTGTGGCCAGATGAAAGCCCCCCTTGCTGCCGCGTCGCGAGGTGACGAATCCGCCCCAGACAAGCAGCTGCAGAATCTTGGCGCTTTCAGCGGTTGAGAGGTGAATCCGTTCTGCGATCTGTTGCGACTGCAATCCATTGCCCGACTGTGCTAGACAGCAGAGTGCCTTCAGTGCCGATTGCAGCCGCTTTGGAAATGCAGGCCAGACCACAGGATTCGTTCCTTTCGGAATCGATTGTCCGAAATGCGACAAATCCCGTCAGTGGGTTGACACACAGGATCGTGTGATTGGAATCACAGGCTTTCAGATCCATCGACCTTCGAGTTCCCGGAAAGGAATTGGGGCTGGCCAAGGCCAGCCCCGAGCACCGTGCGCATCAATCATCAGAACCTTGCTATTAAGCCCATCGTGAACATGTTGGCTGTATCGTAGGTTGGGAAGCCCAGCAGAGGCGTTGAATCCAGTTTCTTGGGAGCTCCCAGGTGCCAGCCTGAACCCGACCAAGTGTAGTTGTATCGCATGAAGTCCGCCTTGAAGATGAAGTGATCGTTGATGCGATGTGTGAGGTAGGTTTCGTACACTTCGCCACGAGTGTTCGACTTCGGCGCGATGATGTCGTCTTCGGCCTGCGCGAAATTGAACCAGTATTTCGATCCATGATTGAACTCGAAGCCGATCTTGGTCCGGCCGTCGCCCTTGGGAATGCTGTAACGCAGGCCGGCATAGATCATCTGGCCCTCGTGGTTGG
>WNGF01003423.1_pt1 | contig 21573 bp, 18 predicted proteins | sample 5400641 | NCBI WGS metagenome assembly WNGF01 (sample SAMN13153371, study PRJNA577476) | soil metagenome | isolation source: 80 cm soil or saprolite under grassland replicate 2 | place: USA:California | collected 2016-06-15 | reverse complement strand
GCATGGAGCAAAAACGTGAACGCGCCCCGCCCACCACGCACCACCGCAAAAAGAAAGAAATGCATCACCCCAACATCACGCAAAAGCCGCAACCCACCCTCAACCCCTTCGGCGCGAGTCAATTTCGCACCGGAAAGTAACTAGCCGACCTTCGAGAGCAACGCAATCGAACACCGGTGCGGAACAGGCAGCCGGGAGCCGTCAGCCCTTCTTTCGAAAAACGGCGATCGAACGGCGGCCGGCTTGGGAGGGGAGCTGGGTACGCGTCTGCTCGAGGAAGAAGTGGGCGGAGAGAGAGGCGGCCAGGGATTCGGGCTCTGTTGTCCAAGAGAGAAAGAGACCCGAGGGGCGAAGAAAGGGAGCGCCATCAATGAGTTCGGCTATCCCCCCGACGGCGCGCGTCGCCGCGACCTCGTAATCGGGAGACGTCAGCTGCTCAATGCGGCCGCGGAAAACCACGGCATTCTCGACCGGGACGGTCCGGAGGATGTGCCGCAGGAAGGAGGCTCGCTTCTGGCGAGGCTCGAGGAGAGTCACCTGGAGGTCCGGCCTCGCGATCGCGAGCGGCACGCCGGGAAAGCCACCCCCCGAGCCGATGTCCAGAAGGCGAGCGCCCAGGGGAATCAGCGCCATGCCGGCCGCGGATTCCAAGGCGTGCGCCACGAGGTCTTCGGGGGCGAGTTTGCCCGTCAGGTTGACACGCCGCCGCCAGGAGTCGAGCTCGGAGAGGTAACGTGCAAGGGCGGCGAACGTCGGCTCTCGAAAGCCGAGGCCCGTACGGAGCGCCTCGGCTTCGAGGAGCTTTTGGAAGTCCTCAGGCGGGAAGGCTTCCGCTTCGGGCGACATGTGCGGAGATTATCGCTACAGCAGCGGGCGTGACGCCGGAGATGCGCGCCGCTTCCCCAACGGTGCGCGGACGCCTTCGGCCACACTTTTCGACAACCTCGCGGGACAGACCGGGCACGGCTGTGTAGTCGAAGCTCTCCGGGATCGGGCGCAGTCCAAACGGCTTCAGACGCTCGAGACGTTCCTGCTCGCGTCTTATGTAACCCTGGTAGCGAATCCTGTTCTCGAGGATGCTCTTTTCCTCGCGGGTCAGCTCGCCGACCATTTCCGGCGCAAACCGTTCCAACCTGAATACATCTAAGTCTTTACGCTGCAATAGCTTAGCTAGTGTTGTCGGGGATTCCAGATCGATGCCGAGGGTCTCTGAGAGCTCCTGGCGCGTCCGCCGGTCCGGACAGACACGCGTCTCTGCGAGAATCCGCTCGGCTCGCCGAAGGCGCTCCTCGCCCGCCATGGCCATCTCGTACTCTTCCGAGCAGACGAGGCCGAGGCGCCGTGCGTGAGGAAGAAGGCGCGGGAGCACGCTGTCGACCCCGAGCAACAGCCGGTGCTCGGCTCGCGAGGTGAAAAGGCGATACGGCTCGTCGAGCCCGAGGTTCGTCAAGTCATCCACCATCACGGCCGCGTAGGCTTCCGACCGATCCAGAACGAAAGGCTCCTCCCCGCGCACGGCCAGAGCGGCGTTGATACCGGCGAGCAGCCCCTGGGCCGCGGCCTCTTCATAGCCCGAGGTGCCGTTGATCTGGCCCGCGAGGAAGAGGCGAGGCACGACCTGGGTCTCCAGGGTCAAGCGGAGCTGATCGGGAAACGCGAAGTCGTACTCGACGGCATAGCCCGGGCGCAGCATCGCCGCTCTCTTCAGCCCCGGGATCTCGGCCAGGATCGCTCGTTGCACGTCCTCGGGCAGCGAGGTCGAGAGGCCGTTGACATAGATCTCCACGGCGTCGAAGCCCTCGGGCTCTAAGAAGATCGTGTGGCGGTCCTTGTCGGCGAATTTGACGACCTTGTCCTCGACCGACGGGCAGTAACGCGGTCCGATGCCCCGAATCTGTCCCGAATACATCGGGCTCAAATGGAGGTTCTCGCGAATCAACGCGTGCACGCGGGGATTGGTCGCCGTCAGCCAGCAGAGGGCCTGCTCCGAAACCAGCGTTTTCGTGCGGAAGGAGAACGGCACGGGCGGCTCGTCGCCCTTCTGCACAGCGCAGGCCGCGTAATCGATGCTGTCGCGATGCAGGCGCGGCGGTGTGCCCGTCTTGAAGCGACCCAGCGACAGACCCAGGCGCGAGAGGCCCCTCGAGAGCCCGTGAGCTGCCGGCTCACCCACGCGCCCGCCTTCGGTCTGCTTCTGGCCCGTGTGCATCAAGCCGCGCAGGAACGTGCCGGTCGTGACGACGACGGCCTCCGCTTCGATCCGCTCCCCCGCGGCCGTGACGGCGCCGGCGACCCGCGCGCCCTCCTGGAGAAAACCCTCCGCCATCCCTTCGAGAATCACGAGGTTCTCGGTCGCGAGAACCGCTTCGCGCGCGACGCGAGCGTAGAGCGCCCGGTCGCACTGCGCGCGCGGCCCCCAAACGGCGGGGCCCCGGGAGCGATTGAGAATGCGAAACTGGATTCCGGCCCTGTCGGCGAGAACGCCCATCAGGCCGCCCAAGGCGTCGATCTCACGCACGAGCTGCCCCTTGGCGAGACCGCCGATGGCCGGGTTGCAGGACATCCGGCCAATGGCGGCGGGGTCGGCCGTCAAGAGCGCCGTCGAGCGCCCCATGCGCGCCGCCGCGTGCGCCGCCTCGATCCCTGCGTGGCCGCCGCCGATGACAAGGACCTCGAACCTCAAGTTCGACACCGGCTAACAGTCACAAGTCAGGAGCCCAGAGTCAAGCGTCGAGACCGAAAACAGGCCTTTCGCCAACTCTCGACTCCATCCTCACTTGCCGATGCAGAACGTCGAGAAAATCCGTTGCAGGACGTCCTCGGCCGTGGTCTCGCCGAACACATCGGCCAGCGCGGCGAGCGCCGCGTCCACGTGCGTCGCCGCGTACTCGGGCGAGTCGCCCCTGGAAATCGCCGCGGCGGCATCGGCCGCGGCCCGGCGGGCACGCTCCACCAGGTCTCTCTGGCGGGCGTTGCCGAGGATCTCGTCGGTCGCTTCCAGGGCGACGTTATCGATCAGGCGGCGCGCCAGCAGCGCTTGGAGTCTCTCGGCGGCGTCGGAGGCGATGCCGCACAGGGGAGCCGCCTCCTCGGGCCAGGACGCGCCGGGCTGAATCCTGTCGATCTTGTTCGCGACCAGCAGAACCGGCTTGGTTGCGCCAGCCAATCCTTCAAGAGCCGCTCGGTCGTCCTCGGTGACCCCCGCCTCGGCGTCGAGGACATACAGGACGGCGTCGGCCTTCTCCGCTTCCTCGCGCGCCCGCGCCACGCCGATCGCCTCGACGCGATCCTCGGTCGACCGCAGGCCCGCCGTGTCCACGACCGTCACCGGAATGCCCTTGATGTCGAGAGTCGCATCGAGCGCGTCGCGGGTCGTGCCGGGGACTTCCGTCACGATCGCGCGCGGGCTGCCGACGAGCGCGTTGAAGAGCGTGGACTTGCCCGCGTTGGGCCGCCCCAGAATCGCCACGCGACAGCCGGAGGACAAGAGACGACCGGTCTCGTAGCTCGACGACAACAGCGCGAGTGCCTCGACAGCCCGCGAGAGATCGCGCCGGACGGTCGGATCGACGGCCTCGCCCACGTCCTCGGAAAAATCGATCGTCGCCGTCAGGCTCGTGGCCGCGGCGAGCAGCATCTCCCGAACGCCCCCCAGGCGCGCGGAAAGAGCGCCCCCAAGGCGACGCGCCGAGACCTTCGCCGCGCGCTCCGTGCGGGCTTCGATCAGCTCGCGCACCGCCTCCGCCTCCACGAGGTCCATCTTGCCGTGTAGGAGCGCCCGTTGCGTGAACTCCCCCGGCCGCGCCAGCCGGGCGCCCGCGGCCGTCAGCGCCCCGAGCAGCCGGTCGATCACGCGCGGTGCGCCGTGTACGGAGATCTCCGCCGCTTCTTCCCCGGTGTAGGAATGGGGCGCGACAAAAACGGTCACCAGACCGCGGTCGATCGGCTCCCCTGCCGCGTCCACGAGATCCGCCAGTGACGCACGGCGCGCGTCGAGGCAGGAGGCTGCAGACGGCGCGACGACGCCGAGCAGCCGCCGCGTTTCACGACCGGAAATGCGCAAGACCGCGAGCGCCGCCCGCCCCGGCGCCGTTGCCAGCGCCACGATCGTGTCCTGAAGCGAGAAGTCTCGTGATCCCAAGGGCCACCGGGGGTTCTCCCCGACGGGCTGTCAGCTCGCCTTCGGCCGAACCGCGACGCGCTTCAAGAACCCGTCGCCTTCGCTCTGCGTCTCGACGTCGGGGTCTTTGGCCAGGGCCAGGTGGACGAGACGCCGCTCGGCGGGGGGCAGCGGTGGCAGCAGCTGCGGCCGCCGCGTGCGCTTGACCTCCTCGGCCGAGCGCAGGGCGAGCTCCTCCAACGACTCCTTCTGGTGCGCGCGGAATCCCTCGGCGTCCACCCGCGGGTGTACGGGCCGGCCGAGCCGCTTCGCGGCGATGCGCCCTGTCAAGACCTCGAGGCCGTTCAAGCCCTCGCCTCGGTTGGCCAGAAGGGGCTCGACGTCGTCGCCGATCAGCTCGAAGACCATTTCCGTCTGACTCGGGCGACGCCGGATCTCGACCAAGAGCCCGGCTGCGGACAAGAGCTCGGTCAGCGTCGCCTCGGCCGCGGCCCAGGCTTCGTCGTCGAGCGCCTCCCCTTCCTCCGTCGGCTTTGCTTCCGCCGCCTCCGGTTCCGGCACCTCCGGCCTCTCGACTCTCGATGCTACTCCGCGAAGCGGCTCTTCGCTGCGAAGCACGAGCTCTCGACTCTCGACTTCCTCGACCTCGATCTCGACGACTCGCCCGCCCCAGAAGGACTTCTCGTCTCGAATGACCGAGTACCGAAGCTCCGCCGCGGGGCGTTTCAGGTGCTTTAAGGCCGTGGCGACCGCTTCTTCTTCCGTCTTTCCTTCGAATCTCGTCATGCCGCCCTCTCCGCGCGGGCCTTTTTCAGGCGCGCTGTTTTCGTCGGCTCCGGCTCCGGTGCACCCTTGGCTCCCATCCGGTTGATGAGGAGCTGCTGAAAAATAGTCAGAATGTTCGAGAAGAGCCAGTAGAGCACGAGCCCCGACGGCATCTCCTTCAGGAAGAACCCCCAGACGAAGGGCAAGGCCATGAAGATGCGCTTTTGCACGGGGTCCGCGGTCGTGGGCGTCAAGGCCTGCTGGATGAACATCGTCACGACCATCAGGATGACGAGCACGTAGGTGTGGTCGACGGCCGAAAGGTCGTGGATCCAGAGCACCCACGGTGCCTGGCGCAGCTCGATGGCGCTTCGCAGCACGTTGTAGAAGCCGATGAAGACCGGCATCTGCAGCAGGATGGGGAAGCAGCCCGACATCGGGTTGTAGCCTTCGGCCTGGTAGAGAGCCATCAGCTCCTGGTTCATCTTGTTCTTGGAATCGATTGCCGTCTTGCCCTTGTACTTGTCGCGGATCGCGTTCATCTTCGGCGCGAGCTTCTGCATCTTCTTCATCGAGGCGTAACTCTTGTGGACGAGGGGAAAGATCAGTATCCGGATGAAGAAAGTGACGATGAGGATCGACCAGCCGTAGTTGCCGACGGTGGCGTAGGTCTTCTTCAGGAGCCAGAGCAACGGCCGTGCGACGACGTCGAAGACGATCCATCCGAAATCGACCGTGCGCTCCAGGCCCAGGCCCTGGCGCGCCAGAACGTCGAGATCCTTGGGGCCGAAGTAGGCCTTCCACTCGGATTCGCCCGCACCCTGGAGCGCGATGCCGACTTCCGGCAGCGGCTTGCCCGCTTGGTCCTTGTGCACGAAGGGGACGATCCGCGCGGTCCCGTTCTTGCGCGGCAGCAGGACGGCTAAGAAGTAGTTGTCCTCGATCCCGGCGAAATCCCCCGCTCCGATCACCCACTGCGCGGCAGACTCACGCCCCGCCTTCTTCGCGTCGTTGGCGAGCTTCTCCGCCTTGTCCGCACGCATGCGGTCCAAAGAGCCGCCGATGCTCGCGATCGCCGTGGGCGGCTGAACATAGCTCGACTGGCGCTCGCGGTCCGTCGTGTTGCGCAGGCCGGGGCCCACGAACACGGCATAGGAACCGGGGCCCGAAACCCCGACCTTTAGATCGAACAGGTAGTCTGCGCCGAGGCGGATCTCCTTGGAGACCGAGACGACGGAGTCCGCGTAGCGCAGGCGCAGGACGCCGGGTGACGGCTTCTCGGCGACGAAGAGGGCCCCGGCCACCTTCTCGGTGATGTCCGCCTTCGGACCGAATTCGAGAGAGAAGGGTTTGGGCGCTTCGGCCGGGAGCTTGCGCACGAGCTCGAGCGGCCGGCCCTCGGCATCCTTGTACTTGACCAGGGTCAGCGAGGTCAGCACACCGCCGCGGTTCGAGAAAGCCGCCCGCAACAGCCCGTTCTCGACCGTCACGAGCGTTTCTTCGGCCGCTGCGATGGGCGCGGCGACGGGCGCCGTTTGGGAGGCCTGGGGCGCTGGCGCGGCGGTCTTGCTCTCCGTCGCTTCTGCCGAGGAGGCCGCGGTCGGCGAAGGAGGCGGGTGCGACCCGGCCGGACGCTGCGGCTCGGGGAAAATCTTCGTCCAGAGCAGCAGGATGACGAGCGACAGGGCGGCCGCCAGCAAGAGGCGCTTCTCGGTGCTCATGGGACCGGGTCAAAACCTCCCTTGTTCAAAGGGTGGCAGCGCACGAGCCTCTTGACGGCCAGGCCGACTCCGCGAGCAAGCCCGTGCCGCGCGATCGCCTCGCGCGCGTAGACCGAGCAGGTCGGCTCGAACCGGCACGCCGGCGGCAGAATCGGGGACACGAATCGCTTGTACAAATCGAGCAGCCGAACCGCGAGGCGCGCGGGAGGGGCCGAGGTGGTCATCGCGGCGGCGCGGTGCGCGTCTGCGCGCGGCCGACCGACGAGAGAAAGTCGGCCGAAAGCTCTTCGAAGGAAGCTCCCACCGCCGAAGGCCGCACGTTGACCACCAGCCGCCCGCCCCGGGACCCGAAGGCTCCCCGGTTGCGGCGGAAGATCTCGCGCAGACGCCGCCGCGCGCGGTTGCGCTGGACGGCCGAGCCGAGCCTCTTCGGAACCGAGAGACCGAGCCTCACGGCGCGAGAGTCCGGCAAGAAAAACACCTGGAGGTGGCGTCCGGACACGCGGATCCCGGAGGCGTAACACTCTTCGAAATCCCTTCGTTTGCGAAGGCGGTCGTCCCGGGAGAAGGTCTCCCGGACGGCCGGGCCTGAGTTCACACCGAGAGTTTCTTGCGCCCTTTGCGGCGGCGCGCCGAGAGCACGGCACGGCCCGATCGGGTCCGCATCCGGACTAAGAAACCGTGCGTGCGCTTGCGCCGGCGGTTGTTCGGCTGAAAAGTCCGCTTCATAAAGAGCCGGCATGCTAGGGGCGGGGCGGCCGGAAGTCAAGCGACGGCGAGCCGTCGGCTCGTCATATACTCCCGCCCCCGGCCGTACGAGGCTTTCCACAGCTGTGGAAATCGCTGTGGAAAAATGCGGAGTCTCATGACCGACGTCTGGCCCCAGATCGTAAGGAGCCTCGAAGGCAAACTCGACGCCAGGGAGCTCCGGACCTGGTTTGAGCCCACGCGGCAGGCCTCGTTCGTCGACGGTCCCGAGGGGCCGACGCTCACCGTCAGTGTGCCGAACCGAGCATTCGTGGACCGCATCGGGCGCCAGCACGGCGAACTGCTTTCGAGAGAGGCCGCGGCCGCCGGTTTCCCGGGTCTGGCGATCCGGTTCGCCGCCGCGACCGCCGAAGAATCCGCCCCGCCGGGGGTGTCGTCGATCCCGGCGCGGGCAGCCCCCGGCTTCATCTTGAATCCCCGCTACACCTTCGACACGTTTGTCGTAGGGTCCTCGAACCAGTTCGCCCACGCGGCGGCTCGGGCCGTCGGCGAGTCGCCCTCGCGGTCCTACAACCCGCTCTTCCTCTATGGCGGCGTCGGCCTCGGAAAGACGCATCTCATGCACGCGATCGCGCACGAGGTTCTCAGCCGCTACCCGAGCATGCAGGTGGCGTATCTCTCTGCCGAACGGTTCTTGAACGAGCTCATCAACGCGCTGCGCTTCGAGAAGATGCACGAGTTCAAGCGGCGCTACCGCGAGCTCGACGTGCTCTTGATGGACGACGTGCAGTTCATCGCGGGAAAAGACTCGACCCAGGAGGAGTTCTTCCACACGTTCAACGCGCTGCACGACGCGCAAAAGCAGATCGTGGTCACATCCGATGCGCTGCCCAAGGAAATTCCGACGCTCGAAGAGCGCCTGCGCTCTCGGTTCGAGTGGGGCTTGATTGCAGACATCCAGCCGCCCAATCTCGAGATGAAGGTGGCGATCATCCGCAAGAAGGCGGCCGCCGAGAAGATGGAGATCCCCAACGACGTGGCGCTCTTCATCGCTCAAACGGTTCGGTCGAACATCCGGGAGCTGGAGGGCCGCTTAAACCGCGTCCTGGCGTTCGCCTCCCTGACGGGCAAGCCCCTTTCGGTCGAGCTCGCCAAGGAGACCTTGAAGGACATCGTCGGGACCGAGGAAAAGCGGGCTCAGCCGGCCGAGATCTTGAAGTCCGTGGCCTCTCACTACGGCCTGCGGGTCTCCGACATGAAGGCGAAGTCCAACGCCAAGCCGATCGCCTTTCCGCGGCAGGTTGCCATGTACCTCTGCCGCAGGCTGACAAGCCTCTCGTATCCGGAAATCGGCCGACTCTTCAACGACAAGCACCATTCGACGGTCATGCACTCGGTCGAAAAGATCGAGCGCTTAGTCGAGGACGACGCCGATTTCCGCAAGGTCGTCGACGCCCTCGCCGCGCCCTACCGCTGACGCGGCGTGCCCGCGCGGAGTTTTCCGCCGCGCGCTTTTCCACACGAGAAGAGACGGTCTCGCGCGGAGGCTTTCGCGGTGATGCGCGCTTGAGCCTCCGCAGATGCGACATGCATTTTAGGCCCGTTTTCAGGGCCTTTTTTCGACATTCGTTCGTCCTCCGCAGGCCTACGAATTCTGTTAAATGTGATAGACTTTTTTCTCTTTCCGGAGGTACCGAGCTCCCATGGAATTGACGCTCAAGCGGGGTGATTTCTTGAATGAGCTCACGCTCATGCAAGGAGTTGTCGAGCGGAAAAACACGATCCCGATCCTGTCGAACATTCTCCTGAAGGCCTCCGACGGGCACCTCAATTTCACCTCGACGGACCTCGACTTGACGCTCCTGTCCCAGGCGGTGGCTCAGGTCGCGCGGCCGGGCAGCGTGACGGTGCCGGCGCGCAAGCTCTTCGACCTGATCCGCAACTTGCCCGAAGCCGAGGTGTCTTTGAAGCTGATGGAGAACCACTACCTCGGCGTCTCCTGCGAGAGGTCGCACTTCCGCCTGGTCGCGCAGCCAGCCGAGGACTTTCCAACCGTCCCCAAGGTGGAGGGGAAGGGAGAAGTTTCGTTTCCACTCGATCTCTGGAAAAGATTAACCCGTAAGGTTTTATACGCCGTTTCGGCCGAAGAGACGCGATTTCAGCTGATGGGCGCGCTCCTGAAGGACAAGGGCTCGGAGTTCGAGCTTGTGGCCACAGACGGGCATCGCCTGGCGCTGGTCAACTTTACGAAGGCCGAGAAGAAGAGTGCTTTGCCCAACGTCCTCGTCCCCAAGAAGGCCCTGGCCGAGATCCTGAAGATGGACGGAGGCGAAGGCGCCACGATGACGATCCGTCACTCGGAGAATCACCTACTTTTCACCGTCGGCAGCCGGCAGCTGGTGGCAAGGCTCTTGGATGTCAATTTCCCCGACTACGAAAAGATCCTGTCGAAGGGCAACGACCGCGTCGCGATCGTTTCGCGTACCGCCGCGCAGAGCGCGATCCGCCGCGTTTCCCTTTTCGCGCCCGAGCGCGCGCGAGGAGTCAAGCTTTCGTTCGAGAAGAACACGCTCACGGTCACCTCGGCGTCGCAGGAGCTCGGCGAAGGGACTGAGACGCTCGACATCGCGTTCGACGCCGAGCCGCTGTCACTCGGCCTGAACGCGCAGTACTTGCTCGACTTCCTCGACGAAGCCGAGACGGAGAACGTTCGGCTGGAACTGAAGGACGAGAACACGCAGTGTCTGTGCCAGCCCGAAGGGGGCATCGAGGGAGCCTCGCGCTACCTCTACGTCGTGATGCCGATGCGGTTGTAAGGAACCCTTGCGCCTCGCAGAGATCACTCCTCACAGCTTTCGCAATCTCTCCTCAGACGTCGTCGTCGTCGCCGCCGGCGTGACGCTCGTGGCGGGAGAGAATGCGCAGGGGAAGACCAACCTCCTCGAGGCGATAGCCCTGCTCTCGGGGCAGCGTTCCTTCCGGGGCGCGGCGCCGGCCGCCATGGCTCCCGACGGCGAGTCGCTCGCGGTGTCCGGAGTCTTGCGCCGCGGCTTCGAGACCGAGCGGCTCGTCTTGACCTGGTCGCGTCCAGGCGGTCGGCGTTTCCTGCGCGGCGAGAAAGGCGCCACGTTCCGCGAGGCCTCGGCGCTCTTGCCGGCCGTCTTCCTGGCGCCGGAGCACAGGGATCTGGTGGAAGGCTCCCCTTCGGTGCGCCGTCGCTTCCTCGACCGTCTCGTCTTCGGGCTCTTCCCCGCCGCCGGAGACGATCTCGCGCGCTTCGAGCGGGCCTTAGCGTCGAGAAACGCGCTGCTCGCGCGCTGGCGCGACCGCAAGGGCGAGCCTGCCGCAGGCGAGCTCGAGGCGTGGACGGAGAAGCTCGCTGTCGCCGGCGCGGCCGTGCGATCTCATCGCCGGCGGGCCCTGGCGGCCTGGGAGGCGTTCTGGGCGCCGCTCGCGCGGGAGGCCGGCGCGGCCTACGCGGCGATCGGGGCCGGGTACGCGGGAGAGGCTGCTACCGCCGAAGAACTGCGCCGAGCCTGCGAGCGCCTCTTGCCGGTCGAGCGCCGGCGCGGCCACTCTCTGGCGGGTCCGCACCGCGACGATCTCGTCTTTTCGCGCGGCGGCAAGCCGCTTTCCGCCACGGCTTCTTCGGGTGAAATCCAGCGTGTGGCCGCCCTCGCGAAGTTGGCGGAGTGGCACGCCGTGGCGCAGGCGGCGGGCGAGCCGCCGCTCTTCGGCGTGGACGACTTCGATATGGGCCTCTCGCCCGCTGCGGCCGAGGCGTTCTGGGAAGCCCTGCCGCCTTCTGCGAGCGTCGTCTTGACCACGGCCTCGGATCCGGCGCGCTGGAAGCGCCGGGCGGACACGGTCTACGAAATGAAGCAGGGATGCGCCCGGGAGTGCGAGACCCGGCGCGCCGTCAACGACTGATGCGAGCACCATGAGCACCACCGCTTACACCACCGATTCGATCAAGCTCTTGAAGGGCCTCGAGGCCGTCCGCAAACGGCCCGGCATGTACATCGGCGACACCGACGACATCTCCGGCCTGCATCACATGGTCTTCGAGCTCGTGGACAACTCGATCGACGAGGCCCAGGTCGGGCACGCCGACCATGTCTCGGTCACGATCCACGCGGACAACTCCGTCACGGTCGAAGACAACGGCCGCGGCATCCCCGTGGGAGAGCACCGCGAGCACAAGCGCGAGACGCTCGAGATCATCATGACGGACCTGCACTCGGGCGGGAAATTCGACGACAACTCCTACAAGGTCTCGGGCGGGCTGCACGGTGTCGGCGTCTCCGTCGTCAACGCGCTCTCCAAGAGGCTCGAGGTCGAAGTTCGGCGTGACGGCAAGGTCTGGCAGCAGGCCTACGAGAAGGGCCGGCCCGTGGCTCCGATCAAGGCCGTCGGCACGGCCAAGAAGACCGGCACGAAAGTCACGTTTTGGCCCGACACCGAGATCTTCTCGATCACCGAGTTCCACTTCGACAGCCTGTCTCAGCGCTTGCGCGAGCTGTCGTTCTTGAACCCCGGCGTCGCGATCTCGATCCGCGACGAGCGGACCGACAAGAAGCACGACTTCGCTTACGAGGGCGGCATCAAGTCTTTCGTCGAGCATCTGAACAAGACGAAGACGCTCATCCACGACAAGGTCATCTTTTTCCAGGATGTCAGGGGCGGCACCGGCGATCCCCGCCGCGACGCCGACAAGGAGCGCGTGGAAGTGGCGCTCCAGTGGAACGACGGCTACTCCGAAACCCTCTTCACTTTCACCAACACCATCAACAACCGCGACGGAGGCACGCACCTCGAAGGCTTCAAGACGGCGTTGACGCGCTCTCTCCAGAAGTACGCCGATGCCAGCAACCTGACCAAGGCGCTGAAGGAAACGGGCCTCTCCGGCGACGACTGTCGCGAGGGGCTGACCGCCGTGGTCTCCGTCAAGATGAAGGACCCCAAGTTCTCCTCGCAGACCAAGGACAAGCTCGTTTCCTCCGAGATCAAGACGTGGGTCCAGCAGGTCGTCTACGAGAAGCTCGGCTCCTACCTCGAGGAAAACCCGCGCGTTGCCAAGAGGATCGTCGAAAAGATCGTCGAGTCCGCCCGCGCCCGCGAGGCCGCCCGCAAGGCCCGAGAGCTCGTGCGCAGGAAGGGCGCGCTCGACAGCGGGTCGCTGCCGGGCAAGCTGGCCGACTGCCAGGAGAAGGATCCGGCGTTCTCGGAGCTCTTTATCGTGGAGGGCGACTCGGCCGGGGGCTCTGCCAAGCAGGGCCGAGACCGGCGCTTCCAGGCCATCCTGCCCTTGCGCGGCAAGATCTTAAACGTCGAGAAGGCCCGCCTGGACAAGATGCTGGCGTCGGCCGAGATCCGCACGCTGATCACGGCGCTCGGCACGGGCATCGCCCAGGATTTCGATGCCACCCGGGTCCGCTACCACAAGGTCATCGTGATGACGGACGCCGACGTGGACGGCTCGCATATCCGCACGCTGCTCTTGACGTTCTTCTACCGGCACATGGTGCCCGTGATCGAGAGGGGGTTTCTGTACATCGCGCAGCCGCCGCTCTTCAAGGTGATGGAGGGAAAGAAAGAGACCTACCTGAAGGACGAGAAAGAGATGTCGAAATTCCTCCTCGCGCGCATCGGGGACGATCGCGCGTTGACCTCGGAGATGTCGGGCGCCTCGGCCGCCGGGGCGAAGCTCGTGGCCCTTCTCGAGAAGATGGAGGAGTACCGCGGCCTCGTCTCGAGGCTCGCCACGCGCGGCGTGCCGGAAGGCCTGGTGCGGGCCCTTCTCGACCGCGGCATGCTCTCGGCGCGCGACTTCGACGAAAAGAAGAAAGTCGAAGATCTGGCCAAGGCCTGTCGCGCCTTCGAGACGGAGAAGCTCGAGGTTGTCGCCGACGAGGAGCACTCGGGCTGGGCGCTCGAACTGGTGCGCCGTGTCAACGGTGTGCCGCGGGCGGCCCGCATCGACGCGGAGTTCATCGGCAGCTACGAGATGAAGCGGATCCGCGACACCGCGAGGTCGATCGGAGGGTTCTTGGACGGCCCCTACGTCGTCACCAGGAACGGCGAAACCGAGCGTCACCAGACGCTCCCGGCGGTCGTGGACGCGATCTACGAAGCTGCGAAGAAGGGTCTTTTGATCAACCGCTACAAGGGCCTGGGCGAGATGAACCCGGAGCAGCTTTGGCAGACGACGATGAACCCGGAAACGCGGCGGCTCCTCCAGGTCGCGATCGAAGACGCCGTCGAGGCCAACGAAGTCTTCTCGATTCTGATGGGCGACGCCGTCGAGCCGCGCCGGGAATTCATCGAGAAGAACGCCTTGAACGTGAGGAATCTGGATATTTAGTGCGACGCCGAACATAGAACGTCGCACCGACTTAGGATCATGACGACGAACCTGTTGACCCCCGAAGAGAAGTTCCCGGTCACGATCGAGGACGAAGTCCGTCGGTCGTACCTCGACTACGCCATGTCCGTCATCATCGGGCGCGCGCTTCCCGACGTCCGCGACGGCTTGAAGCCTGTCCATCGCCGCAGCCTCTACGGTATGTGGGAGCAGGGCAACCTGCACAACAAGCCGTACCGCAAGTCCGCCCGCATCGTCGGCGACGTGCTCGGCAAGTACCATCCGCACGGGGAAGGCGCCGTCTACGACTCGGTTGTGCGCATGGCGCAGGACTTCTCGCTGCGCTATCCCCTCGTGGACGGCCAGGGCAACTTCGGCTCGATCGATGGCGACAACGCCGCGGCGATGCGCTACACGGAAGTGCGCTTGACGAAGCTCGCCGCCGAGATGCTCGGGGAGGACATCGACAAGGAGACGGTGGACTGGACGCCGAACTACGACGGCTCGCTCGTCGAGCCCACGGTGTTGCCGGCCAAGTTCCCCAACCTCCTGGTCAACGGCTCGTCCGGCATCGCCGTCGGCATGGCCACCAACATTCCGCCGCACAACCTGGCGGAAGTCGTGGACGCGACGATCGAGGTGATCCGGCATCCCGACGCGACGCTGTCGCAGCTCATGAAGAAGCTGCCGGGGCCCGACTTCCCCACCGCCGGGTTCATTCACGGCGGGCAGGGGATCAAGGACGCCTACAAGACCGGCCGAGGGATCGTCCAGGTGCGTGCCAGGGCCCTGATCGAAAAAGCGGCGCGGGGCGACAAGGAGTCGATCGTCGTCACGGAGATTCCCTACCAGGTGAACAAGGCGAAGCTGATCGAACGCATCGCCGAACTGGTCAACGAAAAGAAGGTCGAGGGGATCGCCGACCTGCGCGACGAGTCGGATCGTGACGGCATCCGCATGGTCGTGGAATTGAAGCGCGGCGAGAACGCCCAGGTCATCCTGAACCAGCTCTACGCACTGACGCCGATGCAGTCGACCTTCGGGATCATCTTCTTGGCGATCGTCGACAACCAGCCCCGGATTCTCCCGCTCCACGACCTGCTTCGGCACTTCATCGACCACCGCAAGGCGGTCGTCATCCGGCGCACGCAGTTCGATCTGAAGAAGGCCGAGGAGCGTGCGCACCTCCTGCGCGGCCTCGCGCTCGCGCTCGCCAACCTCGACCAGGTGATCAAGATCATCCGCGCCTCCAAGGACCCCAAGGAGGCCAAGGATCGCCTGACGGCCGAGGTCTCGATGCCGCGCGCCGGCCTGGAGAAGTTCGTGGGCACGGCCCTCTTGGACGCTTCGGGCAAGCCGAAGGACAAGGACGTGCTGCGCCTCGACGATGTCCAGGCGCAGGCGATCCTCGACATGAGGCTGCAGCGGCTGACGGGCCTCGAGCGCGAGAAGATCGTCGCGGAGTTCCAGGAGGTCCTGGCGCTGATCGGTCGGTTGAAGGAGATCCTCGGGTCCGAGAAGCTCGTTCTCGACATCATCGTCGGCGAGCTGCAGGAGATCAAGAAACAGTTCGGGGACGACCGCCGTACGCAGATCGTGGCCGAGGCCTCGGAGATCGACATCGAAGACCTGATCGTTGAAGAGGACATGGTCATCACCGTGTCCCGCGGCGGCTACATCAAGAGGTCTCCCCTGTCGCTCTACCGCGCTCAGCGGCGCGGCGGAAAAGGCCGCATCGGCGCCACCACGAAAGAAGAGGACGTCGTCGAGCACCTGTTTGTGGCGTCGACGCATGCCTTCATCCTGGCATTCACCAACCGCGGCAAGATGCACTGGATCAAGGTCTACGACCTGCCGCAGTTGGGGCCGGCGACGCGGGGCAAGGCGATCGTGAACCTGCTCAACCTCGAGCCCAACGAGCGGATTGTGGCCATGGCCGCCACCAAGGACTTTCCCGAGGACCGCTTCCTCGTCTTTGCCACCCGCAACGGGCTCGTCAAGAAGACGTCGCTCTCGGCCTATGCGAACGTGCGCTCGGGCGGGATCATCGCGACCAACATCGAGGACGGCGACGAGCTGCTCTCCGTGCGGATCACCGGTGGGGGGGACCAGATTTTCATCGGCACGCGGCAGGGCATGGGCATCCGCTTCGCCGAGAAGGACGTGCGGCCCATGGGGCGCGACACGACGGGTGTCATCGGCGTGACCCTGAGGAAGGACAACGACGAGGTCGTCGAGATGGAGGTCGTCGGGGAGCACGGGCACCTGCTCTCGGTGACGGCCGGGGGCTACGGCAAACGCTCGGAGGTCTCCGAGTACCGCTTCCAGGGCCGCGGCGGGTCGGGCGTGATCAACATCAAGGTCACCGAAAAGAATGGACCCGTCGTCGGCATCAAGTCCGTCACGGATGCCGACCAGCTCCTCTTGATCACCGAGCGCGGGCAGCTGATCCGCCTGAAGGTCAAGGACGTGCGCGAAACCGGTCGCGCCGCGCAAGGCGTGCGCCTGATCACGCTGGACGAAACCGACCGGGTCGTGGCCGTGGCCAAGCTCGCCGAGCCAGACGAGACCGACGACGAGGCGCAACCGGTGCTGCCCGGGGCGACGACGCTGGATGGGGAGTCCAAACCCCAAAGCCCAAGGCCCAAAGGGGCGCCGTTTCTCGACGAAGAGGGCGATGACTGAGGACTGAGGACGGAGGACTCAACCCGCAATCGCCACGCTGGTTCGGGAAAGTCTTAGGAAGGCGCAGGCTTCTCGAGTCCTCAGTCCCTGGTCCTCAGTCCTCGGTCGGATACAATCCCCGCCCCTATGCGGCTTTTTCTGGACAGCGCCAACCCGGAGGACGCGAAGAGAGTCCGCGACTGGGGCCTTTTGGACGGCGTCTGGCTGCGGGCCGCGGCGGCTGAGACCGCGGGTATCGAATACAGACGTGCGGTCCGGGACATGGCGAGCCTGACGGACGGGCCCGTGTGCGCCGAGCTCGCCACGGCAGACGCCAAGGGAATGTACAAGGAAGCCCGCGAGCTGGCCAAGCTCGGCAAGGACGTGGTGGTTCAATTGCCTCTCCATCCCGAGGGCATGCGTGTGGCCAGGCTGCTGGCGCAGGATCAGATTGCTGTCTGTGCCGCGGGCTGCCACTCGGCGGCGCAGGCCTTGATCGCTGCCAAGGCGAACGTCGCCTACGTCGCGCCGGCCGTCGGATCACTCGATTCGGTTGGCGCCATTGGAATGGACCTCGTCGAGCAGGTCATCCGCATCTACGACAACTACGGGTTCCAGACGCAGATCTTGGTGTCCAGCTTGACAAACCCCGTCCACGTTCTGGACGCAGCGCTGATGGGAGCAGACGTGGCGGCGGTGCCGCCAAGCGTCTTCGAACAGCTCTTCCGACATCCGCTTTCCGAGGAACTTTCCCAGAGGAAGACCCAGTGAAGGCTTCGGCCGACAGAATCCTCTACCTGGCCCGGGTGCTCGGCAGGAAGCTCAAGGACAACCGAAACCTCACACAACGAGCCGACGACGAGACCGTGCGCCGCGCGATCGTTCGCGTCCTGACCGAGAGCTACAAGGAACTCGAGGCCATTGAGGAGAAGGTCGAGAAACAGATGGCCAGGCGCAAGAACGTACCGCTCAAGGACCAGGAGTTCCTTTACGCGCGGAGTCTCGACGAGGAGCTCCGGAAACACGGAGCTTGAGTCTCGCCTCATCTTGACTCTAATTTATAAACTATAAATCTAGTCTCTTAAGTGCAGTAGCAAAATCAAACTGTAGTTTCAATATCAGGACTTTCGGCTTGACAGGGCGGAGCTCCGTAGTACAATTGGGTCGGTGTCGGGCCAATTGGACTGGTCAACTGTCGCGTTAGATCGCGCAAGCAAAGAGCCACTGGCAGATCAGCTCGCTGCTGCTCTGGAAGCCCGGATCGTGACCGGGCTGCTGCGGCTTGGCGATCGGCTTCCGACGACCCGAGAGCTTTCGGCTGAGCTGGTGATCAACCGGGGGACTGTCCAAGCGGCCTATCGCCGTCTTCAGGAAGCGGGCTTTGTCGAGAGCCGCGTCGGCAGCGGCACAGTCGTCCGCGGTACGCCGCCCGCCGAGCAGCCATTCGAGCTCGACCGGATGCTTTCGGAGCGGGCTCGGGGTCTCATCCGCGAATCCGACTCCCCCGTTTCGGCTCCCCGAGTCGCCGACTTCTCGCGCTTGACCCCCGATGAGCGCTTCTTTCCACTCGAGGACTTCACGCGCAGCCTCTTTACGGCCTGGGGCAAGCGCCAGGACCTCTGGCAGTACGCTCCCCCGCTCGGTCTGGAGGAGCTGCGTCGGGAGATCGCCCGCAGGCTTTCGGCGCACGGGATGACGCGCACGCCCGACGAGATCCTGGTCGTCAGCGGCGCCCAGCAAGGACTCGATCTTCTCTTCCGGACATTCACCGATCCGGGCGACGCCGTCGCGCTCGAGTCCCCGACTTATTCGGGCGCGATCGCGCTGGCGCGGTTTGCCGGCGTCGAGATCGTGCCGCTTGCGATGCATCGCGAGGGGCCCGATCCCTCGGCGCTCTCCGGCCGCCGCGTCAAGCTCGTCTACACGATGCCGGAGCGGCAGAATCCGACGGGAATCACGGCGGATGCCGACCGGCGCCGCGCTCTGCTCGAGGCGGCCGTGGCTTCCGGCGCCCTCGTCGTCGAGGACGGCTACGAAGAGCCGGAGTCCGGTCTCTTGACTCTTTCCGCTCTGGACCCGGAGCGCGCGATCTGGCTGGGGACCCTCTCGAAGGACCTGGTGCCAGGCTTTCGGATCGGGTGGCTGGCAGGACCTGCCGGCGTGATCGAACGCGTGGCACGGGTCAAGAAAACGGCGGACTTTCAGACCCCGCTGCCACTGCAGGCCGCGGTGGCCGAGTTTCTGCGGGAAGGCGCCGATCGGAAGGCCCGCAGGAGCCGGGCGCTCGAGGTCGAGACGCGGCGGATTGCGGCGGAGCGGGCCCTGCGGAACCACCTCCCGGAGGTCTCCTGGTGGGGCGGCGGGATCGGAAACGCGCTTTTCTGGCTGACGCTGCCGCCCGGCGTTTCGGGCCGGCGGGTGGCCGATCACGCCGCGCTTTCCGGCGTCGGCGTGGCGCCGGGCGTGGACTTCGATCCTCTGGGCGAGGACCGCCCGAATCTGCGGCTTTCCGTCTCGCGGGTCGAGAAGCGGGAGATCGATCGGGGCATCGCGTTGCTCGCGCAAGCAGTCCGGGCCGTTGATCCCACCTCCGCGGTGCACACGGCGCCGGTGGTGTGAGGAGAAAGGACGTAGAACGTAGGACGTAGCACGTAGGACGCAGGACGTGGGAGGAAGACGCCTACGAGCTACGTTCTATCCCCCTACGTCCTCTTGAAAGAGGAGGATGCCAGTGGACGAGAAGTTCAGGGTCAAGGTCGGGCTTGCGGAGATGTTGAAGGGCGGCGTCATCATGGACGTCGTCACGGCCGAGCAGGCGAAGGTTGCCGAGCAGGCGGGCGCGGCGGCGGTCATGGCTCTCGAGCGTGTGCCGGCCGACATCCGGCGCGACGGGGGAGTCGCTCGGATGTCGCCCGTCGCGAAGATCCGCGAGATCCAGCAGGCCGTCTCGATCCCCGTCATGGCCAAATGCCGCATCGGCCACATCGCCGAGGCCAGGGTGCTGGAGGCTTTGAAAGTCGACTTCATCGACGAGTCGGAGGTCTTGACCCCGGCCGACGAAGAGAACCATGTCTGGAAGCGGGATTTCACGGTTCCCTTCGTCTGCGGCTGCCGCAACCTCGGTGAGGCGTTGCGCCGCATCGGCGAGGGCGCGGCGATGATCCGGACCAAGGGGGAGGCGGGCACGGGCGACATCGTCCACGCCGTCAAGCACCTTCGGCAGATCGGGCGCGAGATGAGGAACCTGACGCTGATGTCCAAAGACGAGCTGATGCACGAAGTCAAGCGCCTGCAAGCCCCGTTCGAGCTCGTCGCGGCCGTGGCGGAAAAGGGCAAGCTGCCCGTGCCGAACTTCGCGGCCGGCGGCATCGCCACGCCCTCCGACGCGGCTCTCTGCATGCAGCTCGGCGCCGAGGCTGTCTTTGTCGGCTCCGGCATCTTCAAGTCGGATGACCCGGAAAAACGCGCCCGGGCGATCGTGCAGGCGACCACGCACTGGCGCGACGCGCAGGCGCTCGTAGCCGCGGAGGAGTCGCTGGGCTCCGGCATGAAGGGAATCGACGCGGCGAGTCTGCCGGAGGAAGCGCAACTTCAGACACGGGGATGGTGACGGAAAGATCGCAGCGAGATCGCAACGTGCAGCGGGATTTGAGTGAAGTGGGAAACGAAGGGAAAGTGGCCGTGCTGGCGCTTCAGGGGGACTTCGAGGCCCATCGCGCGAAGCTCGCGGAATTGGGAATCGAGTCCTTTGAGGCGAAGCGGCCGGAGGATCTCGAGCAAGCCGCCGGTCTGGTGATCCCGGGAGGGGAGTCCACGACGCTCTGGAAGTTCTTCGAGTGGGCGCCCTGGGAAGACGCGATCCCGGCCTTCGCGGCCTCGGGCAGGCCCATCCTGGGCACCTGCGCCGGGGCGATCGTCCTGGCGGGAGAGGTCACGCACCCCGCACAAAAAGGGCTCGGGTTGCTCGACATCGCCGTCGAGCGCAACGCTTACGGCCGTCAGGTGGATTCTTTCGCCGGCGAGGTCGACGCGCCCGTGCTGGGTGGGCGGATCCCCGCCGTCTTCATCCGGGCACCTCGCATCCGGCGCGTCGGGCCATCCGTCGAGACACTGGCGACGCGCGACGGCGAGCCCGTGCTCGTGCGGGCCGGCAATGTCTTGGCGGCCACGTTCCACCCGGAGCTCACGGCAGACTGCCGTGTCCACGCCCTGGCGTTTGCAGGCGGGGCGGTCAAGCGGGCCAGCGCGTGAGTCTCGTTCGCACGGGCGAGCAAGACGGCGTCACAGTCGTCATGCTCGATCGGCCCAGGGCGAACGCCTTCGACACGGATCTCGTCGAGGAGCTCCGGCAGGCCTTCCGTGAAGCCGTTGGGTCGCAAGCCGTCGTCCTGGCCTCGGCCCTGCCGACGATCTTTTCCGCCGGCTGGGACTTGAAGGCGCTCTCCGGCATCGACCGGAAAGGCATGGAAGCGTTCGTCGAAGCGTACTGCGACCTCGTGCGCGAGATCTTCGTCTTCGGCGCTCCGGTCATCGCGGCGCTGCCAGGCCACGCGATCGCCGGGGGGCTCATCGTTGCCGCCACGGCCGACGAGCGGATCGCAGCGGAAGGACGGGGCGAGTTCGGGCTCTCGGAGGTGCTGCTCGGCGTGCCCGTGCCGCAGTGCCTGCTCGAGATCTTCCGTCACGTGATGGGCGCGCGCGGCATGGAGCGTCTGGCCACCACGGGAGAGAATGCTTCCGTCGAGCGCGCGCTTTCTTCCAGCCTCGTGGATCGGGTGGTCCCGGCAGAGGACCTTCTCGGCTGCGCCGTCGGGCGCGCGGCCACACTGGCGAAGCTTCCCGGAGGGCCGCATGCCGCGATCAAGCGCCGGGCCCGGGCGGCGGCGCTCGCGCGTTTCGATCAGGCCCGAGCGCACGACCCGTTCCTCGACGCCTGGTTCGGCAAGGACGCGCAGGCGCGGATCGCGGCGCTCGTGGCGAGGCTCTCGAAAAAGGCGTGATCCCAACCGGAGAGATCCTCGAGGCACTCGATCTGTCTCGCGCCGAGCCGGGGATCGGGTTCCTGGAGGCTCTCTTCGTCCGGTTCGTGGCCCGGGTTCCGTTCGAGAACGCCACGAAGATCCTGCGCAACGCGACGGTCGCCGACCTCTCCCAAAAACCACGCCGGCCCGAGGCCTTCTGGCGCGACCATCTGGAAGCCGGCGCGGGTGGCACCTGCTTTGCTCGCGTGG
>WNGF01003421.1_pt1 | contig 21575 bp, 17 predicted proteins | sample 5400641 | NCBI WGS metagenome assembly WNGF01 (sample SAMN13153371, study PRJNA577476) | soil metagenome | isolation source: 80 cm soil or saprolite under grassland replicate 2 | place: USA:California | collected 2016-06-15 | reverse complement strand
AAGAGGGAATCGTCCCGGGCGGCGGCGTCGCGTTCATTCGCGCGCAGAAGGCGCTCAAGACGCTGAAGCTCGCGGACAGCGACGAGCAGATCGGAGTCGGCATCATCAGCAAGGCGATCGAAGAGCCGATGCGGATGATCGTCCAGAACGCCGGCGGTGAAGGCTCGATCGTGGTCGAGAAGATCCGTCAGAACAAGGACGCGAACTACGGCTACAACGCGCTCACGGATGCGTACGAGGATCTCGTGATGGCGGGAGTGATCGACCCGACGAAGGTGACGCGGACTGCACTGCAGAACGCGGCGTCGATCGCCGGACTTCTCCTGACGACCGAAGCGCTGATCGTCGAGAAGAAGGAGCCGCCCGCATCAGCTCCGGCGGGCCCGCCGGGCGGCATGGGCGGGATGTACTAGTCTCGACTTGAGACTGTTGTAACAGAAAGCCCCCGGTGAGAGCCGGGGGCTTTTTCGTAACCCGCCATTGCACGGGGGTCAAATAAGAAACACACACTTTCTCGATAAGAAAGGCGCATTTCCGAAGCTTCCGGTAAAACTTAATTTGTAAGGATCGCAGCGGAATCTGCGCGCCCTGAGCACACGCTCACTTTTTCAAAGGAGTAAAGCTTATGAGGAAGATTGTAGCACCTGTTCTCCTCGCTCTCATCGCTGCCGCTTGCAGCGATCCCACCGGGCCGGCGCGGATGGGAGCTCCACAATCCGCCGCTCCGTCAGTCAGTTTCGCCGGCGGTGAAGTAATTCCGGGCCACTATATCGTGGTCCTCCGCAACGACGTGGCGGACGTGAATGCAGCTACAACGCGGCTTGCCGACCGTCATCGCGGAAAGGTCAGCCACAGGTATGGCGCTGCAATCAAGGGCTTCGCCGCTGAATTGTCGGACGCCGACGCTGCCGCGATCGCTCTCGAGCCCGAAGTCGCATACGTCGAACAGGATCAGGTCGTTCACGCGACCACCACGCAGTACGGCGCGACCTGGGGAATCGACAGAATCGATCAGCGTAGCCTTCCGCTCTCCGGCACCTATACCTATACCTCTACAGGATCGGGGGTGCGGGCCTACATCATCGACACCGGCATTCAAACGAGCCACCCGCAATTCGGTGGACGCGCCTCGGCGGTGTACGATGTCTTCGGAGGGAACGGTCAGGACTGCAACGGACACGGGACCCACGTCGCCGGCACCGTCGGCTCGACGACCTACGGCGTAGCGAAGAGCGCGTACCTCCGCGCCGTCCGCGTTCTTGATTGCGGCGGGTCGGGATCCACCTCGGGCGTGATCGCCGGAATCAACTGGGTGAAGACGAATCACATCTCTCCCTCCGTCGCGAACATGTCGCTCGGCGGCGGATTCTCACAGGCGGAGAACGACGCCGTCAACGCGCTCGCGAACTCCGGCGTGTTCATCGCGGTGGCTGCCGGAAACTCGAACGCCGACGCCTGCAACAGCTCGCCGTCGAGCGCCGCCAACGCGACGACGGTCGCCGCTTCCACATCGAGCGATGCGAAAGCGTCTTATTCGAACTGGGGCGGCTGCGTCGACCTTTACGCGCCAGGATCGAGCGTCACATCCACCTGGATCAACAGCGGAACGAACACGATCAGCGGTACGTCGATGGCAAGTCCTCACGTCACCGGTGTCGCGGCACTCTACAAGGCGACGTTCGGCAACGCGTCGTTTTCGACGATCCGGAGCTGGCTGACGACGAACGCGACTGCGAACGTGATCACCGGCAATGTGAGCGGGACGCCGAACAAGCTGCTTTACAAGAGCTCGCTCTAGACGGGTATCGTCTGACGCGGACCGGGCTCAGGGCGGTCTCAGCGTCGGAGCGTAGGACATTTGCGAAAACCCCCGGTGAGAGCCGGGGGCTTTTTTTGAATCCGCGAATCGCGCGCACGTCAGCGACCGGTAGCCGTCACGAAGCTTGCATCATAGAATACGAAAGGCCATCAGGGGTTCGGACGACACCATGCCAATCGACTCAAAACCCAGCAAGAATGAAGACGAATATTTTGTTCGCCGAAACGCAGAGCTCGTCAAGGAGATGCGTGACAAGCTCGATGCCGAACGAACGGCCGCAAGTGCCCCCGCGACCGCGCCCAAATGCCCGCGCTGCAATGTCGCGTTGGCTGAACGGGAGATGGACCACGTGAAGATCGATGCCTGTCCGAGCTGTGAGGGCATCTGGATCGATAAGGGTGAACTCGCCCAGCTCAGCCGCGTGAACCGCGGACGCGGAGTGAGGGGCGGCGTGCTCGGCCGCTTCCTCGGTGGCGATTGACGGCACCGAGGCCGACCGTTCGCTGGTGAGGTTACCGACCGCGGCAGGATCCATCGTTGCGACGCTCCTTCTTGTCGGCGCCGCGCCGCGCCCATCCGACGAACCGCATCTCCGCAACGTCCGTCAGCTCACTCACGGCGGTGAAAACGCCGAGGCGTATTTCAGCCACGACGGAAAGTGGCTGACCTTTCAGGCGACGCGCGGCTCGCATCCCTGCGACCAGCAGTACGTGATGCGCGTTGACGGCAGCGGTGCGCGCCGAATCTCGAATGGCAGAGGGAAGACGACCTGCGGCTGGTTCTTCCCGGGCGACAGAAAACTCTTCTTCGCGTCGAGCTCGGCCCACGACAGTGCGTGCCCGCCGAAACCGGATCCGTCGAAGGGCTACGTCTGGCCGCTCGACCGCTACGACATCTACAGCGTCAATCGCGACGGCTCACACCTGAAGCGCATCACATTCAATGATGTTTATACTGCCGAAGGCGTGCTGTCACCGGACGGAAAGCGTATCGTCTTCACGTCATTGAAGGACAGCGATCTCGACATCTACACGATGAATGTCGACGGTTCCGACGTCCGCCGTCTCACGAACACGCCCGGATACGACGGGGGCGCATGGTGGTCGCCCGACGGAAAGACGATCGTCTATCGCGCGAATCATCCGACGGATTCCGCCGAGCTCAAGCAGTATCGCGATCTTCTCGCGCAGCGTTTGGTGAAGCCGAGCAAGGTTGAGCTGTTCATCATGAACGCCGACGGATCGAATCAGCATCAGATTACGCACTTGGGCGGCGCGAACTTCGGTCCGTCATGGACGCCGGACGGGAAGCGGATCATCTTTTCGTCGAACTACAAGGAGCCGCGGAGCGGGAATTTCGATCTGTACTTGGTCAACCCCGATGGCAGCGGACTCGAGCAGATCACGTTCGATCCCACCTTCGACGGATTTCCGGAGTTCAGTCCCGATGGCAAAAAGTTGGTATGGGCGTCAAACCGCGGCGCGAAGAATCCGCACGAGACGAACGTGTTTGTCGCGGACTGGGTGAAGTAGGGCCTCGATTCGCGATGCTATGAAAAGAAAAATGCCCTTGTCGTGCATGGCGCTTGCCCTGCTCAGCTGCGCTCCCGAATCGCAAAGTGTCGCCCCGTCAGCGACACCACCATCCGTAAGAGACTTCGTGGCTGGGGAGGCAGCTAATCACTTGACCGGTCGTGGTGAAATAGTGCTTGGCGGCCCATTGGAATTATCTCGCGTTCAAATCTCCGAGGAGCGAGCACGGGATCTTGCAGATGCATTCAGATTCACCCACCTATCGGGGATCATTCAGTTCATCGAAAAGGACCGCGGGGCAGACATCGACCCGAATAAAGTTCGTGCATGCGGCAGAGCGTACTATGCGGAGCCTGCGGTTGAACCGCTTCCTGACGAGGTCGGCCCGGCTCTTCAGAGGGGGTATGGTCCATTTTGGATCATAACTTTTTGCGGTTCCACGGGACAAAGGGAACTGAGCATTGCGGTCTCGGCATATGCCACCGAATTGGGCATCCGTGCCGGGCTACTCACATACCCGATGGAGCAAGGCGAGTTTTTTCGCATCCTTGCGATACCCGTTGGTCAGCCCGATGGGCTTCCGACCTTGCCGGAGCATGCGATTTCCGAAGTTGTCTCGCGCACCGGCGCCAGAGCGATTGCGGTGCCCAGACTGGTTTATCTGCCACGGACTTATCCCCAGCTTGCGTTTTGGCGGCTGGAATTGGCACGCGCTGTAAGAGTCCGCTCGTTGCTGACTGGAACAATCAGCACAACGTCAACTGTGTTCTATTCGACGGAAAGACATGCACACGTCGGCGCCTGGGTAGCGGCAAGGGACGGCCCACGGAAATACGAATATGTGTGGGTAAAACAACGCGAGGTGGCGTACGGTCAGCGTCCAATCTTCTCAAAAAGCACCATTGCTGCGCGGAACGGAATGCCCCTGCGATTGGAACCAGTCCAGGAGTCGAAATGAGAAAGTATCTCCGGTCGTTTCTCGTGGCGGCGATTGGCGCAACGCCCAGCTGCTGGGTTGGCGAAGGAGTTGATACGCTCGCGAGAACCCGAAGCAATTGCCGGTAACGCGAGCTAGCCACTCCCGTACTTCCGCGTACTTTCTCTGCATGGCCGAACGCTCCATCCGATCGCTGATATCATGGTGGCTGGTCATTGCCATCGCGGTGATGCTTCACCTCGATTGGCACATCGCCCGCCCGCACTCAATGCACTTCAGCGGAGCATCGGAGCACCACTGGATACTTGGACTTGTCACGCTTGCCGCAGCGGCCTGGTTCATCGTCAGGAAATGGCCGGACGCGCGATGGAGTGCGGCCGCAGTCAATCTCGGACTTGCGATTCTTCTAGCGCAAATCGTCGAGCCCATTGTCTACGGGCTTATTTTTAACTACGGATCTCCCTCAATCAATCCGCCTTTCTTCTGGCAGGCGTTCGGAGAATTTCTCGTTGGCGGAATCTTCGCCTTCGTCGCGATCATGTTCTTCTATAAAAAGGGCCGTATCTCGGGGACGAAGGAGCCGGTCGATCGCTAGCGGGCGGTAGCGGCGCGGAGTTCCGCGCGTAGTATGTAGAGATATGCCGTCGCTTGCCGATCGACTCCTTCCGGATGTATCCGACCGCTACCGGATCGAGCGGGAACTTGGCGCCGGGGGCATGGCGAACGTCTATCTCGCCTCCGATCTCAGGCACGACCGCCAAGTCGCCATCAAGGTCCTCCGGCCGGACCTCACTCAAGGCATTGGCACGGAACGCTTCCTTCGCGAAATTCGGATCGCCGCGCAGCTATATCACCCGCACATACTCGGCGTCATCGATTCGGGAGAATCGAACGGTCTTCTCTATTATGTGATGCCGTACGTTGACGGCGAGTCCGTCCGCGACCGGCTGTCTCGCGAAGGCGAATTTCCGGTGAGTCACGCGTTGCGGATTCTCCGCCAGGTCATCGATGCCCTCGGCTATGCACATCAGCGCGGCGTCGTCCATCGGGACATCAAGCCCGAAAATCTTCTCCTCGCCGGGCAACACGCATTTGTCGCCGATTTCGGCGTCGCCAAGGCGCTGACAGCCGCTACGGAGCGGGGCGCCGCCATTACGACCAGTGGTGTGGCGCTCGGGACGCCGGCGTACATGGCCCCCGAGCAGGCGGCCGCCGATCCGGGCGTTGACCAACGCGCAGACATCTACGCTTTCGGAGTCGTTGCCTACGAGCTGCTGACGGGCGCGCCGCCGTTCGCCCGCGGCACCACCCAACAGATTCTTGCGGCACACGTGACGAGTCTTCCGACGCACATCACGGATGTCCGGCCGAGCGTCCCCACTGAGCTTGGGCGAATCGTGATGACTTGCCTTGAAAAGCGTCCGGCCGATCGCTGGCAGACGGCTAGTGAATTGGCATCGCGTCTCGAGCACGTCTCCGAGACTCCCGATCCCACTCCTTCCGTGCGGCCGGCGGGCCGTGTCGAGCTCCACGAGGGTTCGTTCCGTCTGAGCGAGGAAGTGTGCCGGAAGCTGAATCGCGCGACGCTGAACCCGCGCATCATCGGGGACCGTATGCAGTACCTCGAGAACGACGTCGATTCAGACATCCTCGTCGTCTTCGCTCATGGAACCGGTCTCGACCACCGAAGCTTTGCGGAGATTCTGGCGCACCTCCCGTATCACGGCATCGCTCCGACGCTGTACGGCTTCGAGGCCGTTGGCCGGCGCCGTATTCCGATGTCGCTTGAGGATCAGGTTGTGCTCCTTCGGGAGTTCATCACGGATGCGGCGAAGAGGCTGCGGCCGAAATTGGTAATCCTCACCGGTTTTTCGGCGACCGCCGACCTTGGCTTTCGCATGATCGACGTGCCTGCGGGTGAGCCGCCGCTCCCGATCGACGGGTTTCTGGCACTTTCGCCGAATCTCTCCCTCGAGACCTGTTTCGTGACCAAGGTGCTCGCCCGCGCGCATCCGGATAATCCCGAATTGTTCTTGAACGATCTCAGCACGTTCGGCGCCGAGCAGGAGACGCTCGACGATTGGCTCAATGTTCACGAATATCTCGTGAACGTCGTGCGAAAGTTTCACGACGATATCGGTCCACTTCAGCGTTTTGCCGCCGAGATCATGCGGCCGTTCGAACAGCCGGGTGAAACTGTCTTCGCCAATTGGCTCCGAATTGCGAGCGAGCGCGTGAAGTGCCTGAGAATCATTTTCGAGGAGACCGGTGTTACCGGCAAAATGGCGCAGCAGCTTCGCCTAAAAAATCTCGACTCGACGCTGCCTGGCGACTGGTACAAGGACGAGTCCATTGAAATCGACCTCGGCGCAAACCACTTCCAGCTGATGGACCCTGATCGTCTGCTCCGTCATCTCAGCGAGATGGTGACGACGCTTCGCCCTGGTTGAGTCGGCTCCTTAGGTGGGCGCAACGCGCACTCACTTCCGGACTGAGGCGTTAGTCGTCGGTAGAGCGCAGTGGTCCACGCACCCGAGCCGGTATCGGTGGCGTGCGAACCACCGGTAGAACTTCTCGGCGGCGACCCGCACGAACCGAACTTTGAAAACCCATCCGATCCACCGGCCGCGCGGTAGCACCGCGAGTAGCTGCTCGATGGCCGCCGCTCCCTGCCAAGTCGAGCCGTCGGGTCCGATGAGCTGCAGAGAGTCGGCGTATGCGCTCTCCGGAATCGACGGGAAACGCTCTTTTATGCCCGGCGCTTGTGACGGGATGATCTCGAGAACGTCGTGCTTACTGTCCCACTGGCCGAGGACGTTCGTGATCCGCGTGCAAATCCTGCACTGTCCGTCGAACACAACCGTGTAGGGACGCGCGCGTGAGCTCACACGTTAACCTACCACGGGGTAAAGACGAGTGTACGCCGCAGAGCTGAATTTGCGCTGGAAAATATCCTGAATCCCCGCTCCGAACCCTTCCGTATGATCAGATGTCTGATTCCTGACGACGACGCACCGAACTTTCCCATTCCGAAATGCGTTCTACGCAACGACCAGACCGGTTCACCCGTAACACGCGTTGGACTTTCGACCGACCCGTGCGTTTGATGCACGAGCGGAAACACACCCACACCCTTCGCATGAGCTTTATTTGTCCGGAAAGGAATCTCGCCGGCCTCGCCGCCGCTCTATTGCTAACGGTGACGGGAGCGCTTCCGGCGCAGAACCGCCAGAATCATCCGACGCCGCCGCCAGTCGCTAAGGCCGTCGCGTTGAAGGGCGTCATACACATAGACGGTAGACCGGACGAAGCCGCATGGCAGGCGGCCCCGCCGGTCACCCAGTTCACGCAGTTCGACCCGAAAGAAGGCCAGCCGGCGACGCAGCGAACCGAAGTCCGGTTCATGTACGATACGGACGCACTTTACATCGGTGCGTGGCTGTATGACTCGCTCGGCAGGGAAGGTGTGACGGGGCGTCTCGTGCGACGAGATCAGGCCGGCGACGGTGAAGATCTCTTTCAGGTCATCTTCGACACCTTTCACGACCACCAGGGACGCACGCGCTTCGAGATGAACCCGGCAGGGGTTCGCAACGACGCGACCGGCAGCGGAACGCAGGATCCCGATCCGTCCTGGGATCCTATTTACGAAGCAACGAGCTCGGTCGACGACAAAGGCTGGTACGTCGAGATGCGGATTCCTTTCTCGCAGCTTCGCTATCCGCGGAACGCCGAGCAGACGTGGGGACTTCAGATCCGTCGGTTCCGGGCAAAGAACGCTGAAGAGGATGACTGGTCGTTCTGGCCTAAGACGGTGAACGGGGGTCCGCCGTTCTTCGGACATCTCGAAGGGCTCGTAATCCAGGCCGTACCGGAGCGAGCAGAGCTCGTCCCGTATGTCGTCTCCCGTGCCCGCTACCGGAAACCACCTGATCCGGCCGATCCGTTCAAACCGCGCTCCGAATACGACGGACGCATCGGCGCCGACGTGAAATATCTGCTGACGTCGAATCTCACTCTCGACGCGACGATCAACCCGGACTTCGGTCAGGTGGAGGTGGATCCGGCGAGCGTCAATCTCAGCGCCTTCGAGACTTTCTTCGAGGAGAAGCGGCCGTTCTTCGTCGCGAACTCGGGGGTGTTCAACTTCGGCGGATTCAGCTGCTTCTTCTGCAGCAACACCTCTTCGCTGCCAAGCTTCTACAGCCGGCGCATCGGCCGTTCTCCGCAAGGATTCGCGTCGGGCACATATGTGGACCAGCCGGAGAACTCGACCATCCTCGGTGCCGGTAAGATCACCGGTCGTACGGCCGGTGGAATGTCGATCGGTCTGCTCGAGGCCGTCACCCGTCGAGAGCTAGCGACGGTGATAGACACGAACGGCGTCGACAGAAAATTCCACACTGAAGTCGAGCCGCTGACGAATTATTTCATTGGCAGAGTGAAGCAGGACTATCAGGGAGGAAATCTCGTCGTCGGCGCGATCGGGACATCGGTGCTAAGGCGGATGGATGATTCCACGCTGAGGGAGCGCCTCAGCAGCCGCGCCGAGAGCTACGGCATGGATGTCCGAAAGAGCTGGAAGGACCACACCTACAATCTTCTTGCGTCGCTCGAGGAGTCGCACGTCGTCGGCAGCCCACTCGCCATTCAACGACTTCAGCGGTCGAGCGCGCGCTATTTCCAGCGGCCGGACCGGAAGTCGGGATCAAATGGTCTCCTCTCTTCGGATCGCTACGATCCCAATGCGACGTCCCTCGCCGGCTACGGCGGCTACGCGCGAATGGCGAAGGAGGCGGGCGACTGGTTCTGGGAATCGGCGGTGAATTTCCGCAGTCCCGGCTTCGAGATGAACGACATCGCGTTCATCACCCGCTCCGACTGGATCATGATGAACGGCAACGTCGGCAGGATCTGGAGGAAGCCGACGAAATACTACCGGGACAGGGACATCTTCTTCGGCGGGCAGCAGCAGTTCAATTACGATGGAGACAGGACCGACGCACAGGCGCAGATGGCGGTCGAGCAGACATATCCGAATTACTGGTACAACCATTTCTTCTACATTTATCACCCGATTACCAACGACGACCGCCTGACGCGCGGCGGGCCGGTGGTGAAGAGCAGGGGATATCAATTCTTCAGCTACTTTCTCGCCACCGACAGCCGGAAGAAGGTTGTCGCGCGGACGGGCGTTGATTACGGGCGCGGGATCGGAGAGCGCGGCTGGAGCTACGACATCTTCGAGACGTTCACGCTCAAGCCCCGCTCGAACGTCCAGCTCACCTTCGGTCCGAGTCTCGACGTCGGGCTCTACCGACAGCAATATGTGCGGTCGGTCACGGATCCGGCGGCAACGAATTTCTACGGCACCCGCTACGTGTTCTCCGATATCAGGCAGAAAACGCTGTCGATGGAGACGCGGATGGACATGACGTTCACTCCGTCGCTCACGCTGCAGCTGTACGCCCAGCCGTTCCTGTCGAGCGGCGCGTACTCGAACTTCAAGGAGTTCGACAACCCGCGACAGATTCACAAATCCATTTACGGCGTTGACAAGGGCACGATCACTTCGACGGGCACGGGTCGCGACAAGGTTTACACGGTTGATCCTGATGGTGCCGGTCCGGCGAACACGTTCACCATCGCGAATCCCGATTTCACCTTCCGCTCCGTTCGCGGAACGGCAGTGATGCGCTGGGAGTACCGGCCGGGCTCGACGCTCTTCCTCGTCTGGAATCCAACCTGGAGCGATCAGCTCCCGCTGGGCAATTTCGATCTGAACCGCGACACCCAGGCCCTGCTGCACATTCATCCCGACAACACTTTCGTAATCAAGGCGACGTACTACATCGGAATGTGATTCCGCGTTGCGGCTTGAATGGCGCCGTGGCCATATTCGGACCGTGATTCGCACTCATGGTTTGACGCACATCGCGCTGAAAGTGAGCGACCTCGGCCGAGCGCTCGAGTTTTATGGAAATGTTTTCGGCTTCGTCGAGACGCACCGTGGCGAGACGTTCGTCCAGGCGCAAATTCCGGGGACGCGAGACATCATCGTCTTCGAGACCGCCGGCAATCCGAAGACTATCGGGAAGTCCGGCGGGATCGCCCATTTCGGCTTCCGCCTCGTAAGCGACAGGGATCTCAAGACGGCGGTGGACACGATCGACCGCGCCGGCGGAAAGATCCTGAAGAGCGGCGAATTCGTTCGCGGCGAGCCGTACGTCTTTTTCCGCGACCCCGATGGTTACGAGGTCGAAGTCTGGTACGAAGTCCCGACGAAACTCGATCCGAACGAACCACCTTCGCGGAGGACGAGAGACAGCGAGTGTGAGCTGAAGGTCTGGCCATAGGCCGGGCCGCTCGTCATAATAGCGCCGTGTCATTCGGCGATTCTTTTTCGGGGATCGGCCTGGCGGCCGGCTGCGTATTGGCGCTTTCCTGCGCGTCCGGTGGAAGCAGGGTGACGACATCGCCCCCTGGTCTCGCTGGTGCAGAAAGCAATCCGCTCGCCACGACGCTAATCACGTGGCCGGTGCACTCGCGCGAGCGGCCGCAGCCACCGATCGTCACGCCCGCTGGCTTTGTTTCCTCTCCGCCGCCTTCCGACGCAATCGTTCTCTTCAACGGGACCGGCCTGAGCGGCTGGAGAACGTCGGGCAAGCAGGAGCCGGCGCAGTGGAATCTGGCCAATGGCTACATGGAGGTCGTTCCGGGCACGGGCGACATCGAGACGACGGCCGCGTTCGGCGACATCCAGCTGCACGTTGAATGGGCGACTCCGGTGCCGACGGGCGGGACGGATCAGGAGCGCGGCAACAGCGGCGTCTACATCATGAAGACGTACGAGGTACAGGTGCTCGATTCATACGGCAACGTCACGTATCCCGACGGGCAGGCGGGCGCGATCTTCGGCCAATATCCGCCGCTGGTTAACGCGAGTCGCCCGCCTGAAGAGTGGCAGAGCTATGACATTGTGTTTCATCGTCCGCGCTTCGCGCGCGACAGCTCGCTGATCACGCCCGCACGTATCACCGTGCTTCAAAACGGAATTCTGGTGCAGGACAACGTGACGGTTACGGGACCGACGAGCGGCGGCCGGCATCCATATCGCTATCTTCCCGAGCGGATGCCCCTGAGGCTGCAGGATCACGAATTCAAGGTCAGGTACAGGAATATTTGGATTAGAGATCTCGAAAGAGCAATTAATAACGAGTAACGAGTAAACCGCTCGAGATCTTCTCGTCCATTTACTCGTTACTTGTTACTCGTTATCGCCACCTCAACCCCAACCGCCAGACCAATGCCTTCTCGCGATCCCTTCGACGTTCTCATCGTCGGCTCCGGCGCCGGCGGAGGAATGGCGGCGTACGCTCTGACGAAAGCGGGCGCCAACGTCGTCATGCTCGAGGCCGGCGACATGTTCTTCGCATCGCGCGACTCGAAGATGTTGGTGCCCAATTACATGTCGCCTCGAAGAGGCGGATCGACGAAGGAGCGGCCGTTCGGCGAATTCGACGCGTGCACCGGTGGATGGGAGATCGAAGGCGAGCCGTACACAGTCGCGCCCGGCAACAAGTTCAGCTGGTGGCGTGCGCGCATGCTCGGCGGACGCACCAATCACTGGGGAAGAATCTCTCTTCGCTTCGGCCCGGATGATTTCAAGGGAAAGTCGAAGGACGGACTCAGCGACGACTGGCCGATCTCCTATGACGACGTTGCGCCGTATTACGACCGGATCGATCAGCTCATCGGCATTTACGGATCGAACGAAGGCCTTCGAAATCACCCGGACGGATATTTTCAGCCGGCACCGAAGCCGCGCTGTTACGAGCTCCTAGTCAAGAAGACCTGCGACAAACTTGGCGTCACCTGCATTCCTGCTCGGCGCTCCGTCATCACGCGTCCGTTGAACGGCCGAGCGGCATGCCACAATTGCGGGCAGTGCAATCGCGGCTGCGGGACAAAATCCAACTTCTCCAGCCCCGACGTGCTCATTGCTCCCGCGCTCGCGACCGGGAAGCTGACGCTCGTCACCAATGCAATGGTGCGTGAGGTCACGGTCGGGAAGGACGGCTGGGCGACGGGTGTTACCTACATCGACAGGAAGACCGGTGAAGCGAAGGATGTGAAGGCGAAGGTGGTCGTTCTCGCCGCGAGCGCGTTCGAGTCGGCGCGCATTCTTCTCAATTCGAAGTCGCCGATGTTCCCGCAGGGCCTCGCGAACTCGAGCGGCACGATCGGCAAGTACATCACCGACACGACGGGCACTTCGCTCGCCGGCTACATCCCGGCGATGGCCGACCACATTCCGCACAACGAGGATGGAGCGGGCGATCTCCACGTCTACATGCCGTGGTGGCTCGACAACAGCAAGCTCGACTTCCCGCGGGGCTACCATATAGAGGTGTGGGGCGGCCTCCGCGCGCCGGGCGCCGGTTTCATGGGCGGCATACAGCGATACCCGTCAGGCGGCGGCTACGGCAAACAGCTCAAGAACGATTATCGGAAATACTACGGTGCCACCATCGGATTCTCCGGACGCGGCGAGATGATGCCGAACGACAACACCTACTGCGAGATCGATCCCAACGTCGTCGACAAATACGGAATTCCGGTGCTCCGCTTCCACTGGAAGTGGACGGACTACGAGCTCAATCAGGTTCGGCACATGCACCAGACATTCCGCGCGCTGATCACGGAGATGGGCGGCGAGATCTATTCGCCGATGCCGACGAAAGAGCAGGACTACAACATCTCCGTTGGTGGCGAGATCATCCACGAGCTGGGCGGAACGCGTATGGGCCCCGACGCGAAGACCTCCGTCGTGAACGCCAACGCGCAGGCGCACGACGTGAAGAATCTCTTCGTGGCCGACGGTGGTCCGTTCGTAACGCAGGCCGACAAGAATCCGACGTGGACGATTCTCGCGCTCTCGTGGCGGACATCGGACATCATTGCAAGGATGATAAAGGAGAGAGCGCTATGAGTGAGCTGACGCGTCGAGACGCGCTAAAAGTAATCGGACTCATGCCGGCAATTGCCGGCTGGGATCTGACGGCACCGCAGCTCGAGAGAGCGTCACGCGCGCTCGCGAAGATCGAGGAAGCGGGCGCCGTGCCGGGCAATCCGAAATTCTTTACGCCATATGAATGGCGCACGGTGAGGATGCTCGCCGACTACATCATCCCTCGCGACGAGAGATCGGGCAGCGCGACCGACGCGAAGGTGCCGGAGTACATCGATTTCATTCTCGCCGACAAGGATTCGACCGAGGCGAATCGCGTCGCCATCCGCGGCGGCCTGGCGTGGCTGGACGGCGAAGCGCGTCATCGCTTCGGAAAGACCTTTGTCGGGTCGACCGACGCGCAGCGGCGACAGATACTCGACGACATCGCGTATCCGAAAAAAGCGCCCGCGAATCTCAGTCACGGAGTCTCTTTCTTCAATCGCTTTCGCGATGCCGTAGCCGGCGGATTTTTCTCCACTCAAATGGGATGGGAAGACGTCCGCTACATCGGGAACGTCTTCAACCCGAATTGGGAGGGATGTCCTGCCGAGGCGAATGCCAAACTTGGGGTCACGCCGGACGTGATGAACACGCGAGTCAAACCGCATTGACGGAGAAGCGGCTCGGAGTCGGATTCGTCGGCAGCGGGTTCAACGCGAAATTCCATCTCCAGTCCTGGCCGGGTGTCCGCGACGCGGACGTGCTTGGCGTGTGGAGTCCGAACGCCGCGCACGGCGACGAGTTCGTTTCGCTCGCGCGGAACCTGGACGTCGGAGAGGCGAAGCGGTACGGCTCGATCGGCGAGATGGTTGCCGTTCCAAAGATCGATGCCATCTGGCTGACGGGCCCGAATCAGGCACGGGTCGAGAACGTCGAGGAGATCGTCGCGACAATTCGCAGCGGGAAGGGAAAGCTCAGGGGGATCGCCTGTGAAAAGCCGCTCGCGCGAAACGTTTCCGAAGCCGAGAAGATCGTCGAGCTCGTAAAAAGTGTCGGGCTCGCAACCGGCTATCTCGAGAATCAGGTGTTCGCTCCGCAGGTCGAACGGGGGCGTGACCTCATCTGGAATCGCGGCGCTGCGGCAACCGGCCGGCCGTATCTCGCTCGTGTCGCCGAAGAGCACAGCGGTCCGCACATGCCCTGGTTCTGGCGCGGCGACCTACAGGGCGGCGGCGTCCTCAACGACATGATGTGCCACTCGGCCCTTGTTGCACGGCATTTGTTGACCAAACCCGGCGTCCCACTTTCAACCGTAAAGCCAGTGAGAGTCACGGGACACATCGCCAGCCTCAAGTGGTCACAGCCGGAATACGCCGGGAAGCTCAAGAAGTCGATGGGAGAGCAGGTGGACTACTCGCGCGCGCCTTCGGAAGATTTCGCGAGACTCACGATCGAGTTCGAGACGGACGATGGGCGGACGGTCATCGGCGAAGCTACGACGTCGTGGAGCTTCGTCGGGGCAGGACTGCGCTTATCAGCCGAGCTGCTTGGCCCAGAGTACTCGATGTCCTGGAATTCTCTCGACAGCGGACTCAAGCTGTTTTTCAGCAGGGAGGTGAGCGGCAAGCAGGGCGAAGATCTCGTGGAAAAGCAAAATGCAGAGTTCGGACTAATGCCCGTCGTAGCGGACGAAGCGGTCGCGTACGGATACCAGGCGGAAGACCGGCACTTCGCGCGGGTCTTTCTCGGCAAGGAGAAGCCGCTGCTCACCTTTGACGACGGCTTGGAGGTCGTGCGCATACTGATGGCGGCGTACATGAGCGCCGAGCAGGGCAAGACGCTCGATTTTCCGCCGGCTGGGCTGAACAGGTTCAGGCCGGAGGTTGCCCGCGGAGTGTGGAAGCCGCGCTAGGCGGCACCTCACACCGGAGGACGTAACGCCGCGACGCGACCGGCGGTAGATTCGAGATACCCATGACAAACCCTCCCTTCGAGCGTCCCGCTCCCGCCGCGCTTCCCCAGCTGCCGAGGCGTGTCAGAAAATTCGTATTCGGCGTCCTCATCACTTTCATCATCCTGTTCATCGGGATCCCGTGGCTCGCCGGATTCTTCACCGACTGGCTCTGGTTCGGTGAGGTCGGCTTCAGGCCGGTCTTCATCACGTCGCTCATCTGGCGGTTCGGACTCTTCTTCGCCGGCGGGGTGATCGCCTTCGCGATCTTCTACGGAAATGTGAAGCTCGCGCGCGGCAATGACAGCTCGGTCCCGGTCCTGTTCATCAGCCGGCGCGACGGAATGCCGGTCGATCTTTACGGTCTCTTCAAGCGACTGTTCCTGCCGGCGGCATTCGTCATCTCGTTCATCATGGCGATCTCTGCCGGCTCGCTCTGGATGACTTTCCTCAAGGCGATTCACGGCGCGCCGGTGGGCACGGCCGATTCGCTATTCGGCCGCGACATCGGCTTTTACCTGTTCAAGCTGCCGGCGGTCGCGGCGGTGCTGAACATGCTGGATACGCTCGTCGTCTTCGCTCTCGTCGCGGCGACTGTGATCTACTGGATCCGACGGGAGATCAGCTATCAGTTCAAGCGCGCCGCGATCGCTCCGCACGCAGCGATGCACCTCGGCGCGCTCGTCGTCGTTCTTTTCCTTATTCGCGTCGTTCGCCTGGCACTCATCGATACCGCGGGTCTGCTCCAATCGACGACCGGTCCGCTCGTCGGCGCGAGCTACACCGATGTCCACATTCAGCTTCCGGGGATTTACATCTCGATTGTCGCCGCACTCGTCGCGGCGGCGCTTGTCATCTACGGCATAGTGCGGGGACGGCTTCCACGCTTCGCTGCAATCGCAGCGATCGAGTATGTCGCCGTCCTCTTTCTTGCGACCACAGGCGTGCCGTCGTTGTACCAGAAGCTCGTTGTCTCGCCGAACGAGCTCGACCGCGAGCGGCCATATCTGCAGGATCACATCAACGCTACGCGGAAGGCGTGGGGCCTGGACCGCGTCGAGTCGAGCGACCTGAACGGCGAAGTCCAGCTCACTATGGCGCAGATTAAGTCCAACGCCCCCACCGTGGACAACATCCGCCTATGGGAGCGCGATCTTTTGGCGCAGACGTTCGGGCAGCTGCAGGAGATCCGAACGTACTTCGATTTCGTCTCCGTGGATGACGACCGTTACGTCATCGACGGCAGGTACCGACAGGTCCACATCACCGGTCGTGAGTTGAACCCGGACAAGCTCCCGACGCGGACGTTCATCAACGAGCGGCTGACGTTCACGCACGGAATGGGCATCACGATGGCCCCGGTAAACGAGGTGACGTCCGAGGGGCTGCCGGTGCTGTTCATCAAGGATCTCCCGCCGGTATCCAGCGTCAACATCAAGCTGACGCGACCGCAGATCTACTACGGCGAGCTGACCAACGAGTACGTCTTCGTCGGCACCCGGCAAAAGGAGTTCGATTACCCGGGTGGCGGGGGGACGAACGTCTATACGAATTACACCGGACGAGGCGGAGTGCCAGTCGGAACGTTCACGCGACGGCTGCTGTACGCGTTCCAGCTCGGCGCGCTCAAGATTCTTCTTTCGGACGACATCCGTGAGAGCGCTCGCATTCTCTACCGGCGCAACATCGTCGACCGCGCTACGACCGCGATGCCGTTCCTCACGTTCGACGCCGATCCATATCTCGTCGTGACCGACGCGGGTCAGCTCAAGTGGGTTCTCGACGCGTACACGACCAGCGACAGCTATCCGTACTCGCAGCGGCTCAGCGACGGGACGAGCTACATGCGCAACAGCGTCAAGGTCGTGATCGACGCGTACGACGGAAACATCGACGCGTACGTCGCCGACTCCAACGACCCGGTAATTGTGACATACAGCAGGATTTTCAGGGGGATATTCAAGCCGCTGACCGCGATGCCGGCGGACGTGCGCCGACACGTGCGCTATCCCGGAGATCTCTTCCGAATCCAGACTGCCCTGCACGCGACGTATCACATGCTCCAGCCCGAGGCGTTCTATCATCGAGAAGACCAGTGGCAGATTCCCGCAGGCGAATCGAAGGAGCAGGCGATCAATCCGTTCATGCGTCACATGATCATGCGGCTTCCCGGGGAGAAGAATCCGGAGTTCATCTACATGACGCCGTTCACGCCGAAGGGGAAGGACAATCTCGCCGCGTGGATGGTCGCGCGGATGGACGGCGAGAATTACGGCAAGCTGAGTGTCTACCGGTTTCCCAAGCAAAGTCTGGTGTATGGACCGAAGCAGATCGTGAACCGCATCAATCAGGACACGGAGATCTCTCGGCAGATCACGTTGTGGGATCAGCGCGGATCGGAGGTAATTCGTGGCGAGCTGCTGGTGATTCCGATCGAGGAATCGCTGATCTACGTACAGCCTATTTATCTGCGCGCCGAGGGCGGGACGATTCCTGAGCTCAAGCGGATCGTCGTGGCGCACGAGAATCGTGTCGTGATGGCGGAAACGCTGGAGGAGGGATTGAACGCATTGTTCGGCGCTGGCCCTGTGACAACTACCACGCCCGCGACGGCGAGTGCGACGGCGAAGGTTGATTCGGCGGAAGCAGTTGGTGGTCCGATTGGCGGAGTCGTCGGCGGCGGAGTGGTTGCCGCGCCGAGTGGACCGATCTCAGCGGCGAGTGCAGCGTTGGCGCGTGAGGCACAGCAGCATTTCGATCGCGCGATGGCAGCGCAGAGAGCCGGCGATTGGGCGACGTACGGACGCGAGATTCAATTGCTCGGCGCGGCGGTGAAGGGGATGCAGGGGGGAAGGCAGTAGGAGCATCGAACGATGTCCTCGTTGCGCCGCGATAACGCGAGCATGCAGTCGCGTTCTACAGCGGCCATCGGGCGATGAACTTCAATTGTCGACGTAATTGGTCGTACATCTTCGGATCACTTCTTGTAGCGGCGGTGCTCTCATGCAGTCCCGCCTTAACTCGGCCCGCACAGCTGGCCGGCTCCGAAGTTGCCGGTTGCTACATGCTCAGTGAAGGTGCATGGCGGACAGATTCGGTTGCCAACTCGTTCTTCGACATGAAGAGCGTGCCTAGGGAGATCAAGCTCCTCTCGAAAAGGCTCGTCGGCTGGGACGAGTTGCAAAGTGACTCTCTACCGCTATTTGCTGTGGACACAAGAGAAAGGGGCGTTATGCGCGGCTCTCCTTTCGGGTTTTGGCAGCGCCGGCGAGTGCAATCGGACAGCATTTACGTCGGACAGCCGCTTCCGACGGGCGGCGTTCGCCTAAACCTGACTCCAATCGGTTCATATCTTCAGGGGACGTTAACTGCGTTTACGGATAGTCCTCTAGCCAACCGTCCAGACGAGGCATCTTTTCCGATCACGCTTCGCCGAATTGAATGTCGGTGAGCGTGCCGACCAGCGACCCACGGTTCTGATCTGCACGACAACGTGCGGTTTGATGAGATGCTCTGTGCGACATCCAACGATTACGGAATTAAACTGCGCCGTCTCGCAGTCTATTCTCACCCGCGCACGATGCGGACGACGAAACTGACCTGTTTGGTATCACCGTACGAATCGGAGGCCCCGAAACCCGCGAACTCGATGCGGAAGCTTGCGGCTTTTCTCGTTCCGACGCAGTCTATTCGGACAGTCTAGTTCTTTTTCGCAGTCTAATTGTTAGTTAGGCGTCAGCCGCGCATCCCAGTGTCGATTTCGCAGAGTCACGTTCGACGATCCACTGGGGAATGAAAGCTGATTGGGCGAAGTGATTCCGGTCATTCACGCTGCGAGAACTCTCACCAGGACGAACTCGGGGTCGCGTATGCGTAAGCTCATCGTTGCCGAACAGATCAGTTTAGATGGCATTATTCAATCACCCGGTGGGCCTAAAGAAGACACCAGCGGCGACTTCAGCCTCGGCGGCTGGGTGGTGCCATACGCCGATGAGCGCATCGGCCAAGCCTTGCAGGACCTGCTGTCGCAGCCATTCGAGTTGCTGCTGGGGCGTTGTACCTATGACATATTCGCGGCGTATTGGCCGCGCAAAGGGGCGGATTCCGGCACGCACTCCATCGCTGACCGGTTCAACAGCGTGCGCAAGCACGTCGCTACGCATCGATCCGATGCGCTTGACTGGCGGAACAGCCGTCCGCTGAAGGGCGACCTTGCCGACGCGATACGTGCGCTCAAATACCAGGATGGCCCCAACCTGTTGACGTGGGGTAGCGGCGATATGGTGGGCCAACTGCTCGCAGCCGGGCTCGTCGACGAGCTTTGGTTTCTCGTTTATCCCGTCGTGCTCGGGCACGGCAAGCGCCTGTTCGTCGACAACGCACAGGCGTCGGCCTTCACGCTGGCGCACTCGAACAGCACGCCTGGCGGTGTGCTGATCAACCGCTATCTGCGCAGCGGCGAGGTGCGCACCGGGACATTCGAAGAAGTTGAGTAGAAGAGGACGCACGCGCCGCTCCGCATAACTATCAAACCAGGAGGAGCCAATGTTTCGCACCGCACTCGTCGCTGCAACCATGCTCATCACGAGTACGATGGCCGTTGCTCAGGCGACCGGTCGCCGGATCCCGGTGAACGGCATGCAGATGTACTACGAGGTGTCCGGTTCAGGTGAGCCGCTGATCGTGCTGCACGGCGCCTATATGAACATTCCCATGATGGGCGAGATCATTCCGCAGCTCGCGAAGACGCATCGGGTCTACGCGGTCGAGCTGCAGGGGCACGGCCGGAGCACGGACATCGACCGACCCATCACCTACCAGAATCTGGCGGATGACATCTCGGCGTTCATGGACGCGGTGGCATTGAAGAAGGCGGATGTCTTCGGGTACTCGATGGGCGCGATGACGGGGCTGCAGTTCGCCATTCGGCATGCGGTGAAGATCAATCGGCTGGTGGTGGCCGGGGTCGCCTACGACTTCCGGGGCTGGCAGCCGGAGTTCCAGGCAGCGATTCCGCAGATGAGGATCGACATGCTCCCCCCGGTCCTCGAGCAGGAGTATCGCAAGCTCGCCGCCAATCCGAACGGATTTCGCGAACTGGCCCGCAAGGTGATTGCGCTCCAGCAAGAGCCGATGGCGTGGGAGGCCGACGTGAAGGCGCTGAAAACACCTGTGCTAATTATCGCCGGGGATGCCGACGGATCGACGCTCGAGCACAACGTGTCGCTGTTCCGACTGCTGGGCGGAGGTGTGATGGGCGACATGGGCAAGCCGCTGCCAGCGTCGCGACTCGCGATTCTGCCGGGGTCCTCGCATACCGCGATCATCACCCAGGTGAATCTGCTGTTTCCGATCATGGAGCAGTTTCTAAGGGGCGAGACTCCGAGGAGCTTTTTCGGCGGTCACTAGAGGAGGTCGAGGTGTCTCGCGCAATGCTCTACATGTCGACACCGCCCTGCGATCGGCGCGCCTTGAGCAGCCGGGGACATGAGTAACACAAGTGTCCAGCAACATGGGTAACACTTTCGTTTATCCACGGATGATGTAATCGCGCTCGTCCAGCGTCGCAATGAGCACGGTGTTGAAGTAGATCGACCAGAGTCCGTCGTCGGTCTCCTCGAGGCCGATGTGCTGATCGACCAGGGCATTGGCGATGTAGAGCAGCTTGTGCTGCAAGCGGAACGTGCCGCCGGTTGTGACCTTCTTGACCAGGAAGTGCCCGGGATACTCGATCGGTAAGAGCCGCGTCGGGTACGGGCGCGGCGAGAGGCGATAGCAGGAGGCAGGCGTCGCCTGGTTCAGCCATTCATGCGGCCGCACGTCGTTGTACTCGGCGCGGAACGCATCGAAGACGTGCTGCTGCGCCGCACAGGTCTTTCGCACCGGACGAATGGCTTGGCGCTTTAGGGTGCGATGCATCCGCTCTTGCGCACCGTTCTGCTGTGGCCGACCGGGATGGATGCGCTGATGTTGAATTCCGAGCCGCATCCACCATACGTTGAGGTACGAGAGCCCGTGGATCGCTTGGGTGGCGAAGGGCACGCCATTGTCGGTGCGGATCGCCCGCGGAAGTCCGTATTTCCGGAACGCGCGCTCAAAGACGGGACGCGCCGTCACCGTCTGGGTCGAGAGGAGACCGTGACACGTGAGCAGAAAGCGCGTGTGCTGATCGGCGATCGTGAGCGGATAGCAGTAGCTCCCGTTGCCGGTCTTAAACTCGCCCTTGAAGTCCGCTGTCCAGAGGTCGTTCGGCGCGGCGGTGGTCGGCGGCACGACGCCCGGGTGCTGATGCGGCCGTCGGTGGCGGCGCTTCAGCACGAGCCCACGGCGCGCGAGCAGGTCCGCCGCGGTGCTCGCCGCCGGCCAGTTGGTCACGCGGGGAT
>WNGF01003420.1_pt1 | contig 21580 bp, 28 predicted proteins | sample 5400641 | NCBI WGS metagenome assembly WNGF01 (sample SAMN13153371, study PRJNA577476) | soil metagenome | isolation source: 80 cm soil or saprolite under grassland replicate 2 | place: USA:California | collected 2016-06-15 | reverse complement strand
TTCCGGCGCCGCGGACGACCGCCGCCGCGACCGTTTCGGTCCCGCGGACGAACAGGATCGTGTACGCCCCGTACCGGAGCTCGTCGAGGCCGCCTTGCTTCGTGGCGAGGGTCTGCTTGACGAATGCCTGGACCGCCACCAGCATCCCGCTGAGGATGTCCCGATCGATGTCCGTGCGCAACGTCGAGGAGTAGTGCCGGAGGAGGACGCCGCCTCGCGTCATGACGAACAGCTCCTCGATGCCCGACGCTGGCGATAGGCCGAGCCCGAGCATCTCCGCGAGGCGCGCCCCGACGTGTCGCATCTCGATCTTGACGAGGCCGATGTTCGCGGACTTGCTGAAGAAGCAGAGGAGGTTCATCTCGCTCGCGCCGAGGCGCATGACCGCGACGCCAGAGACGGGACCCTCGAGCAGCACCACCGGAGGTCCCGGGAGGTTCAGCGTCTCGAAGACGTTGTCCGCGGATCGCGCGATCAGCGTGGCCATCGCCGCGAGGACGTCGACCTGTTCGCGGTGCCCGCCGTTCCCCGCCACCGTGAGGCCGCTCTCGTCCGCGATGACGGCTCCGAGGACTCCCGGCGCACGGCGGCTCAGGTCTCGAAGGACGCCTTCGAGGTCGCCCCGCAGGTCCGGCTCCTCGTCGGAGACGAGCGGGACGTCCACGCGGCGCGGGCTACTTCGGAGCATCACCGGTCGCCTCCGTTGGAGCCTCGCGGACTCTCGTCCGGATCGATGCCGCCCGTTTCAGCAGTCGGTAGCCCCCGCGCGGCCTCGGCCGGACGACGAAGAAGATTTCGATTGCGCCGTACAAGAAGCCCCCCAGCCAGACGAACACGATGACCGTTGAGGCGGCGGAAGGGAGCGGATGGCCCAGGGCGGTACTGATCAGCGCGGCCGTGAGAAACAGGAACGCGGCCGTGAAGGCCGCCAGGAACCGCTCGAGCCTCTCCGCGAGGATGAACATCCTCGCGCGGCGCACGTCCTTGTTCATGCGGCGGAACGTGACGAAGGTGGTCGCCACGACCACGAATGTGGCGAGGATGACGCCCTGCAATGTGACGGCGATCGCTTGAGCAACCAGGTCTGCCAAGGCTATCCATTTCCGGATGGTGGCGACAGCCCGTTTAAGCGTTACGAGCCAAATGTTTCGTTTTGGAACATTCGGGGGAGGCCTCGTCCGCGGCCCGGCGCCCTCGTGTGCATGGCGGCCTAACGCGCTGGTCCGGAACTTTCGGAATGGAGGATGACCTCGCTGAGGCCGATGGTATGGGGCAACCGACTTACCCGACGGACGGATGGGACCCGGGGAGCCGCATGACGCACCCCTCGCCTCCCGCATTCGCCGACCGCGTATGGATCGTCACCGGGGCGAATTCGGGGATCGGCAAGGCGACCGCCCTCGGCCTCGCCCGCCTCGACGGGACCGTGGTCCTCGCATGCCGCAACGCGGAACGAGGAGAGGCCGCGCGCGAGGAAATCACGCGAGCGACGGGCAACGAGAAGATATCCGTGATGATCGTCGACATGGCCAGCCAGACTTCGATTCGCTCGTTCGCGGACGAATTCCGAAGGACGCCCGATCGCCTCGACGCTCTCGTGAACAACGCGGGCATCTTTCGACGTCACCGCCATGTCACGCCGGATGGCCTCGAAGAAACGTTCGCCGTCAACTACCTCGGTGGCTTCCTCCTCACACACCTCCTGCTCGACCTCCTGAAGGCCTCCGCGCCGTCGCGCGTCGTCAATGTCTCGTCCTCGGCGCACGAAGGAGGCCGCATCCATTTCGACGATCTCCAGGGCGAAGCCAGGTATAGCGGCTTCCGCGCATATGGCCAGTCGAAGCTCGCCCAGGTCCTGTTCACGTACGAGCTGGCGCGACGGCTCGAGGGGACCGGCGTCACGGTGAACGCGTGCCACCCCGGCGTCATCCGCACGAACTTCGGCCGCGACGACTGGCCTTGGGCCGTGCACCTGGTCCGTCCGTTCTTCAAGAGCCCGGAGAAAGGCGCGCAGACGCCGGTCTACCTCGCAGCATCCCCGGAGGTAGCCGGCCTGACAGGCAAGTACGTTGTAAGGAAGGAGCCGCGTGCGTCGTCGCGGCTCTCGCAGGACCCCGAACTCCAGCGGCGGTTGTACGACGTCAGCCTCGAGCTCACCGGGTTGCGTGCTTAGTGCCGTGAGCTTCAGGCGCAAACCTTATCGTTCCCCCGACGAATCGCATCCCGTGGCCATCCCCCTCGACCGGGTCGAAGTGGCGGGAATCCTCCTCGCACTTGTTTTCTCTATCATCATGATGGCCTCGTCCACTTGGTTCTGGCCACCTGGGGGAATATTGGCCTATCTGACTCTCGTCCTGGGCCTCCTGGCCCTCAAGCGGGTTCGCCGCGCAGCGCGGGCTCGATGGCCGGGGCAGCCGGCCTAGCTCCCGAGACGCGAAACCGCAACCGGAACGCTTATTCCGAGTTCTCGCGGTCCGCCGCGTCTGATGGATGGCCGGCGTGTCCTCGTGACGGGCGGCGCGGGGTTCATCGGATCCCACGTCGTCGAACGGCTGAGCGGCCGCAACCTCGTCACAGTCATCGACGACCTCTCGACCGGATCGCTGCAGAACCTCGAGGACGTCCCGAAGCCGGTTCGCGTGAAGCGGTCGTCGATCCTGCAGCCGAAGGTTCTCGGAGCGTCAATCAAAGACCACGAGATCGTCTACCATCTCGCCGCGAAGACGTCCGTCCCGGAGAGCGTGCAGAAGCCACAGGAGTACTGGCGGACGAACGTCGAGGGCACGCTGAACGTCCTCAAAGCCGCCGTCGACGCGGGCGCGCGGCGCGTCGTGTTCGCCTCGAGCGCCGCCATCTACGGAAACGTCGAAGACACCCCGACGGTCGAGACGCAGAAGCCGGCCCCCGCCTCGCCGTACGCGACGACGAAGATGGTGGGCGAGTTCGCCTGCGAGGAAATCGCCTCGCTCAAAGGCATTGAGACGGTCGTCCTGCGGATCTTCAACGTGTACGGACCGCGCCAGCCCACGACGTCGTCGTACGCGAGCGTCATCCCGACCTTCTGCTCGGCCATCGCCGCGAACCGGCCGATCGAGATCCATGGAGACGGGCAGCAGACCCGGGATTTCCTGTACATCGGCGATCTCGCCGAGGCGCTCGAACTCGCGGGCGACAAGGGCGTCGCGGGGGAGACGTTCAACGTCGGCTCGGGGATCGCGACGTCTGTGGCCGATGTAGCCACCGTCCTCTCGGAGATCACGAACGCCCCGGTCCGCGCGACGAGGAAGGAGCCGAGGCCGGGCGACGTGCGCCACTCCCAGGCGGACATCGGGAAGGCGGCCGCGCGACTCGGGTTCACGCCGCACACGTCGTTGCGGGACGGCATAGAAAAGACCCTAGCCTACTTCCGGGCCGCCGAGGCCGCACGCTGAGGTTCCCTCAGGCCGACTCCTGCAGCCACGCCTCGAAGGCGTCGAACGAGAGCGGCCGACCGAGGAAGTCCTCGACGAGTCGGGCCGCCGGCTTCTCGCTCCCGCGCGCGAGGATCGTCTCCCGATATCGTCGCGCGACCTCCGGGTCGAGGATCGAGCCGCCCTCCCGGAACTTCGAGAACAGGTCCTTCGCGATCACGAGGGACCACATGTACGTGTAATAGATCGCGGAGTAACCGTTGAGGTGGCCGAAGTTGCACTGGAAGTGCGTGTCCGGGAAGAGAGGCACGAGCGGGAAACGCCCGAAGACGTCTTCCAGGGTGCGCGTCGTGTCCCGTCCCGTTGGATCGCGGCGGTAGTACTCCAGCGACAGGGTCGCGTACACGAGCTGCCGCTGCACGTCGAGCGCCCGTGAGACGGCGTCGGCTCGTTTCAGCTTCGCGACGAAGTCCGCGGGCACCACCTCGCCCGTCTCGTAGTGGAACGCGAACCGTCCGAGCGCTTCGGGGTCGCGGACCCATTCCTCGAGCATCTGGGACGGGGCCTCGATGAAATCCCACTCGAGCCCGTCGTCCGTGTTCTTCACCCACCGCCCGTGGCCCTGGAAGATCGAGTGGAGCAGGTGCCCGAACTCGTGGAAGAACGTCTCGACCTCGCGATAGTCCATCAGGGCTGGCCCGTCCGCCGGATCCGGGAAGTTGCACATCAGCGCCGCCTGCGGCTGCTGCGTCCCGCGGATGCCGGTCACGAGGCCTTGGGCCGCGGCGTGGGTGTACTTGTCTTTGCGGGGATGAAGGTCGAGGTAGAACCGGCCGAGCCGCCTCGCGCCATCGTACACGTCGTGGACCTCGACGGACGAGTGCCACACCTCCACGCCGGACACGCGCTCGTAGCGGACGCCGAACAGCTCGCCCGTCAACGCGAACAGCCCGTCGCGCACCTTCGGGAAGGCGAAGTACGGCCGCAGGAGCTTCGCGTCGAAGGCGAATCGCTCGGCGCGGACGACCTCGGAGTAGTAGTTCGGGTCCCACGCGTCCAGGGCCGTGGCTCCCGGCAGGTCCTGCCGCTTCCGCTCGAGCAACCGCGCGACGTCCTCCTGCGCGCGCGCTGCGGACGCCGCCTTGACCTTCGCGAGGAAATCCGCCACGGCCGTCGCGGACCGCACCATCTTGTCTTGGACGATGTACTCCGCGTAGCCGTCGTACCCGAGGACCGACGCGAGCTCGTATCGCTTCGCGAGGAGCCGCGCGAGGACGTCCAGATTGGCGGGGTGGCCCCGGTTCAGGTACTCGAACTGGAGTCGCCGGCGCACGTCCGCATTCCGCGCGTACCGGAAGACGGGGATCGAGTCGGGGTAGTTCGTCGTCAGCGTGATCTTGCCGTCGGGCCCGGGCGCGTGGCCCTCGACGAAGTCCTCCGGAAGACCCTCCAGCTCGCCGGGTGAATCGACCGAGATCGAACGGACGTCCTCCCGGATGATGCGGTCGAAGTCCTGGCCGATCGCCGTGATCTCGTCCCGCAAGGCTTGGACGCGGGCCCGCGTCGCCTCGTCTCGATCCACGCCGGAGAGCAGGAAGTCCCGCAGGATCTTCTCGAGCGCGTATCGCGTCTCGTCGTCCTCGCCGGACGCGTCGAGCGCGGTAAACGCATCGTAGAGCGGGCGGTTCAGGCTCAGCTCCGTCGCGAAGCGCTGGGCCTCCTGGTACCAGTGGTCCGCGACCTTGCGGAGGTCGGGATTGGGGTGGACGTCGAACAGGAAGTGCGTTTGCGAGAGGACCTCCTGCAACGCGAGCATCAGGCGGTCGTACGGGACGAGGAGGTTCGGGATCGTCCGCGGGCCGGCCGTCGACACGAGTTCGTCCAAGCGGGTGCGGCACTCCGCGAGCCCCGCCTCCGCGAGCCGCGCGAGCGACTCGCCGTTCCGCGCGAAGAGGTATCGGGGTTCCGTCAGAGGGCTGTCGTCCCGCCGGGTCGCACGTTTCCGGCGGGTCCCGCGCTTCGAGGCCATGAGGTTCTCCGGCAATCGGCCCTCGACTAAGAACCTTCTCCCGGACACGAAATCCTCTTCCGACGATGCGTCGATGGCGAGCGGCCATGCCGGAACCGGTCCTGTCGGCGCGCGACCTGTGGAAATCGTACGACGGCCGCGCGGACGTGCTGCGGGGCGTATCCCTCGACGTCGGCCGGGAGGAGGCCGTCCTCGTCTGGGGCCCGAACGGGAGCGGGAAGACGACGCTCCTTTCGATCCTCGGCGGACTCGACGTCCCGACGCGCGGCTCCGTGTCGATCGCGGGCCGCGAGATCTCCCGCCTCCGGGAGTCGGAGCTGTCGAGGGTCCGCCTGCACGAAATCGGCTTCGTGTTCCAGACGCACAACCTGATCGACGATCTGACCGTCGAAGAGAACGTGGCGTTGCCGCTCCGTCTCGCGCGGCAACCCGCGGACCAGCGCGTCGCCGACCTGCTGGACGCGTTCGACCTCGCCCGCCTCGCGACCCGACGCCCGAACGAGATCTCCGTCGGCGAATCGCAGCGGGTGGCCGTCGCCCGCGCGCTCGCGAACGGGCCGAAGGCGCTCCTGGCGGACGAGCCGACCGCGTCGCTCGATGCGAAAGGCACCGCCGCGGTCCTGAAGGCGTTCGCCCTCGCGCAGACATCGTACCATGCGTCGATCGTCCTCGCGAGCCACGACCCCGAGGTGCGCGCCGTGCCCGCGGCGACGTACCGCCTCGAGTCCGGCATCCTCTCCCTGGATAGGTGAGGGCAAAGCCTTTATCGTGGCCGGAGGTTGCGACGCGCGACGGGACGCGTCCCATGGACGATGCACGCCAACGGATGCAGCGCCTCGTGGGCCGCGCGTGGGACGAGGCGAGGAGCCCGCTCTATCGCAACGCGTTCTTCATCATGCTCGCCTCGCTGATCGGCAGCCTCCTCGGCTTCGCGTTCCTGTATGTCGTGTACCAGACGTACGACCCGACGGACCTCGGCTACGCGGCGACGATGGTGAACACGGTCACCTTCCTGGTCGGGATCGGGTCGCTCGGGATGCCGATCGCCCTCGTGCGGTTCCTCCCGGAGTCCGACGATCCAACCGCGCTCGTCAACACGTCCCTCTCGATCTCCGGAGTCCTCAGCGCCGCGCTCGCCCTCGCCTTCGTGGTGAGCCTCGGCTTCTGGTCGCCGAACCTGCTCGTCGTCTTCGGCAATCCGGTGTACCTCCTGATCATCCCGCTCACCGCCATCGCGTACGCCTTCGGGCCGGTGCTCGACCAGACGGCGATCGCGCTGCGTCGTGCGGACCTCTTCGCGATCCGCGTCGTGCTGCTCTCCGTGATCAAGGCCCCGCTCCCGATCCTCTTCGTGACGGCCTTCGCAACGGTCCTGGGCGGGACGCTCGGCGTGTACATGTCGTGGTCCCTCAGCTTCGCCATCTCCGTGATCGTCGTGGCACTGATCCTCCTGCCGCGCGTCATCCCTGGCTACCGCCCGCGTCCCCGCCTCAGCCGCCGCCGTCTCCGGCCCATGTTCCGGTTCAGCGTGGGGAACTGGCTCGCGGGGCTCATCGGGAGCGCGGGCACCCTCCTACTGAGCCTGCTAATCATCAACACGCTGCCGAAGGCCACCGCCTCCACGGCGACGGCCGTGTACTACGCCGTGACCGTCATGGCGGGCATTCTCACCGTCATCCCGCAGGCCACGATGACCTCGCTGTACGCCGAGGCGTCCCAGCGGAACGCGAACCGACGTCACGACGAGCGACGGGCCATCGCTCTCTCGATCGCCCTCCTGATTCCCGCCATCGTCGGGATGTGGGTCTTCGCCGACGTCCTGCTGCGGCTGTTCGAGAAACCGGCCTTGGCGGACCTCGGCGCCCAGCCGTTGCGGATCCTGAGCCTCTCGTCCATCCCGGTATTCCTGAACACCGTTTTCGGCACGCGCGTGCGCGTCCGAAAGGAGATTATCCCGCTGATCGTTTCGGCCGCCATCGGATCGGGCGTCACCCTCGGCCTGGGGTACGCCTTGCTGCAGTCCTCCGGGCTCGTCGGCTTGGCGATCGCGGTCGTGATCGGGCAGGCCGCATCGACGCCGTATCTGCTCGTCGTCGCCGGCAGGCCGATGGAGGAAGAGCCGATGCTCGCGCCCACGCCACGGCCCTGAGGAGATCATGGAGACGGCGACGGCGCCCGCAACCGAGACGGCCGGCACGACCCGGTGGACGATCCTGCTCGGCTATTTCGCGGCCGTCGTGGTGGCGGAGATCTTCATCGCGATCCCCTCGGGCCCCGCGGGCGCCGAGCGGCCGTACCAGCCGATCGGCCTGGGCATCCACATCCTCCTCGTCTTCACGCTGATGTTCGGGTCCGTGGTCATGGAGGCGCGCGATCGGACGATGGCGATGCTGCTCGTGACGACGAGCCTCGCCTCCCTCGTCCGCGTCTTCTCGCTCGCGGTGCCGCGGTACAACTTCCTGAACCTGCCGGGGCCGAACGCGGAGACGAATGCGCTGAACACGATCCCGTGGCTCGCCCTCGTGAGCATCCCGCTCCTCGTGGCGATCGCCTCGGTGGCGTACGTGCAACGACTCCGACCGAAAGACCTCGGACTTCACTTCCGGGAGTGGTCGGAGATCCCGATCCAGACGGCGATCGCGGTGACGGGCATCCCGCTCGGGGTCGTCGAGTTCGAGATCCTGAAGCCCGGCCCGTGGATCCCGGACCTGGCGTTCGCGCCGCTCGTGGCCGGAGGGCTCGTCATCTTCCTCGCGACGGGACTCTCGGAGGAGCTGATCTTCCGCGGGCTCCTGCTGAAGCGCGCGATCGAGGGCCTCGGGGACGCCGGCGGCCTGTTGTTCGTGACCGCGATCTTCGCGTCGCTCCACATCTTCTTCCTCAGCGCGATCGACATGGTGTTCGTCTTCTCCGTCGGGCTGCTCTACGGATACGTCGTGCTGAAGACGAAGAACCTCTGGGGCGCAATCGTCAGCCACAGCCTCGGGAACGTCATCCTGTACTTGGTGGCGCCGTTCGTCTTCCGATAGGTTCCGTTCGCGCGGCCGCCGGCCCATGCGGCCGTCTGAAGAGCCTTATTTCGGTCCCGACATCCCCGCGACATGGCCGAGGAGACGAAACCGCTTCGATTCAAGCATGGACTCTCGTTCCTGGCGACGCTCGCATTCGTGGGAGGATTCTTCGGGGCGAGGATCTTCCACATCCTCCTCCCCGACGTCATGATCTTCACCCCGGGCGGAATCCACTTCCATCACTTCTGGTACGGATTGGCGATGATGGGCGTCTCCGGCTGGCTGGGGATCGTGGACACTGACGTCAAGTTCGCTCGCATCTATGCGGTCGTGTTCGGCGTCGGCGCTGGTTTTGTGGGCGATGAAGTCGGACTCCTGTTGACCTTCGACGACTACTATTCGGAACTCACGCTCGACTTCTTCGTCGCGGCCCTCGCTTTCGTCATCCTCGCCGCCCTGCTCCTCCGGTATGGGGACCTGATTCGGCGGGAAGTCCTCCGTCTGAGTCGCCACGAGCGAATCGCATACATCGGTGTCTTCCTCGTCGGATTCTCCCTGATCTTCGTGGCGGTCGACCGGTTCGAGATCGGGGCCCCGCTCATCGCGGCCGGCCTCGTGCTCTTCGCTTGGGGACACCGACGCAAGCTCGCAAAGGTCGTGAATGCGGGGCCGTGACCGGACAACGTTTCCAAATCGGAGCTCTGCGCCCGTTACCAGGAGCGGAAATCCGTCGGTTCCGCGCCTACAAGACTTCGAGGACCTTCACCGCGACGATGAAGCAGAAGACGACAAGCAGCGGAGTGATCGGCACGAGGAGCGTGTGGGACAGCAGTTTCGACTTGGGGCTGCCCGTCTCCTCCGCGTGCGCCGATGTCAGCTCGCGCATGATCAGGAAGAGGATGAGGGACGCGACCGCGGCGGCGCCGAAGCTACCGGCGAGGAACGTTGACGTGACGGTCACGACTGTGGTAATCATCCCTGCCACCGGGTCTTGTAATCTGGTCGAACATGTCTCGACGTATTTAAAGCCATCCCCAACACGTCGCGTTCCTGGCAACGGGACCGAAATCCGTCATCCGGACCACGAGTCTCACCGCTTCCGCCGGTCGTCGCGGCCGCTCGACAGCGCATAGACCGTCGCGGCGATGTACCCGCCGGCCCCGAGCCAGCTGTATGCGATCCCCAGGATCAGTGCGGTATTAAGCTGGAACTGGTACTGCGCGAACCCGTCCGAGCCGGGGAGCATCATGCCCGAGATGCCGAGGATGATCGCGGCAACCAGTCCGGGTCCGAGCACGAACCGCCCGAGCTGCTTCGACCGTTGGACGAGTCGCTCCCGCTGCGCCGCGGTGGCCGAGTCCCGCGGACCGACCATCGTGGGCGCCTCGCTGACGCCCATGTCCATCGCGGCCGCCTCCTGCGCGGTTGTCTGCTCGATCTCGCTCAGGCTCTCGAGCAGCTCGTCGATGTCCCGATCCACGTGGTCCTTGACGGCCGCCGTCTCAGGGAGCGGCGGGGGCAGCCCTTCGGAGCCGGGATTCCGCGACGCGGACCGGCGGTCGAGCTCGTGGATCTGGCGGGTGAAGGACCGCCGCACTGCGACGCCGAGGCCGCCCAGGCCGACGAGGAAGATTGCCGCGACGAGCATGTAGGTCGTGTACACCCAACGCGTGATTTCCTTCTCGAACCAGAGTCCCTGGCTCTGCGCGTAGCCCCAGGCGATGAAGGCGATGACGAGGAAGTACACCCCAAATCCCGCCGCGAGCGAGCGCGGTTGGAGGCCTTTCGCCATTCACTTCCCCCTCGTGCCTGCAGAGCGGATATACCTCATCCCCTCCTTTTTGTTTTTGATAATTAAAACGTCCCGCCCCGGCGACGTGCCAAAGGTATTTCCCGTATCCGTGCGCTCCGGTCCAACGAGGAGGCCGGTTCCCATCGGCGGCCCCGTTCGGAGGGACGTTGCGTGAAATCGTTCCAGACTCCGGAGAGTCGCTTCGCGATGCGCGAGGCGCTGTTCCTCGGGATCGCGGCGCTCGGGGCGTGGCTCTTCCTCGACCATGAATTGCTGGAGGGCGGGAGCCCGCCCGCATGGAACCTCTCGGAGTTCCTCGTCTCCACGATCGTCGTGTACCTCTTCCTCCGGGCGATCGTGGTCATCGTGGAGATGCGTACGCCACGAGCGCACGCGGAACTCGTGCGCTGCCCCGAGTGCGGGCAATGGCTCGACGATCCCACGGCCGCGGGCCGCGCGGCACACCACCGGATCGAGATGAGTCCGAAGCCATCGGAGCGAGAGATCGTCTCCGCGGTCGCACTGCGAAAGGCGTTCGATGCCGCCCGCGTGGCGGCGCAAGCCTCGCGCGACGCGGACCAGATGCAAGGGCCGCCGACGCCCTCCGTGCCTCTGGAGAACATCTCGAGCAAGGACCTCGTCGCCGCGATCGACGATCCGGATCTCCTCGAGCGACTCCGGCACGGACCGAATCCGCCGAGCGATCCTCGGCTCAAGCGCTGAGCCCGACGAACACGAGCAGTTCCTCGAGGATCCGGTACGTGAATCCCCAGATCAGCCGTCCGTCGTACGTGTACGAGGGCACGCTCAGCTCGCCGAGGATCGTGTGGACGACCGACTTGCCGTGCGTCGCCGGGAGGTCGGCGAGCGCACACCAGAACGTGGACGTCATCTCGGGGCCCGGGTTCGCTTCGATCGGACCCGATGCGAGGGCGACGTAGGGGACGACGAGCATCTCGGGCTTGTTCCCCGGCGCCCGCGGGGCCATGTGGCCGAGCACCTCGGCGTGACCATCGATCTCGATCCCGACCTCCTCGCGCGTCTCCCGCAGAGCGGTCGCGAGCATCGTGCCGTCCTCCGTGTGGTGCCGCCCGCCGGGGAGGCCGATCTGACCGGACCACGGGTCGCCTTCGCGCTTCCGACGTTCACCGAGGAGGACCTCGAGGCCGCGCGGTCCTTCCCGGAGGATGAGCATGACCGCGGCCGCGGGCTTCGCCTTCAGCTCGGCTTCCGCGAGCTCGAGGGGGAGCAGGAACTTCCTCAGCCGCTCCAGGGACGCTTCGGTCAACCGGCTGCGGGCATGGCGCTCCCGATATTTGGGATTCGGCCAACCGCGTGAAGAGTTGACATACGTGTGTTTGCATCAACACACCGATGGCGGTCAAGACCGTTGTACTGTCCGAGGACGCCTACGCCGCCCTCGCTTCTTTGAAGAGGGCGGGGGAGAGCTTCAACGACGTCGTCCGTCGCTTGACCCGGGGGAGTCGCTCCCTGCTCGAATTCGCAGGCGACTGGACAGATTACCCCGCGGAGAAGATGGCCGCCTACCTCTCGTTCCTCGAAGCCGGGGGTCGCCTGTCGAAGACGAAACTCGGAGCCGGCTAGACAATCCGGTCGAGGGCGCTCGGGCGATCAGTTCTTCGCAACACCATCGGACGGCGCGAGCAGCCCGATTGCGGTCCGCGTACCGGGGACTCGCGCGGTGCAGACTGCGGCGCAACCATTAGACGCGCAGTTCCGATTCGAAGCGGTCACGCTCGGACCACCCCTGCCTCCAAGCTCGCGGAGATGACGTGGACGACGGACGCCAGCGTCCCTTTCTTGACGCGTCCGACGACATGATGGACGAGGGATTGGTGTATCGTGAAGAGCTTCAGCGGCCGGATCTCGCTCACTCGGGGTATGCGTCCCTCCATCATGTCATTCTGTTCAAGGCGCACTGCATCGATACGCCGCGAGAGCTGCGAAGTCACTCCACAGAGGACGAAGTCCGCGCCGGCCGAAATCAACACGAGGGCAGGCCTTCGCTTCACCGCGGAGAGATCGGTGAACGGAAACGCAATCGTGACGAGGGTGCCTGGCCGCAAGGTCACGGGCACCTCCATCCCGGCTCAGGCGTCATTCCAGACGTCATCCTCTGGGTTTTCCCAGAGTTCTGCCAGGCTTTTCTCCGCGGCCCGCAACAGCGGATAGAACCGGTCCCGAAGGACCTTCTCGACGTCGGCCTTTTTCCGAAGGACGAGTGCGTCGCCCTCCTCGAGGAGAACCAAGTCCGTATCGCGCTCGAGGCCGTGTCTCTTCCGGACATCTTTGGGGATGACGACCTGGCCTTTGCTCGACACGCGGACCGTGTGCATGCAGAAGTAAGTCGCGCCTTACGTCTTAAATCTATCGCGGAGTTGGGTGAATTCGCCAGCCAGGGCCACGGCGTCCGCTTCTCTTGTAGGTTCTCGGGACGGGATTGGACGTTCAATCGCCTGCTGCGCCCGCGCTGATCTCGCGGTCTCAAGACTCCAAAATGGGCGTCGCACACTGGTCTCAGCAAAACTGCGACCATCGGTTACCGGCCGTGAGCGAGTTCATCCCAGTTGCGCCGCGGAAACGGTGTGAAGGGAACGACTAAGTACGGTCAACCCGATCCAGCCGCGGGGTGGAGGGGACTCGACTGACCGGAGAGACGGAGACCGACCTCGTCCGCTGCATCGTCGGGCGAGGAGCGATGCGATCGAAGCGCGACCGCGTCGGACTGGCGAATCTGCAGGTGGAATTCGCGTCCGACCCATTGCCGCGGGTTAGGTCCGCCGGCGCGGGGGAATCCCGATGAGAGCGGCGATCATTGCCCTCGCCGTCGTCGGGGCGATCCTCCTGCTCGGCGGCATTGCCGCCCTCGCATCCTCCTTCCAGCCGCTCTCCGATTCGGCCACGATCACGATCCCCTCCGGCGCGCAGTGGTACTATGCGTACGACTTCTCCCTCCTGGCAAACGGCCACGTATCCGGGAGCTTCCAGGAACGCACCGGCGGCTCGGTCGACGTCTACGTGCTCACGGACGCGCAGTACAAGGTGTACGACGGAGGCGGGTCGCCGCAACCGCTGTTCTACACCGCCGGAAGCAGCGGCCAGCTCGACGTCGCGTTGCCGGGCTCAGACACGTTCCACCTGGTGTTCGACCACGGGGCCGGGTACGACGCGGTCCAGCAGGACGTCGACGTGGTCATTACGGTGAGCGGGATCGGGCCGCCCACCTACTTCATCGCAGGAGTCGTCGCCCTCGGGATCGGGACGCTGTTCATCGTCCTCGCCGCGTGGAAGGAGCGCCGGGACAAACTAGTGCCGCGGGCAATGTACCCGCCCATGCAACCGAACGTGCCGTCCTGTCCGCCGCCGGCATGGGGCCCACTACCGCAACCGTTCACCCCTCCGGAGCAGCCTCCGACGCCGCCGGACCAAGGTCCGCCGAGCAAGCCGCCGGAATAGCTGCGGAGAACCTCGGTTTTGGGTTTTTCCCGTCGGAAAGCCGCGTCGCGCCGTCGCGGGCGTGGTCTGCTCAAAAGTCGAAGCCCTCATTCCTCAAATCCGCGACGAGCTCCTTGGTCGTCCAGCACGGGACGAGTGTCTGCCGCTTCATGTCGGAATCGTCCGACCAAATTCCGTCGCAGGGGCTCGCGAGGGCGGCTGCGACGTACGGGACATCGTGTGGATCGACCCCGGCCATCGCCGCTGTCGCGCGATTCCACTCATTCATGATGGCCTCTTGCGGGATCCAGGTGAGAAATTCGTCAAGCTGGCTGAGGACCTCGTCCGCGGATGTGGGTGCCAATCCGGCTCGCCGCGCGAGGTCCGGGAGGTGCTTCATCATCTCCTCATGAAGGAACTCAGGGGCCATCAGATCCAGAAAGGAGATGCTGAGAAGGCGGCGAACAGTCGAGTCGCGTAGGAATGCGGCGATGACGATGTTCGCGTCCACGACGAGCCGCCGAGGGGCGGCCAGAAAGTCACTCCCCGCGTGCCTTACGCGCGGCTTCGTACCGCCGGCGGAGACCCTCCTTCACCAGGTGGTCGAGTTCCTCCACGTCGGTGACCGTGAGCGTGCTCCGACGCGTCAGGGCGTCCAGCCTCTCGAGGGCCCGAATCCGCTGAGCAAGAATCCGTCGGACGACCTCGCTCCACTTGATTTCCGGATGGGCCTTCATCTTACGGTGCAACTCGGGCGGGACCGTGAGCGTAATATTCGGCATCGATTCAACTTATGTGCGCTCACATAATCAACCTTTCGGACGGCTGGTCGAACCCGACTGCTCCGTACCGCCGGTTCCGCGGCCGGTCCACGCTCGTCGCGAGCCGCGGTCCACGAGGACACGAGGGTCTCGCGGAAGGCGACGGACGATGAGCAGCGGCCGAAGACCGCAAGGATCGCCCGATGGGGGCGCCCGCAATGGTGGGGGCTTCCGGTCGGACGGGCGCGACATCGGGCGAGGAAGGTTTATTTGCATGCAGTGCATACAATGCATACATGACCGAAGTTACCGTCTCGGCGCGAATCCCCCGCGACATGGAACAGGAGGTCGAGCAGCTCATGCGCGAGGAGCGACTCGAGCGGTCCGCCGCCATCCGGAAGCTCTTGCACCTCGGTCTGGATCGCTACCGCCAGGAGCGCGCCCTAAGGCTCCTCTCTGAAGGCACCGTCACGTTTTCGCGGGCGGCGGAGATCGCTCGGCTGAGCCTCTGGGAACTCGTGGACATCGTCCGGGAGCGGAAGATCGCCTGGGTGGCCGACGACGCGCTCGAGGACCTGAAGGCCCTCGCCCGGAAGTGAGGCAGGTGGGTCGCTGCCCCGCGCGGAGCCGTATGTGTTCGATTCCACGCCCCTCATCTACCTAGCCAATGCGGAGCTCCTCGATCCGTTGTCTCGCCTCCCGAATCCGTTCCTCGCCTCTCCCCGCGTCCGGGACGAGGTCCTCGAAACGGGCCGGAAGAAAGGAGCCTCGGAGGTCCTGCGGCTGGAGCGGCTGGTCTCCCGACGACGGTTGCAGGTCGAACCCCTCCGCTCCTGGCGGATGCTCGCGCGCCTTCGGGAGGAGCCACGGCTGTCGGAGGCGGACCGGGAAGCCGTCGCCCTCGCCGCAGAGAGCCGCGGGCGGCTCATCGCGGACGAGACGCCGCTGCGATCCGTCGCCCGAGCGCTCGACATCCCCGTGGGTGGGTCCCTTTTCCTCCTGGGACGCCTCGTCGAGATGGACTTCCTGCCGCGCTCGGAGGCGCGGGCCGCCCTCGATCGGATGATCGAGGCTGGGTGGTATTGCTCCCCGGCCCTCTATCGGTCCACCGCGGCTCTTTTCGAGTGACCCGTCCGGCGGAAGTCCGGATAGCCAGACGCCCTTCCTGTCCGGGGAGACGCCGCCTCACCGCAATGTCGGGACCGCTTACTTCCACCGGTTCCTCGGCACGTCCACGCTCGTCGCGAGCCTCGGGTCCGCCAGGAGATCTTTCGTCCCGCCGTTCGCGAGGGCCTTCGGCGCCGTCCGCGGGCCACAGTAGTGATGGATGACGAGCGGCGAGAGGTAGAACGGCACGAGCCAGAGCAGGTTGTAGTACAGGCCTACCGGGTTGATCAGGAGCAGGCCGACGCTCAGGAGGCCGATCATCGCGACCGTGCCGCGTCCCATGTGCAGGACCTCGCGCATCGTCATGGGCGGCTCGTCCTTCGGCGTCACGGGGAAGCGCCGCTTGCGGTCGACCAGGTACATGATCATCGAGCGGACCTCGTGCGGGAGCATGATCGCGCCGACCGCGCGGCTCAGATTGCGCGCGCGGTAGAAGTCGACGAACCGGAGACGCACCTGGAGAATCTTCGCGAGCGTGAAGACGGAGGTGACCGCGCTCAACAGGATGATGAACCGGAACAGAGGGATCGACCAGATGTACTCGACTGGTGCGGAGACGAGGTTCTGCCCGAACGCGAGGAACTGGTTGAACGACGAGTAGCGGCCGAACACCGCCAGCAGGATCGCGGCGAAAATCGCCACGTAGGCGAGGTGGCCGAACGGGATCATGAGGAGGACGATCTTCTTGGAGAGCGGAATCTTCGCGGGAGGCACGAAGGAGAAGAACTCCATCGATCCCCGCGTCCACTTGTTCTGCCTCTTGATGAATCCGCGGACGTTCTCCGGCATCGCTTCCCACGAATGCAGAGGGACGAACGCGCTCCCGTATCCGGCGTTCGCGAGCCGGATCGCCGTCGCGAAGTCCTCGGACACGTAGCGCTCGTCGAACCCGCCGACCTCGATCACGGGCGCGGTCCGCAGGAGCACGTTGTGGCCGTAGCACACGACGGTCCCGAGGTAGCCGGCGAGCTTTCGCTCCCACTCGTCCCGGCTCAGGACGTGCGCCGGCGCGAGTGCGCCTGGGAACGGCCGGTCCGTGTTCCAGATGTTCACCATGCCCTGGAAGATCGCCAGGTCCGCGTTGTCCGGATGCTCCGCGTACCGCAAGGCGCGCTCGACCCAGTCCGGCGGCAGGGCCGAGTCGGCGTCGAGGAGCACGAAGTAGTCGTATGCGCTGCCGTGCTCCCGTAGCCACGCGTTGATCGCGCCGGCCTTGAACGCCTTCCGGTTTGGACGGTGCATGATCCGGAAGTGCATCTCCGCGGCAAGGTGCTCGACGATCGCCCGCTTCTCCGGGTCCGAGGAGTCGTCGAGCACGAAGACGTCGCAGGGGTACGTCGGGCGGATCGCGCGGACGCACTCCGGCACGACGTCGTTCATCGTGGCGTACAGGATGGCGACCTTCGGCTGACGCGGGAGGGCGTCGAGGGAGGCCAGTTCGTACGGCGGCAGGAAGAGCGACAGGAGGCGTTTCGTGAAGACGAACGCGAAGCTGAACAGGAAGACGACCATCAGCGCGAACTGCGCCAGGCTGACGTGCAGGTACCAGTTCACCGCGATCGCGCCGAACGCCGCCACGGTGCCGAGCCAGACGGCGACGACGACCCCGAAGAACCGCCGCCCCCAGCGGCGTTCCGATTCGATCCGCGCTTGCGAGATGAGGGCTCCCCCGCGTCTACCCCCGGCCAACCACACCTCCCTCCCATAGCCTTCATTGGACATTCATCGAAGGGGAATGACTATTGCGATAGTAGTGCCGTCGATCCCCTCGACGGAGCCTTCCAAGGAGCTGCTGTGATGCAATTCCCCGGGGCTGCCGCGACGACCTGAGGTCCCCGACGAGCCGCACACCGAGGCCACGTCCCGGGGCCGGAGAGGGCGTGAGTGGTTCGATCGACCAGGCCGGTTACGCTGCGGGATAGAGGACGCCGGTCTTCGGAATCAGTTTGTTCTCGACGGGGTCCACGGCAAATCCGAGGATCTCCAGGGTCGTGATCCCTACGAGGTTCCGGTCGCCCAGGATCACGGGGACCCGGAAGCTCTGCCCCTCAATCTCGAGGAGGGCGAGGCCGACCGGGAACTCGATCGTGCCTCCGACGACCGCGAACCGGGTGCGTCGCTCGGCCGGAATGCCCAGACGGTCCGCGATTCTTCGCTCGACCATGGAGTGGGTTGCGCCTGTGTCGACGAGGACCCGCTCGAGTTCCAAGGAGCCCCGCGGGCCATGAACGCGCATCCGTGCGTAGACCTCGCCCACGTGCGTGGCCATCGAGTTTGTCGATATGAACGGACCGGCTACATGCACGTTACGGTCGGAAGTTGACAAACGCCCGGTCGCGTGAGCCCGGGCGGTTCTCGGCGGTCACCAGGCTCTATCGGACGGCCACCATCCGCACATTTATATGGACGGGAATCCATACACATGGTCGGACATCCGACCAAATGACCGAACCTCCGGACATTCTCCCCGCATCCGGGCTGGAGTCGATCTTGGGCTCGACCGCCCGCCTCCGCGTCGCGAAGCTCCTCGTGGAGCTTCCGGACAAGGAGTTCACGGGCCGCGAAATCGGGCGCCTTCTGGCGATGAGCCATTCCTCCGTCCTGGATGCGCTTCGGGTCCTCACGGATTACGGCTTGGCCACGGAGCGGGTCCTTGGACGAGCGCACGTGTTCCGGGTCAACCGGGACTACTTTCTGTACAATCTCCTGGTCAATCTCTTTCGCTCCGAGCGCGATCAACGGAGGCGGATTGCAGACATCATCACCGGTTCCCTGGCGGGCAGCTCGGTCTCCGTCGTGCTCTTCGGGAGCCGAGCCCGGGGGAAGGGTCGTACGCACAGCGATGTCGATCTCCTCGTGGTCGCGAAGGACGTCAACGCGGCGGAGTCCACGGTCTCCCAGCTGCGGGCCCAGCTTCGCCGAAACTATGGGCTGAATCTGGACGCAAAGATCCTGACCCTCGGCCAACTGAAATCGAAGCTCGGAGCCCCGTTCGTCCGGGACGCCCGCGCCGAGGGGGTCCTGATCGGCGGCGTCCCGCTCGAGAAGGTGTTGGAATCTGCCGGCTAGGTCGCGCTTCGTCGACAAGGGGAAGTACCGCAACTACGCGCGCAAGGCCGACGAGTTCGAACGCGCCGCCACGCACGCCGCGAGCGTAGGGGACTGGGACGCAGCCGTCTCCAACGCCACCCACTCCGGCATCGCGATGGCCGATGCCTTGGCCGTGTTCTACTTGGGCAAGCGATCGGCCGCCCAAGAGCACGAGGAATCGGTCGCCCTCCTGCTCCAGCTCGGCATCGAACGACGGGAGGCCGACAGGGCCGCGTCGCACCTCACCGCCCTCCTCCAGGTGAAGAACCGGGCCGAATACGAAGAGCGGCTCTTGGGACGAGGCGACTCCGACCAGGCCATGAAACACCTCGGTCGGTTCAAGGCATGGGCGCGGGAGAAATTGCCGTGACGTCGTGGCCGGGATGGGTGACCCGATACGCACCCGTCGTGGTCGAGCTGCCCTACCGATGGATCGTGCGCGCGGCGATCTTCCTCGTAGCCCAAGTCCCGATCCTCTTGGATTCCCGTGCCGCCTCAGCCGACGACTGGGTCCGTGGGCTCCCGGTCCACGCGTGGGGTGTCGCCGCCAGCGTCTCGGGGTATGCCTCGAGCCTGCAACTCGGACGGTCCGCGGCCCGGACGCGCTCCGCGACGGGCGACCCCTCGCCGGGAGGTGCGCCGCCGGACGATTTTTTCGATGTGCACAGACCTGCTACATGCACGTTCCGGGCGGGAGGCGCTGACCCAATCGGGGGTTCGACCCAAGAGCACGCTGGCACCGCTCGTTCACTCACCGGTGGTCGACCTTCTGTGCCCACGCGATTCGCGAGACCGCGGTGCCTTTCTGATGCACGGCGCGTCATCGACCGGGACCGCGGACGCCTCCGCCCGATCTTCCCGCGGGTCGCAGGAGCGCGGCCCGCAGACCTCGCAGGAGCCCTTCCGTCCGGTTCGCAACCCGCCGGAAAGCTCGCTCGTCGAGCATGTATACCCCTTTGAGCGAGTCCTGGAAGTCGCGCCGCACCAGGGCCGCGGCGAGGGCGTCGAGGTGCTTGAGGAGGACATCCCTTCGGTCGTCACGCACGAGGGTAGCGACGCGTTCCAAGTCCAAGTCCGTCCCGGCGAGGACCGCCAGGTCTCGCAAGTCCACACGACGCCCGGCTTCGAGTTTGAGCGCGACGAGGACCTCAGGAGCGGCCACGAGGGCCCGGGCCTCGGACGAGGGGTCCAGCCCGCGCACGATGAGACGCCGGGCCCCGCGGCGGACCGACGCGTACGGATGGGAGGCCCCGGAGACACGGTCCAAGACCCCGTCGATGAGCAGGTCCACGGCCAGGGGGACCGCTTCCTCCCCGCGGGACCACCGCTCGGCGCGGCCCGCGAAGACGGCCCCTCCCTCCCAGTTCCGGATCCGGGTGAGATCCGCCGACTTGAGGAGACCGCGAATCCCGGGGAGCGCGGAGGCGGGCACCACGAAGTCCAGATCGAGCGAGAAACGGGGTAGGCCGTAGGCGCTCACCGCATAGCCTCCGACGAGGACCGCCTCGGCGCCCCGGAAGCGCCGTAGCAGGGCGAACGCTGCGCGCTCCCGTTCGAGGTCCTGAGGCCTCATCCTGTGTCCCGTTCCATCTGTCTCCGGAGGGCGGGCAGGACCGGCTCGTAGAGGTAGGGGCGCGCGGCCGCGTATGCGTATGCCTCAGGGAGGGCGACGACTCGGACGCCGCCGTGATCCACGGAACGGACCCGCGTCCCCGGATGCAGGATGTGGACCACCCCGAAGAGGGTCTCCCGGGCGCCCGCGAGGCTCGCCCGCGCCCCCGCGGCCCGGAAGAAGGCCCGCCACGCCGGCAGGTCCGCCCGGCGGACGCGGAGATGGAGGGGACGGAAACCGCGGGTGAACCCCGTCCAGTAGCCGCCGTCCGTCCAGATCGAGACCGCAGTGGCCTCGCTATAGGCGTGGGGGAGCGTGGAGCGATCCGGAAGGCCAAACGCGCCTGTATCTCGGCGGAGGAAGTCGTCGATTCGTCGCTCCGGGGGAACGAGGCGGTACGTGCCGCGTCGGGGAGAGGTCACGTATCCGAGGCGATGGAGGTCGGAGAGGACCTTGGCCGGCGCGGGGGATGGGAAGGTCTCTCGGAAGGCGGCCGCCGTGAACCGCCCGTCCCCGAAGGCCGGGCCCATCCAGGCATAGAGGGCCTCGTAATCGTTGGGCATATGATAACCATAACGGTTACTAGTACTTAAACACACGCAGTCTCCGGGCCTGCGAGGCCGAGCAGAGCCGAAGACTGATATACGTTCTTGTGCATACGTGTATACGGATGACAACGATTCGCCTGACCTCGGCTGAGAAACGGAAGCTTCAGAAGGCTCAAGAAATCCTCGAGAAAGGATCGGCCCGGAAGTGGTCCCAGGGGGAAGCCGTCGCGGCCCTCGCGGAATTCGCCCTCCGGCATCGGGTCCTCCTGGCCAAGGCGTCCGAAGACGTGAAGCCGGTCTCGGACGACGATCCGTTCTACGACGTCTCGCTCACCTTCGACATCGGCGTCACGGACGCGCGCACCCATGATCGGGTCTTGTACGGACGGCGCTGACCGGTGGACCACGTCTTCGTGGACACGAGCTTCTTCATCGCCCGCTTCAACCGAAGGGACAGGAACCATCGCCTCGCGTCGGGCTTCCTCCGGAGTCAGCAGGAGCCCGGCGCCGAGATCCTTCGGCTGGTCTTCAGCGACTTCGTCTTCGACGAGACGGTCACGACCCTCCTGTTCCGGTCGCGCCGGCACGACATCGCGGCCGCCGCCGGGAAGGCGATCCTCGAATCGAACGCGTTTGACCGAGTGTCGGTCGAGGCGCCCGTCTTCGAAGCCGCATGGTCCCTGTTCGTCGAACGCCCCGACAAG
>WNGF01007641.1_pt1 | contig 21584 bp, 16 predicted proteins | sample 5400641 | NCBI WGS metagenome assembly WNGF01 (sample SAMN13153371, study PRJNA577476) | soil metagenome | isolation source: 80 cm soil or saprolite under grassland replicate 2 | place: USA:California | collected 2016-06-15 | reverse complement strand
CCGCCGGACCGATGATCCAGTTCAACGTGAGGGATGCCGCCATCATGCGGCGGTCGGCGGTGATCTGGCCCACCTCGCGGTAGCGGACCTTCGCCAGCACCGGGTACATCATCAACAACAGCCCAACCGCGATCGGCAGCGACGTCTGGCCGATCTTCACCGCCGAAAGGGTGCCATTCAGGCCCGGGACGACCCGGCCGAGCGCCAGCCCAGCGGCCATCGCCGCGCCGATCCAAACCGGCAGGAACCGGTCCACCATGGACAGCCGAGCGACGACGCGGGTGTCGCCGGCTGGCAGGCCGGCCGGTGGCGTATCTAGGCGGGTGCCCATCTGCTCACGACCTCGCTCGCTGCTGATCCGCGCCGGGCTGCTGCCCCGTTGCGGCGTCGCCGGCTGGCGGCGCGGTCCAGCCAGCGGGCTCCCGCGGGTGGACGGAGCCGGCGGCGCTCATCCACAGGGCCGCCGAATCTGGCGGGCCCGCTCCGCCCGCTCGGCCAACCCGGCGTAGTGCCCGGCGAGCGCGGTCAGCGCCTCCGGCCGCAACCGGTAGTAGGTGTAGCGGCCCGCCGGCTCGGTCTCGACCAGCCCAGCCTCGCGCAGCACCCGCAGATGGTTCGACACGTTCGTCTGCCTCGCCCCGGTCAGCCCGGCCAGGTGGCAGGTGCACAGCTGCTCATCGGCGAGCATCTCCACGATGCGCGCGCGCAGCGGGTCGGCCAGCGCCCGCGGCAACGCTTCAGCGAAAACTGAACTCAGCACACACTGATGCAACCTCGCTTGGGGTGGCCGGGTCAAGCGAACAGCAGGTGAACAGGACCAATGGCACCCAAACAGTGCCGGTGTCGTGGCTGTACCGCATCGCTACCAATGTGTTCCTTGACCGGGCACGGGCCGAGTGAAGAACTCCCGGTCCCGCGGACGCAACGGCTCTTAGAGCCTGCTTGAAACCCCGATCCGGCTCGCGTGCCCCCGCATCCCGGCTGGCTGCGTTCTAGCCCTCGACGTGCCTTCCAGCACGCCTTCGGGCTGCGGCCTTGCCAGCCGGGCGCGGATGACCCGCTCACTGATCGAACCGGGGTTTTCAAGCAGGCTCTTAGCCCACTACGGCGCTGCTTGGTTCGCGGCTTGATGACCGCGCTGCGGTCGAGCGAGTACAGCACCAGACCGCCGCCGTCCGCGGTCCTGAGCGCGTACAAGGGGAAGGCGGTCCCGACGAGTACGGAGTCGTAGAGTAGTCCCAGCCGGGACACCTGGTGTTTGGCGTTCATGATCTGCCGGTACAGGCCCGTCGTAAAGGGACCCGCCGCAACGATGGTGGCCGCGCGTGCTGCAGGTCCATCGGCGGCGACAGCCGCCTGCAGAGCCCCGACGCTGTTCGGGCTGGCCAGAAGCCCGCGCTGGAAGGTCGCGAGCGGTGTCGCGTAACCGTCATGATCAACCGCGACCCGCGGCAATGTCGCCCCGGGCGCGAGCAGCGTGGACACGCTCAGCCGCCACGTGTCGGCCGGTTCTTCGCGGTTGAAAACCATGATCGCAGTGCGGGTGGGGCCGCCCTGGGCAGGGGTGCGCGGCACGACCGCGACGAACCAGAGCGGAAAGCCCTTCAGCTGCGGGACGTACAGCTTCGGGCTGCCGTACCGGTAACGGGTGGTGCGGGCGCCCGAGTAGTCAGCGCGCTCGTATGCCGACACGGTCAACGGAAGCTGCGCCTCGTTGACTAGCAACAGCTCCAGCCTCTCGTCGGATGCGGCGCGTGCCACGTCAAGTGTGGTGACGAAGGTGTTGAAGACGTGGCGGGCGTGGGTTGGCGTCATCTCCCTTCTCAGCATGGCGGCGGAAGGGTGCGCGGCCGACGATTCCGCGGCCGAGGATGCGGAGGCCGGCTCCGCGGCCGAGGATGCGGGCGACGACCCGGTCGTTGACGGCGCGGCAGCCTTGGATGAGCAGCCGCTCAGAGCGATCGGCGTCAGCACGGCCAGCGCCACGGACGCCGCGACTAGGCCGACAGAATTCCGGCTCCACGAACCGGGGTTCGCAAGCAGGCTCCTACGGTTCGCTGCGCCCACGCTTCGACCCCTTCTGCCCACGACGTGCCCCGTCAACCAAAAACTAACGTGCTCGAGGTGATAGCAGGCGTGATGCAGGCGTCTGGTGACGCACAGTGTTCGTGCCGATTGCGATCGCACCGCCGATGGCGAACCTCGCGGGTGTCTTTGGTGAGGCAGGATCGGCGACTCTCACGTCGGTGAGTATGCCAGGCACCACCTGCGCTGTTCACCTCGCGTAGGCTTTCTGCATGGCAGCCATCGATCCCGCAGAGGAGATCAAAGAGCTCTCGGCAAAGCTCACCGGAGTCGAAACCGTCCTTGACCTGGATGCGATGCGGCGCGAGGTAGCCGAGCTGCGTGACCAGGCTGCCGATCGGCGGCTCTGGGACGACCAGGAGCGTGCGCAGACAGTAACTCGAAAGCTGTCTCACTTTGAGTCAGAACTTGGCCGTGTCGAGAGCTTGCGCCGCCGCCTCGACGACCTGCCCATCATGCTCGATCTTGCGGAGAGTGAGGACGACGAGCCAACTCGCCAGGAGGCCGAACGCGAGCTCGGTGCGCTCCGGAAGGAGATCGATCAGCTCGAGATTCGCACCCTGATGTCGCGTGAGTACGACGCGCGCGAGGCGCTCATCACGATCAACGCGCAGGCGGGCGGAGCGGATGCCGCGGACTGGGCGCAGACGCTGCAGCGGATCTACTTGCGGTGGGCGGAACGGCATGGCTACCCGACCGAGGTGTACGACACGTCGTACGCGGAGGAGGCGGGGATCAAGTCGACGACCTTCGCGGTCAAGGCGCCCTATGCGTACGGGACGTTGCGGGGCGAGCACGGTACGCACCGCATGGTGCGCATCTCTGCGTATGACAATCAGGGTCGAAGGCAGACATCGTTTGCCGGAGTCGACGTGGTGCCCGTGGTGGAGCGAACGGACGAAATCGACATTCCGGAGGACGAGATCCGCGTCGATGTCTACCGATCGAGCGGGCCAGGCGGGCAGGGCGTCAACACGACCGATTCTGCCGTGCGGATCACGCACCTGCCCACCGGGATCGTGGTCTCCTGCCAGAACGAGCGCAGCCAACTTCAGAACCGCGCCACCGCCATGGCTGTGCTCAAGGCCAAGCTGCTTGAGCGCAAGCGCCAGGAGGACGCGGCCAAGATGAGCGAGCTACGCGGCGAGACCACGAGCAGCTGGGGCACCCAGATCCGCAATTACGTCCTGCACCCGTACCAAAGCGTCAAGGATCTGCGCACGGGCGTAGAGACGGGGAACACGCAGGCCGTGCTCGACGGAGAGATCGACGAGTTCATCGAGGCCGAGGTTCGCTGGTTGCGCCGTAAGGAAGCGGCGGAGCGGTCGGCCTGAGCTGACTGCTGTTTGACGCGCGGTGGTGGTTTGACGCCTGCGGCGTTCGGTGCCCGCGGCGTTCGGTGCCCACGGCTCCTCAGGGCGAGATATGCAACGCGATTGCTAGCAGCAGCATGGCGATCAGCGCTGCGATGAGCAGCGGTGACACCATGCTTCCAGGCGCGCGGTGGACCTGCGCCCTTGCTGCGCGACACGCTGGGCAGCGGCCTTCAACCACTGGCCCCGCGCACTGCGCGCAGATGAGGTGGTCGCAACTCATCTAGGCCCTCTCCGGTCAGACCCTTGCCTGACCACTTCTCAAGTGTTGGACCTTCAATGCCAGTTTCCCCCCTAGACTGTCCGATGACCAACCGGAGCCACCGAAAAGTCCAGGGGACATCATGACGCGATGCGAGGGCAGGAACGGGACCGACCCGGCCGTCGGCGTGTCTGCCGTCCTCAGTCGTCAATCGCTTGTGATGAGCCCGTGATTCACTTCGACAACGTCAGCAAGCTTTACCCGAGCCAGAGCCGGCCAGCCCTCGAGAACGTCAACATCGACGTCGAGAAGGGTGAATTCGTGTTCCTGATCGGGCCCTCCGGCTCTGGGAAGTCAACGTTCTTGCGGCTCATCCTGAGGGAGGAGCGGCCGACCGGTGGCCGGATCCATGTAGCTGGCAAGGATCTCGCCAGGTTGACCAACTGGCAACGGGTGGCCATGGCCAGAGCATTCGTCAACCGGCCGATGATCTTGCTCGCTGACGAGCCAACGGGCAACATCGACCCGGGCACCTCGATCGGAATCATGAAGGTTCTCGACCGCATCAACCGAACCGGTACGACCGTCGTGATGGCGACCCATGATGCCGCGATCGTGGACTCGATGCGCAAGCGTGTCATCGAGCTTGAGCACGGCAAGGTGGTGCGTGACCAGTCGCGCGGAGTGTACGGCCAGGCCTACTGATACGGCAGGCCCAATCAGTTGGCCGCGGAGCCACGCGGTAAGGGCTATCGAGGAATGAGCGAGCATGCGTTCTAACTTCGTGTTCCAGGAGATCTGGATCGGTCTACGGCGCAACCTCACGATGACAGCTGTGCTGATTGTGGTTGTCGCCATCAGTTTGTTCCTGCTCGGTATGGGCCTGCTGATCATGAAGCAGGTGAACAATACGAAGACGTTCTGGCAGGGCAAGGTCGAAATCTCGGTCTACTTGTGCACCGCGACAAGCCCGAGTCTTGACTGCAGGCAGAACGGCTCCGCCACGACGCAGGAGAAGCAACGCATACTGCACGACCTAAAGGCCCTTCCGCAGGTGCAGCGCGTCTACTACGAGTCACGGCCGCACGCGTACCAGCGCTTCAAGCAGGAGTTCTCCAATCAGCCCTCGTTCGTTGCCGCCGTACCCCAGGATCAAATACCGGATTCTTTCCGCGTAAAACTCCGCAATCCGGCGACAGACTATTCGACCGTTGTTGGAACTTTGCAGGGCAGGCCGGGAGTCGATCAGATCATGGACCAGCGATCGCTGCTCGACAAGTTTTACCGGCTGCTCAACGGATTGCGGAACGGCTCATTGATCGTCGCTGTCATCATGGTTATGGCGGCGATCCTGCTGGTCGGCAACACGATCCGGCTGGCCGCGTTCAACCGGCGCCGCGAGACGGGCATCATGCGGCTGGTCGGCGCCTCCAACTTCTATGTCCAGCTGCCGTTCCTCCTTGAGGCAGTCATCGCCGGGCTGTTTGGCTGGATCATCGCAGCGGGACTGCTGATGGCGCTGAAGGTTCTCTGGCTCGACACGCTGCAGCAGTACTTCACCTTCAACGTCAGGCTGAGCGCCACGGACCTGGTCCAAGTCGTCATCCTCGCGCTTTGTGCGGGAATCCTGCTGTGTGGGGCGACGTCGTTCATGACGCTCCGCCGCTACCTACGCGTTTGATCCGCGCAACAGATCTGGTGCGGCGCACCGGCTGTGCGTCGCGCCGAGGGAGTAGCGTGGCAGCGAAGCGCTGAGGAGTACCGTTGGCACGCGAGCAGGGACGCAAGATCATCGCCCGCAACCGGCGCGCCAGGCATGACTACCAGATCGAGGACACCTACGAGGCGGGGCTCGTGCTTACCGGCACCGAGGTGAAGTCCTTGCGGGCCGGCCGGGCTTCATTGACTGACGGGTTCGGTCAGGTCATCGATGGTGAGGTGTGGTTGGCTGGCGTTCATATACCGCCGTATGAGCAGGGCACATGGACGAACCATGAGCCGCGCCGGAGCCGCAAGCTGCTGATGCACCGAAGGGAGATCGACCAGCTTCGCCGCCAGACGGCTGAGCGTGGACTCACTTTGATCCCGTTGTCGCTCTATTTTTCCAGCGGCAAGGCCAAGGTGGAGCTGGCATTGGCCCGCGGTAAACGGACCTATGACAAACGGCACGACCTGGCCAAGCGGGATGCGGCCAGGGAGGTGGACCGTGCACTCCGGGCGCGACGCTAAGGTGTCGCCGCTGTCCGTCGCCGTCGAAGCGGCCGCTGGCCTCCTCGCTTCGGCCCGGCGGCTTCCCGCCAGCGCACTGCGGCTGATTGCCGCGCTCCTGGCCGTGGTCATCCTGGCTCTCAGCCTGGTTGGGGGCTGCGCAGCGGAGCCATCAGCCGAACCGACGGTGCGCAGCTTTCTGCTCGCGTGGCAGCAGACCCGTTACTGGGACGCGGCCGCATACACCACGGGCAACCAGAGGGCCGTGGCGGCCGCGTTGCGCGGTGAGTACCAGAAACTCGGGGCCGCGGCACTGTTCCTAAGTCTTGGGCATATCGCCGTCCAGGGTGATCAAGCCGACGCGCGATTCTCCGCCTCGGTAGATCTAGGTCAAGACGGCGCTCCGTGGCGGTATGAGGGCCAATTCAGGCTGCGCAGGGCGGGCACCGACTGGAAGATCGAATGGAGCCCCACGGTCATCAACCCGCACCTGCGGCCAGGGCTAAGGCTCGCGGTGATCACCAAAGTCCCGAACCGGGCGCCCGTGCTCGACTCCGCGGGCGGATCACTGGTGCGGCGATCTGCGGTTTACGAGCTCGGCGTGCAGCCAGACCGCCTGCACAACCCCCGCTCGACCGCGGCCAAGTTCGCGCGCATAACGGGCCTTGACCCGGACCAGGTGCTCAGCCAGATCCGTGGCGCGCAGCCGCACCGCTTTCAAGCGCTTCTCACCTTGAGTCCGAAGGCGTATGCGCCGTTGCAGCGTCGGCTCGCCCGTGTCACCGGCCTGCAGGTGCACGTGAGCTCCAGGCGGCTGTTCTCGACAGCGGCGCGAGGCATCGTTGGGACCGTTGCCACCGAGAACGCGACCCTCATCCGCCAGGAAGGGCTCCCCTACAAGCCGGGTACCACGGTCGGCCAGTCTGGCCTGCAGCAGGTGTACCAGCACAGGCTCGTCGGCACCCCGACAACAGAGGTGGTCGTGGCGGACAGGCACGGAAACGTCGAGTCGGTGTTGCAGAAGTGGCCTGGCCAGCGGCCCATGGCGGTGCGGACGACCATAGACTCGCCGGTTCAGGCCGCAGCGGCGGTCGCGGTGCGGTCGGCACCCGCAGCGGCGGCGATCGTCGCCGTGCGCGCCTCCACTGGCCGTATCCTGGCTGTCTCACACCGCGCGGGGAACGGCGAGTCAATGGCCGATGCGCCCCTGGCGGGCCGTTATCCACCCGGCGACGCGTTCACGATCGTTTCCAGTGCGGCACTGCTCAACAGCGGATTCGCCGTCGACACAGAGATTCCCTGTACCGAGGCGAAGGACGTGGGCGGTAAGACGTTCACCAACGACCAACCCGAACAGGGCATTGGTGCGCAACCTCCGTTTCGCGTGGACTTCGCCCGAGGTTGCGGAACAGCTTTCGCCGGGCTATCGCGGCTTCTTACCGCGAGCCAGCTCACGAAGGCGGCGACCAGATTCGGCATCGGTACCCGCTGGCAGCTTCCGCTACAGTCGTTCATCGGATCCATTCCCTCGCCCAGCAGTGATGCGGAGCTGGCCGCTGACATGATCGGCGAAGGCCGGGTGCGGGTGAGCCCACTCGACTTGGCCCTGGTCGCGGCAGAGGTCAAGTCGGGTACGTGGCACCGGCCGACCCTGGTGACCGATCCGCCGGATCCGGCAAACGTTCCGGTCACGCCGTTCGGACCGCAACTGATGGGGGAACTCAAGAGCCTCATGCGAGACACGGTGGCCTCGGGCGCCGCCCGCGCGGCGAATCTGCGGGGGCGGCCAGTCTTCGGGCAGGTTGGCTCGGCGCCGACCATCGCGCAAGCCGGAAAGACCTGGGCGAACTGGTTCGTCGGGTTCCGCGGCGACGTCGCGTTCGCCGTCCTGACGCTCGGAAAGCCAGCGCGCGCCAGCGCGGTGCCGGTCGCGGCCCAATTCCTCCGGGGAATGTCCGGCTGACGCGCGCACTGCGGGCCGCACCGCGATGGGCTGTTCGGCCGATGGAGTGCGCTCCTCGGCCGGCGGAGCGGCCCGGTGTGTGCCGGGTGTGTGCCGACGTCTGCCGCCGTTATCTGATTGTAATCTAACTTCTGTAACACAGAGCAACTACTTGATGACTCTCCGGCGTCTTCAAGTGTGACTGGGAGTCGCTTGGGGGGTTGCGGCCCAGTCGCCGTGATGAGACCGGGCTTCATCTCGGGGGAGGCCCGGGCATTTGAGACCGGCCCCGACCCTGCCGGTCGACCCCCGTGGGCGCTATTTCGGCCACCGCCAGCGCCCACGGGGGTTTCTCATTTTCCGGGCGTCTCGAGCAGTGCCCCACGATCCCCCGGAGCCAGTGCCACCTTTCCGGGTAGCGCCACATCGGCGTGAGCCGTTCGGAAGCAGGCAGGGAATCCGGCTTGGCCTGCGCGCGTTTACCTTGTACGGTCGGCGTGACGGCAAAGCTGGCATGCTGGCCAGACAACTCAAGAGGGGGTGACTGGCTTCGACTTCGGTAGTTGATCCAGGGGAAGCGGGTCGAGGGTCGCGGTCATGACCTCGTTAATACTGTGGCCGTAAAAATATAAGTGCCGATTCTCAGCGCACTCACTTCGCCCTCGCCGCCTGAGCGAGGCGTGAAGTTGTCAGCCCGGGATTGCCTCCGGCCCGGGTCCTGGCATCAGTAAGGAGGCTCAACTGATCAGCCCGGCCGCGGGACTGACCAGGACAACCGACAGCGGCTGAGCCCATCGGCGGCTTGCCTGCGTGACCGCCGGGGCTGAGAAACAAGAGCAGGCTGCACCCGGAGAAGCACTGGTGAGGTACCGAAGGACGCGGGTTCGATTCCCGCCACCTCCACGATCAGGCTGCTCGCCGACCTTCGGTCGGCTTCCCGCTGTCTGGTGTTGCCCGGGGGGACGACCCCCGGAACCGCCCGGGGGGCCGGACCCCCCCGGGGGTGCCGACCCCCCGGAGCCGTTCAGGCGCCCTGCATCGCCTGCATGTTCTTGAACATCGCGGCCTCGACTTCCCGCAGCTCCTCGGTCGGACTGAACTGGAGGATTTCGCTCCCGGCCGTCGCGAACGGCACGTGGCCGGGCGGCAGATAAAAGGCGTCGCCGGCCTCGACTGTCTCCTCATGGTCGGCGAACCGATAGGTCAGCTTCCCCTTCAGCACGTATCCCCAGTGCGGGCAGGTGCATCTGTCCCCAGGCAATCCCTTGAGCAGCGGCGTTCCATCGGCGTCCTCGCGAAACAACACGAAGTTGACCGTGTAGCCGTCGAAGTCTTCGTGCCGGTCCACCACTGGGCCGTGGTCGGTGACCTGCGCGGCGCTCTGTTTGGACACCTTAGGCATCTGCCTCATCTCCCTAGGTTGCGTCTGTCAGGACGGTTGGCCCAGCATGACGAATCCGAGATGCGGCGATGCCGTGATGTGACGTCGCATGTCCCCCCGATTCGGCTGGCATCTACGACGATAGGAGCGAGCGCCAGCCGCTGGCATGAGGCGTTCACCTCATCCTCGCGCCCGGAATTGAGGCGTCATCTTGGTGACAGACTCGCCGCGTCCTCGGCGGATAAGTGCGTGAAGACGATCTCCTCTTCGGGGAGCAGGCCGTGCTGCATCGCGAACAGGCTTGCCGCGGCGCGGCTTGACGCCTCGATCTTGCTGTAGATGTGCTCGACGTGGTTGCCCGCCGTCTTCGGTGTGATCACAAGCCGCTTCGCGATCTGTTTGTTCGACAGTCCACGGGCGAGCAGCTTAAGCACCTCTACCTCGCGAGCGGTCAGACCCGATGGCCCCTCCCGCCGCCGCGGAACCCGATGGCCAGCCGCCTTCAGCACACCATCGACCGCGGCCCCGTCCAGGCGGCCAGCCCGGACCTCGGCACGCAGCTCAGCAGCCGCGTCGTCCGGTGAGCGCGCGCCCCGGTGCGGGCGCGGCTCACGCATCGACTGGTAAGCGTCTGCTGCGCCGAGGATCCGCGCCGGCCGCGAGATCGCGCTGCCGGAGAGCCCGCGTGGGTATCCGCTCCCGTCCAGGCGCTCACGATGCTGCACTGCGATCGCGCCGAGAGGTGACAGAGCGGGCGACTGGTGCAGCATGCGTTCGGTGAAGTAAGGGTGCATCCGGACCCGTTCCCACTCCCCGGCCCCCAGCGGCCCCGGCCGATCCCAGATCGAGTTCGAGACACCGAGCCGCCCGAAGTCGTGCACCAGACCGGCCCGGCGCAGCGTTTGCACCTCGTCGGCCGGCAGTCCCAGTTGCCTCGCGGCCTCTGCGGCGAGATCGGCGACCGCGCGGGCGTGACCGAGAGTGTAGGGCGACTTGAGGTCGACGAAATTCGCGATGGCCAGCAGTGCGGCGTCGAATTGCTCAGCGGACAACGTGACGGCGAGCGCGGGTTCGGCCCCGATAACGGACTCCCACGTCCGGACCGCGTCCAGCCCGCAGAGAATCTCGTCCGCCCTGGCGCAAACCAGCGCGGCCAGTGTGGGATCAAACTGCTTGCCCGCGCGCTTGCGGGCCAGCGTCCTCGCCGCATCAACGCCGCCCAACCGGTGCGCTACCTCGACGAACTCCGCCAGTTGCGCGAGCCTCGAAGCTAGCGGCACGTCGTCGGCCTTCAGCTCACCCGGCCAGCCCTGCCCGTCCCATTGTTCATAGGCCGAACCAACCGCAGCACCCACCGATTCAGGAAGGCCCAGCTGGTCAGCGAGCGTGCGTGCCAGCCGCGCGTGCTGTGCGACCATGCCGTCGAATGAACGATGCCCGGACAGAGCGAACTCGAGCCCGACCCGAAACCGGTGCAACGGCGGGTTGCCCGCGCCGACCAGCCGGATGGTGGCCACCGCCGCGCGCAGGCTCCCGAACTCGTGATCGTATTTGCCCGACTTCAACGCGATGTCGTCGCCGAACCACTTCGCCTGTTCGTGAGCGTCGGAGTGGCACCCGACGTTGACCAGCAGAGCTGTGTAGTAAACGACCGCCCGCTCGTGCTGGTCGAGCCGTAGGCAGTCCGCCATCCGCAGCGCGATCAGGCACTGACGGAGCACATGCTCCATCGGCTGCCCGAACCCGAGATCGACACCCAGCGACAGGGCCGCGACGAGCTCCGCCAACCGAACCCGCTCACGTTCCGCGCCAGCCCCCATAATCCGACATGCTAGGTCACGATCTCGGCTGCGGTATAGCGCTGCAATCCGAGATCCGCACCGGCTCTGCCCAGGTCAGGACCGAATGCTACGGATACCTAACGGCTGCCGCGGCGCGTGCCGCTCCGGCCGCCGGCGCGCGCACCAAAGACTCCACTTATCAAATTCTTCGCGCGACACGTGAACCCAATCGAACCTCCTTACGTGATGGGCGGATGTGGGCGCCGCAGTGCCACAAGGGCTCCGGGCGCCCCAAAGCGGGAGGATCCCTATGACGCGACCGCCCTTCCTTCGATCGAGTCCTGCCTTGATGCCAGCCAGATCGGGCATGGTTTGGCGCAGAATCGTGCCTGCGGCAGCGATTGCGACAGCCGGAACGCTTGCCGCGATGACGCTGGGCGCCGCGTCGGCCGGCGCGAACGAGACGGCCTACCGCCAGATCAACCTGGTCTCAGACCAGCTAGGAGTGGCCAATCTGCAAGACACGAACCTGGTCAACGCGTGGGGCATGGCGGCATCGCCTGGCACCGATCAAGCGCCGGGCTCGCCGACGTGGGTGGCAGACAATGGCTCGGACCTGGCGACCCTGTACCAAAACGGGACCGCGACATCGGTGAGCAAGCGCGGCCTCGAGGTGAGCATCACGGGCCAGGCACCGACCGGGCAGGTGTTCAACACGGATCCGTCGTCGTTCGTCGTCCATGACGCGGCCGGCAACTCCGGCTCCGCGGTGTTCCTCTTCGATACCGAGAACGGCACGATCGACGGCTGGAACCCCGCCGTCGGCGTCACCGGTACACCGCCGTCCACTGTGACCGAGGTCGCCCGCGACAACGGCGCCAACGCCGTCTACAAGGGACTCGCCATCGCCAAGGCGTCCGACGGCAAAACCTATTTGTACGCGGCCAACTTCCGGTCCGGCCGGGTCGAGGCCTACGACAGCACCTTCACGCCGGCCGAGCTGCCTGGGGGGCTGTTCGTGGACCACCGGCTGCCGGCTGGCTACGCGCCGTTCGGTATCGAGGAGATCGCGGGCAAGCTCTACGTGACCTACGCCAAACAGGACGAGGGGCTGGAGGACGATGTCGCGGGCCAGGGTAATGGTTTCGTTGACGTCTTCACCAATGACGGTGCCTTCGTCCGGCGGCTGGTGACCCGTGGCGCCCTGAACTCGCCCTGGGGGCTCGCCCTGGCGCCGGCCGGTTTCGGCCAGTTCAGCGGCGCACTGCTCGTTGGCAACTTCGGTAATGGCCACATCAACGCCTACAACCCGAACACCGGCGCGCACCTGGGCCAGTTGCGGCGGCCAAACGGACACGCGATCGTGATCGATGGCCTCTGGGATCTGCTCTTCGGCAACGGGAACGCCGCGAAGACCGACGAGCTGATGTTCTCCGCCGGGCCTGACGAAGAGTCCCACGGGCTGTTTGGAAAGATCGTCGTCGCACACTGACAACGCAGACGTCAGCCGACAACGGACAGCTGACGCCCAACAGCGCAGTGCCACCGGTGGCCTCCTTGCGTGCGCAAGGGGCCACCGGTGGGTCTAGTGCAGCAGGAACAGGCCTTCCCGGCCGGAAAGCGGCGCGGCGGCGTCAGGGACGAGCCCTCCTGGCCTGCGGGACAGCAGCACGTCCAGGTAGTCGCGGTCGACCTCGAGCGATCGGCCACCGAAGGTTTGCTTTGTACCGCCGCTGTACTGATGAAGGCGCTGATGATGGGCCCAGTAACCGGGTGGGATCGCCGGGTCATTCGTGTCCGCGTCGCCGTTCCATAGCGCGTCGAAGAGCACATCGGGCGTCGCGTAGCCGGGGTTGCCGTAGTGATTCACCAGGTCGGTAACACCCGAAGCGGAGCTGCTATAGATACCGGACGCGTAACCCCGCCGATGCAGTTCGTTGGTCCACGCAGACAGGAAGGCCAGCGCCCGCGCGCTCTGCCGGCGGGGATAGGCCTCCATGTCGTAGTACACGGGAGCACCTGCGCGAAAGCCTAGGGCCCGTGCCTGCACGACGGCGTCGTCGGCCGCGCTAGTGCCCTGCCGGGCTGGTGCGGTGATCTCGCCCCACTCCGCCTGCGGCCCGACGTACAACGGGATGAAGTGCCAGCCGGCAGCCGCTTGTCGGCTCACCCAGTCCGCCGTCAGGTTTGGCTGCGCGCACGCCCGATCCGAGCCGCCGATGTAGATACCGACCGCCCGGTACCTTGAATGGCTCATCCAGGCGTTCATTGTTGCCGCGCTGGGCGCAGTGCAGGTGTCGAAGCCGCGGCCCGTGCCGTTGGTCGCGCTGATCGGCAGCAGCGCCGGCCGCGTCAGGGCTGGGTCAGGCAGGCCTGACCTGGCCGTTGCTCGCGCGGCAGGCGCCGCAAGAAACTGACGCGCCGTTTGACCTGCCTCCCACGTGAGCGCACCGGGCGAGGTGGCCGCTCGTCTCAAGATGTTGTCGATGAGCACGCGGTCGGTGCCATACGTCGCGGTGACCTGGACGCCTGCTGCGGCATCCGTGACCACGTACTCATGGGCCACCCGGCTGGCGGTCGTGCCTGACGTGTGATGCCGCGCGCTCAGTGGTTCGATGAGCAACGCCTCTGTCTTGGCCCTGATGAGGTGCGCCGGGCAGCGTTGCATCGGCGTCGGTGTGCCCAGATAGACCGCATGCTGATCGAAGCGCACGCACGCGGAACGTGCGGTGGCGAGACTGATGACCGGCCACGACGCGGGCACCTCGACGCGATAGCGAAGGTACGACACGCTCCTCTCCTCGGTGGGCGGTACAGCTAGCGCTGCCGCATGCGCAGAACCGAACGCGGGAACGCCGAGCGCCATAGCACCCAATGCCAGCGCGCCGCTGACGGCGAGCGAGGCGTCCGTAATTACCGCCGACACAGCCCGCGCGGGAAACGATGCTGCTCTCGTAGGAAAATGTCGTCGGCTCATCGCAGGACTCCTGTGGCTCACCGGCTGAACTCCTGACGCAGGCTCGCTCCTTAACGCATGCTTTCTGATCGCGCGCCAACCCGCTGAATGACACGCCGAAAATTGCGCAAGCACGTTGATTTTCAGCGTGTTTTACGCCCATTGCTGATAACTGCGCCCCGATTGCTTTCCCTGTTATGTGCGTGGTGATATATGCCTGCATAGCCCGCCGAACGGCACGCTGGGTGCCAGGCGCTGCCGCCAGCATCCTCGGGTCGCGCAGGCGGATGCGCCCGGTTGGGCCAGTGAGCCGAGCCGCACATTGACGACAAAACCGGCGAGCTATACCTTAATATCCGCTAACGTTTTGTCCGCTTCTGCGACGTTCGCGTGGGTAGCATGCTGGCGGGTGGTGAGGGATCGCATGACGGGGTGGCCCGGCTTTCGCGCCGGTCAAAATGCCAACGTGAACCTTCGGGCGACACGCCTGGCCTGGCGTGCAGGGCCCGCGGCGGGGACCGGCTGGCACCGAAACGGGAACCTGCCCGCGGAAATGACCAGTTTCGTCGGCCGACGTGCCGAACTGGCCGAGCTGTGCCGCCTGCTCGAAATATCGCGGCTGGTGACGATTACCGGCGCGGGCGGAATCGGCAAGACACGGCTCGCCATTCGCGCTGCCGGCGAACTGGGCGACAGATTTCGCGATGGTGCGTGGGTCGCGGAACTGTCGGCCGTTACAAGCCCTGGTGTGCTCCCCTACACAGTGGCGGAGGTTCTGGGAATTCGTGACCACACGAGCCGCAGCGGAGCCGAAGTGCTTGCTGAGTACCTGGCAGATAAGAACCTGCTGCTCATCCTCGACACGTGCGAGCACCTGACTGACGCCTGCGCAGGCCTAGCGGAGAAACTGCTCGAGGCAGCGCCGCGGCTGCGGATCATCGCCACAAGCCGCCAGCGGCTAGGAGTCAGCGGCGAGCACGTGCTGCTGATCAGGCCGCTGACCCTGCCCGTACTGGATGCAGAGTCCGACCTGGCTGCCCTGCGGCGCAGCGAGGCGGTCGTGCTCTTCGCGGAGCGAGGCTCCGCCGTGGCGCCTGGCTTCAGCGTCAACGACCGCAACGGCGCGGCCGTCGCCATGTTGTGCCGTCGCCTGGACGGTGTGCCGCTCGCGCTCGAACTGGCCGCCGCGCGGCTCCGCGTGCTGTCCGTCGACCAGCTACTCGAACGCCTCGATGACCGTATCCGGTTACTCGGCGCGGGGCGGCGAGGCGGCGCGCCCCGCCATCAGACGATGCGGGCGGCAATCGGCTGGAGCTATGCGTTATGTACTCATGCGGAGCGGCTTGCCTGGGCGCGCTTGTCGGTGTTCCCTGGCGATTTCCCTCTCGCCGCTGCCGAACGGGTATGCGCCGGACCGGGGATACTGGCCGGGGCCGAATTTGATGTGATCGCAGGTCTGGTTGACAAGTCCATCGTGCTGGCTCATCAGCGCGGCAACGAGGTCAGATACCGGCTGCTCGACGACATCCGCGCGTACGGCACGCAGCGGTTGGGCAACCTCGGTGAAACCCCGCTGCTGCGCAGGCGGCACCGTGACTGGTGCCTTGAGCTCGCGTGCAGCGGGGAACGAGAGTGGTTCGGCGGCGGCCAAGCCGAGATCTATCGGCGCACCGAAGGTGAGCACGCCAACCTCCAAGCGGCGCTGGAGTTCAGCCTCACCACCCCGGCCGAGCGGCTACGCGGCCTGGAACTGGTGGCGGCTCTCTGGTTCTACTGGGCTGGCTGCGGTCGGCTTGGTGAGGGGCGGAACTGGCTGGAACGAGCGCTCCGCGATGCCACACCCGAGACCCCGGAGTGGGCGAAAGCCCTGTGGGTCGCCGGTTATATCTCGGTCTTGCAGGGTGATCTCGGCTTCGCCGTTCCCATGCTGGAGCGTTGCAAGGACTATGCGACGAAGGCGGCAGATGAACCGGCGCTTGCCTACTCGATCCAATGTCTGGGTTGTGCGGCGGTGATGGTCGGCGATCACGTGAGGGCGAGCGCGCTTCTCGCTGAGGCGCTGGACAGGTTCAAGAGCCTGGGCGAGCTGAACAGCAATGTGATCATGGCGCGGGTGGCGCTGGCCATGGCTTTCGCGTTCCGCGGTGACCAGGTCACCGCGGAACGCATATGTCGGCAGACACGAGACGTGTGTGAGGCCTCGGGTGAGCAGTGGGCCTGCGCTTACGTCCGGTACGTGCTCGCTTATGCCGCATGGACCAGGCACAACCTCGCCGAAGGGGCGGAGCATACGAAGGCGTGCCTGCGGATCCATCATGCCTTCCACGACCTGGTGGGAATCGTTCTCGCCGTCGAACTGATGGCGTTGCTCGCGGCCAGTCGTGGCGACCCGCGTCGCGGCGCGACCCTGCTCGGTGTGGCAGCCAACATCTGGCCGCGCGTGGGAACGCCGCTGTTCGGCTCGGAGCACTTCAACACACCGCACGACCAGAGCGTGCGGCTCACGAGGCAGGCACTGAGCGACGTGGAATTCAGTGCGGCGTTCGACTACGGCGCCGGGCTTTCTCTCGACGACGCCGTGGCATGGGCGCTCGGTGCTCAACTCGTGGGAGCCCGCTTCGGCGCACTTGAGCCACAAATCCCCCGCGGCGCCGCGCCGGCCGGGCGCATGCGGCAACGTTCCCTCTGGCCGCCGCTGACGCGCCGTGAATGCCAGGTCGCAGCGCTCGTTGCTGACGGCCTGAGCAACCGCGAGATCGGGGAGCGGCTGGTGATCGCCAAGCGGACCGCCGATGCTCATGTCGAGAACATCCTGGCCAGGCTGGGTTTCACGTCCCGCGCTCAGGTCGCGGCATGGGTAGAGCGGCACCGCGCCGGGGGAGGCAATGGGGTGCAGACGTAGGTATGCCTAGGGACATCTCCCGATGGCGGATTGCGGTCAGCTGCGCCGAGAATTGAGTCGTGGTTGCACAGTCCGGCCAGGTGCTCGTGCCCCCGCCACGCGCGGCATGGACCGGGCGTGATCAGGGAATCGCGGATCCTCCCCTTTACTGCTGTCAGGATGTGCTTACCTGCGCTCGGGCAAAGCTCCACGTGCAGGCATCGATCTGGCCTGGCCAAAGGGATGGCAGTTGATCATTACCGTCACGCTCAATGCGACGCTGCACGTTGGCTACGAGGTGGCCGGTGTGGTCTGGGACGGAATCAACCGGGTGCCCGTGCCAAGGCACAGGGCGGCGGGCCGCGGCGTGATGGTCGCTCGTGTGCTGCACACCTTCGATCACGAGGTGTCAGCCGCGGGGCTTGCTGGCGGCGCTACCGGCGAACTGATCAGATCCGATCTGGCCAGCTCAGGCGTGCCCACCGAGTTCACAAGGACCGGCCGGGAGTCACGGCGCGTGATCTGGGTGACGGATACGGAGCGGGGCACGACGGCTTGTTTCAGTGAGCCGGCACCGTACATCACGACCGAGGAACTGGGCCGGTTCGCCACCGATTACCGTCGGCTCATCAAGGACGCCACCGCCGTCGTGCTCTGCGGAAGCCTGGCCGCTGGGCTGCCCCCCGAGATCTTCGGGACGCTCGCCACCTATGCGGCCGAGGCCGACGTGCCCGTTGTGCTGCACGCCGGGGGCGTCGCGCTGCGGCTGGGCGTGACCAGACACCCTGCTCTGGTGGTGCCGGACATCGGGTCACCCGACGTGGAGCCGTTTACCGCTGTTACGCCACGTGAGCTCATCGATGCCGGAGTCGGTGCCGTCGTCGTCCCGGCGGCCGACGGAGTCAGTGCCACGACGGCTGGGGTGCGATGGCGAGCCCACGGCGTGCCGGTACCCGACGCACCAGCCTGGCAGGGCGGCCCGGCGTCGCCTGGCGTACCCGGCTGGTCCGGCGGTGCGCGCGGCGCGCTGGTCGCCGGGCTCGTTCCTGGACTGCTGCTCGGCTGGTCATGGCCCGACAGGCTCCGCCACGCCCTCGCCCTCGCGGCCGCGGCGGACCCGTTCGGCTCGATCGACATCCCGGCCTACGAGCGCTACGTCAGCCAGGTCGTGGTGGAACCTGCCTGACCGAACGTCGTCCGCGTGAGCCAGGTCGCGGATGCCAAAACTTGAAACCCGTTCTAGAGTTGAGGCGGTAGGTGACTCACGGGTAACCGCCGTGGCGAGACAACGCACATCGACGTCACCAGCCGCCGCGAGACGAACAGACGTCGAAAGGGCCGGGAATGGCGATCGGGCTGACCGAAGAGCATGAGGCTCTCGCCGCGGCGGTGCGCGGCTGGTCGGAACGGCACGTCAAGCCAGAGGTGATCAGGCAAGCCCTCGGCGCTCCCGCGGAGACCGCCGTGCCGCCTTTCTGGCCGGCGCTCGCGGAGCAGGGCCTGCTCGGCTTGCACATCCCTGAAGAGCACGGCGGGCAGGGAGCGGGCCTGGTGGAGCTGACCGTAGCGCTCGAAGAACTTGGCCGCCGCGCGACACCGGGACCCTTCCTGCCGACGGTGCTGGCCAGCGGGGGACTGCTCGCCTCGAGCGCGATCAAGGCGCAGGCTGAGCTGTTGCCCGGCCTGGCGGACGGATCACGGGTCGGCGCTGTGTTCGTCGGCCGGGCCCACGGCAACGTCGGCAGCGCGGCGCCCACGGACCGTGCCAGCGCCGCCCCCACGGCGGGTGTCACTGCCCGGCGCGTTGACGAAGGGCTGCTAATCAACGGGACCGTGGAGCCCGTTCTTGGCGGCACCGTCGCCGACGTCATCGTGCTCCCCGTGGCAACCGACGTCGGCGAGGTATGGGTGGCGGTGGACGCGGGCGAGCTCACCATCACCGAGGTCCCCAGCATGGACCCAGTCCGCCGGGTGGCGAAGGTCCAGGCCCACGACGTCACCGTGTCGGCGGACCGGGTGCTTGACGGGTTGACCGCGGCCGACGTGGCAGACCTGGCGGCGATCTTGTTCGGTGCCGAGGCAGTGGGGATCGCGGACTGGTGTGTCACCTCAGCCGCGGATTACGCCAAGGTCCGTGAGCAGTTTGGCCGGCCGATCGGGCAGTTCCAGGGCGTCAAGCACCTGTGTGCGCGGATGCTTGTCGCGCTCGAGCAGGCTCAGGCGGTGATCTGGGACGCCGCACGGGCGCTGGACGAGACCGACGCCGACGACGGCCGGGGCGCCCGGCTGGCGGCGGCGATCGCCGCTGTGGTCGCGCCGGACGCGGCAGTGCAGTGCGCGCAGGACTGCATCCAGGTGCACGGTGGCATTGGGTTCACCTGGGAGCACGACGTGCACCTGTACTACAGGCGGGCGCTGACGCTCCGCGCCCTCGCCGGTTCGGCAACTCGCTGGGCAACTCAGGTTGGCGAGCTGGCAGCAGGTGGCGCGGCGCGTGACCTGGGTGTCGACCTGCCTGCCGAGGCAGAGCCCGCCCGTCAGCGGATCAGGGACGAGATCGCCGGGATCGCTGCCCTTGGCCGCGACGAGCAGGCGCGCCGTCTCGCCGACGATGGCCTGGTCATGCCCCACCTCCCGAAGCCCTGGGGCCGTGCCGCGAGCCCCCTTGAGCAGGTCCTGATCCAGCAGGAGCTGCGCGCCGCTGGAGTCCGTCCGCCGACGTTGGCGATCGGGGCGTGGGTGGTGCCGTCCCTGGTCGGTTTCGGCACGCCAGAGCAGCAACAGCGGTTTCTCCCCGCCACCCTGCGGGGCGAGATGGTCTGGTGTCAGCTGTTCAGCGAACCCGGAGCGGGCAGCGACCTGGCGTCGCTGCAGATGCGCGCCGAGCGCGCCGACGGCGGGTGGAAGCTGGCAGGCCAGAAGGTATGGACGTCACTGGCGCGGCAGGCGCAGTGGGCGATCTGCCTGGCCCGCACGGACCCGTCGATCAAGCACGAAGGAATTACGTACTTCCTCGTCGAGATGTCATCCCCGGGCATCGAGGTGCGCCCGCTCACCGAGATGACCGGTGAGGAGCTGTTCAACGAGGTGTTCTTCGACGAGGTGTTCGTCCCGGACCAGATGGTGGTGGGCGAGGTCAACGAGGGCTGGAGGGTGGCACGCAACACGCTCGCCAACGAACGGGTGTCGCTTTCCTCGGGAGCGTCGGCAGTGCTCAGCGTCAAGGAACTGCTGGACGTCGCCCGCAACGCCGACCTAGATCCTGGCGGCCGTGAGCATGTCGGCAGGCTGGTCTGCGAAGGTCAGTCACTGGCGCTGCTCGCGCTGCGGGTGACACTCAGCCAGCTGTCAGGCACGGACCCGGGTGCGGCAGCCAGTGTGCGCAAGCTGCTCGCGATGGAGCACGCGCAGCAAATCGCGGGCGCATGCTGGTCGATGCTCGGTGCGCGCGGCGCAATCGGCGGCGCGCTGACCTCGGGGGCGGAAGGCTTCTGGGGGCGGATGATCCTCGGCACCCGCGCGATGACGATCTACGGCGGCACCACCCAGGTGCAGCTCAACATCATCGGCGAGCGCATGCTCGGCCTGCCCCGCGACCCCTGACCGTCCAGTACATCACCCGGTTACTTCTGGGTAGAACCATACGAGTCCTTAACGCTGCCGCGGGGCGCGCCACGCGTGCTGGTTTCTCGGCATTGCCGGTTTCAGCGGAGTTGCGGTAGCTCATGCGTCCGCTGTAGTAAATTTCGAGCGGATCGTCGGGGCGGAGTAGGGACCGTCGCACGCGGACGGCGATGTGAGGTCGCGAGATGCCGGACCGGAGATCGGCGCGCTATCGGCCGGGGCGGAGCCGCCGTAGCCGGATGGCCTTGTGGGGTCTGCTTGCCCTGCCGGTGCTCGTCGCAGCGGGCCTGCTGGTCGCGAATGTCAGCGCGGATCAGGCTGCGCAAACCACCGGTTCAGGGGCCACGAAGACCCTGGCCCGGACGCCGCACGGATGCGCGTCGCGGGGCCTGGAGGCGGTCGGATGCGCGGTAACGTCGGCCGCTTCGGACGTGAGCGTTGTGCACCCGCCGCGTGCCAGCCACCGGGCGCGGCATCAGCCGCGGGCCAGGCCCAAGCATTCGCACCGACCGCCGGCTTCGGCCTCGCCGACCCCCGCGGCGCCGCCCGTCCGCCCGGCGCTGTCGGTGCCAGCGGCGAGCCAGGTGCTGGCCCTCGTCAACCAGGCACGTGTGCGGGCGGGGCGGCCGGCGTACACCCTTACCTCGGGTCTTGACCGCAGTGCTGCGGCACATACGGCGGTGATGGTTCAGGGTTGCGGGCTCTCACACCAATGCCCGGGCGAGCCGGCCCTCGGGGATCGCGAGACCGCGGCGGGTGTGCACTGGACGGCGGCAGGCGAGAACATCGGTGAAGGCGGTCCGGTATCCGGCACGGCGTCGGCCATTGCCCAGATGGCGGTGCGCCTCACCCAGACCATGCTGAACGAGAAGCCACCCGACGACGGCCACCGCGTCAACATCTTGAGCGGCACGTTCACCCACATCGGCATCGCAATCAAGCGGGATGCCTCCGGCACCGTCTGGCTGACGCAGGACTTCTCGAACTAACAGCCCTTGATGTCCCTGCGGCGACATGTGAAAGTCGGCCCGTCGGCCGCCTCCCCGGCGAGGCAGCCTCGGACCTAGGTCAGCCCACCTAACCAACTACCGCCGCCGCCTCCGTACCCAGACCACGTCCCAGCGTGCCCAGGAGAAGAAGGAGTGCGGCCC
>WNGF01003419.1_pt1 | contig 21590 bp, 20 predicted proteins | sample 5400641 | NCBI WGS metagenome assembly WNGF01 (sample SAMN13153371, study PRJNA577476) | soil metagenome | isolation source: 80 cm soil or saprolite under grassland replicate 2 | place: USA:California | collected 2016-06-15 | reverse complement strand
GGGCCTGGAAGGATCCGACCTGCCGCGCGAACTGGCGCCGGTCGGTCACGTAGGCGACCGTCATCATCAGACATTGCTCGGCCAGTCCGAGCTGCTCGGATGCGAGCATCGCCGCACCCGCGGTGAGCGCGCTGGACACCGCCCGGCTCGCGTCGTCACCAGAGGCGATCAGGCGGGCGGGCGCATCGTGCAAGGAAAGCTCGCAGAGTTGGCGGGTCATGTCGAGCGTTACCAACGGAGCGCGGGTCACCCCGGCGGCGTGCGCGTCCACGGCATAGAGCCCGTAGGGCACGCCATCGGCGGGGACGAGCAGGACATCGGCGGGCAGCGCATCGGCTAGCCCGGGCACAGTCCCGCTGAGCCGCGTCACACCGCAAGCCAGGTCCGCGGGCCGCGCCCCGAGGACGCGGACCGTAGGTGGTGGAGATGTGCCGGGCAGCGTGGCGAATGGCACCGCAAGCGCTGCGGTGGCGCCGCCGTCCGCCACCTTCGCAAGCACCCCGCCGTCGCCCGCGGCGAGCAGAGCCGCGGTTGCGACAACGGCACTGCCCAGGTAGGGAACCGGTGCTACCGCCCGGCCGAGCTCCTCTGCCATCACCGCCGCCTCACGGTAAGAGCCTCCCGCCCCGCCGTGCTCCGGCGGGACGAGAAGCCCGGCGCAGCCGATCTTCGCGGCCAGGGTGTGCCATAGGTCGGCGTCGTATGGCTCATGGCTCTCGGTTCTGGCCAGGACCGTCGCCCAGCCGCATCGATCTTCGAGCAACGCGCGGGTGGCCGCCCGTAGCGCGTCTTCCTCCTCGCTGTAAAGAAGATTGACAGCTTCGCCCGCCCTGGCCTCGTTCATCGCGGCAGGTCCTTCCATGGGACATCCTTGTCAAGCCGGATCTCGGCCGGCAGGCCCAGCACCCGTTCCGCGATGATGTTGCGGAGGATCTCCGAGGTGCCTCCCTCGATGGAGTTCCCGCGCGACCGAAGATACCGGTAGCCGGGGCCGCGCCCGTAGAAGCTCGCGCCCTCGGGCCTGCGCATCGTCCAGTCGTCGTACCGGAGCCCGTCGCCACCCGCGAGCTCAACCTCCAGGCCCGATATCTCCTGGTTCAGCCGGGCGAAGACAAGCTTGGCCGCCGACCCCTCGGGGCCCGGCTGGCCAGCCGCGAGCAACTGGCGCAGCCGTATGGAAGCAAGCCTGGCGATCTCCGTCTCCGCCCAGAGCCGCAGCAGGCGGTCATGCAGCCCGGGCGTGCGGAGATCGGGCCGCTCGCGCCAGGTTCGGACAGCGGAAGCGATCATGCCGCCCTCCCGCGGCAGCACCATGCCGCCGATGGAGACACGCTCGTTCATCAGCGTGCCTATGGCCACCCGCCAGCCGTCGCCCACCGCGCCGATTCGGTCGGCGTCAAGGATCCGCGTGTCATTGAGGAACACCTCGTTGAACTCCGCCTCACCGGTGAGTTGCCGCAGCGGCCTGACGTCTACTCCCTCGGCTGTCATGTCGCACGCGAAGTACGTGAGACCGCGATGCTTGGGCGCGTCGGCATCGGTCCGGGCGAGCAGAAGCCCCCAGCGCGCGCGGTGCGCCGTGGACGTCCACACCTTCTGCCCGGTGACCAGCCAGCCATCCCCGTCACGGACCGCGCGGGTGGCGAGTCCAGCAAGGTCAGAGCCGGCGCCGGGTTCGCTGAAGAGCTGGCACCAGACTTCTTCACCCGTCCACAACGGCCGCAGCCAGCGCCGCCGCTGCTCATCCGAGGCGAAGGCGAGGATGGTCGGCGCCGCCATCCCCAGCCCGATGCCGATGCGCTCCGGATGATTGCTCGGTGCGCCTGCCGCGGCGAACTCACTTTCCACGATCACCTGCAGCGTGCGGCCCGCGCCGAGGCCGCCAAGCCCGGGCGGGTAATGCACCAAGGCCAGGCTTGCGTCGAAGCGTGCGCGCAGGAACTCGCCCCGCGGCACCGTGGCCGGGTCGAACTCGGCCAGGAAGTCACGGACCCGGCGCCGGACATCGTCCACCGTTACCGTTTCTGCCGCCCTCGTCGGGCCGGGCCGCGTGGCTGCGGCTGTCTCTACTGAGGGCTGCTGTGGCTGCTCCGCCATATGTGTCACCATGCCTGGAGCGGGCCGGCACGGCAAGCTCCCATCCGCGGCACAGCATGCAGCCAACCGAGATCGGGTAGGGGGCCGGGTCGCCCGGCCAACCTCAACTCCGTGCGCACCTCAGCCACCGCTGGCCCAGAAGACCCGACAAGCGAGCCGAAGTACTACTGGCCGAGGGGAACCAGGGCGAACCGGTTGCCGTCGGGGTCCTCGAACAGCGACCACCAGCCGAAGGGCTGCTTGACGGGCGGCAGCGGGAACGTCACGCCGCGGGCGCTCAGCTCCTGATAGGTCTGCTGCAGGTCCTCGGCGTAGAAGGACACGTTGGAGGTCGGCAGGCTCGGGTCGGGCGCGGTCGGCCGCGGCCCCCTGCGAAGATCGAGGACCACGACCACGGCCTTGTCCGGTGTGCGGACCTCCAGCCACCGTTCCTCCCCGTAGCGTGCGTCCTGCGCGAGCTCGAACCCGAGGGTTTGGGTCCAGAACGCCTTGGCCCGGTCCTGGTCCTCCACTTCGATGACAACCTGGGTCACACCACCGATCATGATCGGCACCTCCCTCTGTCAGCTGCTGGTTTCGTTTCTTGCCGAGGTTTGTCCGTCGCCCGCATTTCCCCGCCGCCGTCGGCGACCAGCTCGGAGACCACCGGGCGCAGCTCCAGCCGCCCGTCGAAGTGAAGCGGTTCGCTTCCCTTGGTCGCGGCGCTTCCGCCCGCGCGCCACGGCCAACCCGGACTTGCTCCGCCCGGACCGGGGCCCAGGCCGAGCCTGCGGCCAAGTTTGCCAGCCCCAGTCTCCATATCGCTTCTCCGTAGTGGGTGGTACAGGTACCGGTGCCGGGACCCGCGGGACGGCACCGAACGACCGGGTCGCCGGCGGAGGTGACCGCGGGCTTGCCGCAGCCGCCCTTGCCGCACGCAGGGTTCGGGTTGCCGCCCACGGCGTCGAACCCGTTGTTGGGGCGGCGTGCCACCATCACTCACGGGCGGGCGAACCGTGCTTCAACGGTCACGCGGGCCATCGCGGACGCCATGCCCAGCGGGCTCCACGTCATGGCGAACTCGGTACGGTCGACCACGACCTCGGCGCGCAGGGTGACGGCTCGCGCGCTCGCGTCTTCGACGTGTGCGGTGAACTCGATCGGCTTGACGTGGCCAGCTGCCTCGAGGGTCCCCCGGCAGGCCAGGCTCGCCGGCCCGGCTGGCTCGGCGGTCACGGTCACCACGACATGGGGGTGATGCGCGACGTCGAAGAAGTCCGCCGAGCGCAGGTGCTCATCTCGCCTCTTGTTCTTGGTGCTGAGCGAGGCGGCGTCCATGCTCACCCGGCCCGTTACCGTCCCGTCCGCCCCGACGCTGCCTTCGCCGCAGATCCGGCCGAACTGGCCGTGCACGGTGACGGCGCCCCAGAAATGCTTGACGTGGAAGCCGGCTCTCGAGCCCGCCGGGTCGAGTATCCAGCCACCGGCGGTGGTCCGGTCGTCGAGCAAGGCCGTGACCGTCGGTGCCGGGGACCCAATGTCGTCGTTGCGTTCGCTCACGGCTGTCTCCCTGTCCGGGCCGGCGCTCCAAGCCAGCGCATATGTGGAGGACGCGCTCCGGAACAGCCTAACACGTTCCGGAGCGCGCCCTCCACATCGGCTACGATGGGTTCATGACCGTTCGCCGTCCGACCAGCCCAGAGGAGCGGACCGAGGCTCGACGAGGAGCCCGGCGGCTGAGGGTGGACGCCGAGCGCAACCGGGCCGCGATTTTGGCTGCCGCCCGTGAAGTGTTCGCTGAGCAGGGACTGGAAGCGCCCTTGGAGGAGATCGCCCTGCGTGCCGGGGTCGGCATCGCCACGCTGTACCGCAGGTTTCCTGCTCGCGCCCAACTCGTCGCCGCCGCGCTGATCGAGAAGGTCACCCAGTATGCCGAGGCCGCCGAGCAGGCCCTGGCCGCCCCGGACCCGTGGGCCGGATTCGCCAGCTTTGTCGAAGGGATCTGCGAGCTGCAGGCCGACGACCGCGGCCTCAGCGACCTGCTGTCCATGGCGCTTCCTGCTGACGAGCAGGTCGAGCAGCTCCGCAGAGGCGCCAACGATCGCGTAGTCGAGCTCGTCGACCGCACCAAGGTCGCCGGCCGGCTGCGCGAGGACTTCGTCGGTGAGGACCTCCTGCTCTTGCTGATCGCGCACGCCGCGGTCGTGCACGTCACCCGCCAGGATGCCCCAGACGCCGGGCGGCGGTTCGTGGCGCTCATGCTCGACGCGTTTCAACGCCAGGCTGAGCCCTGCCTGCCCACGCCGCCCTCGACAGCCCAGATGGCCCGAGCCATGCTCCGGCTGGCCAGCGAACGAGGCTGCGGCACACGCACATGACGAGCGAGTGCGCTACGGCCGCCTTCACCGGCCATGAAGGCGCGTGGTCGGCCGCACTAGACACCGCTCCTCGTAGTAGCGCAGCGCCGAGGTGTTGATCCCGAGCCTGCGGCGGCCTCACCGATCGGGATGAGATCCATGACCCCATTTGACTTCAAGCCACCTTGAAGTGCCAGCCTGGCCGTATGGATAGACAACCGCGCTCGTGGGCCATCGATCGCCCCCTCACATCGCCGTTCGCCCTTCCCAGCGGCATACGCGGGCGCCTCGCTGGGCGGTTCATGCTCTGGACGAACACCCAGGACGACCTGCTCGCGATTCTCGATGTGCGACCCGGCGACCGAGTGCTCGAACTGGGGCACGGACCCGGCGGGCTGATCCGCCTGCTGGCCGGGCGAACGGGTGCCCGCCTCGTCGAGGGAGTCGATCCGTCACCCGAGATGGGCGCCCTCGCGGCCAGGATCAACCGTGCCGCGGTCCGCACTGGCCGGGTCAAGCTCGGTCTCGGTACCGCAGACCGGACCGGTCTTCCCGAGCGAAGCGTGGATCATGTGATTTCTGTCAACAACGTGGCGCTATGGCCCGACCTCGACGCCGGCCTGCGCGAACTCCACCGCGTGGTGCGCTGCGGCGGCAGTGTCGTCATCGCCTGGCACGGCGGCACGTCCCCGACCCGCATCGCAAAACACCTGCGACTGACCGAGGACAAACTCCGCCGCATCGAAACCGGCATGAAGGACCTCTTCGCCGATGTCACCCAGCACCAGCTCAAGCGCCTTGACGTCTTCAAAGCCATCGCGTGAGGTGCGCGCTCGCAGGCCGTCAGGGTTGTCCTCGGTCACCTGGCGGGCTCGCCTGGCAGAATGCCGTCCGTGTCTCGCCCCCATCGCGGCCCATTCGGCGACCTGCCGCGTGAGGTGGCGATCCTCACCGCGGTCTCGTTCACGGTCGCGCTCGGGTTCGGCATCGTTGCCCCGGCGATCCCGGCGTTCGCCCGTCAATTTGGGGTCAGCACCGCCACCGCTGCCAGCGTGATCAGCGCGTTCGCGCTGCTGCGAGTGGTGGGAGCACTGCCAGCCGGTCGCCTGGTGGACCGGTTCGGCGAGCACGCGGTGATGGCGGTCGGCATCGCGATCGTCGCGGTGAGCAGCATGCTCGCCGGATTTTCCGCGTCATTCGCGCAACTGATCGTCCTGCGCGGCATCGGCGGGCTGGGCTCAGCGATGTTCAGCGTCAGCGCCCAGACCCTGCTGCTCGTCAGCGTGCCCGGCGAGCAGCGCGGCCGGGCCAGCGGCATGTTCACTGGCGGATTCCTCGTGGGCGGGATCAGCGGCCCGGCGGTTGGCGGGCTGGTCGCCACATGGTCGCTGCGGGCGCCGTTCATCATCTACAGCGGCATGCTCATCGTTCCTGCGGTCATCGCCGCGGTCGTCTTGCGAGACGCGCCGCGCGGGGCTGTCCCGGGCGACCCACAAGCGACCCGGCCGCTCGCCCAGATAGCGCGCGCGCTGCGCAGCCGCGCATACCGTGCCGCGGCGTCCGCGAACCTCGCGGATGGTTTCGCCACCATGGGCGTGCGCAGCGCCATCGTGCCGCTGTTCGTCCGTGACATCCTGCATCGTTCAGCGGTCTGGACAGGCATCGGGTTCCTCTTCTTCGCCACGCTGAATGCGGCGACGCTACTGCCCGGCGGGTGGGCGGCCGACACGCTCGGCCGGCGGCCGGTCATCCTCGCCGGCTGCATCGGGTCCGCGGGTGGCATGGTGATGTTGGCGCTACTGCCTAGTCTCTGGGGGTACCTGGCCGCTCTGGCCACGTTCGGCCTGGGATCCGGACTGCTCGACGTCGCGCCTTCCGCCATGATCGGCGACATCCTGGCCGGGCGTGGCGGGACAATGGTCGCGTCCTACCAGATGGCCGGCGACGCCGGCACCGTCACGGGACCCATAGCGGCGGGTTTCCTCGTCGACACGGCTTCCTACGGCGCGGCCTTCGGGCTGGCCGCCAGTATCCTCGGCGGGGCGGCGGTGCTCGGGCTCTTCGCCCCCGAGACCCGATCGCGACCAGGCTGAGCTCCCGGCTGAACAAACACGCCCGGCCCCGATCGTCAGGTCCAGGGCCGCGGTGACTGACCCGCCAAGTCGGCTACCAGATAAGAGGCGCCTGCTATCGGGCGAGAGGCGGATGAATGGGTAACGCTCACTACAAACTTCAGCCCATCGGATGGGTCGAATCTCCGCTCGTCGACCCCGACCTCGCCCCAAGGCAAGGTGATGAAGGAGCCCCGGACGCCTGGCTCGTGTTCGATCCGAAAATGCGCGCGGGGATTCGCGACCTCAAGGTCGGTTCCGAGATCATCGTGCTGACATGGCTTGATCGCGCCCGGCGCGACGTACTGGTCGTGCATCCGCGTGGTGATCTGGGCAACCCCATGCGCGGAGTTTTCAGCACTCGTTCGTCCGATCGGCCGAACCCCGTCGGGCTGCACAACGTGCGGATCCTCGCGATCGACGACATCAGGATTCATGTGCGGAACCTCGAGGCGCTTGACAGAACGCCCATCGTGGATATCAAGCCTCTCCTCGAGCCAGTTGAGGAACGGTGACGCGAGGGCCGTTGTTACGATTCCGTCATTCCGCACTGGTGCGCCAGTCCTGTGCGGAGGAGGTGCGACTACGAGAACCCGCCGCCGCCGAAGTCGCCACCGCCACCGCCGCCGAAGTCCCCGCCGCCGAACCCGCCACCGCCACCGCCATCACTATCGCCGCCGAAATCTCCGCCACCAAAGGAAAAGCCAGCGCTAGGCGCGAGCGCTTGTCCGAGCAGAAAGCCGATAAACATCTCGTGGCCAAAGCCGTAGCCACCCCAGTATGCTGGTGCAAAGCCGGAATTGACGTAGTTGACCGGGGCGCCGTAGACCTCCACCTTGCGCATTTCGGGCTCGATACCCTTTTCGACCTTATGTGCACAGTCAGAACAAGCCGGGACCCAACGATTGGGCTCGCCTTCCGCGGGCCTCCAGTCAACATCGTTGACCGACATGCCGTGCCGCGGATCGAAGAAGCACGACGGACGCCGGTCGGGCTTGGGCCGACCGGCCGCAAGAGCCTCGGAGCAGGCCAGATGGTATTGCCCCGTGGCGATGGCCCGGCTGACTGCCCCCATGTCCTTGGCCCGTTTGGCCGCGTCGAGGGCCTTGGTACCGCGCTCATAAGCGCTCAATGCCGCGCTTTGCTCCTCCATTACGTCCGAGTTGTTTTGGATGGAGACGTCCGTGTGGAAGTCGGTCAGCCTGGTGCTGAGCGCGATCAAGTCATCTTGGGCGGCTGACTTAGCATCTCCGAGTTCCCGTAGCCGGCGCTTGCGGATGGGGCGCGCAATCAGGAAAAACCCAAGCACCACCAGCACAAAAATAATGCTGATGGCGATCAGGACATTACGCAGCACGTGCGATGGCCCGTTACCTGCCGCGCTGTGCGCACCTGAGCCGGCCTCTTGCCGCACATCATGCACGAAATCCGTCAGCGCCGCGAAGATATCCGCTTGATGTTTTTCTACCACTGTTGTTGCGATGTCGGCGCTACCTTGGGCAGGCAGCATACCTTTGTTATATGCGCCGAAGCGCCTCAGTCGGCTATCCATGAAGCCGACAGTGAACTGCTTGTGACCATTCAATGTGCCGATGATCTGATTCATCGCGCTGGGGTAGCCAGATGAACCGGACGCGGCGACCACCAAGTAGATGTCAGCATCGCCGATCTGCTGCTCCAGCTGCGCCTGCTGCTCCTCGGAGATCAGACCGTGACCGTTCTTTGTGACGCACACGTGCTTCTGGGCAAGACAATCTGTCAGCGTGCTCGCGCTGACCTGAGAGGGGAACAGGAAGAACGCTGCGAACGCGCTCACAGCGAGAACGATCAGTCTTTTCATGCCGTGGACCTCCCCCTTATGTTAAGGTCCGGGCGACACCCCGTGCCGACACGCCCGCATAGGATACAGTCAAAATAGTACCACTGTCGTGGATTGTCATTATCGGCCATCTCTTGCGATAGTTTGCCCGGCGCGAGATCCTGCGGGGTCTGGTCCAGTGCCGGCCGGCGGTCGAAAACCGCTGCTGCCCGATCGGCGGTGGGCCGGTCAGCGCCAATGCTCCAGCGGGAGCGGGCCCCGGCTGAGGACGGTTCGGATCGCGAAGCTGCTGCGCGCGGCGACGACCGAGGGGATGGTCAGGATCTGGCCAATCAGAAGCTGCTCGTAGCTGGGCAGATCTGGCACGGCGACTTCGACGAAGAAGTCCGACGTTCCGGAGACTACATAGCAGGCCACGACGGCGGGGATCGAAGTCAGCGCCTTCTCGAGCCGTGCCGAGGTCTCCTGCGAGTGGCCTTCGACGCGCAGCTCGATGAAGACCGTCAGGCCAAGTCCGGCTTTGGCGCGGTCGACCTCGGCGCGATAACCCGCGATGATCCCGCTGCTTTCGAGCGTCTTAACCCGGCGCAGGCACGCTGACGGGGATAGCGAGACGGCATCGGCGAGGTCGACGTTGGCGATCCGCCCATCAACCTGAAGGCGAGTAACGATGGCACGATCAAGCCTGTCTACCTGATGCTGCGGCATACTGGTGTGCATAAGTTGAGATTAGCAGCATAAAGTTGCGTCTCAGTACGGTCCTGGCGTCATTTTTGCCATCGTGTGCGAGCGGTTTTCAGCAATCCTGACGGTGTGTCCACGTCAGAGATCCAATCTCAGCCGCAGAAGCTGTCCGTTCCCCGTGGCACCGCGCTCTATATTGGCGCTCTGCTCGGTCCCGGGCTGCTGCTCTTGCCCGGCCTGGCGGCCGCGCAAGCAGGCCCGGCTTCCGTCGTCGCCTGGCTGGCGCTGCTGGGCGCCTCGGCGTTGCTGGCCGTCGTCTTCGCGGCGCTGGGCAAGACTCATCGCTCCGAAGGCGGAGTGGTCGGCTACACCGCAGCCGGACTCGGCGGGCGGGCCGGCGCGGCGGTCGGCTGGTGCTTCCTCACCGGCGTTATTTGCGGCGCCCCAATTGTGTGCCTGATCGGCGCGAGCTACGTCGCGGATCTGGTCGGCGGTGGCCAGCCGCTGCGGTGCGCGGTCGCGGCCGTCCTGCTGCTGGTGGCGCTCGGCCTGGCCCTCGGCGGCGTGAGGGCGACCACGAGCGTGCAACTGGTGCTCGTCGCGCTGCTGATCGCCGTGGTCGTCCTCGCGGTAGCCGGATCCGTGCCATCTGCCCGCGCCGCCAACTGGGCGCCGTTCGCGCCACACGGCTGGGTCGCTATCGGCCACGCCGCCTCAACCCTGATGCTGTCCTTTGTTGGATGGGAGGCCGTCGCTCCGCTGACCACCCGCTTCGCCGCCCCATCTCGCCAGCTGCCTAGCGTCATCGCCGCCGCCTTCGCCACCACAACGGCGGTCTATCTCGGCCTGGCGGTCGCCACGATCGCTGTCCTAGGACCCCGTGCCGTGACCGACGTTCCGCTTGCGGCCCTGCTCAGCACCGCGATCGGCCCCCCTGGCCGCGCGGCGGCCGCCGCAGCGGCGGTCGTTTTGACCCTGGGCGCAATCAATGCCTACCTATCCGGCGCCGCGGCAATGGCCATGGAACTGACAAGACGGTCGGCCGGTCGGCGGCCGCCTCGGTCGGCGCGGCCGTTCCTGGCGCTCACCGCCGGGGCGGGCCTCGTCATTATCGGGCTCTACTCGCTGCGGCTTGTGACCACTCCCGAGCTGGTGACCGTGCCGACGACGCTGTTCTTGGCCGTCTACTTTGGCTGCACGCTCTCCGCCCTGCGGATCCTCACCGGCCGGGCCCGCCTTGCCGCCCTGCCCGCGCTCATCGCGGTCGCCGCCGTCTTGCTGTTTTGCGGATGGGCACTCGCGATCACAGCGGCCGTCGCCGCCACCGCAGCGCTGACAACCAGCAACCGCGCAGGCTCAGGCCTGCCGCGTGTGGCCGGCCGGTCACCCACGCCGCAGCCCAGGCCGGTAGAGCTCGCCGCCCGTGCGGCACGGGCACCCCACCGTTGCAGCCCGCCATGACGCGCCTGCCGAGGGTGCGCAACGGCCCGTCGCACTCCATAGGGATCTCGGTAGCGCATCGTGGCCCTCATCGGGGCGGCCCCTATGGGGGCCTGGGTGGCCCATCGCGGCCATCCGCACGCCGAAGCAGATCCGCGCCAAGCTCACCGAATGTCGTTGAGCCGCGCCGCACGGTCAGCTCGTGCCTGCGTTTGGGTCAACACATTGGCCGCAGCGCCGTTCGCATCGTGCGCTCACCCGACCGATGTTGCTTTGTGTCTCGTCGGTAGGTAAGGAATACCTTCCCCATCCGCTAGATATTCACCGTGACAGCTTCCTGTGGCTCTTGCATCGGCACGTGCATCTGCACCTGACGCTACTGAACGGTCATTGGATGGCGTGCGATTGGGGGCATCTCCGCAGCTAGAGCCCAGGAGATAACGAAGCCGGAAAAACAGCTCCACTTCGCCTCCGGATTCGCAACCCAGCATGTTGCGCATCGGCTAGAGTCTTGACGATCAATACATCTCGGATCGTCCCTGACGGTCCGAGATGACACATTGATTCCTGGCCAAGTGGCGAGGCGGCGGGGGAAGGTTGACAACCACACGAGGGCGAAGATCTGCCAGCCTTGCGGTGCTGTCATTGGGGCTGCCACTGCTGCGGGCGCTGGGGAAGCTCCACCACGGGCTGGGCGGTCGGTGCCTGGCCTGATCGGTTTTCCGCCGAACAAGCCGGAGGACCGTCCCCGAGGTTCCGTAACTGCCTGTGTCACCAGAACGGCGCGGGACCGGCGGGGCGGCCCTCCCTTACACCCCACGCGTAATGGAGGGGCGTCGTGAATACCGTCACCACTTTGGCGGGTGTCACACCCCGCGCGCAAGGCCTTACAACAATATTCCAAAAATACGTACGGTACATTCCTGGTTACGAAGCGGCAGAATTACAGACACGTGGACGCTTAAAGAAGTGGTTGCTAAATCCTCTCCTTAGTGGAAGAAATATCGCCGCGCAACGTGGCGGCGCGGCAAGCATGCCGCTACGCACCAGGCGCCATGGCCGAGGGGGGTGCCGTGGCACGCCGCCCCCGCAGGTCCCGGTGCCGGGCAGGGGTGACCCATGCCGGTGAATCCGCCCGCCAGGCATGCGGATACGGCGACGGGGACGTTTTCCGCGTCAGGTACCGTATCCGCGCCACGTCAGGCCCAGGCCGAGGATGAGCTGCTGGCGTTTCTGCTCATTCACACCTGGACGCTGCTCACTGGGCGCGTGCTGCGCTCGGACGTGGCCCCCGCCCAGCTCAGCGAAGAGGAACTCATCGCCTTTTGGGCGGACGACCACATTGCCCCCGCGTTCGGCGGTTCCGGAATGTCATGAAAGGCCTTTGGCCCCCACATCCTCGGACGTGCCGCAGGACAGCAGGCCCCGGTCAGGCCTTGGGGGTGAACCTTATCGTGGCGAGATGGTAGCGCTTGACGGCCTCGGCGAGCGCCTGCGTTGTGGGCGTTCCCGGCGTGTGAATCTTGATGCCTATCAGCCGCTGCGCACGTTTCACACCGAGGTCATCGATGCGCCGCGCGTAGACGTGCGCGACGGCGTCGGGGTTGGTCACCAGCTCCCCGCGCATGCGGGTGGTGCGCCCGTCCAGCGTGACCTCAACGTCCGTACCGCCGCGGAAGTTGTGCCGCCAGCCTGCGCCCGTCAGCGACCACAGCTCGTCACCCACCTGGTGTGCCGCGACCGGGACGTCGTAGCGATGCCCGGTCTTACGGCCGGTGAAGCGCAGCACCATCAGCTGTTTGCGCAACGGCCCGGCGACGGGCGACCGCAGCAGCAGCCGCACCATCGGGTTCACGACGCGCAACACCGCGTCGGGTGGATGTGATGGTTCGACCGCCGCCGCCTGTTCCGCCACCGAACCAGCGTACTCCTGGTGCTTCCTTCGCCGAGTGCCTGCCAGGTCCATGCGGCGATGCGCGGGTCCGTGCCGCGCGTCGTCGGGTAACGAGCGCCGATGGTGTCGTACAAGAGCCTGCTCGCCGATGACATTGGGCAGCCTCCACACACGATCAAGCCGAAACCGTGGGTCTCTAGCGTGGCATGAGCTCGGCGTGACGCTCATGCGGGCAGAGGATTTCGCCATGCAGGCTGGGAACCGGCCGTCGTCGGTAGCGGCCCACGTCCGCCGTGAGTGCGAGATGTGGTGCAGGCCCGCCTCGCTGCGGGACCATCTGTCCGGAGGTGATGGCAATGAACGAAGTAGAGCTTTCGGCCGGAACGATCGAATACGAGGACACCGCGGGAGACGGCCCAGTGCTCCTCTTACTCCACGGCGTCGCGATGGACGGATCCGTGTGGGAGCCCGTGGTCGCTGACTTGCGGCGTGACCACCGGTGCGTCGTACCCACCCTTCCGCTCGGCGCGCACAGGAAGCCGATGCGCCGTGACGCGGACCTGTCGCTACGCGGGTTTGGCCGCATCGCTGCCGAGCTGATGGAGCGCCTCGGCCTCGACGACGTGACGTTGGTCCAAAATGACCACGGCGCGGCACTGGCGCTGGCTGGTGACGATCCACGCCGCGTTGCCCGGCTTGTCATCTCGTCCTGCGAGGCGTTCGAGAACTACCCGCCCGGCCTGCCGGGTAAGAACCTGCGGCTGGCGGCGATGGTGCCGGGAGGTCTTTTCGTGGCGATGCAGGCCATGCGGCTGCCGGCCGTGCGCCGATCGCCGGCTGGCCTGGGCTGGATGGCCAAGCGCACGCTGCCTGACGAGCTCACGGAGGGCTGGTTCCGGCCACCGCGGACCGACCGGTGCGTGCGCCGGGATCTCGCACGGTACGCCCGCGGGGCACGCCGCCGACAGATGGTCGAGGTCTGCGAGCGCTTGCGGACGTTTGACCGCCCCGCGCTCGTGATCTGGACACCCGAGGATCGCGTCCAGCGCCCGGACCACGGCAAGCGGCTCGCCGCGATCCTGCCGAACGCGCAACTCGTCGAGATCACCGACAGCTACACGCTGATCATGCGTGACCAGCCAGAGTCATTCGCCCGCGCGGTCCGCGAATTCGTGCGCGGCACCGCCGGAGCGAAAGCGGACGCATCGCGTTAGCCTGGCCAGCTGATCGCGGAGGAGTTGCCAGCAGACCTCCCCCGCTCAGCCGACGTTGGCGAGATTTTGACCTTCCTCGCCGTAGCCGGCGTCGCGGAGGGTCTAGTGGAGGCGGTGCTCAGCCTCGTGCTTGTGGAACTGGGCTACCAGCTGATCGTGGCGGACACCCGTAATGACGACTCCGGTGATCACGGGGGGGTCAGGAGAGACCCCCGTCATCGGGCTGGGACGACCGCGGCAGCCGGGCTACGCTGCCACAGATCGGGCCCTCATACCGCAGGGAGAACGCCATGGCCATCAAGCCTCCAACCGCCGGCGACCTCGCTGAGATCGCTGGCCACTACGGATTCCACCTGACCTCGCATGACCTTGAGTCCTTCCGGGCCCTCGTCACCGACGCGCTGGCGTCCTATGACACTGTGGAGCGCCTGTACCTGGCCCAGATCCCCGAGCCACCAAGCCGGTCCTTCCAGTGGCCCGGCACTGCGGACAACGAGCTTGGGGCGTGGTATGTAACGTCAGAGATCAAGGGAGCCAGCGACGGCCCGCTGGCGGGGAGACGGGTGGCGATCAAGGACAACATCGAGGTCGCCGGGCTGCCCATGATGAACGGATCCGCGACCGTCGAGGGATACGTGCCGCGACGCGACGCAACGGTTGTCACTCGCTTGCTTGGAGCTGGAGCGACGATCGCGGGGAAGGCGGTCTGCGAGGACCTGTGTTTCTCGGGCGGCAGTCACACGTCGCGGACAGGTCCGGTGCACAACCCCTGGGACCGGACGAAGTCGGCCGGCGGGTCGTCCAGTGGCAGCGCGGCGCTGGTCGCCGCCGACCAGGTCGACATGGCGCTCGGCGGTGACCAGGGAGGCTCGGTCCGCATCCCGAGCGCATTCTGCGGCACGGTCGGTCACAAGCCGACCTATGGCCTGGTGCCTTACACGGGAGCGTTCCCGATCGAGAACACCATCGACCATCTGGGTCCGATCACCCGCACTGTTCGTGACGCGGCGCTGCTCCTCGGCGTGCTCGCGGGCCGTGACGGACTCGACCCACGCCAGCGAGAGGATGCCCCGCCTGGGGACTACCTCGCGGAACTGGACGCTGGTGTGGCCGGGCTTCGGATCGGCGTGGTCGATGAGGGGTTTGCCATCCCTGGCTTGTCCCAGCCCGGAGTGGACGAGACCGTCCGTGCCGCTGTCCGCACGCTCGAAGCGGCAGGCGCGGCCGTCAGCGAGATCAGCATTCCATGGCACCGCGACGGGCTGCATGTCTGGAACGTCATCGCCACCGATGGGGCAACCGCCCAGATGATCGATGGGAACGGTTACGGGATGAATTCGGCTGGGCTCTACGACCCCGAACTCATCGCGCACTACGCCAACGGCCGCAGGCAACACGCGGACGAGATGGCAGAGACGTTGAAGCTGACTGCGCTGTGTGGTCGCTACACGATCGACCGTTACGACGGCCGATACTACGCGATGGCTAGAAATCTGGCGCTCGAACTGATTTCCGCGTACGACACGGCACTCGCCGCCGTGGATGTTCTGGTTCTGCCGACGCTACCCATCGTGGCGTCGACGATCCCGCCTGCCGGTGCCAGCCGCGAAGAGCAGTTGAGCCGTTCTATGGGGATGATCGCTAATACGGCGCCTTTCGACGTCAGCGGGCACCCCGCCATCTCGGTGCCAGCCGGTCTGGCCGACGGTTTGCCGGTGGGGATGATGATCGTCGGGCGTCATTTCGCGGACAGCTCGTGCCTTCGGGTGGCGCAGGCGTTCGAAACCGCGGTCGGCGGCTTCCCGGCGCCGCCACGTAGCTGAGCGGACGGTAGCGGCTCGGGGTCTCAGCCGGGCGAGCCAGGGGGCACGATGCCGCCGCCGTGCTCGAGGATCTCGGCTGCTCCCCGGATGACGCAGCGGAGCGGATCGTCGACGACGACGGTGGGGATGCCCGCCGAGGCCTCGATCCTGCTCGCCAGGCCCATGAGCAAGGCTCCGCCACCAGCGAGGCGGATCTTTCCCCTGACCACGTCTTCGGCCAGGTCCGGCGGGAGATCGGACTGCATTTCGTTGACCGCGCCGACGATCGTGGCGACTGGGCGCTCAAGTGCCGCCGCGACGAGCGGCCCCGGCACGTCTACCACGCGGGGCGCCCGGTCGACGGCATCGACCCCGACTGCCTCCGCATATCCCGCGTCACCCCCGGTGAGCCCGAGCGTCGTCTTCAAGCGCATGGCCGCCTTGCGGCCGAGCAGCAGCCCAAGCTCGGTCTTGGCGGCGCGGACAATCGCCTCGTCCATGGTGTTGCCCCCCAGGCGCAGGGATTGGGCACGCACGACGCGACCACCTGCCACCACCGCGACCTCGGTTGTCCCGCCGCCGACGTCCACCATGAAGGCACCCTCGCCGCCGGAAAGGCTGACGCCTGCTCCCGCGGCGGCGGCGACGGGCTCATCGACGAGGGTCACCATGCATCGAGGGCCGCGGGCCCTGAGCGCGGCAGAAATGGATTGCCGCTCCACCCACGTGGCCCCGGTCGGGACGCATACCATCGCGTGCGGCCGTAGCAGCCGTCGGCGCACGCCCGCGCGGCGCAAGAAGCCGTGCAGCAAGGCGGCGGACGCATCCAAGTCGGCGATGACCCCATGCCGCAGCGGGTAGATCACCTCGACGTCCACGGGTTCCTTCCCCGCCAGCGCGTCTGCGGCCCAGCCTACGGCGGCGACCCGGCCGGCCGCCTTGTCAAGGGCAATGGCGGAGGGCTCTTCGATGACCAGGCCCCGGCCCGTGACGCTTACCAGAGTGTTGACCGTGCCGAGGTCGATCGCTACGCCCGGCCGGAAGCGCATGACGCTCACCTTTGAAAGTGCTGTCCTAAATGCCAGTGGATGCCCGCCCCCAGTATGGCGTCCGCGAAGCCGTGGACCAGCGCCGCCGCCGATGTTTGGCCGCGAGGGGCTAAACGCGGTAGCCGCGTGCCCGCTGCAGGGGCGTGGCGCACGCGCGCCAGCCGTTATGGAAAACTATCCCGAACGGCTACCGCGGGGCCGGATCACTCCTGTAACGTCGCGGCGATCCTCACTCACCGCGCCACTCGCGCTCCCCGGGTCCGTTCTCGGCTGGCCAGTCCTCGTAGCAGGGGCCGCAGAGCTTGGTCGTATCGTCGATATGCGCGTACGACCCGCAACTGAAGCAGTAATCCTCATGCATCTGGCCAGCGATCCTCGAACGTCACTTCATCATTCAGCGCTAAGCCGCGCCAGGTATTCCCTGGAATCCGCGGTGAAATAGGGGTGCGGCAACGAGCGAACACGTCATGCACTCACTGGGACGATCGTCGCCCCGATCAGGGTAAGTACTCCATCAGTGTCTTCCCACCATCGCTCCGTGCCCGGCATTCTCGGCCGCTTCCGTCCGCAGGACGAGACCGAGGCCGTCGACCTCGAGCGGGTGCGCGCGCTCGCGGACGGTGCTGATGACCCATGGCGTCGCTCAATTCCCTTGCATGTCACCGCGTCAGCGTTGATCGTGCACCCGGCCAGCGGCCGGGTGCTGCTGCGCTGGCATCAGCGTCAGCAGGCGTGGCTTCAGGTCGGTGGGCACGCCGATCCCGGTGAGAGCGACCCGCTTGCCATCGCGCTGCGGGAGGCCCGCGAGGAAACCGGGCTGCCCGACCTGGTGCCGTGGCCGGACGCCGAGGTTCGGCATGTGGTGATCGTCCCCGTCCCCGCGGCCAGCCGGGAACCTGCGCACGAGCACGCCGATCTCCGGTTCTTCTTTGCCACTCGGACCCCGGACGCCGCGCGGGCGGAGCGCCCAGACGCGCCGCTGCGTTGGCTGTCACCGCGTGAGGCGCACGAGGCCACGTCCGAGGCCAATCTAAGGGAGACGTTGTTCCGAGTGGAGCGGCTGCTCGCGGGCTGAAAGCACCCGCCCCGGTCGAGGACGGTGGCCGGGACGCTACCCGCGGCGAGCGCGGGCACGCCGCTTCCCCTCGTGCATCGCCTGCACCCGGGCAACCGGAATCGCGCGGCCCTCCTCGATGAGGTCGGAGCCCAGCGGCTGCGGCGCGGGCATCCAATCGGCCCACGGATCGACGTCGGCGACCAACCGCGCCGCGGTGTGCACGGTAAAATCTGCTGGCCGAACGTGATCGAGCTGATCCCAGGCCACCGGAAACGACACCGGAACGCCCGGCCGAACGCGCGGGCTGTACGCCGCCACCACCGTCGCACCCCCCGCCCGGGTCGAATCGAGGAACACCTTGCCAGCGCGGTCTTCCCTGATGAAGGCGGTAGTCGCGAGCGCTGGGTCCAGCCGTTCGGCACGCGCGGCGATCGCCCGGGTGGCCGCGGCCACGTCGTCGATCGCCTGTGCCTCGATCGGCACGAACACGTGTACGCCCTTGGCTCCGCTGGTCTTGACCGCGCCCGTCAAGTCGGCGTCGGCCAGAGCCTGGCGGACCAGGTGGGCGGCTCGCACGGCGAGGGGGAACGCGTCGGCGGACGGCGGGTCGATGTCGAGCACCAGATGCGTGGGGCGGTCCCAGCGGTCCGCGCGAATCAGGGTCGGGTGGTACTCTACGGCCCGCTGGTTAGCGAACCACAGCAACGTCCGACGGTCGTTGCAGAGCGCGTAGGAGACCTCGCGCTTTGAGGTCTCGGCCCATACCTGTACCGACCGCACCCACGGCGGGGTGTACGCGGGGACGTTCTTCTGCATGAAGGGTGCCTGCCCGCGGAGAACGCGGATCACGGACAGCGGCCGGTCGCGCAGTGCCGGGATGATGCGGTCACGAGCCGCGTCCAGGTAGTCAACGAGATCCCGTTTGGTCGCATCCGCCCCCTCGAACAGCGGTTGATCGAGGTTGGATAGCGATACCCCATCCCGCTCTTCGCGGCTCATTTGGCCACCCTCCCACCGATTCCTGAAGGACGCGAGAACCACCTCAGCAGCCGAGCCTCTCGGCGAGATCAACGAGCCCCTCGCCCACAAGAAGGCCCGCCAACGCGGGTGGGTCGGCTGGCGGCGCGGTCGGCCCCCATTCGAGCGGCCGGCGGATGAAGATCGGACGAAGGCCCAGGCTCGCCGCGCCGCGCAAGTCCGGTGCGTGTGCGGCAACCATTCCGGCATCCTCGGGCTGGCAATCGAGCAGCTGCAGCGCCGTTCGGTACACGTGCGCGTCGGGCTTGTAAGCAGCGGCGAGCTGCGCCGAGAGCACCGCATCAACGCGCAGGTCAGCGAACCTGAGCAAGTCCACGAGCAGCGCGACATGGCCGTTCGACAGGGTGGCGGTTATGTGCCTGCTGCGCAAGCGGTCGAGCCCTTCCCTGCTATCCGGCCAGGGCCGCAGCTGACGCCAGGCTCCGATCAGCGTCACCTGGTCGGCCGCGGAAAGTTCGACGCCGTGCTGAGCGAGAACCGCGGACAGCGTGTCGCGCTGGACGGAATCGAGATCCCGCCAAGAGGCGCCCTGCCGGATCCGGTCCAATGCGGGCTGATACGCGCGACGCCAGTCGTCGACGATTCCGGCCCAATCGGCCCGGATGTTCGAGCGCGCTGCCACTCCGACCGCGGTCTCGATCAGGCTGGAACGCCAGTCGACCAGCGTTCCGAACACGTCGAACAGCAGGACGCGAAGGGGCTTCACGGCGCCAGTATGTCAACGTGAGCCGGCGTCTATGTGCGCGCTGGCTTGGACCGAGCGATCAGCGTTTGTGTGCGCTGGGCTCGCGGGGAGGGATCAGCGTTTGTGTGCGCTGGGCTCGCGGGGAGCGATCAGCGCTCGGGCGTTCGAACTGCCGGAGCCGCATCGGGGGCCTTGGTCCCTACCAGGGCAAAGACGCAGGCGGCACACTTCAAGCTGGCCCTAAGGAACGGCACGCTTGGCCGTGGAGGCCGGAAATAGCCAGGGAGATCTGATGCCCCGACGAGTGCTGATCATGGGAGCCGCCGGCCGCGACTTCCACAACTTCAACGTCGTATACCGCGACAGCGCGGATCACGAGGTCGTCGCTTTCACGGCGACCCAGATTCCCTTCATCGAGGAGCGAATCTATCCGCCCGGGCTCGCGGGCTCGCGGTACCCGGAAGGTATCCGGATCCACCCTGAATCCGATCTCAGCGCGTTGATCAGGGAACTCGCGGTCGATGACGTGGTTTTCTGCTACAGCGATGTGTCCCACGAGTACGTGATGCACGAGGCGAGCCAGGTGATGGCCGCGGGCGCGTCTTTCGTCTTGCTCGGGCCACGCGACACGATGCTTACGGCGCGGGTTCCGGTTGTCGCGGTGTGCGCTGTGCGTACCGGGTCGGGAAAAAGCCAGACATCGCGGCGGGTGGCGGAGGCTGCCCGGGCGGTCGGCCGGACGCCGGTCGTGGTTCGCCACCCCATGCCTTACGGCGACCTGGCGGCGCAGCGAGTACAGCGGTTCGCGACCTATGCGGATCTGCGCCGCGCGAATGTCACGGTCGAGGAACGCGAGGAGTACGAGTCACACCTGGCCGAGGGCACCGTCGTGTACGCCGGAGTGGACTACCAGGCGATCCTTGAGCAGGCGCAGGCCGAATGCGACATCCTCGTGTGGGATGGAGGGAACAACGACTATCCCTTCTACCGGCCCGATTTGTGGATCACTGTTGTGGATCCGTTGCGTGCCGGGCACGAGAGCGCCTACCACCCGGGGGAAGTTAACTTCCGCGCGGCCGACGTCCTGGTTGTTAACAAGATCGACTCAGCCTCCGCGGAGCAGCTCGCGGCGGTTGAGGCGGCGGCCGCACGGCTGAACCCGAGTGCGACGGTGCTGCGTGCCCGCAGCGCGGTTCGGGCGGACAACCCGGACCTCATCGGAGGGCGGCGCGTGCTTGTGATCGAAGACGGCCCAACGCTCACCCATGGCGAAATGCGCTACGGCGCCGGTGTCGTCGCCGCCCGGCGAGGCGGCGCCGCCGAGATCCTGGATCCCCGGCACCTCGCCACCGGGACGATGCGTGACATCTACGAGAAATACGACATCGGGCCCGTGCTGCCCGCGATGGGCTACAGCGGTCAGCAGCTGGACGAGTTCGAGCGGATGATCAACGCATCCGACGCTGAGGTGGTGGTCATCGCGACACCGGTTGACCTGGGCCGCCTTATCACGATCAACAAGCCAGCCGTCCGCGTGCGGTACGACCTTGTGGAGGCCGAGGACTCCCCGACGGTGAGCGACGTCTTGAAGCCAGTCCTCTTGCTGACAGGTGCGGCCGTGGTCTGACGAGTCTCATGCCCGAAGTTCCCGCAGCAACAGGTCATGCTTCGTAGAAGTTCCGCTCCCACCGGTGCTTCGCGAGGATGGCCCGCTGCTCGCCGGTGAGCCCTCGACCGTCGCTCACAGCGGCGTTGCGCTCCACATTCCGTACGCTCCGCATGCCAACGATGATGGTCGACACGGCCTGCTCGCCGAGCACATAGCGCAGCGCGACCTCGGCCACCTGGCTGCGGTCGATGCCCAGGTCGGCGGTGAGGGCGTCGATACGGTGCTCCACCAGGGCCTTCCTATCGCCGCGGAAGTAACTGTTGCGGAAGTCTCCGTCGGGGAAGGTCGTGTCCGCTGTGATGCGCCCGGTGAGGCCGCCCTCGTCCAGCGGTACCCGCACAATGACGCCGACGCCGTGCTGGGCGCATGTGGGTAGCAGCCGCTCCCGTGGCGCTTGGTGGAAGACGTTGTCGATGGCCTGGATCGTGTCGACGTGCCCGCTCCGGACGAGCTCGAGCGCGTTATCCGGCTGGTAGTCGTTGATCGACACGCCGAAGAAACGGATCTTCCCCTCCTTCTTGAGATCATCGATCGTCTCGAGCCAGTCGCCGCGGCCTAGCCACTCGTCGCTCCACACATGAAACTGGAGCATGTCAAACGCAGGGAGTCCGCTGGCGCGCAGGCTGGTCTCGAGGCTCGCCCTGATATGGCTGCCGGGGAACGTCTCTGCCGGATCCACGCCACTTGGCGCCGGC
>WNGF01007471.1_pt1 | contig 21591 bp, 16 predicted proteins | sample 5400641 | NCBI WGS metagenome assembly WNGF01 (sample SAMN13153371, study PRJNA577476) | soil metagenome | isolation source: 80 cm soil or saprolite under grassland replicate 2 | place: USA:California | collected 2016-06-15 | reverse complement strand
TAGGGCCCCCCGCCGCGCGTGCAGATGAAAAGAAACACGAAGCAGAACAGCACCGCGCTCTCTCCCTTGTTGAGAATGGGCCAGAAGCCTTGCGGCGCATGCACCATGAAGTAGGCGACGGCCATCTCTCCGGCGGCCAGGAAAGCCGCGATCCGGGTGAGCAAGCCGGCCGCAATCAGAAGCCCGCCGAAGAACTCGATGATGCTGGCCGCGACCATCAAGGGCTTTCCGGTCATCGCCGGGCCGCCGAACGCGCCGAAGAGCTTCTGGGCTCCGTGACAAGCAAAGAGCGCCCCGCTGAAGAGTCTCAACAAAAAGTACGCGATCTCCGAAAAGCGCCCGGGTCCGCTGGTCATGACGTCCTCCTCGCGGGATGGTCTCCGAAAAAAAAGAAGACGGCGCGCTACCCGCGGGTGCTGGCGGCGTCGCCGTCCCCCTGACGCCGTTCTCCTTCGGGGGTCGGCGGGTTCCCGGAAACGGCAAAAACAGGTCCTCGACGCTGCCTCTCCCCGCGGGCAGGCGCTCGACTCTCTAGCCTAGCAAAGACGAAGCCAGGAGGAGGGTTCTTGTCCGGAAGGGTTTTTGTTGGGTCTTGGCCCCCGGTCAGAAAATTTGATTGGCCCGCGGAGCGGGCCGGTTCAGACGACCCGGTTCAGAAGTTCCTTCCCGGGGTGCCCCAGCCGCGGCCGGGAAAGAGGCCGCGCGCGAGGGCAGCGCGCAGGTACGCAATGGCGGAGAGGACTGCGTCGTCGAGAGATCGGCCGAGCGCGAGGTTTGCGGCGATGGCCGAAGAGAGCGTGCAACCGGTGCCATGCGTCGCCCTCGTCCGGAGGCGCGGCGCCGCGAAAACCGTGAACCACTCCCCATCGAAGAGCAGATCCCGCACCTCGCCACGGCGGCCGTGGCCGTTAGTGATCAGAACCGCCCGGGCGCCCAGGTTCGCGATCTCACCGGCGGCGACCCGGCGATCGGCTTCGCTCCGGATGCGCATGCCCGCGAGCGCCTCGGCCTCGGGCAGGTTCGGCGTGACGAGGTCGCAGAGGGGCAGCAGCTCGCGACGGACGGTCGGAAGAGCCGCGCGAGAGAGCAGTCGCCTGCCGGACGTCGCAACCATGACCGGGTCGAGAACCACGTTTTGGGCCTTCCAGCGGCGCAGTCCCGCGGCGACCGCGCGGACGCGGTTCCTGTCGACGAGCATGCCGATCTTGACCGCGTCGGGAGCGAGATCCGAGAACACCGCATCGATCTGTTTGCGGAGAAAATCGGCGGAGAACGGCTCAATCGCCGCGACGGATGACGAGTTCTGCGCCGTTGCGGCGGTGAGCACCGTTGCGCCGTAGACGCCGTGCGCCGCGAAAGTCAGCAGGTCCGCCTGGATCCCGGCGCCGCCGCTCGAGTCCGAGGCGGCGATCGAAACGACTACCGGGGGACGTTTGAACCTCATGGAAGCGTATCCCCTTGTTCTCAACCCTCAGTGCTCCGGTTTTGCCGACAGAAGCTCTCGCGTGGCCGGATGTTCCGGATGCCCGAGAATCGACTTGGCGGTTCCTTCCTCGACAACCTCGCCGTGCGCCAGGATCACGACGCGGTCGGCGAAGTCACGCGCGAAGTCTACGTCGTGCGTCGAGACGAGCAGGGCGCGGCCTTCCGCCGTGAGCCGGCGCAGCGTCTCACCGAGCGAGCCGCGCCGAGCCGGGTCGAGTGCGGCCGTCGGCTCGTCCATCAGAAGCAGGGGCGGGTCCATCGCGAGAGCCCGCGCAATCGCCACGCGCTGAGCTTCGCCGCCTGAAAGCTCCCGCGGATGCGCGGCGGCGCGGCCGCCGACCCCCAGCGATTCCAGCAGCGCTCGCGCCCGTTCCTCAGCCGAGCGGCGTGGAGCGCGCAGAACGTAAAGCGGCGCCAGGAGCACGTTCTCAATCGCCGTCAGGTGCTCGAAGAGAGCATGCGCCTGGAAGACCATCCCGACGCGCCGGCGCAGGCCCTTGAGCCGGGATTCGGCGGGTACAGGCCCGGGCGAGAGCGCGAAGCCGCCGACATCGACAACGCCGGCCTGGAAGGGCTCGAGCGCGACGGCGGCTCGCAGCACCGTCGTCTTTCCGGAGCCTGAGAGGCCCATCAGTGCGCAAACCTCGCCCGCCGGCAGAGAGAACGCGACGCCTCGCAGCACCTCTCGCTCGCCGCGAGAGAGGCGCAGGCCCTCGATCCGAAGCAACTCGCTCACGAGGGCGACCCCCACCGTCGCTCGAGCCGACGGGCAAGGCGCGAGAGCGGCAGCGACATCGCCAGATAGATGGCGGCGCACAGAGCGCCGGGCAGCACCCAGCTGCCGATGTTCGTGGCGAAGATGGCCGTCTCCTTGGTCAGCTCCACGACCGTGATGACCGAGACGAGCGAAGAGTCCTTGAGCAACGCCACGAAGTCGTTCGTCATGGGGGCCAGGGCGAGGCGCAGAGCCTGCGGTCCCCGCACGAGACGCAGAATCTGCGCCTCCGTCAGACCCAGGGTGCGCGCCGCCTCGAGCTGGACTCGGGGTACGGCCTCGAGGGCGCCGCGGTAGATCTCGCTCTCGTAGGCGGCGTAGTTCAAGCCGAGGCCGAGGAGCGCGGCGACGAAGGCCGGCAGATGCACGAGGGCGGCGAGGCCGTAGTAGAGAACGAAGAGCTGCAGCAGGACCGGCGTGCCGCGCACGAGCTCGACGTATCCCGTCAGGAGCGCCCGGACCGGCGGCGTTCCGTAGATCCTGCCTGTCGCGATCCCGCTGCCCGCGGCCACGGCGAGCGCCATCGCGAAACAGGAGAGCACGAGTGTGACGAGCGCCGCCTTGAAAAGCGCCGGCAGGTACGCGAGCGCGGTCGCCAGCGCCGGCGTTTTCGCTGCCACGGTCGGCACCGCGGCGTCCCCGGTCGCGCCGGTCAGGGTCCGCTGAAAGAGCGAGGCTTGTTCGTCGTCCCAGATCTCCCATTTTCGATAGATCCGCTCGAGCGTGCCGTCTCGCATGGCCTCGCGCAGGATCGCGTCGATTCGGGTGCGCAGGGCGGTGTTCTCTCTGGCGAGGATTCCGACGTAGTGCCCGGTCGCGACGGCCCCCGGATGCGTGAAGAGACCCGCCAGCCGCCGCATCGACCGCGCCGCGATGATGTGGTCGAGGAGCACAGCATCGAGCCGTCCGTCGAGAAGGTCGGTGTAGGGGTGCACGTCGTCGTCATAGGAGACGACCGCCGTTCCGTGACGCTCCCGGGCGGCGAGCAGCGTTTCGTAGGCTATCGTCGAGACCAGGGTACCGACGCGACGGCCGCGCAGGTCATCGAGCCGCCGAAACCGGTCCCGATCCGCGGCCCGGACCGTCAGGACTTCGCGGAACTCGAAGTAGGGGAGGGTGACGGAGAGGCGCGAGCGCCGCGCTGGTGTGTCCTCGACGCCCGACAGGCCGATGTCGAAGTCGCCGCGGACGACCGAGGCGTCGATCTGCTGAAACGCAACCTGGACGAACACGGACGTCCGCCCGAGACCCCGCGCGATCGTCTCGGCGACCTCCACGTCGAAGCCGCGCACTTTCGAGGGATCGTTCGGGTCGGCCTCGACGAAAGGAGACCCGCCCTCGGCGTCGCCGCCCCAGCGGAGAGTCGCCGGCTGCGCGAAGAGGGCCGTCGAGGCGACTGTCGAAAGGACTGCGGCTGCGAGCAGCTCGACCGGGGCCCCTCTCGCTCCCGCCAACCTCGTTACTTCACCGGCACCGCGACGGACCGCAGCTTCAGCAGCTCGTTTAGGAGGAAGATGGGCCCCACGAAGAGGTGCACCAGGTTCCTGAAGAACGCGGGCTTGTTCTTTTCGTAGACCGCGTGCCCGATCCCCTGAAAGATCCAGCCCACGACGAACGCCGCGAGGCCGACGGGCCATTCGGCCACGGCCCGCGCCAGCAGGTCGAGCGCGACCGACTCGGCGAGCATCACGAGCGCGAGCGGCACGTCGAGCGTCAAGTCGAAAAGGAAGGCCGCCGCGATCAGGACCTCCGATGCCGTCAGGGGCGCGACGGGCCCGAGCGCGCCCAGCCGGATTGCCCCGAGCATCGAAAAGATCCCGAAGAGGATGAGCGTGATCCCGGCGGCGTGGCAAGCGATGTTTCCGCGTGTGCGGTGGTACGCGCCGTAATCGGCGAGAAATACGTCGATGCGTTTCATGTCCCCGCCGATTATAGGGTTCAGGCTTCGAATCGAGGGAAAATCCCTTTATGCGGGCGATGGTTCTGAGGGAGGCGAAGCCGTTCGAGGGCGAGCCGCTTGCGATCGAAGATCGAGCCGAGCTCTCGGCCGGCGACGGCGAGATCACGATCGCGGTCGAAGCCTGTGGGGTCTGCCGGACAGACCTCCACATCATCGAGGGCGAGGTGACGGCCAGGCTGCCGGTCGTGCCGGGGCACCAGGCGGCAGGACGGGTCGTCGAGGTCGGGTCGGGCGCCGGCGACTTCAACCCCGGCGACTCTGTGGGCGTCGGCTGGCTCGCTTCGACGTGCGGGCGCTGCCGCTTTTGCACGAGCGGCCGCGAGAACCTCTGCGAAGAGGCGACGTTCACGGGACGCGACCGCGACGGGGGGTACGCGGAGCGCATGACGGCTCGGGGCGCCTGGGTGTATCGGCTGCCGAGGGGCTTCTCTTCGAAGGAGGCGGCGCCGTTGCTCTGCGCGGGGGTCATCGGTTATCGGTCGCTCAAGCTCTCCGGGATTCAGCCCGGCGGCCGCCTCGGTCTCTTCGGGTTCGGCGCGTCGGCCCACCTCGCCATTCAGGTCGCCCATCACTGGGGCTGCTCGGTCTACGCCTTTTCGCGCGAGGCGCACCATCGCGAGCTCGCGATTTCGATGGGCGCGATCTGGGCGGGTGCCACTGACGATCGGCCTCCGGTCGCCCTGGACGCGGCCGTGACGTTCGCGCCCGCCGGCGAGGTCGTCCTGGCGGCTTTGAGGCGTCTCGACCGCGGCGCGGCGGTCGCCATCAACGCCATCCACACGACGCCGATCCCCTCGCTCGATTACGCGGACCTCTACGGCGAGCGAATGATCCGCAGCGTCCAGAACTACACGCGCCGGGATGCCGAGGAGTTTCTCGACCTCGCGGCGGCGATCCCGATCCGCGCCGAGACCGAAGTCTATCGGCTCGATCGGGCCAACGAAGCGCTCCGCCGCATCAAGCGCGGCGAAGTTCACGGCGCCGCGGTGCTGGAGATCGGCGGCGCACCCTCGGGCGCTATACTCGAACCATGATCGATCCGACGCTGCCTGGAGCCGATCTCGTCGAAAAGGGCATCGAGGATCTCTCGCAAGGCATCGAGTCGGAGGAGGCGCTCCTGGTGTCCATGGGCGCTCACCGTCTCCGAACCCGTGCGGGCATCGATGTGCCTTCGGAGCTTTCGGATCCGGAAATGCGGCTGTATCGACTGCTGGCGCGGTCCGACTCGGACTCCGCTCATTCTCGGTACAACGCGCTCGTCCGCAGGCTCGTCAGCTTCGAGCGCGCGGCAGAATGCGCGAGCCGGTAGACAAGCGACGCATCCTGGAATTTCTGCGCGCCCTCGGCCGCGAAGCTCGCGGCGAGGTGCGCGTCTATCTGACAGGAGGCGCCACAGCCGTCCTCGAAGGATGGCGCTCGAGCACCGCGGATGTCGATTTGAAGATTCTTCCGGACTCGGATGAGATCCTGCGGTCCATCCCGGAACTGAAGGAGAGACTGCGCGTCAATGTCGAGCTCGCGGCGCCGAGCGACTTCATCCCGGAGCTGCCCGGTTGGCAGGACCGGAGTCGCTTCATCGACCGCATCGGGACCGCTTCTTTCTTTCATTACGACCCGTACGCGCAGGCCCTGGCCAAGATCGAGCGAGGTCATGCGAAAGACCTGGCCGACGTGCGCGCGATGCTCGCGCGGGGCCTCGTCGAGCCGGCCAAGCTCCACTCTCTCTTCGACGACATCGAGCCTCTCCTGTTTCGTTATCCCGCGATCGACCCGAAGAGCTTTCGACGCGCGGTGGAAGACGTGGCGGCGGCTAGGCCCCTGTGAGCTTCGCCGTTCTGTTGAGCTCTTCGTCGGCGTGGGACAGGGCGAGGCTCTTCGGCAGCGGCGCGAGCTCGAGGCCGAAGACCTGTCGGCGTAGATGCCGATAGTCCTCTGCCCGGTCGAGGCGCACCGGCCACGTCCCGCCCGCCATCGGGTGCGCCCGGTTGCGCACCGCGATCCGCGCCTGCAGCGCCGAGCCGGCGACTGCATAAAGCGTCTCGCCTGTGCGGAAATCCCGGCTTCCGCGCGCGAACCGCAGCGTCCTGCGCGCGACGCCGGGCCAGGCGTAGAAGCCGCGATAGCAGGCGAAGAGCAGCTCGGTCAGCCGCGCGGCAGGCAGCCTCGGGTGCCGCCAGGTGACCGTCGTGCCGTCGAAGCGGTCCAGGTTGAGCTCGGTGATCCAATCGTTCGCGAGGAATTCGTCGTATTGCTCGGTGCCGGGGATGGGCGTGAGGATGTAGAAGGAAGCCACGTCCGGGGAGAGCCGCTTCAAGGTCGCCAGATGTTCCCGGATCGATTCTTCCGTGTCCGATGGGAAGCCCAGGATGTTGGAGAAGTGGCTGCTCACACGATGCTCGCGACAGAGTCGCACGATCTCGGCGTAGCGCGCCGGCGTGTTGTGGAACTTGTGGGCCTGCCGCAGAGTCTCGACAGAGAACGACTCCGCCCCGACGAAGATCTGGAAGCATCCGGCCCGCGCGAGCAGTTCGACGAGCTTCGGCTGCCGTTCGATCTGAGCATCGCACTGAGCGAAGAAGGGCAGGCGGATCCGCTCGGCGATCATCGCTTCGAGAAGCGTCTCGACCTCCGAATACTTGTTGAAGTTGTCCGAAGTGAAGAGGACCACGCGCACCCCTGCCGCCTTCGCCCCGCGCAGCGTCGCCAGCGTCGTCTCGACCGGCTGGCTGCGGATCCGGTGACCGGCGATCTTGATCACAGAGCAGAAGGTGCACGAGTAGGGGCAGCCGCGCGCGGGATAGACGCCGAGCATCGGAACGACATAGCGGGCGAGGTCGCGCCTCGACGGCGGTGAGACCACTGGCGCTTCGAGCCGCTCCTGCCAGCGCCGCTGCCCTCCGTAGAGGGAGCGGAGCTCGCCGCGCGCCGCGTCGGCCAGAATGGCGGGCCAGACGATCTCGGCCTCCGAAAGCGCGAACGACACTCCCCGTCCCTGCAGGTCCGCGGTGTCGCACGTCATCGGATGTGGCCCGCCGATCACGGCGGAGCACCCACGCTGCCGCGCGTAGGCGGCAAGATCGAGCGCCCGGTGGAGTTGATGGCTCTGCACGCCCACCAGGGCGAGGAGAGTCCTCGCGCCCGGCGAGGGTTCGAGAAGCTCAAGGTAGGCGAGGTCCGTCTGGACGTACTCGTCGATCGCGTGGACCTCGCACGGGACGCCGGCCACGCGCTCCGGCGTGAGGCTCGCGAGATAGCGGACCGTGCTGTTGGGCAGGAAGCCCCATCGGAAGCGCTCGACCCAGCCGTCCGCCGCGTACTTGCTGGGCTTCAAGAGGATGACCCGAAGCGATCCGGCGCCGGCCATGAGCCCTCCCGCGACTGCCCTCGGGACGAACCTGCAAACGATACGCCCGGTTGCAGGCCGGCGCCTCCGCCTGTCCTTCTGCCGGACGGTTACTTGACGCCGAGCAGCTCGACCTCGAAGAAGAGGGTGGCATTGGGCGGAATGAGACCCGGATAGCCGCGCTCGCCGTAGCCGAGGCTGCCGGGGATCAAGAGATTGCGCTTGCCGCCGACCTTCATCGAGGCGACCCCTTCGTCCCAACCCTTGATCACGCGGCCCATCCCGATCGGGAACTCGAAGGGCTTCTTACCGACGGAAGTGTCGAACTGCTTGCCCTTGGCGCCGTTCTCCCAGAGCCAGCCCGTGTAGTTCATCACGCAGGTCTGACCGGTCTTGGGCGTCGCCCCCGTTCCGACGACGACGTCCTGGTACTGCAGACCGCTAGGGGTCTTCTCCATCTTCGGTTCGCTCTTCTTCTCCGACTTTTCGTCGGCGTTGGCGGGCAGGGCGCAGAGCGCGAGAGCGGCGGCGCCGACCGCGAGGGCAGACATCAGCTTCTTGATCATTCTCGTTTCCTTTCTTGTCTGATTTGCGTTCGAGGAAAGCCGGGCATTCTAACTCGCAGCCTCAAGGGGAGCATTAGGCCATCTGGACAGGCTTATGAAACCGCTCTCTCCTAATAAAAGAAGTAAATAAGGCTCGAATTCCTAATTATATTTCACCATCCCCAGACAGGGCCTCGCGACAATAAGTGTCAGGGCGTTTTTGCTAGCATTCGCAGATGGCTCAAGAGAAGGAAGTCACACTGGTGTTCAACCGCGTCCTCGCGCCGAGAGCCGAGACTCCAAGAAACGTTAGTCGCTTTTTCTGGACGGCGATCGGACCCGAGATTCAATTGGACATTGGCCAGACTGATCTCTACGAGGTTCGCGAGGCGATCGAACGGGCAAAGCGCGATGGGGCCGAGCAGGCGCCAGTTTCCGTCTACATCTCCGACCGACTCTTGCTCAATCCGGATGTGGCAAAGGGGCTACTTGACGCTATGGAAGCTGCCGTTAAGTACCTCAGGGAGTACGGGCTACTCTCGAAGGAAAGCGATGCCACAGGCTAGTGCTGGGTCCGGCATTTTAAAGATCAAGCAGCATTGGATCAGCGTAGGCTCAATGAAGGGCCACGCCTCGGCCGATTCCCCGAGTAAAACTTACACACCCAGACCTGAACCCGTCAGGGACTACGCGGCAGAAAGCCTTGAATTTCAGAAGGAATTCAGGGCGCTGCGAGACCAATGGATGCGCGACACTAGGCACTTCAGCGTAACGGAACAGATCGCGATTCATCCTGCTTACCTGCGAATCATTGGCAGGGGTTCAAGGGTAATTCCGCTGATTATGGCGGAAATGCGTGAGAGGCCAGGGCTTTGGTTCTGCGCGCTCACCGCCCTTACCGGGAAAGATCCCGTCAGACCAGAGCACTACGGAAAACTAAAGGAAATGACGACAGATTGGTTGAAATGGTGGGACAGGTCGGATGATGTCGGACGATAATCTCTACAATTTTTTTCCCGGACTTGTAGGCTCTCCTCATAAACCCATCAGCGATGCTACTGACGATTACAACTGTTTTGCATTCGCTGCAGGCATCAATACCGAGCGTTGGGAGCCAAGCCTCCCTTGGTACTGGCCAAGAGGGGCTCCGAGAAGACCAACTAGGGAAGCGCTGGTAGCGGCCTTTCGGACACTTCACTATGAGCCGTGTGACGGCGCAGATTTAGAAGAAGGGTTTGAAAAGGTGGCACTCTACGCAAGCGGAAACTTGCTTACGCATGCGGCTCGCCAACTTCCGAGTGGGACATGGATTAGTAAGTTAGGCTCTGGAAAAGACATCGAGCACAAGCTCGAAGCTATCGAGGGAGAGCACTACGGCCAAGTATTCCAGATCATGCGCCGCAGAGCGCCGATCAAATAGTTACTTCTTAAACTACGTGCTCGACGAGACCGGCTTCCATACCACCCTCTACGACGTCGAGCTGCGCTGCTCGGGGCAGTAGGAGTCGCGGCGGGGCGAAGGGAGGAGCGCGGATCGAAAGTGCTTGGGGTCAGCGGCCATGATCCTCGGCTCGCCCGCGAGTATGAAAATGCGGCCTCCGTCTTTTCAGTAGGTTACGTTGGCCCGCGACCGCATTTTCATAGCAAGTCTGCGATAATTGGATTGTCATCCATCGCAACAATACAGGAATACACGGTTGACCCCAGGAGACTTACGGCTATTCCGGATCGCCTTCACCTCTGGCGGCGTCCGCTCCAGTCCGTAGCAGTTGGATGAGTTGGCGTTCGGCAGTGTCAAGTGGGGACCACCTGAACGGATCGCTGAGGTCATCGGCAAATCGATCGCGCCGGGTGGCCAGCGCACTTTCGGTTGCACGCCACAACTCTTCGCCGCAGGCGGCAGGCTTTTCCAGGTGTCTTGTGGCGAGAGCCGCCACCTCATCTAGACCTTGATCCTCAGCAAGCACCCGCAGGTGCTCGACTCTCATCATGAGGTCGGCCAAGTCAAACCCGCTGGTGAGCACACCCTTTTCGCAGGAGGAGTCGATGATTGATTTGATGCTGCTCAGCATCGCCTTGGGAACCGCGGCCGACGACCAGAGGCGAAGAGCGGTCCAGGAGAGGAGGTCAACGGCCTCCTGCGCAGCGTACCAGCGGAAGGTCTCGGCCTCCCGAAACGCAGACCAGCAGAACGAGGTGTACCAAATGACCTGATTCTCAAGCAACGTGCGATCATCGGCGCTGATCGTTTCGTCAGCAAGGACAGCGACGTAGACCCGTACAATCTCCTTTAGTGTAAGCAGGATCAGCGTGAGAGTTGTGCCCTTGCCAAGGTGCACCTCTCGCGCCACGTTCCGAAGATGTCCAACAATCTCCTCATTGCAGGCCACGAACTCTCGGAACCGACTCATCCACGGCTGAAGCGGACCTGATTCTATAAGATCCAACGATCTCCTAACCAACGCCAAGAGCGACGACGGCTTCGAGATGTCATACGCGGGAGAGCCGGGAGGCTGAAGGACAAGCCGCTCTCGATCCTGACCAAGCGTCGTCGAGAGCCTCACCACAAGGCCGATGGAATCGAGGATATCCTTCAGGGCGAAAGTCAATTGTCCATGACGGGACGCCACGAACCAGGCCGCGATCCGCATTAGAGCCTCAACGGCCCGATTCGCAATTACGGCGGAACTCTTCGCTACCTGGATCAGGGCAAGGTCACGAAGGGCTTCGATGGCGGCATGATGAACGCTCTCGACGCTCAGATCCCGGGGCGTGCTTTGACAAATCGTCTCCACCGCTCCAATGGCGCTCCACACCGCTTCATCGAAACCAACCGTCTGCGCGCGCTTGGCGCGCTCGACCAAACGTAGGAGAGGCTGGTATGCGAGGGGGGCGGTCCCAGGGCGGGCCCCAAGTCCGGAGACGCCCGCCATTTCAATTGTCAGACGCCCAAGGGACTCAATCACCTCTTTGACCATGCCTTCCGAATGCGCAGCAATTGCGGATTCGGAAATCACCGCGTACTCATCGAGAGCGGGCGACAGTAGAATGGAGAGATCGGAATCGGCGACCCAGAGATCAACCGGTAGGAGCCTCACGTTTGAGCGGCGAATGCGCACGTATTCGACGCAGATCCCATCAATCGCGCGCAGCGCGGCTAACGCGCCGTGGAGCTCGCCGGAAGCGACGGCTCTCCTGGCCGTCTCACCGAGGTGCCTGAGCCGGACGACGAGCGCCCTATGAAACGGACCGAGCATCGCGTAGATGGCGCCCTCGTATAGCTCGACCTGCGGGCGGGCTAAGGCGCGGCCTCGCGCAGCCTTCAGGAGACGCGCACGGCGGCTAACCATGCGCGCGGTTCGCCGAATTAGACGCTCCGCCTCGCGTCGAGCGTCTGCGACCGCCGTTCCAATATCGAGTAGCCTCGCTATTCTCCTGAAGTGGAGACGAAGTAGGTCGAACGCGAGGGCCACTTCCGCCAATTGAAGCGAGAGCAAAATCTGCCTCGTGCGTGTCGGCATTGCTACGAGCGCAAGCCCAAACGAAGCAACTGCCTGCAAGGAGAGGACCGCCAAGATGCGCGCCGATACCCGGTCGTCGCGGTACAACCTCACAGCCAAAGAGGTCGAGATAGAAACGGCACGCTGAAGGGGTATTACCGAAAGAGAGATCGCTAGGACAATCATGGTTCCGAGCAGAGTGCCCACAGCGAGGAAGATCGTGCGCGAGTCGGCCGTTGGCATCGAGTCGAGTCTTGATCCGGTCTGGAGCACCAATGCCGCCAGCAAGCCGACAATCGTGACACCCCAAGAGCGAAGAGCTCGGAATACCCTGAGACCAAGCTGGCCGACAGCGGAGAAGAGGTTGGCGACGCGAATACGACCCGCGGCAATCTTTGCGGCGCCCGCGCGTCGCATCTTGACGAGATGGTGCTGGACCGATCGCGGCAGCACCCGAATCGACGTGGGAGGAAGTAGCATGAAGAACGGCTGCGTCCATTGTAAGCGTGAGTGGCCGTTAGAAGCCTTCACCAAGCGTGCTTTCGCCGGAATGGAAACGGTCGGCCCTCACCTGCGACGCCTGGACCGCTGACCCGACCGCTCGACGGCGCGACTCCTCGAGAGAGCGGCGTTAGGCGACGCGGACTTGCTTGGTGGTGGTGGGGGCGATGCGCTCGTCGGGGGTGAGGATGCCACGGAAGTTCAAGGGGTCCGCAGCCGAGACCGTGAGCGGCGAGGGTTCGGCCTCCGCGGCGGATCGCTTGCGGACAGCGCGCAGGAGAGTCACGGCGTCGGGCAGCGCGTATTGCTCGCCGTCGAAGCCGCCGACGAAGCGGCCGCCCCGGATCTCGCCGCGTGCCTCGAGGGTTCGCAGGGCGCGGGCGACGTCACGCCACGGCAGGGGCTGTTTCTCGCGCGCGAGCGTTCTTCGGAAGACGACGCCCGTGCGCAGCAGAAGCCTGCGGGCGACGAACTCGGGCGACGCCGCCGAGGTCGCCTCGCGGTGGAGGACGCTCCAGCGGCCCGCCGTCGAGCCGCCCGCTCTCCGTCGCGAGGCCGGAACGATCAACCAGCGCAGGCCGCCAAACGAGTCGCAGGTGACGCGGCCGAACGCGATCAGCTCCGTCAACCCCGCCTCCAGGAAGGCGGGCGGAAGCTTCGTGGACCGCAGGAGCTCCTGGAGGAACATGGACCCTCGAGCGGCGAGCACCTCGTAGACCTCGAGAGCCGTTCCCGACGGCTCCTGCGCCGGGGCCTTCGCGGCGAGCGAGCTCCAGTCCTCCAGGTCTTCGCGCGGCATCAGACAAATTGGTGTGCGCCGGATCGGGCCGCGCGAGCAGCCGCCGGTCGCACCAGGCCTCGCGCCCCGCGATTCGCGTGCGCAGCACGACTCCTTCGGTCTCGAGCTGGTACAGCAGAGGATCGTCGCTGACGACGGGACCCAAGGCTTCCATCCGGCCGCGCAGCACCGCCTTCGGCTCGCGGGTCGCCTCGGCCGCGAACCAGCGGTCGCCCTCGCGCACCGCGCGTCGAGCTGAAGCGAGCTCGTCGATCCACTCTTGCCACGGCTCGCCTTCTTCGACCGTGACGTATCCCATCCACAAGAGCGCCTCGTGGACTTCCTCGGCATTGGCCGGCTGCGGCCAGGCTTCTTCGCGAGTCCGCTCGATGGCTTCGGGATCGAGGGCGCCGATCTCGTCCGCCGTGCGTATGTCGAGGACGCGGCGGGAAAGGACGGCCTGCGTGCGCCGCTCTTCCAGCGGGGCGTCGTCGAGGAAGGTGTAGGGCTGGGAGGAGAGAATGCCGCGTGCGAACGACGACGGCTCGGCGGTGTCGATCGCGCGCCTCTCGATCGTGCCGTCCTTCAAGCCCTTCAAGACCTCGAGGAAGCCGTCCAAGTCCATCGCTTCGGTCAGGCAGTCCTCGATCGTCTGGCGAACGATCGGGTGGTCCATCGGGATGTCGATCGGGCCGCCGGGCAGAGTCTCCGGGCAGGCGATGACCTGCGGGAACGCCGTCACGAGCAGATCGTTGGCCCGCATCCGCAAGAGGTTGGCCGGAACTTTCTTTCCGCCCCGCGAGCGCTCGAGCAGCAGCGAACGTTGCGCGTTCCAACGCCACCGGGTCTCGAACAGCGGCGTGGCGAGGATGGCCTGAATCAGGACGTCGCGCGCGGTCGCGGGCTGAAGGTAGTCGAAGACTTCCGGGAGCTCGAAGCTGTGCTGGGGACCGAGGCTCAGGACGATCGCCTCTTCGTTGGCCGCCGCCTGCAGCTCGAAGCCGAAGCCGACACAGAAGCGTTTGCGCAGGGCCAGACCCCAGGCGCGGTTGATCTTGGATCCGAACGGGGCATGGACGATGAGCTGCATCCCGCCGCTCTCGTCGAAGAAGCGCTCGAGGATCACGCGCCGCTGCGTGGGAACGGCCCCGAGAACGTTCCGGCCGGCCTCGACGTAGTCGCCGATCTGCACGGCGGCGCCCTCGGGCAGCGCTTGACCGCAGCTCTCGCGCAGAAACGCCGCCGGCCCGGCCGCCGACGCTGCGCACTCCTCACGCAGGTTTCCGATCTCTGCCGCGAGCTCCCGGGTTCGGCCCGGCGCCTCGCCGAGCCAGAAAGGAAGCGTCGGCGGTTGACCCTTGGCATCAGCGACCCGCACGATGCCCGGCTCGATCCGAATCACGCGCCAGGAGGCGTTTCCGAGCTGGAAGATGTCGCCGCCGTTGGACTCGACCGCCCAGTCTTCGTTGACGGTCCCCACCAGGGTCCCCTCCGGCTCGAGGCGCACCTGGTAGTCCGCGGTGTCCGGGATCGCTCCTCCGGAAAGCAGGGCCGCCAGGCGCGCGCGGCGCGTGGCCATCAGCCGGCGATGGACGCCGTCGCGGTGGAGCAGGGCTCGGCGCCCCTCGGTGTGGAGCGCGACGACCTTGTCGAACTCCTCGCGCGTCACGTCCCTGTACGGCCAGGCGCTCCGGACGAGCGCGAAGAGAGCATCCTCGTCCCAGGCCTCGGGCACGCAGGCGGCGACGATCTGCTGGGCCAGGATGTCCAGCGGGCGCGGAGGCATGGGCGTGCGGTCGAGCGTTCCGCCCTGGATGCATCGGAGCAGCGCCGCTCCCTCGACGAGCTCGTCCAACGTCAGGGGAAACAGCCTGCCCTTGGGAACCCGGCGCAGCGCGTGTCCCGCCCGGCCGACCCGCTGGAGAAACGTCGCGATCGACCGCGTCGCCCCCACCTGGATCACCAGATCGACGTCGCCGATGTCGATGCCGAGCTCCAGCGAAGCCGTTGCCACGAGCGCCCGGAGCCTGCCGGCTTTCAGCCGCTCTTCCGCGTCGAGGCGCCGTGCGCGGGAGAGACTGCCGTGGTGGCTCGTGACCGCGTCCTCGCCCAAGAGGCGGGTCAGCTGCCCGGCGATGCGCTCCGCCATCTTGCGCGTGTTGACGAAGACGAGCGTTGTCCTGTGTTCGCGGACGAGCTCGGCGACTTGGGCGTAGATCTCCTCCCATTGCTCGTGGGAGCAGACTGCGCCAAGCGGAGAGGGAGGGATTTCCACGGCCAGATCGAGCGTACGGAAAGTCCCGGCATCGACGAGGGTGCATTCTCGTCCGGCGCCCACCAGAAACCGGCCGACCTCGTCCAGCGGTTTCTGCGTGGCCGAGAGGCCGACCCGCTGAACCGGCCGGCCGACGAGCTTCTCGAGGCGCTCGAGCGAAAGCGAGAGGTGGCTGCCGCGCTTGTCGCGCACGACCGCGTGGATCTCGTCCACGATGGCGGTCTTGACGGTGGCGAGCATCCGGCGGCCGCTGTCGCTCGTCAGCAGGAGGTAGAGCGACTCGGGCGTCGTCACGAGAATGTGGGGCGGCCGTCGCGCCATCGCCGTGCGGTCGCTCGAGGACGTGTCGCCCGTTCGGACGAGCACGCGCACTTCCGGAACCGATGGATCCAGGGCTCGAATCTCCGCCAGGGGCCCCTGGAGATTCTTCTGGACGTCGTTGGAGAGGGCCCGCAGCGGAGAGACGTAAAGGACCTGAGTTTCGTCAGCGAGGGCCTGCCCCTGGCGGATCAGGGTGTCGATCGCCGACAGGAACGCCGCGAGCGTCTTGCCCGAGCCCGTCGGCGCTGCGATCAGCGTGTGGCGACCCTGCCGGATCGCGGGCCAGCCCTCGCTCTGCGGCGGCGTCGGTTCCCCCAGCCGCGTCGTGAACCACGTCTGGACGGCGGGGTGAAAGCCCTCGAGCAGAGTCATCAGGTCGAATATTAACCGCGCTGCGCTTCCGTCTCTTCCCGGGCGGCGAAAGGTGTGAGGGCTCGCGCCGTTACCGCAGGGACGCCCGAGCCCGCCAGGCCGCAACAGCCGCCCGGTCCCCGATCGATTCGAGGGTCCGGACGGCCAGCCGAGCGGTCTCGGCAGACGGATTGGCGGCGTACATCCGTTCGAGCAGGCCGTGAACCTCTTTCGCTGTCCGATGCTCGACCGCCAGGAGCACAGCGAGGCGCGCCCAGGCCTCGCTGTTGTCGGGAAAGACGCGGATCTCCTCGCAGAACGCGGCCTCGGCCTGCGGGTATCGCGTCAGGCGCGCGAGCGCATCGCCGCGAAGGTAGGCGATGTGCCGCACGGGCGGCAGGCCCTCGCGGTCGATCCGCGCCCGCGCCGCTTCGAGCAGCTTGAGCGCTTGAGCCGGCTCATTGCGCCGGAGACGCACTTCGGCACGCACGGTCGCGGCGCGCAGCTCCGCGTCCCGGTCGCCCGAGGTGAGCATCGCCTCCCGCTCCGCGCCGTCCAGATCGCCGCGCGCCAACGCCACACGGGCGAGGATCTCGTGGGCGCCGGTCGGCTCGTCGCTCTGGGCCAGTCTCGCGTGCGCTTCGGCGGCATCCCATTCGCCCAGAACGGCCGCTTCGCGGGCCACGGCAATCGCGATCTCTCCGGCGAGCGAGGGAGAGGTCGCAAGCGCCTGCTTGTAGGCCTCGAAGGCCTCGCGGTGGCGGCCGACGGCCTGGAGCGTTTGTGCGAGCTTGTATTCCACGTCGAAGAAGCGGGGATTTGAGGCGAGGATCTGGCGCAGCGCCGCGATGGCTAGCTCGCGCTGGCCCGCAGCCTCGAGGCGGAACGCCTCCCGCGCCTTCGCCAGCTCGCCGATCCGCTCGACGGGGTTGGGCAGCGGTCCGCTCGCGGCTGATCCGGCGCCCGAGAGGTAGCCGAGCGAAGCCAGCTTCTTGACCTCCTCCGACGAGACCTGCTGCGGCAGCTCGAATCGTGCCGGGATGGCGTCGAGCGAGCGTTTGAGCGCACGCGCCCGATCTGCCTCGGCCGAGAACACGTTCGTCCTCTCGCCTGGATCGCGGTCGGTGCGGTAGAGCTCCGGCTTCGGCGCATCGATGAAGTGACTCCGGCCGTCCCAGAGCGAGCGCAGATCGTTCCAGCCGATGTGGATCCGGGGATAGAAGGTCTCGCTGTAGACCTCGCGCGAGGCGGGCAAGGGCTCGAGCAGCGGCCTGCCGGTCAGGTTAGGAGGTGCGGGGAGGCCCACCAGCGTCGCCACCGTCGGGGCGACGTCGGCAAGCCCGACGGGCGCCGTCACCGTCTCGCCGGCGCGCCGCGCGCCGGGTAGCTTGATCAAGAGAGGGACGTGCAGAGCCTCCCGGTAGAGCAAGATTCCGTGCTCGTCCTCGCCGTGGTCGCCCAGGCCCTCGCCGTGGTCGGACAACAGGATCACGACGGCGCGGTCGTAGAGGCCGCGGTCCCTGAGAGTCTTGAGAAAGTCGCCCACGATCGCGTCGGCCGCCGCGATCTCGCCGTCTTAAGGCCGCGCGGCGTACCGGCTCTTGAAGGGCTCGGGCGGCTCGTAAGGTGTGTGCGGCTCGTAGAGGTGGAGGAAGAAGAACACGGGCTTGCCGCCCGTCGCCTTAAGCCACGCGAGTCCCTTGGCCACTGTCTCCCGGCCCGACCGCTGGGCTTGGCTCACGGCCTGGGTGGCGGCCGGCGCTCCGATCGCGTCCTCGTAGAAGTCGAAGCCGTCGGAGAGGCCCGTCCTGGCCCGCAGCACGAAGGCCGAGACGGCGGCGCCGGTCGCGTAGCCGGCGTCCTTCGCGAGCCGCGCCAGGGTCTTGTGGCGCCGTGCGTCGAGCCGGTAACCGACGTTGTCCCGAACGCCGTGATCCGGCGGCAGGAGTCCCGTGAAGAAAGAGACGTGCGAGGGCAGCGTCAAGGGACTGTGCGAGAACGCGCTCGCAAAGAGGACGGCATCCCGGCGCAGCGCGTCGATGTGCGGAGTCTCGACGTCGCGGAATCCGTAAGCGGGAAGGTGGTCCGCGCGCAGCGTGTCGATCGAGATCAGGATGACGGGAGCTCCCGGGAACGCGGCCGGCGCCGCCGCGCGGGCGTGCGCCTCGCGGCGGCGCGCGCAGGCGAGGCTGGCGGCGAGAAGGGCGGCCAGAAAGACGCGACGGAGTCCGGACACGCCGGAAAAATACCCCAGAAAAAAAGGGCGGCCGAAGCCGCCCTCGAACCGATGCCCGTGGGAGTCTAGAAACGGATGCCCGCGGAGAGAAGGAACGTGCGCGCCGTCTGGTAATGGGTCGCGGCCGCGGCCTTGCCAAAGGTCGGGGCGAGGACATACGTCGTGGGCAGGCCGTGGGAATCCAGGGGGAAGGACGTGCAGCCCGCGTCGACCTGACTCTGGTCCGTAGAATCGCTGCAGGGAGTGACCGCGGTGTCGTACCGGAGGAGGTAGTGGGTGTTGAAGACGTTGAACACCGTCGCCTTGATCCAGGGCGAGAGGACCTTCAGGATCGGGATGTCGTAGTTGAAGGCCAGGTCGAACTGGCTCTGGCTCGGGAAGAGCTGCGCGCCGCGCGAGCCGAAGTAGATGGTCTGCGTCTGGGGAGGCGTCGCGTAGCCGGGGTCGTTGGCGAGCTGGATGCTCGACACGGGGAAGTTGCCCGCCGTGATGCTGTACGGGGTCCCGGAGTCGAACTTGTAGACCAGGCCGAAGCCGAAGTTTCCGAATCGCGTCGGCACCGTGTAGTCGGTGATGAAGCGCAGGCGGTGCTTCTGGTAGCCGAGCAGCCGGCCCTCGGGGAAGTTGCGGTCCGGGACGAGGATCTCTGGATAGTCGCCGAACCGGGACGAGATCGCGGGCTGGTTGGTGTTCTCGCCCTCGAAGTTGCCGTTGTACTTGATCTGGTAGGTGTAGTTCAAGTCCAGGTGCCACCGCGGGTTGAGCGTCGCACGCGTCTGGAAGGCCAAGGCCTGATAGCGCCGCTTCTCGTCATTCGTGTTCTTGAAGACCTTGTTGTCGAAGAGCCCGTAGTCGACTCCGTCCACGATGACTTCCGTCTGGCCCTGGTCGATCGTCACGAAATCCTCGATGAAGTTGCGCGTGTTGCGGTTCACGTACGTGACGGCCGCGTAGATCTTCTGGCCGAGCTGCGTGCCGGCGCTGATCGTGAACTCGCGAACGACGGGCGAGCGCAGGTTGTCCTGATTGAAGACGTTGGCCGCGGGGAAGTTTCCGCCGATCTGGACGTAGTTGTTCAGATCGAAGGCCGGCGCAAAGTCCCGGCCCTGTCCGCTTGGCCCGATGTAGACCGAGTAGACGAGATTCGGGTTTCCGACGTTGGTCTTCTGCAGAAAGTTGTTGGGGTTCGAGCCGCCGGCGTATTCGGCGTAGCTGCCGGAAAGGACATACCGGCCGTCCCCGAGGATGTCGTACGCTGCCCCCAGGCGCGGCTCCCACGCGTGGTTCTTGGTCAGCTTGGCGCCCGTCGGCCCCGTGCCGCTGACCGTGTCGAAGCGCACGCCGAGGTTGGCCGAGAAATGCGAGCCGATCTTTACGGAATCGTTCAGGTACGCCGCCGAGGTCTGCAGGTCGCCGGTGGCGCCTCGGAGCGGAAGCCAGTTCAAGAGCAGGTTGCGGTTGTGCACGAAGACCGGGATGAGCCGGCCGCTGGCGTCCTGAATCGGCTTGCCCGAGGCGTCGGTTGCGTAGTCGGCGTAGTAGACGAAGCCCGTGGCGGACTGCGAGTTGCCGCCGATCTCGATCGACTTGAAGATCTCGCCGCCGAGCTTGATGTCGTGCGAGCCAAGCTTCTCGGACGACAAGAAGTAGTTGAGGCTCCCCGCGTACTGCCGGTTGTTGCGGTGCTCGGGGTCCGTGGCGTCGAAGTACGGCGCGTTGAACGCGCAGAGGTTAAAGGTCAGGCAGATCATCGGCGAGTCGTGGATGTCCGTGCTCGTTCCGCCCGAGCCCTTGAACTCGAACTTCTTCTGAGAGTACTGGAGCGTGGCGAACAGGTTCGACGTCAAGACGCCGTTGTACTTGGCGACGAAGAGGCTCGTCGGGAACTCGGGAAACTCCTGCGAGGCGCTGTCGATCGTGAAGTCGAAAGCCACGCGGTTCAGGGTTTCCTTCGAGTACGTGTACGCCGCCTGCAGGGTGTGGCTCTCGTTGATGTTGGCCGTCAGCTTGCCCTCGACGCGCGGTTCCTTGTCGGACGAGATGAACGTCTGCCCGGAGACGGGCAGGACCACCTGGTTGTCGTTCTTGAAGTACCTGCCCGCGACGAAGAACCAGAGCCTGTCCTGGAGAATCTTGCCGCCGAGCGTTCCCGTATAGGTCTCGTTGACCTTGCTGGGAGCGACGGGAACGCCGTTAGCCGAGTCGTTCTCGAACGGCGTGCGCGCTTTCCAGCGGTCGTTGGTGAAGTCCGTCCGGAAGCTGCCGTGATAGTCGTTGCCGCCGCTCTTGGTGATGGCGTTGACGACGCCGCCCGAGAAGCGACCGTACTCGGCCGAGATGTTCGAAGTCAGGATCTGCGTCTCCTGGATGGCGTCCTCGATGATGAGCGCGTTGGTCGGAACGGCGAAATAGTGATCGTCCACGTCGGCGCCGTCGACCAAGAACACGTTGTCGTACGCGAAACCGCCGTTGATCTTGAGCTGGCCGCCGTTCGGGGTCTTCTGTGTGACCGACGGGGCCAGCGAGGCGATCTGGTCGATTGTCCGCCCGACCGGGAGCTGCTGGACCTCCTCGAAGTCGCGGGCCGTGCCATGGACCGCTACCTTCTCGGTCTCGATGGCGGCGCCCGTGACGGTGACGGTCTCAGACGTCTGGACGGTGAGCTGCGCATCGGCCCGGATCGAGCCACCCAGGGGGACCGTCGCCTTTTGGGTTACGGATTTCATGCCTTGCAGCTCGAACGTGATCGTGTAGGGTCCTGGCGGCAGGAACTTGAAGATGTAGTCGCCGTTGGGGCCCGACGATTGGGTGCGCTTGCCCTGGAGCGCCGGGGACTCGATCGTGACCGAGACGCCCGGCGCGAGCGTGCCGTCCTGCAGTTTGACCGTACCCGTCAGCTCCCCGGTCTGGACGCCCTGGCCGAGGCCGAACGAACTGACAACGAAAAGACCCAGAAGCATCGCGGAGAGCCGTCTCATGCCACGCCTCCTCGTATGGGTTGAAAATGGAATACAATCTAAAGACGTCTGGTTGAATCCGGGTCCAATTGGTTGGATCGGCGGGTTCGAGCGCCACCGCCGTCACAAGTTCTTCTCAGACTTGCGGTAGGCGTTGGGATCGTGATTGAGGGCCCCCGCCGGCAGCCAGCCCCACAATGGCCCGAGGTCTTTGCGCACCTGATCGGCATAAAACGCCGGGAGCTCGGTCGTCTCCTGATCGAAATAGCGCTGCAGGTCCCGGTCGGAGTCGAGCCGCCGCCGCAGCTCTGTGTAGTACTTCAGCCTGCCGGATCCCTCCGACGACACCGCTCGAATCACGTTCATCCACCGCGGGATATTCATCCTGGTCGCTCGAAAGCGGTTGAGGATCGCTCTCCAGGAGAACGTGTACTTGGTCAGCCCGATCACGTGATCGTAGAAGTCGCGCCAGGAGTAGTTCTTCGGCTTGATGTTCATGGCGTGATTGTTGTCCAGGAAATGGAACGGGAACGGCAGCACGCGATTCGCGCGCTGGTATTGGAG
>WNGF01009821.1_pt1 | contig 21592 bp, 24 predicted proteins | sample 5400641 | NCBI WGS metagenome assembly WNGF01 (sample SAMN13153371, study PRJNA577476) | soil metagenome | isolation source: 80 cm soil or saprolite under grassland replicate 2 | place: USA:California | collected 2016-06-15 | reverse complement strand
CCGGTTCTGAGAATTCGAGATGCCGATTACTCGTCGGGATGCAGCGTCTTCCCACTGACGAATTGCGTGAATGGCTAAGCCTGATTCACGCGGATCAAACGATTGACAATCAAACCGCGCTCAGACTGAAGAAGAAGCTGGCAAAAGAGTGGCGAGTGGCACCCTGCGAAAGACTGCTCGCTCGGACTCGCAGCGACCGCATCCGTCTGATACTTTCCTCGACGATGATTCACGATCCGCAAGAACTCGCCCGCCGGTTCAACGAAGACGAAGCCGTCTGGCGGTGCTATGAGGCGAAGCGCAAGGAAAGAAGACGCCGGTTCAGGCTGCGCTCGCCGCTTGGTGAAACACTTCTCGATCAACTCGATTGGCTCGCCGCCGAGCGCGAAACGCGGCCGGTTCGTGCGATCGGGAAGTGGATCGATCCATGAAGTCAGCGCCGGTTTTACGCCGGGTCGAGCGACGCATTCTTCTCCTGCGCGGCCAGAATGTTATTCTCGATTTCGATCTGGCTGAGCTTTATGGCGTGGAAACGCGAGCGCTGAAACAAGCAGTGCGGCGGAATCTCGACCGCTTCCCCGCGGACTTCATGTTTGAGCTCAACGCCAACGAGACGAAGACCCTGGTATCACAAACTGTGATACCTACCCGCGGAAAGCTCGGCGGCGCGGTCCCGATGGCTTTCACGGAAGAGGGCGTCGCTATGCTCTCGAGTGTTCTGCGCAGCCGGCGCGCCGTGCAGGTGAACATTGCGATCATGCGCACGTTCGTGCGCCTGCGCGAGATGCTGATGTCGAACGCCGACCTGGCGCGTAAGCTACTCGCCCTCGAAGGCAAATACGATGCGCAATTCAAAATCGTCTTCGACGCCATTCGCGAACTAATGGAAGGCCCGCCGGCTCCGCCAAAGCAGCAGATCGGTTTTCATCCGCAAGACAAATAACTAGCCATGCCAATCGACGAAGCCCGCGCAAGAAAGCTTCTGCGCGATTTCAACTTTCCCGGCTTGTTCGTCGAAGAACTCGGATGGGACAAGTACAAGGCCACTCTTTCAACTCCAATCGATAATCACACGTTTGAATTGTCAGCCGTTGCGGAAAGCGCGCAGTGTTCCCTCGTTCGATGCCCCGGCGCAACTCGTTAACCACGAATCGACACGAATGAACACGAATTCAGAAATCTGGGGAGCACAGGCTGCCAGCCTGTTGGTTTCGGCTGCCAGCCGAAACGAACTTCATCGAGCAATCCGGTCATTCCCCACTCGTCGCGTAGGCGACGTTGCCACGCCAGCGGATCTTCCGACAAACGGATCACCCCGGCGAACTGAGTCAGATCGGTAAGATTCTTTTCGGTATCAGCGCCATTCACGCGGGAGGCAAGGAACCTGAGTAGTTCCTGTTTTTGTTCCAGGGACAACACGTCGACTGCCGCCTCGATTTCAGCAAGCGTGCTCATTTGCGGAAGATTAACCGAACCAGAGCGCCGATTCAAACGGCTGCTCAAAACGGATCTTGGATTGACCCTGCAACAATTCGTGCCAATTCGTGCATTCGTGGTTATCATTGGCTACCCCATGATCACGCTGCCTTACTCGCTCGTTATCGAAGCTACCGAAGATCCAGATTTTTTTGGCTTTTATTCTGCCGATCTGGATGGGTTCACCGGTATCGGTCACTCGATTGAACATTGTCTATACAAAGCGCTTTGGGGAATGGCCGACCATGTCCAGACGTTGCGCGAGCAAGGCTTGCCGGTCCCAACGCCCAATCCAAATCCGACCATCGTGATTCAGAACGATTCGAAGCTACAACTCGCCTGATTCCGCTCCCGCCAAAACGAACTTCCAAAAGAGGCGAAAATTTTGAGAGTTGGGAAACAGTCAGCATTGCGGAAAGCGCGCAGTGTCCCCTTGTTCGATGCCCGGCGCAACTTCTCGTCACTTGCTTGCCACACCGAAACGAAGGGGGTCGCCCAAGGCCTGTCATTTCGACTCGTCACGTCGTAGTTGCACGCAGCCAGAACCCTTGCGTCTAGCACAGTCGATTGGGTCTACGGGAAAGATTGACTTTGCGGGAATAGGACAGCCATCCTCATTACATGTCACTTCCGGACGAAAAGCTGAAAATCATTTCTGAACAGCTCAAGAAAGGCGTTGCGCCGCCAAAAGAGACTGTGCGCTCCTTTCTTGCGTGGTTTGGTTTTGCACGCCGCGGTTACCGCGTTGTGCGACGCGTCCATTCCCGACTCGAACAATATGGCCTCAGTACGCAGCCCGATTTCGAATACGCGTACATCGATGGCAATATTTCGTTTGTTTTTGCGAAGGCCGCTAAGCCCGACAAGCAAGGAACGATAGATGGAACCGCGATGCCTGATCCGACTTACCGAATCGGACAGTTTAAGTCTGCCAATTTAGCTCCAGTGTCAGTGAAACCCGACAGCACTCTGCAGCAAGTTGTCACGCTGATGCTGACGCACGATTTTTCGCAGTTACCCGTGATGACGACGACACGCGAAGTAAAAGGCGTCGTGAGCTGGAAAACGATAGGTAGCCGACTTTCGCTAAAAAAGGAGTGCGCTACAGCCAAAGATTGTATGGAGCCTGCTCAAGTAGTGTCGATCGAGGAATCGCTGTTTTCCGCAATCCAAATCATTGCCGTACATGATTACGTTCTGGTCAGAGCGTTAGACCAACAAATCTCCGGGGTTATTACCGCAAGCGACTTCAACGAACAGTTTCGAAAACTCGCGGAGCCATTTCTACTCATCGGTGAAATCGAGAACGGAATTCGGCGGATGCTACATGGTAGATTTACAGTCGCGGATTTGAAGGCGGCATGCGGTCCAGACGGCGAGTCTGAGACGGTCGAGGCTGTCGCTGATCTGAATTTCGGCCACTACATTCGATTGATCCAGGAAGAGAAACACTGGAAACAGCTACGGTTAGAAATAGATCGCGTGGAGTTCATTAAACGTCTGGAGAAAATTCGTGAGATCCGAAACGATGTGATGCACTTTGATCCTGAGGGATTGGAGCCAGACGATCTGACAACTCTTACCGAGTTCGCTCAGTTCTTGAGGCGGCTTCGGGACGTCGGGGCGATGTAGTTCCTTCGGTCTTCGAATTCTCACCCGAGCCAAGAACAGGGGTCGCGTACGATAACCCAGAGCGTTCGTGTGCCATCGAAAACCCTTTTTGAGGGCCTGTCTCAACGGCCGAGTCCCCGGGTTCAAACGAAAATCTGCAGAGTTCTGCAGCGCCCGGCTTTTTTCCAAGACGCGGTTACCGATAAATTTCTTCCAAACGGTGCGTAAGCTGACGCGCTTCCGGCCAGCCGGCTTCGACAAATAGATCCATCACATCCAGGAGGGCTGCCAAGCTCTGCGATTCTTCACCGTTCGTGCTTCGAAAAATCTCACGATGATCCGCGAGGGCGCGTTGCACAAGCGCGACCACCTCAGTGACTGCTAGCGACTCGTACTGGAAGCCAGCACTCGAACTCCTCCGGATGGCACGCGCTGCCAGCAAAAACACCGGTTGCGGATCGCATGGTAGCAAGTGCTGCAGGGTCTCAACCAGTTGATATGCGATGTGAGGATGGGGCTCGTCAGCCAGAGCGCTCAACAAAGGATATCCCTCGCGCCAAAATCGACATTTCTGCACAGGCGTTAACCTATCTTCATCCTTATTTTGTTTCTCAGCGAAAGCTCCGCTGGCGAAAAATAATTCCATGCCGATTCCATCAACAATTTGGGCGAGACGTTGTATTTCTATTTCGAGATCCTTAGCCGCGGCCGCCTCGTTGCTACTTGCTTTCTCAAGCTCAGCCCAAACTTGGCGCTGCGCTTTAAGTTTAGACTGGGCAGAGCCGAGTAAGTCGGAAAGGAATTTCCATGTTCGAGAGCGCTTTGCGTCCAAGTCCGCGTTGTCTTGGACTGCATCGCCGGCGGTCATCCAACCACCTTTCCGACAAGGATGAAGCTGGCCCAGGAGAGCCTTCCCTTCGCGTTCGCCTGCACAGTTCTCGATCAGTGTCGCTATGTGTTCCTTGCACTCGTCGCGACCAGTGTGCAGAAACTCGAATAGGTAGGCATGCGCCAACGTTTCATGAATCGTATGTTTGGCCGGAGCGCTACTAGCCCGTGCACTCATAAGATTTAAACGCGCCACCACTTTGTCCGGATGCAGGCGCGACAACCAAGCCAAAGAGTGCACACCCGCATCCAGAACCGTGAAGTGCGTTTCGTCGGCGACAAAGCTGTCGATTAGCTGCCACATCAGCTCAGGGGCTGTTTTTTCCAACACGGGTAATATTCGAGCGAGGTTGAATCGGACCGGGCCAGCTTTATCTCGTGATAAGGCTTTGATCGCGGCGGTAACGCGCGCATCAGCATTTGGGAGATGCGGCACAAGCAGCACCAAGCCTTGCGCTGCATCAATTCTTGGCGCGGGCCAACCCCACGCAGAACAACTATCGTGTTCCGAATCTGGCTTATCTGGCCCCGGAACAGGATCCTTTGCGGCTTTCAGCAGAATTCGCCGCACAATTTTCCAGCGGGCACTGTCGTTAGGCCATTCTGCGTGGCGCGCAATATTTTCCGCGGTGCGCACCAGATAGCCCCAAACTTCCTCCGCCATCTCTGGGTATCGTTTGCGATAACGTGTCACCGCAGTCTCGCAGCGCTCCAGTAATGACCAATGACGCTCAATTTCCTTGATGTTAAACGGAGGTGAATCCTGGTTAGTGAATGGCCGGAGCGCTTCGCGCAGAGCAAGCATTTTTTTATTCGTAGGCTCTTTGAAGCTGACCCCTCGCTCCTCTAAGAGCTCTTCATCGGAATACGTGTGCGACCTGACGCGCAGTCCATGGGGTTTAGGATTACTGACGAGTTCCCCGTCAGCGCGGCGTTTGTGCCATAAAGTTTTGGCTTCTCCAGAAACGATATTTGTTTCTTCGAGAGCTCCAAGCAGTCGATTCTGTGCGCGCTGTACCCATGAAGATGGTTGCCCATCTTCCCAACTGTCCGGTCGCCGCGACCGCAGCTGTGCTGGCAAATTCAGAATCAATCTTTCGAGCCGTTCACGCACTTCGGCGTCGCCCGATTTGTGAAGGGCTGCAAGCAAGGCGGTCCCACCGTACGCGTAATCCGGATGATAAAGAAAAATTGGCTCGTTTAACAGGAGTTCTAACTCGTGCCCTAAAGTTAACGAATGTTCGGATCCGACCTCCATAAACACCGTCCACATTAAAGACGTGCGATTTCGTGTTGCTAAAGCGTCCAGTGCAGTAGTGAGATTGCCGACATCGCCTTCGGTCGCCCACTTTCGCAACAAGAACTCGAAGTGTGAAAGAATTCGGTTCTCTTCGTTCTCGAAATCACGGCCCCAAATGTGAGAATAGTCCTCGACCAAATCGCAGCGAACCTGACGAAAGTCGACGGCGCCGAGGACATGCTTCTCGCTATTTTTGCGCTGTTCGCGTCGCCGAACAACGGCATTCCAAGCGATACATGCAATTTCCGTAACTAGCTTTGCGTTTTCACCGCTCAAACTTTCATAATATTCTGCCAGCGAATAGTGGATGCTATTCCATTGATCGCTGCTTTGAATTCTCATCGGTAGAATGGCCGTTCCAAACTGTTCCCACTGGCCAGGTTCAGGTTCGTTATCGAAAGCCGCTTCAAAGAGCCGTAGCACAATATCGTCACCATCCGGTCCAATGAATTTGATGCTCTGAGCGAGATCAAAAAGGTCGTCATTAGGAAACTGCGCCAGACGCTCGGGTGACATTAGCTTCTGTAAAGCAGCCGCAGATTCATGCGGATCCGCCAAAAACGTTTTGCAAATCGTTTCGACGGCCACCTTGTTCGAATACCGCCAGCCCCGTGACACGGGTTTGCGAATGTGCGCGTCGAGCAACGCTCTTGCTGCGGCATTCAATGACTTGCCTTTACTGGGATACACCGACAGCATTTAAGCGCGCTAAGATATGGGTAACCGGACCTTCAACAAACGATTTAGAATCGATAAAACCGGCGAGGCACTCGACGAATTCGGACCAGGCGGACGCGCCCGCGACAATGAGATCCGCAGTGGCGTCCTGCAGACCTGAAGCTAGGTGTCGCAATGCTTTTTGCGCCGGATGATCTGGGTCGGTAGAGCCAGACAACGCGTCAAGTAGCGGTTATAGATCGGCGAATTTCTCGACGCGACGTGCGGCAATAATCGGCGCAAGGATGCGTGAGAGCCCGTGTAAGGTTGCGCTCCCTTCCAATTCGAGCGCGCAGGCCCAAAAGCCCTTGCGCGTTTGATCGGCATCCCATATCTCCTCCAAAGCAAACACGAAGCTTTGCCTGTAAAAAATCGGGAGCAACGACTCTCGACGCGCAAAGTTGCAGAAGCGATCACCCACAGTGGGAATGTATGCACGAGCAATGGCATAGTCATGGAGCAGGTGATGTGCGAAGCGTATTTCTTCGGCACCTACCTGGCTGCCGAATAATAAAGACGGGCTCTGCAAAATCCCGCGGCTTCGTAGATCGGCGATGGCAAGAAGCTCGGGTGCCTTCAAGGCGATTTCTTGCGTCGAAAGAACCATGCTTCGCTCCGTGACCATGTGGCGACAAATTGAATTGAGAGCGGCAATGCGCTGCTCGACACCATCACCTTCGACACGGTTCTCCCAGAATTTCCGCAGCAGCATGGCAGGGCTGTTCCAATCGGCCAATCGTGTCGGAGTGACTCCAGCCGTTAAAAGCTCGGCGGCCAGGCGTAAATAAAACGGTGACTTATGGAGCGAACTCGATTTTGGGTTCGATCGCGCACTATCTATAAACGGAACGATTTCGGACCTTTGTTGCCCAAGGCGGTTCAGCTCGTCATCGGTCAATCCGGTTAGATGAAAATGTGACACTCCACTGAATTCACTCGAGCTGTGAGTCATGACTCCATTCCCAGGAAAAGCTTTGCGAAGTTCTCGACTGTGCTTGAGATCAAACTCGCGAACGCTAGCAGCGACTTTCCAATTCGACTGACCTTCTCGAACTTCGCGCAAGAGTCTGCGCACAAGTTTCTGCGCTTCGGGATCGCGCACAGCGTCCAACGCGTCGGTGATCAGAACACCGCTTTCACCGTTAGGCCAGTTCGCCAGGACATCGTCTAGCGGGTGGTCCAATCCCAAAACATTGCCGTTGCGTTTCGCATCCGGTTCGAAAATTTCGTCTGCCAGCAAAAGCAGAACGTCGACGCTGCTGCTCTGCAATGCGCTGGCCGCCGCGTGGACGATGCCGCTCTTTCCGCAGCCTGGCTCACCAGTCAGCAATAAGTCCGTCTGCCTGATGGCGGTGGCGAAGGCAGTAACCTCGTCTATGCGATCGATATGAACCACGTCCGCTGCATCATTGCCAAAACGCAGCGTGGTGTGCTCCTTAAGTCGTTCCAGATTTCGCTTCGTAAGTTTGCGCAGCCGTTCGATGTCACTTGCGTAGTCAGCAGGTAGCGCCAAATCGAAGCCGTCGCTCGCAAGTGCACTGCGAAGTGACGCTGCAGTTGCAGTCAAGCCACTTTCATCAGCACGCGAGAAAATCTGCTCCAGCTTGTTCCAAGCGCGCCGCGCCTGAGCGGGCTTCGATAAAACGTGCGTCCGCAATTCCCTTTCCGCTGCGCGCTCATGATGGTGTCCGCCACCGAAGTCGTAAACCTCAACATAGGTCAGCCGAAGGAACTCACGCAGCTCCTCTTCACGTGGTTTCGCTCCGCCATCCTGCATCCAGGAGACGTTGATTACCGCAACAAGTTTCTCCAGAGCACTTCGCTGGTCGCGATTACGACCGCTAACGAAGGTCGCTAACGGAGAATCCCCAGCTTCTAGTCGATGAGCGTTCAACACGCTCTGCAGATGCGTTGTCACTGCGGCACCGGCGGTTGAAGGCACTGCCCAAACGAAGCGACTCCGGATTCGCGATTCAGGCGCGAGCATTGCGAACTCGGCAACAAACGCAGCAACCGTGTCCACAAAGGCAGCGCTCGCGTTCGTTAAGGCAATAGCCTTCGAACGGTGCTTGGCGGATACAAACGCACGAGTGCTGCGCCGCAACGTGACAACCACGTCATCCACAGTTTGCTTTGCTTGTAGCGTCACGGCGATGATGTCCCCACCCGTCAAATCTTCCCACAACACACAATTTTCACCTCCGAGCATGTGTACACCGATCAGTGCGGCCACGCGCGACTCGTAGTTAACTCCTGTCGCAGTCGCGCGCCCGCCGAAATGGGCGGGGCTACTCCGCTTGGATTTCCTCTTTCGTTTCTGGGAAGCCATCCATTACTAAACGCTGTCGCTGTGGTAGGGCAACAGTCCGGTGTACCGATCGCCGTTGCTGCTCACAGGCAGCGAGGGGTCGGCCAAGTGCTCTCGTCGCGAGTAGCTCGCCTCCAGGGGGCGTTAGACATTTTTAATGGATTGCCTTCGGCTCGGGACCGGCCAGGATTTTTTAAAACCGCGGATCGTTAGGCCTGTCACTGCTTCGAAATCGCGGGCTTGCCGCGAAGGACATACTTCTGGACCTTGCCGGTGGCTGTTTTCGGCAGCTCGGACACAACAATAGAGGACAGCCGAATGACGAAGCACGAATGCCGCGTTCTTGCTCGTGCTCATGCTCGGAATCGGACGTCTGAAGTCTGAGGTCAGAATTCGTCACTGTTTGGAAATGGCCGGCTGCTTTCCTCGAAGGACATACTTCTGGACCTTGCCCGTCGCTGTTTTTGGCAGCTCGGCCTGTCGGCGACGTTAAATCGTTAAAAGCGTTACATCGTTACAACGTTGTAAAAGCACCAGCCGTTGGAGTTATCACTGTTTCGAAATGGCCGGCTGCTTTCCTCGAAGGATATACTTCTGGACCTTACCCGTCGCTGTTTTTGGCAGCTCGGATACGAAGTGAATTTTCTGTGGCGCCTTGAAGTGCGCCAGATGATCACGTGCGTAACTGCGCAGCTCGATTTCCGTCGCGGTCGCGCCTGCTTTTAAGACGACAAATGCGTGGGGCGCCTCGCCCGAGCGCTCGTCCGGCATTCCTACGATTGCCACCTCTTGAACGGCTGGATGTCGCAGCAAGGCGCCTTCGACTTCCACCGACCGGGTGCTGGCAAAGCACTATGACTTCACCGACGAACAGCTAGATTTCATCACCAACTACGACATTAAATACCGCATGGGACTTGGCGGCGACGACGACGAGGAGTAACGGAAAGTCGCCGCTTACTTGAGCAAAGTCCTGTGCTGGGCGACGGTTTGGAGCAAAGCTCGCCGCGGGACGAGTCCGTGTCGCCGCGGCGACCGGACTTGCTCTTCAAGGCCAACTTCAATACAAAGAACACCTGACCATGCGACCGCGATTCAATGAACTAAAGGCGACGCAATCAGCGGCGCGATTGCTTCAGTTGAGAGGCGGGAGGATGAGTTATCTCAAGCTTATCAAGCTCCTTTACCTGGCTGATCGTGAGGCGGTGCTGCGTTGGGGTCGTCCAATCACGACGGACCGCTTCGTCTCCATGGAACGCGGACCCGTCCTGAGCGGTTTGTTGGATTTGGTGAGCGACGGCGACGATCCGGGCGCGCCGTGCATTTGGGCTGAGCACATCAGCCCGCCGGCGAATTTCGAGATCGAGCTGAAAAGGGAAGCGGGGCGGGACGAACTTTCGGACGCAGAGATTGAACTTTTGGACGAAATTTTCCAGGAACACGGCAAGAAGACCCGATGGGAACTGGTGGAATTGACGCACAAGCTGCCGGAATGGAAAGACCCCCAAGGCAGCGCCATTCCAATCACCTTTCGGGATATCCTCAAGGCGGGCGGCAGGACCGAGCTCGAGATCGCTGCGATTGAAGATGAATTGGAAGGCGTGGCGCTGGCGGAAACCGTCTTCGGCGCGCACTGATCATGCGCCACGGCGCGAGATTCGACAATGAAGCTTCCAAACGCAGAACGTGCTTTTGTGGACATTGCCAAGCTCCGCGATTATTCGCTAAACGCCGAGCATAAGGAGGGAAAACACAAGGCTCGTGTTTTTGCCACTGCTTTAGGTTTGGGATTTAATGATGCAGAGTGGTTGCGCGCGAAATTATTCAACATCGTGAAGAGCGAAGATTGCAAACTAGGAAGAGAAACCGAGTACGGGCAACGATACCTGATTGATTTTGAATTGAGTCACGAGCGAAAATCAGCGGGAGTCAGGGCGTCTGGATTGTTCGAAAAGGAGAGAACTTCCCTCGATTAGTAACATGCTACGTGGTATAAGTAGCGCCATGCAAAAAACGCCGCTCAAATTGCTCGATGTCGTGGCGCTGCTCGTGGACAAGCCAGAGGAGAGACTGGTCGCCGGGCAAGTCGGCACCGTAGTTGAGCTGTTGGCGCCGGATGTTTATGAGGTGGAATTTCTCGATTCTAAGGGACGCACCATCGCGGTGGCGGAGTTGAAGCGAGCAGACTTGTTGTTGCTCCAGCATGAACCCGTGATGGCGGCGTGATTCCAAACTCCTCGAAACGATAGATCGAGGCAGTGGTCGGCTTATCCGGGCTATGCTTTTGCGGCAGCCAGCATCGATTCAGCACCAAGGCAGAAAATTGTGGTGCCACGGAAATCGCGAACTTCTCAATGAACGGTTGCACGGCATTCTCTGTTCAAGGGCCTGCCCAGGTGAAAAGATCATCGAAGCCATCGATCTCGCGCAGCGCTGGCGCGCAGAGAATCGCGCTATCGTTAGCGGCTTTCACATGTCTCCGAATTTTTCTTCGTGGGCCGCAGCATATCGTCATTTGTCCCGCGCGCGGTCTTGATCCGTTCCGACTGCCGACCGAGTGGCAACAAAAATTCAAGCGCGGCGAATTGCTAATCATAAGTCCATTCGATTCCTCAATCCGCCGTCCCACAAAAGAAACCGCCGAGATTCGCACACGTCTTGTTCTTTCACTCGCTCAATCCAAAACAATTATTCACGCTTCACCTGGCGGTTTTTTACGTCAACTGATTGCCTCAGATCGCTCAAATTCGGGTTTAGAAGTAAGCAGTTTGCCGGCAGAACTGCGATAAGTATCTAGTTTTTTGGCGATTCCTTTTAAATTCTCTTCGATTTTTCTAGCAACGGCACCGCCGGCGCAGCGGCAGCGGTTTCGCAGTGCACTCCGGATAAGATTGGCAGTTCGCGTTGGCTACACACTGAGTTTGAGTCCGTCATAGGCGATGCGCACGTCCGCGGGGAGCCGCGATTCGGCGGATTGCGGGAGGTCGTGGCAGATGTGGGTGAAGTAAGTCGCCTCCGGCTTTACGCGCGCGGCGACTTCCAGTGCCTGGCCTACGCTCAAATGCGTCGGATGCGGTCTGTCCCGTAGCGCGTCGATGATCAAGGCTTTCACGCCAGAGATAAGATCGACAATCGTATCGGGTACGGCGCTGCAATCGCTTAGATAGGCGACAAGGTTTTGATCCGGGCGCGAGAAGAGATAGCCGTTTACGATTGAGTCGCCATGCGGCACCGGCAACGGCGTGATCAGGGTCTCGCCCAGTTTGAACGGACCATCGATCACGTGCGGCTCGGGTTTCAGATAATATGGGACCGGATTGCTCCTGTTGAACGCGAACTGAAACACGCGCTCCAAATCGCGCATCGTTTCGGGCGACGCATAAACCGGCATCGAACCCCGCGCGTGCGAAAACCGCCGGAGATCATCGAAGCCCATGATGTGATCGGTGTGCGAATGCGTGAAAATTACCGCATCCACGTTGCGGATATTTTCGCGGAGCGCCTGTGTTCTGAAATCGGTCCCAGTGTCTACTACAAACGAGCATTCCGGGGTTTCGACATAGATCGAGGAACGCAGCCGGTTATCGCGCGGGTCGGGCGACCGGCACACATCGCAATCGCAACCAATCATCGGCACCCCTTGTGACGTGCCCGTGCCAAGGAAAGTAACAGTCAGTTCAGAGTTGAGGCTTTGAAATTGAGTTGGCAAGCTGAACTGTCAACTCTCAACCATTAACCATCAACCTTCCCATGGCCGTCCTCACCTTGTTGCGAATCAAAAATCTCGCGCTCGTGGAAGAACTCGAGTGGGAAATTGCGCCCGGCTTTATTGCCGTCACTGGCGAGACCGGCGCAGGCAAATCGATTATCATCGGCGCACTGCAACTTTTGCTCGGCGAACGGGCCGACAAATCGCTCATCCGAACCGGAGCCGATTTCTGCACGGTAGAAGCCATTTGGACTGGAAACGACCTGCAAAAGGTCAATCCGCAGCTTGTCGAGGCTGGAATCGAACCGTGCGAGAACGATCTCATCATCAAACGCAGCTTTTCGGCTACAGGAGGCACTCGCCAGTTCATCAACGGTTCGCCAACCACACTGTCGGTCTTGAAAAATCTCGGCGACGATCTGGTCGATCTTCATGGCCCGCACGATCACCAATCTTTGCTTTCGCCCGATAAGCAATTGGGCCTGCTCGATTCGTTCGCGCGCGCTGAAGAACAAGTGGACGAATATCGAAAGAATTACCGGCAATTACAGACGCTGCTTGCAGAACATGCCGCGCTCAACACCGCAGAAACCGCGCGCGAACAGGAACTCGATCTGCTTCGCCATCAGATTAACGAAATAACTGCGGCCAATCTGGTCGCAGGCGAAGAAGAAGAAATCGAGAAGCACTACAAACTGGCTATCAACAGCAAGCGACTGATTGCGCTGGCGAGCGCAGTGGCGAACAAACTTTCCGAAACAGACGATTCCGTTCTCTCACAGCTTGCTGAGACACAGCGCCTATTGCGCGAATTGGAAAAGATCGATGGTTCGATTGCGGACCTTTCTTCCGCCCACTCTGCAAGCGTGGTCGAGCTCTCCGAAATCGCGCGGTCTCTCTCAGCTTATGCTGAGAAACTCGATCTCGATCCGGAACAGCTCGCCTCGCTAGAGCAGCGCGTTTCGCTCTTCGAAACCTTAAAGCGCAAATATGGTGGCTCGATCGCGGACGTGATCGCGTTCGGCGAGCGCGCCGCCGAACGGATGCGGAAAATCGAAGGGCGTGATGCCGAGCTGGAACGGCTCGCGAAAGAAATCGAGAATGTCCGCGGGCAAATAAATCGCGCCGGCGAAGCATTGCGGAAGCTTCGGACAAAGGCGGCACCGAAACTTTCCGAGAGCATCCGGCGCAATCTTCGCGATCTCGGGTTTCGCCAATCTGAATTCGAAGCAAAGCTCGATGCACTCGATGAACCGCGCCCGAATGGATTCGACGCCGTAGAATTACTTTTCTCGCCGAACCCGGGCGAACCTTTAAAGCCGCTTCGCGCCATTGCATCGAGCGGCGAAATCTCCCGTCTGATGCTGGCGATCAAATCCGCACTTGCCGCGCACGACGCGATTCCCCTGCTCGTGTTCGACGAGATCGACACGAATGTAGGCGGAGAGATTGCGCATGCAGTTGGCACGAAAATGCAAACATTGGGCCGCGATCATCAGGTAATTTGCATCACGCATCTCCCGCAAGTAGCCGCGACCGCGTCTTCGCATTTTGTGGTGACAAAGGAAGTGGTTCGCGGCCGAACTTATTCGCAATTACGTGAGATCAGCGGGAAGGAACGACAGGAAGAAATCGCGCGCATGCTCGGTGGCAAAAGCGAATCGTCCCTGCAGCTCGCAGCTAGTTTATTGAAAGGTAAGGGCTATTGAGCGGGACTGTAGCGGCGGTCTGTGACCGTCGGACGAATTAATGCGACGCTCATAGAGCGCCGCTACAGCAGACCAAAAGGCATGATTATTTCTTCACGGGGCCGAGCGGCAGCACAATTTTTCCGTACAATTCGTTGAGGACTTGCGCGAGGCCGGCGTAGATCGCGGAGAAACCGCAGAAGATTCCTTCGTAGCCAGTTGCGTGTTTAAAGCCCTCGCTCGCACCGGTGAAATCGCCGATGGCAAGCATGAAGAACAGAATCGTTAACGTGGCAAACACGACTTGCAACGCGCGGTTAAGCCGCAGGGTGCCAATAAACATGACAGCAGTGAACAATCCCCACATGGCGAGATACGCGGCCATTGCCGTGTCATTGGATGCCGCACTCCACCCAGTCTTTGGCAGCACAACCAGAACGACTAGCGAGAGCCAGAACAAGCCGTAGGACGTGAAGGCAGTGGTGGCAAACGTGTTTCCCTTTTTCCATTCCATGATTCCGGCAATGACTTGCGCCAGCCCGCCATAGCAAATCCCCATCGCAAGGATCATGCTGTTGAGTTCGTAAAAGCCAGCATTATGCAGGTTGAGCAACACGGTCGTCATCCCGAAGCCGAGCAGGCCAAGCGGAGCCGGATTCCCAGTCGTGTCTTTGATTTCAGTGGCTGATTCATTCATCGCACGGCGAGTCTGCCGAAAGAAAGATCGACAACGCAACAACAAATGAGCGAAATGACGAATATCGAAGGAATGACGAAGTCGGAATGACGAAACGGTGTCGCCAAGGTGTATCTGAGCTTCGTCATTCGTCATCGTGCTTCGTCATTTTCATCATTCTTGCTGTAGATCGGAAGCCATTGTTATAAGAGCATGTGCTGAATTACATCTGGCTTGCGCTGGTTTTGCTCGCGGTTGCGATCGGCGGCTGGAATGACCGGTTTAACGACGTGACCCAAGGCGCGCTGGATGGCGCGAAAACCGCGGTCACGATTGCGTTGGGGCTCATCGGCATCATGGCATTGTGGCTGGGAGTGATGCGGTTGGCCGAACGGGCCGGCCTTGTTCAGAGGATCGCGCGTGTTCTGCGTCCCATTATGCGTCGACTTTTTCCGGATGTTCCTCCCGAACATCCCGCGATGGGTTCCATGGTCATGAACATGTCGGCCAACATGCTCGGCTTGGGCAATGCGGCTACGCCTCTGGGCTTGCGCGCGATGCGTGATCTGGAGTCGCTTAATCCGCGGCCCGGCGTCGCGACAAATGCGATGTGCACTTTCCTGGCAATTAACACTAGCTCTGTCCAATTGATTCCTGCGACCGCGATCGCAATTCTGGCCGCGTCCGGATCGACGCGACCGACGGCAATTGTCGGCACGGCACTGCTTGCGACACTCTGCGCCGCAAGTGTCGCGGTCATTTCAGTAAAGCTTTTTGAGAAATTGCCGATTTTTCGGATCTCGCCGTTAAACGCATCCCCTCTCGAATCCAGAATGAAATCGACAGACGTGGTGGGGCGAGACTCTGTCGAGCCGGCAAATCCCGCCGGGGTCAGCGATCCCGGCTACAACAGCAGCGTCGCGCTGCAGGAACCAGCGAAAAGATTGTCCGTCCTGGGTTTTGTTGCGTTAGGTGCACTGTTTGTTCTCTTCGTCGTCTTATTTGTCCGGATGGTAGCGCCAACCTGGTTTGCTGTTCCAGTTGCGCCAGACGTGGCGGCGCAGAATGTCTTTGTCCGCAGCGTAAACGCGTTATCGATTCTGGCGATACCATTTCTTCTTAGCTTCTTCCCGCTTTACGCAGCGGCGCGTGGCGTAAAAGTCTATGACGAATTTGTCGAGGGTGCGAAAGAGGGTTTCGGCGTGATTCTGAAGATCATTCCGTTCCTTGTAACGATGCTGGTGGCGATTGGGATGTTTAAGGGCGCTGGCGGCATCGATTTGTTGAGTCGCCTGCTTTCTCCAATCCTGACGCCGTTACAATTTCCAACCGACCTCCTTCCGCTGGCTTTGATGCGACCCTTAAGCGGAAGCGCAACGCTCGCTTTGCTCACGGACATTGTGCATCGCTTGGGGCCCGACAACATCGTTAGTCTGACGGCGGCGACGATTTATGGGAGCACGGAGACAACATTCTACGTTGCGGCGATTTACTTTGGAGCCGTGGGAATAAGGCAAACTCGGCATGCGATCCCGGCGGGTTTGCTGGCCGATCTCGCAGGAGTAGCTGCTTCGGTGATAATCTGCCGGGCGGTGCTGTGAAGATCGAGGTTAGAAGAGTTACAAGGTTACAACGTTACATTGGTGCCGGCTTATTGAGATTGTAACGATGTAACACTTTTAACGATTTAGCTTGTCGGCGCACCCGCGCCGAAATTATCGTGCGGGTTTCGCATATGATTCAGCGCGATTATCTCATTATCGGTAGCAGCATCGGGGGCGCGAGCGCCTGTGAAGGCATTCGCCGCCACGACAAACGGGGCTCCGTTACGCTGGTCGGCGCGGAGGTATTTCCTCCTTACAAACGCTGGATTCTATCGAAGAGTTTTCTGCGCGAGAAGGATCCGAACCTCAAAAAATTGCAGGAATTCGATGAACGCTGGTACAGCGCGCACAAGATCGAGACGCGATTCGGGACGGTCGTGACGCAGTTCAACATCGAGCGGCGTCTGGCCGTGCTTGCCAACGGCGAGAGCATTGAATTCAACAAAGCGTGCCTGGCTATGGGGAGCCGTCCGGTGCGACCGCCGGTCGCCGGGGTTGGTCTCGGTAATGTGATCTATCTGCGAACTCTTCGCGACGCGCTGGCGTTAAAGGAGATGGCGAATCTGGAGAAGAGTCTGATGGTCGTGGGAGGCGGTTTACTCGCATGTGAGGCGGCGGCGAGTTTGCGGATGATGAAACTAAAAGTTGGTCTCATGCATCGTGATTCTTATTTGTTGAACCGCTACCTCGACGCTGAAACAGGCACTTGGCTTACCGATTATTTTGCGAAACACGGAGTGACAATGTCGATGGGCGAAAGTCTCAATGGCTTTGAGGGCAAGACCGTCCTGCGCAATATCCAAACAAAAAGCGGCAACCGGTTCCCCGTTAGCCTGGCTGTCGTCGCCTGCGGCGCAGAACCCAATCTCGATCTGGTGCGCAACACGCCGCTGGCCTGGCTGTCGTCGCCTGCGGCGCAGAACCCAATCTCGATCTGGTGCGCAACACGCCGCTGGCCGGACCGCATGGATCGCCAGTCACGGACAATCTTGAGACGGAAGAAAAGGGAATTTATGCAGTCGGCGACCTGGCATTTTATCCGGACAGAATAATGGGTGGGGTGCGCCGTCAGACGCATTGGGAGAATGCGCGTAAACAAGGCTTGATTGCGGGAGCGAACATGACAGGCAAAAAACGCATCCGCTACGAGCAGATCCCCTATTTCTGGACGGAGATTTTCGATTTGCGGATGGATCTTGTCGGTGATTTCAGCGTCCTGCCGACTCGAGTCGATCTTCAAGGCACGTACGGGAAGAAGAAATTTGTCGCGCGCTATTATCAGGGGGACAAGCTGCGTGGCATTCTGCTCTGTGGTCAACCTCCGCGCGAAGTAGAATCGGCCAAGACACAATTACGGCACGCCTTGGGGAAATAATGTTTCGCTGATGTAGAAAGAGGCATGCAACGAACCACTGGCAACGGGGCGGCTGGAGAGATAAAGTTATCCACGATGGGGCTAACCAGCCAAAAGCTCGTTGTGAAGGAAAGCCGACGCGCGCGACGGAAAGCCATTGTCAATTTCCTGATTGACTCAGGGGCAGTCTATAGCCTTGTCCCGGCCCGCACATTGAGAAAGCTCGGCGTGCGTCCGCACCGTCACGTGGATTTCTCTCTAGCTGACGGGACTACCACTAGGCGGCGAGTCGGAGACGCGTATTTTGAGTTGAAAGGCGAAGGCGGGGCTTCACCGGTAATCTTCGGCGAAGAGGGTGACAAGCCGCTGCTGGGCGCGACTACGCTGGAGAGTATCGGACTGGTTCTCGATCCATTTAAACGCCGTTTGATTCCAATGCGCATGCTACTGGTTTAAGCGGCGCCGATCTTTCAACTCGCGAAAACCTTCGGCGCTAATCGATATCGGCCGGGATTTCAAATGCCGAATTGCTCACTCGGACCAGCTTCCAATCCCACGGTTTGCCTGAAAGGCGATGCCACTCCAGTTCGAAGGGCGCGGGCAATGAATTGACGCGTTCGTCGAGCAAATCCATCACATCGTTGTCGGCGCTATAGACCGTGATTTTGCTGGTCCACACCGCGCGTCGTGTTTCAACCTGCACGCTGGGATTGGATGCGATGATCCTGGGGCCGCGCACATATCGGAAGCCTTCCTGCATTCGCTCCAGAACGCGCGCTCGATCGTCGCCCCACTGATCCTGATAATCGCTCCCGATGAAATTGGCGGCTCCCGCCCAGTCTTTGTGTTCAATCGCGTGGAAAAGGTTTTGGGTATGAAGCAGTACCTGCCGCGCAGGCTGCCAGAGCCAAACGACATATAGGCCGATGCAAAGCGCGAGGGCCAGACCAACCAGGAATCCTCCACGGAACGAGATCGACACAGATTGCGACTCTATTCTCTCCCGCAGATTCTGCCATCTCAGCCCGCAGGATAAGCCGGAGGCGAATAGACGTTAAAGGTCACAGCCCGCGTCTGCGATCGATTCGTGAAACGATTCGCGCGCTCCGCCGAGGAAAGCGACCGCGTGGCGATCTGGTTGAAGAGCGAGCAAGCAAAGGAATTTCTCCGCGGTTCGCCGGAGCTCAAAGAAATCTTTTCCAGCGCTGCGGCCGCGGCAAAAACCGCGCCAAAGGAGCAGGCCGCCGCGGTTGTTTCGGAAGTGAAGGCGCTCGACAAGGTGCAGGCCCAATTGGCAGCTTTTCGCGTCAAATAATGCGATTGTAATCGGTTCGAGACTGATTTCATTTCTTTGCGGCCCTGGGCGATTTCGATATAAGTTCGCGTGACATTCCGACCGAAGCCGCCTGCCAGGCTGCCTGTTCGCGAAACCTTTCGGAGTAGCGTTATGCGAGGGTCTGGAGGAATCTTTTATTTGGAACATGGCGCAGCTTTCTCCAACAACAATAAAAGACGCATTGCAAAGCACCGTGCCCATCGATGCAATTCACGTCCAGGGCTGGGTACGAACCCGGCGCGATTCGAAGGATTTTTCGTTTATCGAGCTGAACGATGGCTCCGGTCTGCGCAATCTTCAGATCATCGCGAAAAACACGCTGCCAAATTACGCGGCGTTACAACGACTGACCACCGGTGCTTCCGTTACCGTGCAGGGTGCGCTGGTCGCTTCCCAGGGCAAAGGACAGAAGTGGGAACTTGTCGCCGACAAAATCGACATTGTTGGAACGGCCGATGATTCCTATCCACTCCAGAAAAAGGGTCACACCCCGGAGTTTCTCCGCGAGATCGCGCATCTGCGTCCTCGCTCGAATCTTTTTGGCTGCGTCTTTCGAGTGCGGAGCCGGCTCGCATTCGCCGTTCACAAGTTTTTTCAGGAACGCGGCTTTATTTACGTCCATACGCCGATCATCACCGGAAGCGATTGCGAAGGCGCGGGAGAATTGTTTCGCGTCACAACGATCGATTGCAAAAACCCGCCGCAGACGCAGGGCGGCGAGATCGATTTCGCCCATGATTTCTTTGCACGGCAGACTTATCTCACGGTCAGCGGGCAACTCGAGGCGGAAGCGTTCGCGTTGGCGTTGTCTAAGGTTTACACGTTCGGCCCGACTTTTCGCGCCGAGAACTCGAACACTTCGCGGCACGCCAGCGAGTTCTGGATGATCGAGCCGGAGATGGCATTTTGCGATTTGAACGGCAACATGGACCTCGCCGAAGAGATTGTGAAGTATCTGATCCTGGACGTGCGCAAACATTGCCCGGAAGAGATGGAACTCTTCGCGAAGTTCGTGGACAAGGAATTGCTCGCGCGACTCGATTTCGTCATCGATCGGCCATTCCAGCGGATCCCTTACAGCGACGCTGTCGATCTTCTAAAAAAGAGCGGGGAGAAATTCGAGTTTCCTATCGACTACGGATTAAATTTGCAATCGGAACACGAACGGTGGCTGACCGAGAAACATTTTAAATGCCCGGTCACCGTTTTCAATTACCCAAAGGAGATCAAACCTTTTTACATGCGTTTGAACGATGACGCGAAGACGGTGACGGCGATGGATTTGCTGGTACCGGGAATCGGCGAAATCGTGGGCGGCAGCCAACGCGAAGAGCGACTGGAAGTACTGGAGGAGAACATGCGCCGGCACAAAATGGATCCCGGCGACTACCAATGGTATCTCGATCTTCGGCGCTACGGCACGGTCCCGCATTCCGGTTTCGGACTCGGCTTCGAGCGAATGCTCATGTTTATCACCGGCGTGTCGAACATCCGCGATGTGATTCCCTTCGCTCGAACGCCCGGAAGCGCCGAGTTCTAAATCGTGGGCGAATGGATGAACACTGACCTTATCGGTTCCATTGAATTAACGGCTTCGGCCGCCATCATAATTACGGCTTTGTCGATCGGATTCGGTTACAATGCCGCAACCCGACTTCGCGTCGCCGTTGGTCTCAGCCTTTGGTTCGTTCTCGTAGTAATTTTGGCGGCAACCCGCGCCTTGTATTACGAGCACGGCCTCGGCGCCCACGGCTTGGGCATCGCGGTCACGCTTCCCATCGCGGTCCTCTGCTTGGTGGTCGCGCGGACACAGTCGCTGCGCGAAGGTTTTAGTCGTGTTCCGCTCTGGCTTCTCACCGGCGTGCACACCGTGCGTTTGCTCGGCATCAGTTTTATAATCCTTTACGCAGCTCATCGTCTGCCTGCGCCGTTCGCTCCGGTTGCAGGCTGGGGCGACATATTTGTGGGCGCAACTGCTTTGCCGGTGGCATGGCTCGCGTATCGCCGGCCCGCAAACGCTCGGCCGATTTTATGGATCTGGAATTTGGTCGGACTAGTCGATCTGATCGCCGCCGTTGGCTTGGGAGTATTTTCATCGCCCGGCCCGCAGCGCCTGATCTTCACTGAGCCCAGCTCAGCCATCATGACAACTCTGCCGTGGCTCTTAATTCCCGGCTTTTTGGTGCCGCTCTTGTTCGCTGTTCACATCGGCATCTTCGTTCGACTGGCGCAACGCCGGCTGATCTCTGACCTCTGATTTCTCGAACTCTTCACCTTTCGACGGGCGAAAGTCATGCACATCAGCCCTTGTTTACTTTTATTCTCGTAAACTCGAGCTTGGAGCCGCCGGGCTCTCGCAATGTCATTCGATCGCCCGAGATTTCGAGCTGATACACTGAGGTGGCGAAGGGCGTTTCGATCTTAACTCGATTGCGGTCGAGAGTGTACCTGCCCCGGGTGTTCCCAATCAGGACAGCCCTATTTTTGGAAAATTCCCAAATGGTCACGCCTGAACCGCCTGACATATGCCATTTACCGACAATAGTAGAATTCCCGCAGCCAACCATCGCAGACAGCAAAACGGCAAGAACAATTGTCCGTAACCGGGGCTTATATCGGGTAAAAATAGATTGCATGACGGACGGGATCGCCTCTTGAACAGGCATGATCGGCGCGACATGCAGTCTAGCAATTTGGTTCGACGCCATAAAGCCCTTCTTTGCTCTGTGGCTCCTCCGTCCGCGTCGATGATCTCAGTCGGCTAAGTTGTCGATCTATTCGTGCTCCTTCCCCATCGGAACTTTTAAGCGCTCACGAGCGGCCGTTGCAGAATCACCAGTGCGGATGGTTTCACCGCAATTTCGATGTGGCTTGGGCTTTTCGGCTTTTGCTTTTTGCGTGGCCAAGGTTCGTCATCGAGGTGAA
>WNGF01003670.1_pt1 | contig 21597 bp, 24 predicted proteins | sample 5400641 | NCBI WGS metagenome assembly WNGF01 (sample SAMN13153371, study PRJNA577476) | soil metagenome | isolation source: 80 cm soil or saprolite under grassland replicate 2 | place: USA:California | collected 2016-06-15 | reverse complement strand
GAATCTCCATCGAACGAGAGGTGGACTGGCCAGAGGGTGGACGTTCGATCTATTTTCGTGATCCGGCGGGCAATGTTGTTGAGCTCGCTCCTCCAACCATTTGGGGTGGCGGTTGGAGATTTTGACTCACTGACGGGCCTAACCAGGCGCTGCAGCCAACCGCTGGCCCCGGTGCGATGATTCGTTTTGATTTTACGGACTGACGGCTCGAATCGCCAATTCGAGTTCCAGAAACGCGGTCAGCTTTTCATCCGCGTGCACAACGAAACGCTTTCCGTTGTCGCGATGTGCGTCAGCAATCCAGATTGTTCGTCCGTTGGAATCAACCGCTGAAACCCAGCCCAAGCTCCAACCTGCGTTTTCTTGAGATTGTCAGCGATTATCTCCCAGTACTTCACGGACCCACATCCTTGACCGTTAAAGTGATCGATTGAACCTCCTCCTTGCGCACGAGCCACACGGTGCGGCTTCGGCTCTCGTAAAATGCGTAATCGCCGCCTGTGGTTTGGGCGATAAGCCATCCCACAATCTCTTTATTTGGATTGTTTTTCAGCCGAAGTGTCTCGCGGGTGAGCACCTGGCTGAAGCGGTCAATCAGTTAATAGGCGAAGGCTTCGAACCTTTCGGAAATGTGTTTCAACAGGGAAACGTATTTTCGCAGCCAATGGTAAAGAGGACTCTGGACGTAACGCCGCCTGAGTTTCGTTCCCATCGGTGATTCTTTTGCTGTCCGGGACACACACGCGCCGCTGCCAGCCCGTTTATGGGTACCCGGCAACGGCGCGCTGACCGTGCGGGAGCAGCTCTCCCAAATTCCAACTGCTTTACTTAGCTGGACTCAGTTTATAGCTCGATTGCTTCCCATCCGAGATTATTCTGATTTCGGTAGGCGGATCATCTGCGAAGAGGTCACACGCCAGTTCCGCGAGCCATGCAGCAGGGACGGAAAACCGTCGCGCGAGATCGAAGAATTTTGGTGACACTTTCGTTTCTAGCTTTTTGCATTCTGTTTTATTCATGCCGAGAGCGTCGATCACATAAACGCTTATGTCAAGCCTCTAACACTGTCCCGCTATCCCTTTTTCCTTCTGGACAAGAAAAGCTCGATAGCGGTCAACGTAGCGCGCGCAATGGGTATCCTGATTGGGATTGCACACAAGCGCATATGAGATTAAGCTCGCATCGCGATGAACAGGGCGGCTCAGCAACTCGGGAGACTGGCGCGCGGGAAACCAAAGCGCTACAGCCTGGCTGAGATTAAGAAGCGAACAAAACGCTTGGCGGAAGCTCGAAAGAAACGCTGGGCTAGAAAGCGGTAGCGCGCTTTCCGATGATAGGCAGATGGACACGATCGAAGAGTACAAAATTATTGAAAGCCAAGACCTCGGTTCGCTCGCCGAAAAAGTGAATGCCGCGCTGAAGGAAGGTTGGCAACCACTTGGCGCACCTTTTATTCATGTCAGCGGCGGCGCCGTGGTATGTTGCCAAGCTATGGTGAACTTTCATCAACCAACGAGCGCTGAGACAATCGCCAAGCTTCGCCGCGCGGCTGTACGCGCTTTCCGCCGATAAATCTCGAAGAAGGGCTCATTTGGGGACATTTTTGCGGCAATCACTGCGCGGTCGCACTTCGTAAACGTGTATTTTTTGTTCCGGTAAAATCACCGGAACGGTTCCAACATGGCTTAGACGCGATCCCGCAGCCGGTTTTCGCCACTTTCCCGCGCGCAGTTGGCGCAGCAAAAAATTTTGCCGCTGTTTTCCACACCGTGGCCGATGATTTTGCACCGGCAGTGATCACATTCGGGCGCAATAACGTGGATCGCGCACTCGAAGCTGTCGAAGACGTGCGTTTTCCCCTTGAACGTGACCTCGAATGTCTTGTCATATTCATTTCCGCAATGTTCGCATTTAGCCATAAGTTTATACTCCATTTTTACATTTTGTTTCGCTGGGTTGTTATTGAAATCGACCAGGCATTCAGGCCGCGAGTGGGCATTTCATTCACCCGGTAAGCCTTCAAGCTCCCGAGGTCAGCGACAATGGTGAGAGAACTCGGTGTCATACCAGACGGGCCGCCCGTGCCGGATGCCGCTGCGTCGCGCGACGGGGAACGTGAACGTTCCGTGGCCGCAGCCTAGTTCGATCACATCTTGTCTGGGGCCGGAACTTATCCGACCGAACCTTCCATCTGAAGCTCGATCAGGCGCTTGAGCTCGACGCTGTATTCCATCGGGAAGTGGCGGACGAGATCGTTCACGAACCCGTTGACGCTCAAGCTCATGGCCTGCGCTTTGCTCAAGCAGCGCTGTTGCATGTAGAAAATCTGCTCGGCGCTCACCTGGCTGACACTTGCTTCGTGTTGCACGGCATTGCCGGTGCCGCGCACGGTGATAGCAGGGTAAGTATCCGTGCGGCTGGTCGAGTTGATAAGAAGCGCGTCGCACTCGGTGTTGTTCTTGCAATTCTTGAGATGCTTCGGCACGTGAACCAAACCGCGGTAAGTGGCTCGGCCTTTGCCGATGGAGATTGATTTTGAAATAATGTTGCTGGTCGTTTCATCGGCAGCATGAATCATCTTCGCTCCAGTGTCCTGATGCTGGCCGTCGTTGGCGAGCGCTATGGAAAGAACTTCGCCACGCGCCTTGCGACCTTTCATGATCACGCTGGGATATTTCATGGTGAGACGTGAGCCGATGTTGCAATCAATCCATTTTACCTCGGCGTTCTCCTGCGCGAGACCGCGTTTCGTCACGAGGTTGAAAACGTTGGACGCCCAGTTCTGCACGGTGATGTATTGAATCTTTGCGCCTTTTAGAGCGACAAGTTCCACGACAGCGCTGTGAAGTGTCGGAGTGTTGAACTTCGGCGCCGTGCAGCCCTCCATGTAAGTCACTTCCGAGCCTTCATCGGCAATAATCAGGGTGCGCTCGAATTGGCCGAAATTTTCGGCATTGATACGGAAGTAAGCCTGCAGCGGATGTTTCACTTTCACCCCGGGCGGCACGTAAATGAACGAGCCACCGCTAAAGACCGCCGAGTTAAGCGCGCTAAATTTGTTGTCAGCGATTGGAATGACCTTGCCGAACCACTTCCGGAAGATTTCCGGGTAATGTTTCAGTCCTTCGGTCGAGCCAACGAAAATGACGCCTTGTTCGCCCACCGCTTTCTTGATGTTCGAATAGACGGCCTCGCTGTCGAACTGCGCTTCCACGCCAGCAAGGAATTTTCGTTCCTGTTCGGGAATGCCGAGCCGCTCGAATGTGCGCTTGATATCCTCCGGCACTTCATCCCAACTGCGTTTAGTCGTGGTCCCGGGGGAAAGATAGTAACGAATTCTGTCGAAGTCGATCGCTTCGAGATCCTTGCTTGCCCAGTGCGTGGGAAGCGGTTTTTCCAGAAATGTCTTTAGACCTCTGAGACGAAACTCCCGTACCCAATCCGGGTCCTCTTTAACGTCCGCGATGTAATGGATCGTTCGCTCGCTCAGGCCGGTGCCCGCATCGCGTACGTGCACTTCCGGGTAAGCGAAGTCTCCGATGCTCCGATTGATGTCCACTGCTGAAGTTTCGGTTTTCATTGTGATCCTTGTTTACCCTTAGCACTGGTTCAGCCGCCTCCTCGCGCGCCCAATCGTAACCTCTCTCTTCGAGCTCGAGAGCGAGCTCTTTCCGCGCGCTCCGAACAATTCGCCCCGCCACCCATAACGTGCACATAATCGGGAATAATGTAATTCAAGAGGCGCTGATAGTGCGTAATTAACAATACGCCGAGATCGGGACTACGCAACGAATTCACTCCGTGCGCAACGGTCTTAAGCGCGCCGATGTCCAGACCGCTGTCGGTTTCGTCGAGAATCGCGTATTTCAGTGGGGACGATGTCGATCTCAGCGCCGGGCACGGCTGCCTCAGCGCGTGCCTTGATTTGTTCCAACGATTCCACGATTACGTGCGCTCGATCTTTGGCGGATGAAAGACATCAGGATTCGCTGGCGGTTCCAAGTCGTGTGCGCCGAACGATGGCACTGGAAACTCACTTGGTTGCGCCGCATTGAGATGCTCGGCCTTGTTAGTGCCGGTCAGTTTCTGGTTGTCGATCTTGCGCTGCAACTCCATGAACGCGTGTAGCAGTGCTTCGGGCCGGGGCGGGCAGCCGGGAATGTAAACATCGACTGGGATATAGCGGTCGATGCCTTTGAGCACGTTGTAGCCTTCTTTGAACGGTCCGCCAGAGATTGCGCAGGCGCCCATGGAAATGACGTATTTCGGGTCGGGCATCTGGTTGTAGAGCCGCACAATCTGCGGCGCCATTTTCTTGGTCACCGTTCCGGCAACAATCATCAGATCGGCCTGGCGGGGCGATGGCCGGAAGATTTCACCGCCAAAACGCGCGATGTCATAGCGCGACGCTGCCGTTGCGATCATTTCAATGGCGCAACACGCGAGACCGAATTGCAGCGGCCAGAGCGAGTTCTTGCGTCCCCAATTGTAAAGTTCCTGCATCGAGGTCACCCAGACCCCCTGGCGTTGGAGTTCGCTGCGTAATGCTTCGTCGATTTGCTCGCTCATTCTTCCTTCATCACTCCGTTTCCCTGATACTCCATTACTCCGTTGTTGGCTTCACCTCGCCCAATTTAAGCACCCTTTGCTCCATGCCCAAACGAGTCCCTCAATTAGCAGCAACAAGAAAACTAAGTCTTCCGCGATGGAGAGGGCTTCGTGTAGGTATTTCTAATTTGTTTAAAAGGGTTTTTGTATTCGGTAACGCTTTCTTGTGTCTCGCCGATCTCTCTCGGCCAACGCTTCAGCCCTTTTAGAACCCCATCGTTCCGGACCCGGTAAACGCGACAACTACCCGCGCCGCTCCCAAGCACGACGTAGCGCTTGCCCCGGAATTCACATAGATGGCCGGTGCTAGCCGGTTGCAGAATGGCGCCTTCGCGGGCGGCTTCCCGAAAGTATGCGGCGAAAGCACGGTTGATAAGCGGCTCATTATCTTTGACGCGGGCGATGATCTTAGGTCTAGCCACTAACAACAAGATTGGTTCCTAAAACTTATCATGTCAAACTAATTTTGCGTAGCGCGCAGTTTTCCAAGCCACGGAAATCGTTGTCTGTGAAGTACCGGCAAAACCGCAGTGGTGCGAAATTCGTCAGACGGTTTTTAGTTTGACGCAAACGCGATTCCCTTTTCACACTAGCTCTGCCAAGAAACTGAATGTTACTTATCCGCCGATCATCACTGTTATCGGCAAAGCGTACTTCGAAGTTGGCCACGCTCCTAAAGATCAATCAAACCGGACAAAGAATCTTCCTGGCTATGCTGCATGGGAGATTCATCCAGTGATGAAGCTGAACGTTCAGTGATTCACGCCTAAGCACCTAGGGACTGCGAGACGCGAGTAATCTCTCCCTCGCGCGCACGTGCGCGTAACATCCGAAACCAATTAGGGAGTTAGACGCGCGATTTGCCGCCGATCTCAGCGAAACTCACGGTTCACTCTCATAGAAAGGATCGCCGTTTGTCCGCTCGCGTTTCATGCTATGGTTGGTTCTAGACGCAAAGGACTAAAACAAATGCTGGAATTCATTATTGGGCTCGTGATTGGTGCCGGGGCGATGTACGCGGCATTCAAGTTCGGCTACCTAAAACTGTAATTGTGATAAACGTGTGTCTCGGTGTTGACCCACACCATGAGGACGCGAAGCGGCTCAGGAAATCTTGACGACGTTCTTGGCCACGAGACCCTTCGGTCCCTCCACCACATCGAAGCTGACGCGGTCGCCCTCGCTCAGGGTCCTGAACCCCTCCGCTATGATGGAGGCCTGGTGGACGAAGACGTCCGCGGCGCGCTCCCGCACGATGAAGCCAAAGCCCCTGGTCTCGTTGAACCACTTCACGGTACCTTGCTCAGGCATACTCTTGCTCCTTGCAACAAATGAAACAGGCTTGTTGTTCTTGCCGCCCGGAAATCTTAGCTGGTCGCTCGACCGCAAACAAGAAAAAAATCCCCCAGGCAAGAACTGGCGCCCTCGCCCGCCTGCGCCTTTTATGCACGTTTACGAAATCCGTCCGCGCAAAGATAAGCGCCGCGTCGATCTAATTTCCGATGCGCTGCCATTCGGTCGGCTGTGGTACGGCGAGCCAAACGCAGCCAGCAACGCAGTTGACTACGCAAAGTTCTACAGCCGTTCACACAATGCTGTGATCCGCGTTTACGATGCAGCTGGCAACGTGGTCGAAACGCGCAGCCGACGGCTGGCTGGCAAAATCAATCGGACCTAAATCGGATGCTACTTCTTTCCGGCTGCTCTCTTCGTTGCTGCCCACCGAGCTTTCATCAGTTGGGAAAGTCTCTTTCGGCCCGCTGGTGTGAGCCCGCCTTTCTTTGGCGCTGCTTTGCTCACGCCGGTACGTTTTCGCGCTGCCCATCGCGCCCTCATCGTGGCGGCAATTTTCGCACGAGCTTGCAGCGACATTCCTCGAGGGCCGCTCCTAGAGGTTGAACGCGATGCCGTACCAAGGAGCGAAGTAAGCCGGTTTTCTAGGGTACTTATTTGACGGCGAATCGAAAGTGCTTCTTCCAACGATTTGAGGGATGTTTCCATGTCTTGTGGATAAAGGTTTACTTCGTTTTCGGCAACTTTTATTCGCGTTTCCATATGATGCTGTGATTCGCGTTTACGATGAACGGGGCAATGTGATCGAAACACACGAATAAGCCGGCGATTTCAAAGGGGATTTCGTGACGCAGCTGGGGAAGCGGCACGCGCGGGGCTTGAATCCGGTTACTGCCTAATGAATTCGTGGGCTTCGTCTGCGATTCTGTTCGCGTCGTCGATACAATTCTTGCTAATGTTGAATTTCACTTTTACCGTAAAAACTATGGCCGACGTCGCAAACAAATACGCCGAAAACGTAGCGGGGGCATTCTACGTCGATGATCAATGCATCGATTGCGATTTGTGTCGCGAAACGGCACCGGCCAGTTTCAAACGCAACGACGACGGGGGTCATACCTACGTTTACAAGCAACCAGAGACCCCTGAGGAGGAAGCGCTCTGCAAAGAAGCGATGGAAGGTTGCCCGGTCGAAGCGATTGGCAACGACGGCGCAATCATACTCGCGCCTCTTCGCGCGTAGCTTTTGAAAAATGGCGGCCGGAAAAGGGAAGGTCGCGCCCAGAAAGAAAAGCGCGGCCCTTCGGTACCGGAAGCGGGCAGCCTGATCGAGACGCACGAGTAGGCGGGCGAGTTCAAGGAGTGGTAACCGTTACGCGCATGAAACAAAAAGCCGCCACGCGCTGAAACGTGACGGCTGATTGCGAAATGCTGCTGCTTTGTTGGGGGCGGGCGCGACTTTACTGATTGTTGAGAACGATTTGCGGCGCAGGTTTGCTCGCTTCAAGCTGGAGCGCTCACCTTCTGGATTTTGCGCTGCCTGCTCCGTCAGGCTTGCTATGACACAGAATTTTGTTGCACTTGGACGCGATCCCGATACGATCCCACCAACATCAGGAACGACTCCGAGAGGAGTCTGGCAACCTGGCAGTGGAGAGCTAAGGTGCCCTTGATCGGGAACGAAAGTTCCCGACGATGTGTGGTGAGGAAACTCACCGAATAGAATCTCCGCCGGAGGAATAAGACCGCCGCCCTGATGGGTTGGCGGTTTTTGTTTCTCCGAGAGTTCCTGATGCCGGAACAAAAAGCATCATGAACTCACTCAAACTTGCGCTGCGAACCAATACCGCGAACCCAAATCATCACCTCTACAACAACAATGGCACATGGTGGTGCCATTACACTCAACATCGCCCTGATTTCACCAAACAACGAATCCGAATGTCCTTGCAAACGCAAAGTCTTCCAGCGGCAAGGGCGAAACGAGACCGCTGGTTTTCGGAATTTGAGAACGGACATGACCATGAAAAACATCGTTTCGAGAGTTGAAGAACGGCAATTTATAACAAAAGAGTTTGCCGATACTTTAGCAGGCAAAACTCCGGCACCTTACTTGCGCGTGCACGATCCAGCGCAACAAGCTTTGGTCGCCTTGGGACAGTATGATTGCGGCACACAAGAAAGGTCGACAGGGTTGCGCCCATACCTTGATCGGATGATTCATCTTTGGCGCGAAATATCTCTTGCCGCGTTTCCCTGCGCCGGAAAAGCAATGGACGAATGCTATGCGCTGCTTTTCGAATCCACGTTCAGTTTAGCGCAATCCGAGCCCGCTTGGGCTGTCGAGTGTTTAGCCACTCAATCTCCCGAAGACGTGCACGTCAATGCCCTGCGGCATCTCGCCCACCAGGTAAAAGCCACCACGATCGCTCACTCCGATCTAGTTGACGCGTTTACCCATCTGTATGCACCGCGTCGAGAACAAAGCGCAGAATGGCAAAATCCAGTGAACGTGGCGTTAGCTGGGGAACTGTGGTTCTGGGCGGCGATCTACTTGGCAGCTGCGACTCATGAGACTGACGGATACTTGTCGTTTCACCAAGCCATTGGCAAATCGGCTACGACGGACTGGGGTGACGGTGAACGGTTGCACATCCGTCTGATCCGTGAAGCGCCTCAGCGAGCTTTGAGGACGCCGCGCCTCGAATTGATGGCGCATCCGATCTTACGTATCGCTCGACTGAAATATCGCGAAGGCAGCGTTGAACAAAGGCAGGTGCTGCGATTTCTAAATGCGCGATGCATTCAAGAGAGGTTTGAGAGCGAAGAAGACTTTTTCACCAGCGATCTTACGCTTGCGCAATGGGCGCGTGATGCACGTCAATGGGCGGCAAATATGTTGGAGGCTGAACCGGAAGTTTGTGCAGGCTTGTTTCACGAAGCAGGCGAAAAAGCTCTTGATCAAACGCGATCCTTTTACCACCAGCACTTGGGCTCAAATCCCGCCGACCTTGACTTGCTGGATGCAACTGCCGCCCTCATGAAATGGGCGAAGCAGCGCCGTGGATTCGAGTTCTCTCAATACCGAGCCCAACTCTGGGAGTTCGTTGTGGAAATCGCTGACGCTGCGCTCTGGCTCGGCTGGCTGTTTCCCGCCGGAATAACAGGTTTAACATCACTCGCTATATGGTGAACTTTCCGCAAGAAATGATTGAAAACGCCCAACACCGTTGGCTAACCTTTTAAGAATGAAAAAGACCAAGCCGCAATCGGGAGGATTAGAAGCCTCGGTGGGGGAAATTCTGGACCTGCGCGCATCTCGGGTGCGGGCTCTGGCCTCGAAGGTGTCACGGCTAAAAAAGCGCCTGGCGGCCTTAGATTCGCAAAAGTTGAAGAAGCCTTCTAAAGAAACTATTTGACGCGGATTATCGCAACGCACGAGCAATCGGCGAGTTCAGAGAGCCGTGAATGCCCTTTGCGGACTTGCTCTCCTGCAGCCTTTTGACGGACATTCCCTCTATGGAACAAGAAATAGATTGCAACATGCCGTCTAATTATAGTTAGGCGTATGAATCCGCGGCTCGTTGTTGCGACAATCCTGATGCCGCTCCTTTTCGGATGCTCACGCCCGAGTCCGTCGAATGCAGCTGATTTGCAAGCGAAGCGTGATTGCGCTAACCGAGCCGAAGCTTACCTAAAGCGAGAGAGGAGCATCGATGTCCCCGCAAATGGAATTAATGCATTCGTTCGAAGCGAGCAGTACAAGTTCAGTCGGTCCCTGAATACCTGCTTGCTCTACTTTGAGGTCGTCGAGTTCGATGCCGGCACGACGTACAACATTGTCGATACCCTCAAGAGTAAGAAGCTCTACTATCATGTCAGCTACAAAGATGCGGATACGCAACGAAATTTCGACGCTCTGTGCAAGCCCAGTGACGGATGCCTTGGTCAAGATGAATTCCAGAAGAAGCGCGCAGAACTTTTCGACGGCGCAGATTGAGCCTCCGCTTTCGCCTAACCAATCGCTGGAGCCAACCGCTGCCCCTTGTCCCCAGCAGCACAGATGGCACAGCCTCAACCCACACCGTATGTGGTCCCGACGCCCATTCAAGTTCAACTAGTGCCCTCGCCGTATGGAGGCTATTAAGACAACGACAAAAGCAATCTTAAAAGGAGTAACCAGCCCTTTATTAAACAAAAGGATGACCAAATACTATCTTGCAGGGATGATCGGTCTAGCCATCTGTGTCGCTTTGGTCGTGATTCAACAGATCGCTAAGAAAACTCCTGTGCTCCTGATTGATGAGGAGTCTTCGCTAAGGAATGTTGTAGGTTGGCCAGGCAAGAGCAACCCTGTTACACACGACGAAGCGGTGATCCTGTTTGACGATTGGATACATGAGCTTGAAATCGCCGTAGCAACTCAGCGGCATTCATTCCAGATCATAACCAAATGGGAACCTGGCGCATTGCGCCGGCCAACTTGGAGGCTGTGGTTTCATTATCAGGCGCCAAGTCCAACGGCCGATCTCACTATGGACACTTTCCTCGTATCTTGGGATCTAGGCGGGCCTGGAGAGGCACACTTCAGAGGCTTGGACAATGCTAAAGAGATCGCGAGACGGGTTGCCGCGATCATAAACAACTGGAGGGATTAGTGTAAACGCTTCCTTCAGTTACGGCGATCTGCCTTAACTTCTTGCGACCTTTGTATGAAAATCTTGACGATTGCTTATTTGGAAATCTTTCATGACAGAAAAGCTTTAAAGAAGTCTTAATAACCATGGACTATCCGTAAACGAATCACAACGCTTGTAGGAGTCTTTTGTGAACGTGATATCAAATCTAAGAGAGGGATGACTGCAGCGCGAGTATGGGAGAGCGTGTGCCGAAACCCTGTAAATTACTGTTTCAACTGGAGATATTGATCGCAGCTTTAACCCTTACGCGCGAAAGACTCTCGGGCGGCCTGTTCGGTGGACACGGGGATGAATTAGAGCAGCGGCTCCAGGCCACCCAGCCTAGAGGGCTTTCTCGCTTTTTGATGTCACACATGTCCCATTCACGGTAAGTTGTTGGATGTTGTACGCTTAGCTTGGGACATGATAGGGCGGGTCCAGATTTTTAAGGCATCGAAATGTCCCGGTTTAAGTGGCTCACTACCAAGATTTATCGAGGGTGAGACATCTAAGACATCTAAATCACCAGACTGCGCGAGCGCGATGTTAGTTGGCGTGCAATAACGCTCCCAGACTGGTCCCAGGTTCGCACGTTCATATCCTCGAACTTGCTCGCCATCGATTCTGAACTTTTTTGCCTTAACGCCGAACGGTTTCAAGATTCTGGCGAGCGACTTGCCGATCGTTTTCTTGTCAGTGTCTTTCTTTAACCACCAGTTCGGAAAAGGCGGGTCATCTCGATCAAGGAGCCTATCAATTAGTTCAGAGGTGCTGAGGCGCTCATCATTTTCGAAAGCGTCCCGAATCGCCGTTAATTGCAACGTCGCCGCGTTTTCGTCCTCTTCAGCTCCGAAGATGGCGGCTGTTGCGTCTCGGATTCGCTTATACCAGCCGCCGCCTGCTGCTATGGCAATTTTAAAGAGCGGCTCACATACCTCTACCACACGGTCGCTCAGCGATTCTGGAAACGCGGAATCAAGTATTGTTGTGCTAAGCTTGTTTTTAGCATCCTCGCTTTTCGCCCACTCAGCCAATCGATCGCGAATCGGTGTTAGTTCACGTTCTACGTGGTCCTCTAGAAATCTTCGGCGTCGCCCTCGGACTTGTCGCTCTAACCGGATCGGTAAACAGCGGTCCTGCGTTGTGTCGGGCAGTTCGCCAATACCTGCGAATGCCTTAGGACAGAACACAGCAAAACTTTGCAGACTATCGCGATTCGCGCCACCGCAACGGTCAACCGTCGCACCTCGTTTGTAGCCGGAATTGAGAATTGCCAAGAGGTCTTGCCTACCGTTCTCCCCGCCTTCAAACGAGCGATCTGCCTCATCAAGAAGCAGAGTCGGACAGTCGCGCTCAATCTTGCGATACAACACGGCCACAGAAGGATTAACCGCATGCCAGGCTTTAGACGCGAGATATTTAAGGCATAACAAAAGGTTCGATTTACCGCACCGCTTTACTGGCGAAGTGATCTGCAGGTATGGCGTGGTTCTCAAATGATCGATAACATGCGTGTGCGTAACCCAAAATGCCACTACAACTGCCTGATGTTCGGAACTGAATGTGATGTTTTGCTGTAGCACCATAACGGTCTCATCGAGCAGTGATGCAAGTTTAACTGGCTCGCCTGGACTTAGCGTGGCGTTCTCACTTGGTTTCGGATTGATCACTTCGGCGCTCATCATTGCCGCAAGAAGGTCGTCAGCAGTCGCACCGGCACGCGTCCAGTCGTTCAAATCATTGTGCGGCACCGGAATCTGCGCATGCTTGGCTACGGACTTCACGTGTGCGCAAACATCTTTTTGCCACTTCGTGCCCGCTTGATCATTTTGGGTCCATAAATAAAGCGTTGAGTTGTCCGGTACGAGACCCGACACCAGCGCGCCATTGCTTGCGCTGCGTGTGACGATGATACCGCTGCGCTCGCCGGATACATCCATGAAGGCGAACGCATCCCACTGCGACTCGAAAACGTGGAGAGGGTCACCCGCGACCAATTCGCCGATGATAAGCGGGCTGACCTTTACTCCGACTGGATAGTAGCGCCAAGACTCCTCTTGTTGTCGGTAGTGTATCGCTGTAACCGCGCCCGCTTTGCTGTGGACTGGAAAGGCGATACAGTCTTTGTAAAGACCTACGAGTTCATGAGTGTGAAGCCATTCGCAGAAATCAATGGAATACCCGCGCTCAGTCGCCAAGCGTTCAAGATCGCGCCGCGTCAATGCAGATACGCATTGCTGCCAGTCGTTAGGTGTCCACAACCCATTGTTTGATTCTAGACGTAATATCTGCGTTGGATGTGCCAGCGTGGATGGCATGCAGCCGGCCATTTTAAGATACAGTCTCGTTGCTTCGCTCTGGGAAATGCGTTTGTGCTTTTCAAGAAAATTGATCTCATCGCCATCACCACACCCTGCATGGCATTTCCAAAACCAAATGCCACCGATCTCGAATACCGAAAAGCTAGGATTCCTGTCGTCATGGAAAGGACACCGAGCATTTTTCTTTGCGTGCTCACCTAGTCCTAGCTGCTGCATTAGCAACGGAAGCGGAAGCCTTTGTTTTGCTTGCTGAATTGGAGTGCTGCTCACGGTAAGCGTCCATTTTCCTCGTGCCGGAAAGACTTGGATTCACATCGAATGACCTCATAACGTCGGTTTTCGTGTTCATCGATGTAGGGATATGTTGCGATCTCTTTCAGGGGCATGGTTCTTTGTGATGGTGTTTGAGCCTGGGGCGGTTTTTTTGTCAAAACCATGTTAGGATTGCGGGATGTCACAAAAACTCTGTTTTCGTCTTCTGCCAGGCGTTCGATGAGCCGGGCAACTGGTTTTGTCGCGAGTGTGAACAGAGGTTCGTAGCTCATCGTTGCCCCGCCGCGAGAAACCTGTCTAACTCCGCGACCGCAATTAGGAGATGACGGAGAGAACGGTTGGGTTTAATCAGTCCGCGCTTGATTAAGCGGCGAACGGAGGTTGTGCTAAGCCCGCCGAGATACTCGGCTGCTTGTTTTATCTTTAGTGCGCCCAATGGCGCTGATTTCGTCGTGTCCATGGAGTAACCTCCCACGACGAGGACTATGAAAAAGCTACTGTTCTAGCCGCCTTGGGTTGCCAATTTTTGAGCGTGAACCACGGGGGCGCCCTCGTTGAGCCTTACTCAGCTCCAATCCGAGCACCCTAAGCGTTTTCCTAACAGCGAAGTCCCTTGGCCAGCACTCTTGGCCAAAGCGTTTCACGAATGCATCTCGTAATTGTGCAAGGGTTGGCAAATTGCATCGCACGAAACAATTTCCCTTAGCTGCAACAGTCGGGGGATATCTTCCTTCAACGCAATCGGCATAAGCCTTAAAAATGTTAACCTGACGAGGATCATTCATGGGTTTTGCATCTAGAGCATCCGCAATCTCGCGCAGCCTCTTACTCGTCGAAACCGCGCCCACTAGGAGTATCCACGCAGTAAGCAACGAAAAATATATGTCATACGCTTCTTTCGAATCGAGATCGGGGGTTCGTTCGAATATGTCCGACCACACGGTCTCTATTTTGTCCCACAATAGGCTGAGCCGATCTCCGGCAGAGTGACTTTCGCCTGACAACATCGTCCGGATTGTTTTGATTCTCAGGGCCACTTCATATGCAGGCGAATATTTCTTGCCGTAGCGACACTTCTGCCACGCGCCATCGAGTTGCGAATCAATTTCTGCCGACTGATCGTCGATCAAACTCATGCCGCCCCCGCTTTCGGCATCGGAACGACGTTCTCCGGCTCGCTGTCTGTCATTAGCTGAGCCATCCTCTCGCTGTGGTCGGCCCGAACGTGCGAGTAGGTACCCAGAATCAGTTTGCCGCCATCTTTGTGACCTTGCCACTCGGCTAGCGTTTTTACATCGACGCCACGCTCAAGCGCGCGGGTAATAAACATGCGGCGAAAACAAATGTGCGTGTAATTTGGCAGATTGAGCCGCTTGCACGCGCCAGCGATTGCCTTTGCGGCTTTCTTGACGCTGAATACTTCTTCGCGGCCATTGCGATTTGCAAAGCGCCGCTCCAACAGCGGTCGCAGTTGATGAAACAATGGTATAGCGAACCCGCTTTCGGTTTTATGGCGGAATGTAACGATCCGATTGTTTCGCCAGTCGATGTCGTCCCACCGGAGCGCCTGTGCTTCTGCTAGTCCCAGGCCAGATAATCCAAGAAATTCAACAAAATCGGCGCTTTCCTCCGCCGTGTCGCTGAACTTCTGTTCTCGGATACTGGCGACGATCGCCTTAAACTCTTCAAAGCTTGGAGCCTTGCGGATCGGCTTCGCCAACTTCTCGGCCTTAATCTTCTCGGCTGGCGATTCAATGATGATGCCGTCCTGAACAGCACGGCGCATGATCTCCTTGATGACCCGCAGATGTTTGTTGTAGCTCACCCGTCCAAAGTCGTAACGACCGAGCCACGCCCGGACATCGGAGGGTTTGATTTTCCTCACCTGCGTGCCTGACCCGGTCGGCCAATCCGATTTGAGCCGTCGCAGAATCAGCTCTTTACCCTCAACGGTTTTCTCCTTTTGCTGCTTAAGAGTGGACCCGTACTGGTCGCACAATTCGGCCAAAGTCGTTTTGCCTTTGGAGTGGTCAACACCGCGCTGCCGTTCTTTGAAATCCGCGAGCGCACGCTTTGCGATTTCGCGATCCGTAGTCCGCAGTGATTGGCGAATCTCCTTGCCGTCAACTTTGATTCTGGCATAATAGACGCCGCTTGATGGATACCGATAAAGACATTCGCCGACTTTCTGAAATACTCCGATCTTACTCCGAGGTGTTCTCATGCGCCTGTAAATATAGGCGTACAAAATCGGTGTGTAAAGAGAATTTCTGGCGGTTCGGTTCGATGCGGTTTTCATAGGTAAACTGCGGGTGTAGCTCAGTGGTAGAGCACCTCCTTGCCAAGGAGGACGTCGCGAGTTCGAGCCTCGTCACCCGCTCCCTCGGAAATCGTAATATTCCCGCTATATTAGCGATTATCCGTTGGCAAAGTGTGACAGTGAAAGCGTGACGAATCCGCAGCGTGAAAACTTCGGCGTCAGCGGTCTTTGCCTAAGGGATCGGTTTCGAACACGCCGCCGAAAATACGATAAGATTTTCGATACCTTTGTTCGCTTTTCCCATGCGGACTCACGCCGCGTCGTGCAGAATCGCGCAGAATCCGCCTTTCTTACGAAATTATTGCGCTTCACGAATCAAATCTCGCGACACTTGTCTTGTGAAGTACATACTACTGGGGCGGAAAAAGTCTTAGTTGAATAAAGTTGCGGATGCCGCAACGTAACCGTTCTTTGCGACCATGGCACGACCCGACCGTTTATTGTTGATAAGGAGATTACAGGACCTGCGTCACTCGCACGTCGTTTCGTACATCACGAGTACACGTCCGAATCTGGAGGTGCAAATGGCTATGGATTCGGTACGGCGGATTTTTGATCACGTCCGGGCAATAGGGCGCCCAAAAGATGAAGTCAAAATTGACCTCTTTCTTCATAGCAATGGCGGCGACGGAACAGTTCCGTGGCGTTTAGTCACGCTCCTGCGTGAGTTCGCTAATCGACTGGCTGTCCTGGTCCCTTTTCGAGCCTTTAGTGCAGCTACTCTAACCGCGCTCGGTGCGGACGCGGTCGTGATGCATCCAATGGGGATGCTCGGTCCTACTGATGCGACAGTCGCTAATGATTTCAACCCTTCTGATCCCCTTAATCCCGCGCGAAAGATCGGGATCAGTGTAGAGGATGTAGCGGCTTTTATCGCCTTGGTAAGGGAGGATGCAGGAATCCAACACGAAGATCAGCTTGTAGAGGTTATCAGAGTCCTTTCAGAAAAGGTTCATCCGCTGGCGCTCGGGAACGTCAAACGGTCGATGTCGCAGTCCAGAATGATGGCGAGGAAACTTCTCAGTCATCATATGGACGCTGTGAGAGACAGCCACAAAATTGATGAACTTGTCGATAAGCTGACATCGAAAATGTATTACCACGGCCATCCCATTAATCGAAGCGAAGCCAAAGAAGAGGTTGGACTTTCGACTGTCGAAATACCGTCACCGGAAGTAGAGGCAGCGATGTGGAATTTGTTTTTGGATTACGAAAACGACCTAGAAATGGAAAGTCCATTTGACGCAGCTGCGGAGTTCCTATCAGCTTTTCCGGCGCAACCTGTGGGCACGACCGATACAACTCCTACGAAAACTGCGAAGTTGGCAATAATCGAAAGCCTGTATCGGACAGATACTGCGGAGATGCGATATGAGCTCGTCGGCACGAAAAATCCTGCCGGCGCTACCCAAGTTAGTCTAATAAAACTCAGCCAAAGGTGGGTTACTGATACAGCCGGAGCTCCAGCTGCTATCCCGGCAGAGCCTGCCTCCCAAGAAGCTCCTTCCGTGCCTGCTGCTGCGTCTCCATCGTTTTCGGCACGGATGGGTAAAAATATCACGAAAGAACCCTCGACTCCTGCCGCCAAAACGAAGTAATAAACAATAACGATATTCCCGTATCTCGTTGACAGCCCCGGTTAGTTAATGCAATTATCGAACTCCACTGACATGAATGAAGGCGCCTCACCGCACGTCGATCGAAAACCGCTGATTACATCGGTGCCACTGCAAAATCTATTGCCGGGACGGTTTTCAACAACCTCGGCACCGGTTGATTACTCACTCGTGCCGCATGACCTAGGCTCTGTAACGACGCCGATCCAATGGATTTCGCAGCCTGACCATCCGTCCTCCAGCGGAGGTTAGTAAATTCCATCGAAGGGCGTTCGGGAAGCTTGGCCCCTTCGCGGAGCATATAAGCTGCCTGCTGCTAACGTAGCCTCGCGCGACGCCGGGAACTGCTTCTGCGCTTCACTATTGTCAAAATCGATTTGTCCGCGCCACGCGTAGCCGTAAGATTCCGGCGTTATGAAAACAAAATCTCTTTTTGCATGTGCGCTCGTTGCAGCGCTCCTCATCCATGTGGCGCCTGTGCGAGCCGCGAACGAACCAAAAGATAAAACACCGTGGAAGATTACCGGCCAGCTCGAAGAAGCCTGCTCGTGTGACGCCGCGTGTCCATGCTGGTTTGATTCCAAACCGACCAAGATGACCTGCGGCGGCGGCCAGGTGCTTTTCATCCAGAAAGGCAATTACGGAAAAGTTAAGCTCGACGGCCTTGCCATCGGCACAATTGGCCAAAGTCCAGAAGGCCAGACGATGATGGAATCGTACGGAAACTGGAATTTTGCCTACAAATACATCGACGAGAAGGCAACGCCGGAGCAGCGCAAGGCGCTCGAAGCGATCGCCGGGGCGGTTCTAACGCCAGGCGTCTCAAAAAAAACGGAGACACGCTACGTGCCAATCACCCGAAAGATTGAGGGCAAAGAACACCAGATCACTATTGGCCAGTATGGTACTTTTCACGGTCACTTGATCGAAGGTGGCCTCGGCGGCGCGCCGAAAATTGCGAATCCGCCGGGGGCCGATCCGCTTCATCACGAATATGCGCAGGGCCGCACATCAAAGATGACCTACAACGACGCGGACCAGAATTGGTCGTGGTCGAATTCGAATTACATGTTGGGGAGCTTCACCATAGACAACGTTCAATACGAAAAATTTGCCGCGGGTCTGGCGCAGAAGATGGCGCAGATGAAGGGCGAAAAAGCGCCTGAGAAAAAATAAGAGTAAACTCGAGAAAAGACTTTGGCGCGCGCAAACCCTGACGCACACTGCCTGCGGGCCGTGGCGGGCGCGGAAGATAGCGGGCGTCCCGCTGGCGATGCGAGCCAGAATCTTCTGCTACTTTTTTAGTTCTGCGGTCGCACCGGTGATCTTCTTCCATGGTTCAGCGCGTCCGCCGAGGTGTTTGGCGAGGAATTCTTCAACGCGACCGTAGAAGTCGAGTTGGTTTTCTGGACGTGCGAAGCCGTGTCCTTCGTCCGGATAGACCACGTATATCACTTCGCGTTTTGCTTTGCGCAGTGCAGCGACCATCGCGTCGGTATTGGCGATTGTGACTCGCGGGTCGTTTTTGCCCTGGCCAATGAGAAGCGGCGCCCGGATGGCATCGACATGATAAAGAGGCGAGATTTTTCGATTCCAGTTCTCGTCGTGATCGGCATCTCCCTCGCGTCGCCGCCAGCGGGCCGCGATGTTTGACCAGTAAGTGGGAAAGGAACGAAGGCTCGTCGCCTCGTCGGCGGGTCCAAATTCATCAACGCCACAAACGAAAAGGTCGGGCCTCATTTCCAGCGCGCGCAATGTGGCGTAGCCGCCCATCGATCCACCCATCGCCGCGATTCGTTTTGGATCAGCGATCCCTTGATCCACGGCCCACCGCACAGCATCCAAAGCGTCTTCGACCATCCCAAGCCCAACCTGAAGATTGCCAGCATTGAAGAACCTGATGCCGAAACCGGTCGAGCCGCGGTAGTTCGCTTGCAGAACGGCATAGCCGCGGTTGGCGAGAAACTGCACTTCGGGATCGTAGTTGTCAGAATCGCGATCCCACGGCCCGCCATGAATCAGCAGCACGAGTGGGAGATTTTTCGCCTCGACGCCTGGAGGAGTCGTTAGGTAACTGACCATCTCCAGCCCATCACGCACCTTGATGACGACCGGCTTTTTCGGCGCGCGCGGAAAGCGCAGGATGTCAGGATTGGAATCGAACATTTTGGTGAGCTTTTTCGCCTTCCGATCAAAAGCGTAGTAAGAGTCGGGCGCGTCGCTTCGCTGAATGGCTACGATCCATTTCTCATCACCGTTGTCGCGACTAACCAGCTCGATAAATCCGGGCACTTCACGGTTGATGCTCTCGAAATCCGTTTTCAACTTTGGATCGAGAAAAGACCAGTGGGGCGTAGTGAAATCGAACTCGACTGCTTGCAGAGCGCTGGTGACGGGATGACAAATCACGCTCGGTTCCAGTCCGAGACGGCTTCCGGAGAAATAGGCAACATCGGCTTGAGGATCTTCGGCGACTACTCCGAGCTCGTGGCCATCGCGCAAATCGACGTGCACCAATCTGCCGTTGTCTGAGTGCAGCGCCGAATCGATGACCAAGCTTTTACCATCGGGATCGAAACCGGCAACAAGCGAGCCGTTCACGACCTCCCCGGCGAAAAGCGCCCGTTCGAACGGCATCACCACAAGATCACGCCAAGGTTTATCCGCCGCATCTCGCACGCGGATGATCGTGCGGCCGGTTTTCCCGTCGAAGGCGGTGGCGGCACGAATCACGAAATTGTTGTCGGTCTTCCAAGTCAGGACGTCGCCGGGATTCGTGGCTTCGAGCGTGATGGCGCCGGTTTCGAGATCCACCCGGTACATGTCGAAGACGGACCGATCGCGCAGGTTGAGCGCAACCAGAAGCGACTTCGGGTGTTGCGAATCGGTCAGGACATTCTGCGCGCGCACACCTTGGAACGGTGTGAGATCACGCACGTTGCGGCTCGTTAGCTCGACCGAAAAAAGGTGGTCAATTTCGTTGCCGTTATTGTCGTGGAGATAGAGGATATGTTTCCCGGCGGTTGCCCAGCTATAATAGTGAATGGGATAGTCTGTTTCGTTCGTGACCGGATGCGGCTTGGCGCCGTCGATGGCACTCACCCAAACATTGAGCACGCCATTCTTGTCCGGCGCGAGCCAGCTCAGCTGCGACCCATCGGGCGAGACTTTCGGATCCGTACGCGCGGGATTGCCGAACAAGATTTCGCGCGGGATAAGCGGCGGCAACCCAGCTTGCGCAGAACAGAACGTCAGAAAAACCGCGCAGAGACAAAATCGCTTCACGACAGAGAGTCTTTATATTCAAGACGCCGCCAAGTGCACATTCTGTCTATCCTCCCGCGGCGTTGCATTGGGAGAAGAATTTTGCGGCGCCAGTAGACCACCGCTAAAGTAACATGAATGCAAACTGAAGAGCTTGCCTACGTCATGGTCACGCCGTACTCGATGCGCAAATCGCGCACCGGCGGCATCGTTGGTTTCCCGCACGGGACTCGATCTGGTCGGCGGACGCATGTTTGCGCCGGGCGCAGAATTGGCAAGACGCTACGCCGACACAATCGTGACTGAAACCGATCCGCGTCATCGCGCGACGCAGGAGTTGATTCGCGATTACGTCCTGAAAAATTTCGCCGGCGAAAAGAACGGCCAGCATGCGCGCGTGTTATTCCTCATCTTTCGCGGACCGGATGCGGTGGAAAAGATTCATCCCACGGTAGGCCACATTGTTCACGAACGCACTAGCGGCGAAACGATTCGCGACACCTACGGCGACTACATTACCGATGATTCAGGTAACGTAACTTATTTTGAGCCCGGCGTGCTCGCAGCTTTCGATCCAAAAGCAGTCGAGCGCGATTTGAAACTCTGGGCCGAGTTTTCTGATTCCGACGGCGGCATCCTGGATCGTACCGTCCGCTTTCCCGCCAATGCGCAAATCGAAAAAACGCTCGTCCTGATCAAGCCCGACAATTTCAGATTTCCAAATCTGCGGCCAGGCGGAGTGATCGAAGTGTTTTCGCGCTCTGGACTCACGATCATTGGATTCAAAGTCCATCAGATGAGCGTCGCCCAAGCGGAGGACTTCTACGGGCCTGTGCTGCCAGTCCTGGAAAAAAAACTCGGCCCGAAAAGCGGCCGGGAAAACTGGGAAACCATTATCGAATTCATGGCTGGTCGAAAGCCGAGCGAATGTCCGCCGGCGGAGCGCGAAGCTCCTGGGACGGAAAAATCAATCGCCATTGTTTATCAGGGAGTCGATGCGGTGCGAAAGATTCGCGACGTGCTTGGCCCAACTGATCCGGCCAAGGCCCCGCCGGGATCAATTCGCCGAGAATTCGGCCAGACGATCATGGTCAACGCTGCGCATGCATCGGATTCGCTGGAGAACGCGAAACGCGAAATGGCGATCATCCAAATTGACGAGAATAATTTCAAACCTCTGATTGAAAACTTCTATCGCCGCCAATAGTTTGCGCTCCCATTTT
>WNGF01016279.1_pt1 | contig 21616 bp, 25 predicted proteins | sample 5400641 | NCBI WGS metagenome assembly WNGF01 (sample SAMN13153371, study PRJNA577476) | soil metagenome | isolation source: 80 cm soil or saprolite under grassland replicate 2 | place: USA:California | collected 2016-06-15 | reverse complement strand
ATCATCCACCAGAGCGGACCAGATCGGTCCAAGATAATCAAGACGAGCGGGGGCTAGCAAAGACATACCAGCTGACCTGGGGCTTTGTGGCGCGCCGCGAGGGACTCGAACCCCCAACCGCCAGATCCGTAGCCCGCCGGTGATCGTCCGTCCGTTGCCCTGTGGTCCGCTTGTGCTGCTCACGTCCCAGAAGCTGGTGCTTCCCGTCCGCCTGGTGTGCTGTACTCCGCCTGTTGGCCTGTCGTCCTCCGTCAAGAACTCCGTCAACGACGGCCTCTCGAGAGTCGAGCACCAGCTTCCCGACGCAGTCTGCGGCCGGATCGACTGGAAGTACGCGCTGGGCCTGGAGCTTGCCGACACCGGCTTTGACGCCTCCGTCTTGAGCGAGTTTCGCGCCAAACTGGTGGCCGACGATGCGGCGGAACGGCTGCTCCACCGCATGCTTGACCGCCTCCGGGAGCGGGGCCTACTCGCCAGTGGTGGACGGCAGCGCACCGACGCCACCCGCGTGCTGGCCGCCGTGCGGGACCCCGGACCGGCTGGAGTTGGTCACCGAGACGCGCGGGCCGCACTGGAGGCGCTGGCCACCGCGGCGCCGACATGGCCTGAAGGGGTTGTTCCTGAGCCGTGGTACGACCGTTACGGCAGCGCGCCAGGGACTGGCGGATGGCGAAGGCCGAGGCGGCCCGGATCGGCGGCGCCCTTGGCACCGCGCTGCTCGCGATCATCCTGCAACGAACGATTGCGGCCGGACTCCCGGCATCCACGGGAGCATCCAGGCGATCGCCGCGCTGTCGCAACAACAGCTGGCGACCGCAGCGCCAGCGCTCGCCAGCGCCTTCGACACCAGCTTCTGGGTCGGCAATCCGTCTGATCGCCGCCGCGCTGAGCTCCAGCGCCGCGGACGTGCGCGGGACCATGGTCTCCCCCGGCGACCTCTTCGCCCTTGACCTGACCGCGTACTGGTCGTGGAGCATCCACGAGCAGGAGCAGGTCGGCGGATCTTGGCTGCGCCAGCTCGCCGGGCAGCGCCGCAGGGCAAGGTCCTCGCCGACGTGCAACGCTGGCACCTGCACCCTCAAGGTCGGCTGGTCCCCGCGCCGCCTCCATCGGAAGGCGCCGACCGCTACCGGTACGACCCCGCTGACTCCACGCCCGCCGTCGTCGGTGGGCTGGGCGGAGCAGCTTGGCCCCGTGGACCTCGTCGCCGTGGCCGGCGGCGGCGAGCCCGTGCCGTTGGCCAACCTATCCCTGAACGGTGGCGCCAGACGGTGAACCTGAACCTGACCTCAGTGGTGAATGCTCATTGTGGACGCGGGCAGCCACTCAGGAGCCCTGCTCGCGCCGCAGGAAGTCCAGCAGCTCGTCGTTGACGTCCCCGGGGCGCTCCTGCTGCGTCCAGTGGCCGCAGTTGGGCAGCAGGACGATCCGGCGCAGGTTCGGCACCGCCGCCTCCATCGGCTCGAGCTTGCCGAACAGCACCGCGGGATCGCGCCGCCCGCCGACGAACAGGGCCGGCTGTCGCACGCCGGCCGTCCCGATCTCGGGGTGCTCGTGCCAGTCGCGGTCCTGGTTGCGGTAGACGCCCAGCGGCCCCTGGAACCCGGTGCGGGCGTACGCCCGGGCGTACTCGTCCAGGTCTTGCTCGCCGAGCCAGCCCGGCAGCTTCTCGGGCTCCGGCATGCTGTCCAGCACACGCCCGGCCGGAGCTGGGTCTTTGAACAGGCGCGGGACCAGGTCGGGCGGGGCGTCACCCGAAAGGGCGTACAGGAAGCGGCGCATGGACCGGCGGGGGTCGGCGTCGAGCTCCGCCTCGGTGACGCCCAGCGGGTAGGGCGAGGCGGGGCCACCTGGGACGAACTGCCGCAGCACCTCGCTGGGGGCGCCGGCGGCCGGGGCCGGTACGTCACGCTGAGCGCCACCAACCCGGCGACCCGCTGCGGGAACAGCTCGGCGCACGCCCAGGCGATATTCGCGCCCCAGTCGTGGCCGACCAGCACGGCCGTTTCGGCGCCGAGGGCGTCAAGGAGGCCGACGACGTCGGCGGCCAGGTTCGACGGCGCGTAGCTCTCGTCCGCTGCCGAGGCGTCGCTGCCGCCGTAGCCTCGCAGGTCCGGCGCGACGGCGTGGTAAGCGGCCGCGGCCAGGACGGGGAGCTGGTGGCGCCATGAGTACCACAGCTCCGGGAACCCGTGCAGCAGGACGACCAGCGGCCCGCTCCCCGCCTCGGCGACGTGCATGCCGATGCCGTTGGTCTGGAGCCGGCGGTGGGTGACGGCGTCGCGGGCTCCGGGCGAACTCCGAGAAGGGCGCGTCGATGCGACGCTGTTCGCGACTTCGTTTGCCATCGCTGAGCTCCTTTCTACCAGACCGCTGGGTGCCGCGACCGAAGCACGCGACGACCGCTGCTCGGCGCTCGCTCGTTCGGCTCTCTTGCCCGCCCGGCCGGGAACCAGGGGCTCCTAGGACGATCGCTGCCGCGAAGAGCAACAGTCCCAGCCACACCCAGGGACGATGTGACCGAAGAGCAGCCGGTTGTACAGAGCGGTGTGCTCCTCATGCATATAGTGGCCTTCCCACACCGGTCTCTCGGCCGTTCGTCGTGGCACGCGCCTCAGAGGTCGGCGACCACAGGGATCACGTCCCGTCCCATCGCCTGCAGCGGTTCGATCTGTTCGACGCCCTTGACGGGTCCCATCACCATCTCGATCCCCATGCCCGCCAACCTCCGCAACTGCTCGATCGTGCCAGCAGTGTTTGACCCGTCCTCACCGAGATCGAAGTTCCACCCGCACGTCTTGCGGACGTCGGCGTAGTCTCGGCCCTCGGCCTGGCAATGCGCGCGCAAGACGTCGAGCTTGTGCGGCAACTCAGGCGTCGGAAACACGGCGCAGGCATCGGCATAGCGCGCAACGAGGCGAAGCGTCTTGCGCTCACCATCGCCGCCGATGACGATGGGCGGGTGCGGGCGCGTCAGCGCCTGCGGCGAGTTGAGCACCCGCTCCAACCGGAAGTGGCGCCCCTCGAACGGCTGGTCGTCGCCGTGATCGCCTGCCCACATGCGCAGGCAGATCTGCACGGCCTCCTCGAGCCGCTCGAAGCGTTCCGCCAGGGGGGCAAGGCAATCCCAAGGCCGCGCGCCTCCTCCTCGTAGTAGCCGGCTCCGATCCCGAGCCAGGCACGACCAGCGGAGAGCACGTCGAGGGTCGTGACGATCTTCGCGAGCAGGCTCGGGTGCCGGAAGTGGGCGCCGGTCACCATCGCCATGAGGTTGATCCGCGAGGTGTTGCCGGCCAGGAAGGCCAGGGTCGTGTAGCACTCCAACATCTCGTGCTCGACCGGTCCCACCCAGGGGGAAACCTGCCACAGGTGATCCGGCACCCCAATGAGCTCGAACCCTGCCTCCTCGGCGACGCGCGCGATCCGGAGGAGGGTCGGACTGAGGGCCTGCGAGTTCCCCCAGGTGTAGTCGGGGATTTGCAGTCCAATCTTCATGGCTCCAAAGATCCCTTCCGGGTGGTCAATGACGAGGAAGACCGTCGTCGTCGTCGTCGGTGAACGGCTCCTGGAGCCTCTGATGGTCGTGTCATGGTGTGTCCTCTGCGTCGTGGGTCCTCAGCGGAGCAGCAGGTCTGCGGCCCTACGCTGGGCGCTCGCCGCGGGCGAGCTGGACGCCGGCGATGCCGCTGACGATCAGGCCGGGGAACCGTCCCGCCGGGATGAACCACGCCAGGGGCTCGGCGACGAAGTACAGCGGCGACAGCAGGCACGCGGACGCCGATGCCAGTGCGGTGACCGCGACCGGCCGAGGCAGCTCCCCGGTGCGAAGGCCGGCCAGTCCGAGGGCGCCGAGGAGGATCCCGAAGGCTGGGGTGTGGAGTACGCCCCCCGCGAGGAACTCGCGGCGGGCCAGCGCGGCGACGCTGGCCTCCCGCCGTCCCCACCGACCAGAGAGGGCCGCCGTGTACCCCGCCGAGGCGGCCAGGGACGCGGCGGCGAGGGCGCCGCCGGCGATTGCCGCGGTCTGCAGCGTCCGCGACCCTGGGCCGGCGCGCCCGGCCAGCCGTGCCACGGCTGCGGTGAACCGAGCCAGCGAGACCGCGGAGATGGCCTGACCGGCGGCACTGAGCCGGGTCGGGCCGGCGTTCTGGGTGAAGTACTGCCGAAGCTGGCTTGGCGATGATCCCGGCCGGGGGTACGGACCCTCGGCGAGGGCATTTGCTCCGCCGATGCCGCCGATGAAGCTGAGACCGGCCAGGAGCCCGCTGAGCGCTCCACGGTCGGCAGGTGCTGTCACTGTGGCGGGCATGCGTGCTCCCTTCGGGCTGTTCGGTGAGGGCTGCAGGTGGTGAAGATCAGGGGCATGTCGAAGACGGCGGCGGCGCGCGCGAGCCTGACCAGGTTGGCCTCGACCAGATCGCGTGGCCGCGCCTTGACCACGCGCTCCAACACGCTGGTCTGGTGGTCAACCAACGGGAATACCGGGCTGGCCCGGGAGAGTGGTGCAGCGGTCATCTGCGGGCTCCTTCCGACGGCTTGGACCCGTACCCACCCACGCCACGCGTAAACTGAGTGTAAGTTTCTACTAGGTGTAAGATGGTCACTATGGATGACCGGCCAGGGCTTCGCGAGCGCAAGAAGCAACAGACCTGGGGCCTGATCGCCCAGACGGCGCACCGCCTGTTCCAAGAGCACGGCTTTGACGCCGTCACCGTCGCCGACGTCGCACGCGAGGCCGACGTCGCGCGCAAGACGGTGTTCAACTACTTCCCGACCAAGGAAGACCTCGTCTACAGCGGCCTGGAGTTCTTCGAGGCGCGGCTCCTCGATGCGATCCGCGAGCGCAAGCCCGGCGAGTCGATCCTGGCGGCCTTCGCGCGCTTCGTCACCGAGTCGCGCGGCCTGCTGGCCGCCGACGACCCCGACGCCGGCGAACGCCTGCTGGCGATCAACCGCCTGATCACCGACAGCCCCGCGCTGCTCGCACGCGAGCAGCAGATCTACGCCGGCTACGCCGCCGCGCTCGCGGCGCTGATCGCCGAGGAGACCCAGGCGCGCCCAGACGACATCGGGCCCTGGGTGGCGGCGAACGCCATGATCGGGCTGCACAAGGCGCTGGTCGACTACGTCCGCCGGCAGGTGCAGGCGGGTGAGCGCGACGGGGCGCGCATCACCCACAGGCTGCGCGCACAGGCCAGGCAGGCGGTCGCGCTCCTGGAGCACGGGCTCGGTCACCTCGGCGCCGACGGCGTCACGGCGGGGTGATCGTCACCGAGTCGGCCCAGTCGGCGTCGACCGGGCCTCCGGCGACGTCCAGGCGCTCGCCGACCCCGGTTCCAGCCGCAGGTCGAGCGTGCCCAGCAATTCCTCCAGCTGGGGAACGGAGCTGGCGCCGGTGACTGTGGGATGGCGAGCGCGACATCATGGGGCTGTGGGCCGGCGACGGCGGCAAGGGCGCCAAGTACTGGCTGCACGCGCTCACCGAGGTCAGAACCGCGGGGTGGGTGATGTGTGCATCGTGGTCTGCGGCGGGCTGGCCGGCCTGCCGGAGGCCAGTGGCACGGTGGCCGGCCACGGTGACCAGACCTGCATCGTGCACCTGCTACACAACATCTTCCGCTACGCCTCCCGGCGGCACTGGGCCGCCCTCGCCAAGGATGGCGGCCGATCTACACCGCTTCGACTGAGGCGGCCGCGCTGGAGGCACTGGCGGCGTTCGCCGCGGCCTGGGAGCCCGCCGTCGCCAAGCTGCTGGCCGCCACCGACCCGACCGGCGCCACCGTAGCTGACCTGCCCCGTGCCGAGCATGTCGCTTTGAGGCGCAGGCGACAAGCGGTTGTCCCCAGGTTGCTCTTGGGGCGCACAACCCCTGGCACAACCTCGACGGCGCCCAGCCGGACGGCAAACCTACTGGTCAGGGGCGCGCCGCGAGGGACTCGAACCCCCAACCGCCAGATCCGTAGGCGGCTGATCAGCGTCGAAGCGGTCGGATCTGGTCGGAGCTGCCCTGCTCAGGTGGCGGGCGGCGTCGGTCGAGCGGGGTCTCGAAGGAGCGCACCGGATCGTCCGGATGATCATCGGGATGATCACGCCTCGGTCGGCGTCACGGCGGGTCTGTAGCCTGAGGCTGGCGAAAGTCAAGTCGTCCTAGCAGACAGCGCTTCCGTGGCGAACTTCCAGCGCAGCATCATCACCCGATGTTCTGGCGACATACGGACACGGTCTGCATGGCGACCGCCACCAGCTGCCACCTGCAGGAGGCCCACGATGCAACCCACCGACAACACCGGAAAGGCCGGCCCCTCGACCAGGACACCAGACCACGCGCATGACGCCGCGGCACCGGTCCCAACCGACACGGCGGGCGACCACCCGCTCGGGCCGCACGCGGCCACGATCCTTGCCACCGAGCACTGGAGCCTGCTGGGGACACGGTCGCTGATCTGGAACGAAGCGTTGAACCGCGCGACGGTCTTCCTGACGGTGCTGTCCGCCTCGATCGTCGCGCTGGCGCTGCTGGCCAACGCGACCGGCTTCGGACCGCACACCACCACGCTGGCGCTGGCGCTGTTGCCGGTGGTGCTGCTCTTGGGCGTCGCCACCTACGTGCGCCTGGTCCAGATCAACCTCGAGGACGCCAAGCTCGTGCTGGCTATGAACCGACTGCGGCACGCCTACCTGAAGATCGAGCCCGGCCTGGAGCCGTACTTCACCACCGGCCACCACGACGACGAGCGCGGCCTGCAGGCCACCTACATGGTGGATCCCCCCAGCCGGCTTTGGCGATGGCGGTTGATGTATTTCCTGGTCAACACGCCGATCATCGTGGCGACCGTGGTCGCGGCCTTGGCGGCGGCCATTGTCGTGCTGGTCCTGCAGGCCGTCGAGGTGCCGAGGGCCGCGGTGGTGGCCGCTGGGGTGGTGGCGTTCCTGGCGCTGTGGGGAGGGCTGCTGCCGCTGCAGCGGCGCAGCGTGGACCCGCTCCGCGACAAGACGCCGCGGTTCCCCACTCCGCCGGATATCCCCTAAGTATTGGCTGGTGCGGACGCCCCGGGCTGCATGATGCCTTGTATCGGACTGACCGTCCCGTAGGCGGTGGCCCCATCCTTACCATGTACCGAGGCCTCACCGCGATGCCCACCTGCGAAGATGCAGCTCGGCGGGACTCCATATGGAGCCGGTTTCGGGGGCCATGTGACGGTTCGGCCGGGAACCTCACCCGGCAGGCTGCCGGTGTCCCGTGGCGGCTGTCAAGCACGAATGGGCGTCGTCGTGGTGCCCTGCGCTGCGGCGGGGAGCGGGACATTCGCGCTTGACAGCCGGGCATCGGTGCCCTGCCTGCATCGCGGTGGCCAGGGCGATCCACTGGGCCAGTATGCCGGGGGAGGAAGGGTCCTCCCCGGGCGCCCCCTCCTCTGGTGTGGTGCTGGAACGTTTTAGCGGCGTGGGTCGACCGTTGTCAGCAGTAGATCGAGCTGGCGTTCGGTTGTGGTGTTGGTGCCCTTGCCGGTGTGGACCTTGACGTATTTGCCGCCGCCGAGTGCGTAGGTTCCGAAGGTGTAGGTGTGGCCGACGTAGTCTTTGATCTTCGCGTTGGTGAGGGAGCGTGAGGTGCTGCATTTGTTGTGGAGTTGGATCCATTCGCCGTTGAGGCTGGTGTTGCTGCCGGTGTCGCTGCCGGGAGAGTTGTAGTAGATGCGGTAGATGCCAACGCAGTATGCCGCCGAGGCCGGCGCTGAGGATTGGGCGGCGATCATCCCTGCGGCGAATAGGCTGGCAACGAGAACCGTTCTGAGGATTTTGTTCATCCACTGGTCTTTCTGTTGGACCGTCCGGTGTGGGGGCATGGTTCCCTTCAGGTCCAGTGTGACAGATAAGACGTCACGGTTGAGCACCGGATGAGTAACGAGGAGAATGTCACGACTGCCTTTCATCAGCGTCACAGACGAATCGTTACAGGTCGGCCGTGCGCAAACGGTTCGTCACAGCAAGGCGAGCAGCGGGCGTCACGGACGGATTGTCACGGGCGCTGTGCTCAACGGATCGTCACGCCGCGGTGTGCGGAATGGTTCGTCACAGCAGAGCGAGCAGACCGGGTGACGCACGGATCGTGACAGGCCGAGCGGGCCCGTGTGACGATCGGTGCGTTGCAGGCGCTGACGATCCGTCCGTGTCCGCCGGCGTGACGATCCGTTCATCCCCTGACCTCGGCGCGGTTGTCTGCGATCGCCATCGAAGAGGGCGGCGCGCCGAAGGTGCGCGGAAATTGCGAGCACTCCATGCGGCAGCCGGACGGCTGAATTGGTCGATCGCCGCCGCAGGCGGCTTCCATACAGCCGTCCGGCTGTCGGATGGATCAAGCGCGCTCGCATCCTCTCCCCCAAGGGGGGCCGGGGGATTGACGTAGGGGTTGGCGTACCCATTGACGTAGGGGTTGACGTACCCCCGAAGTGCCCTCGGGGTGGGCCGGGTGAGGCGTGCTCGCGGTGGGCGGGGTAGGGCTGCGGAGCTTGCCAGCGCAGCAGCAAGCGCCGAAGGCGCTTCCATGTGGACGGCAATTCCCGCCGATCCGTAGGCGCCGTCCGGCGGGAATTTGCGCGGGCGGATCACGCCGGGGCGGTGACGATCCGGCCCTCACCTGGTCTGGGAGGCGGTGACGTTCCGTCCGTGCCGCTGGCCCCCCGGGGTCGGAGGGTTAGAGGCCGTACTTGTCGCGCATGGCGTCGGCCTTGGCGCGGCAGGCGTCGGCCTCGTGCGGGTAGCTGGTCGAGGCCCCTTGGCGCGAAGGCCCTCGTAGCGGCGCCAGGCGCGCTGGTGGGCGGCGTCGTCGTGGTGGTAGGTGTGCGGGCCACGCACGCCACCACAGGGGCCGCACCAGGCGCCGGGCCGGCTGGTGCCGGCGTGCGGCGGCGGCTGGTGGGTGCGGGCACGCTCGCGCTGGCGGCGGGCCTGGTCCTCGCGCCGCTGCCGCTCGTGTTCTTGGCGGCGTTTGCGGGCGCGCTAGGCGGCGGTGCGGCATCGGCCGGAGCAGAACTGGCGCTTGCGGCCGGGGTCATCGGGCTGGGTGAAGGTGGCGCCGCAGTGGGCGCACTGGGTGTAGATGCTGGTCACCATCGGTTCGTCACCTCGAAGGCGAAGAGGAAGGCCACCCGGGCGCGGGGTCCGGGTGGCCTTCGGGGAATGGCGGTCGCGGCGGGTCAGGGCTGGCGGTCGGTGGCGCGGCGCCTGCGGGCGGTGGCGCGCTCCCACAGGCTGTAGAGCTGCCAGCCGAGGGTGTAGAGCGCCAGCGCCCAGCAGGCCACCCCAAGGGGGGTGAGCGGCTGGTGCGCCAGGTGCCACAGGATCGCCGCTTGGACGGTGAGCAGCACGGCGAGGAACCGCATGGGTGGTCGGTCCTTTCGAGATGGCGCGGGCGCGCCCCGGCTACCGGGCGGGGGCGGCTACAGGCGCACTTCCAGGTAGGCGCGGACCAGCCGGCTTGGTGGCCGGTCCGGGTAGGGGCCGTTGACGGAGACCACGTCCAGGGCTTCGACGAGTCGGGCCAGAGCAACCGTGACCTCTTCGGGGAGGCCGCGCAGGCGGATACTCACGCTCACTGGCGCACCTCCGGGCCGTGCCAGATGATCCCTCGGGTCAGGCCGCCACACTTGGCGCGCTTGCCGTGGCGCTCGCGCTCCAGCATGGCCGGGCTGATGCCGTTGGTGGCGCCGATGGCATAGATGACCTCCAGCAGGTCGGCCAACTCGGCGGCCAGGGCGTCGGTGGCGGCGACCGGGCCGGGCACGGTGGCGCCGATGACCTCGGCGGCCTCTTCGATGAGCTTGGCGTTGAGCCAGGCGCTGTATTCGGTCGGGGTGGCGATGCGGTGGGCGCATCGCTGACCAGCGGCGGTCATGATCTGGGGTACGCGGTCACGGATGAGCTTCACCGGGTCACCTCCTCGGGGTCGGCGATTGGTTGCTGGCCGTTGGCGCTCGGCGCGGCGGCCTGGTGGTGGGCGAGGTGGCGCTGTGCGGTGCGCCGGGGCATGGGCGGGTCGAACGCGGCGGCGAACTGGCGCCAGGAGACCGGCTGGCCGGCGGCAGCAAGCCGCTCGAAGACTGGCCGGGTGGCGCCGATGGCGCGCCGCGACTGGCGCGGGCTGATCGCCCGAGCGTTGGTGGCGTTGCCGCGCTGGTCGGGCGCCGATGCTGCCGCAGGGGCTGTGGCGCTGGTGGCGCTGCTGGTCTGGAGGGTGAGCAGCCGGACCATCAGCCGGACCAGCAGGTGGACGCTGGCCAGTAGCGCCACTGGCACGCTGCCGGCCCCCAGGCGCGCGTCCCACCGGTCAGGCGCGTGCGCGGCGTTCAGGTAGGCGCTGGCCACCGTCGCGGTGGCGATCAGCAGCCAGGCGAACCAGGCATCGTGTTCGCTGGCCAGGTGGGCGCCGGACAGGGCCAGCCACAGCAGGAACGCGGTGGCGATGGTGATGAAGGTGTCGATCAGCAGCGGGCCACACCAGCGCAACCAGTGCGGCATCGCGCCGATGGTGAACACGTAGGCGCTGATCGCCTCGAAGCTGACCAGATAGGCGATCGCGGCCACCAGGGCGGCCAGGCTGGCCACGCAGATGACCAGCGCCACCCGGACCCGGGCAAGCCGGGGGTTGGCCAGTGGCACCACAGGCGGAGTCGTCATCAGGGAACCTCCGGTGGGTCAGGTGCGCCAGCGCAGCCGCCCGGCCAGGCCGGCCGCGATGACGGCGCGGGTCTGGCGGGCCTGGTGGCCACCGGTCCCGACAGCGTGCTGATCGTCGACCCGACCCGGCTGCACGAGCCGTGCTGGCCAGCGGCCGCCGAGTGACTTTGGTCACCCAGACCCGCTACCCAAGTCACTGACAGCGCAGGTCCGCGGCCGCAGGCTTGGGTGCGTCAGACCCGATCGTTCGGGCGAACAAGCACCCAAGGAGTCACCCATGGCAAGCGCAACCGCGGTCTCACACGCGGATCGCGGAACCACCGACCCCGTCAGAGCGGTCTCGGTGGTCAGCACCGGGACCGTCGAGATCCACCCCGAGCACGCCTTCGGCAGCAGAAAGCCGCTGTACTGGTGGCTGCTGACCTCCCGCGACTGGCTGCCGCCGCGGCCGATCAACGCCTATCTCATCGAGCACGCAGGAGGGCTGATCCTGTTCGACACGGGGCAGGACCGCGCCTCGGTCACCGACCCCTCGTACTTTCCCGGCGGGTTCACGGGACACATCTACGACCGCCTGGCCCGCTTCCACATCGGCGAGGACGGGACGCTCACCGCCCAGCTCGCCACCCTCGGGTACGCCCCGGCCGACGTCGACACGGCCATCCTCTCGCATCTGCACCAGGACCACATGGGTGGGCTGCCCGTGCTGCGCGGGACCGGCTCGCTGGACCTCATGGGCGACGGCTCGCTGATGCTGCTGCCCACACCCGGTCACACGGCCGGGTCGATGTCGCTGCTGATCCGGCGTGGCGAGCGGCCGCCGCTGCTGCTGGTCGGCGACCTCACCTACGGAGCCGAACTGCTCGAGCGCGGGCAGCTCCCCGGCGTGGGCGGCCACAGGCAGCTTGCCGAGACCACCGCCAAGGTGCTCGCGCTCAAACAGACCATGCCCGGTCTGGTGATCCTGCCGGCGCACGACCCCACCGCAGCCCGCCGGCTGCTCGAGAGCTGAACTGGAGACAAAGCATGGCATCGTTCGAGAACACCGTGATCATCCAGCGGCCCGTCGAGGAGGTCTTCGCCTTCCTTGCCGACTTCGAGAACCTCCCCAAGTGGAACTACGCCATCGTGGAGACCACGAAGACCTCTCCTGGGCCGGTCGGGGTCGGAACCACCTACTACCAGACCCGTTCGATCCCAACCAGGAGCGACGAGCGCTTCCAGGTGACCGCCTTCGAGCCGGCTCGCCGGCTGGAGATACATGGCCAGATCGGGCCCTTCCACGCAAGGATGGGCTATCTGCTCGAACCGACCGACAGCGGGACAAGGCTTCGCAACCCCGTGGACCTTGAGTCCTCGGGTCCGCTGGCCCTGGTTGCGCCGCTGGCCACCTCCCGCGTCAAGCACGCGGTGGCGGCCAACCTCGACACACTCAAGCAACTCCTAGGTGCAGGAGCATCTCCAGTTCCCGGTCCCGGGCACCGCAGCGCGAGCCGGGCACAGCCCGAGCCTCCGCCCGCCCATAACAACGTGCGCGGATAGGCGCGGAGGATGCAGGACCTGCTGGTTGGCGCCTAATAGGTCATCGCTGGCTCACGTCCAGCCGAGGGAGGAGCCGCCGTTACTGACCAGCGTCTGTCCGGTCATCCACTCGTCAGCGTCACCGACCACCCACTCCACCGGGTTGGCGATGTCCTGCGTGCGTCGTTGCTGGCCGCCGACCAATCCCAAGCCCCACCCGACCTCCCAGCGGCGCTGGCAGCACTCGACCGTTACTTGGTACCGGGCGTGCCACCGCCTCTACCTCCTGCCGCTAGCGGGTAGGCCAGGATTCTCGCTGGCCGGAACCCAGCTTGGGGGCTTGCCGTGATGACACGAGACCGCTGGCGCGGCATCGTCGGCGTCAAGGTCGACTCGTCAGGGTGCCCACCAGGACATGGAACGACAGGGGCGGGGCTGGCTACCGGCTTCTCCCGCGCCTTCCTGGTCGCGGCCGGGATCATGCGGCTCGCCCCGGTCATCACGATCGTGGCGGTCCGGGTGCGGCGCGCCGAGCCCCCGGCACCACCAACTGAACACAAATCCGAACAGGCCGATAGTAAGCAGCAAGCAGTCACTGACACGTGGAGGCAACCATGAAGCTCACGATCATCGCAGCGACTGGGGGCGTCGGCCAGCAACTCCTCGAGCAGGCGCTCGACGCGGGTCACGACGTCACCGCAGTGGTCCGCAATCCCGGCAAGCTGTCCCGGAAGGTGCACGCCGTCACCACCGACGTGACCGCGCCCGATCCGGCGGCGCTGGCGTCCGCCATTGCCGGAGCAGATGCCGTGCTCTCCGGCCTTGGCCCGCACTCCAACGCCGACGCAGGCATCGCCCAGCGGGGCACGCGCGCCGTCGTGGAGGCGATGCAGGCCACCGGCGTGCGGCGCATCGTGGTGGTCAGCGCCGGGCCGGTCTCTACCGTGGCGTCGCCGGGCCGCCCCAACCCGCCGAAACACGACCCTGGCGACGGGTTCTTCATGCGGTACCTGTTCAGCAAGATCGCAAGCGCCCGGTTCGGCAAGGTGTATGTCGATCTGGCGCAGATGGAGGACCTTCTTGCCGACAGCGGCCTGGACTGGACCGTCGTGCGGCCACAACAGATGACCGATAAGCCTCTGACCGGCACCTACCGGACGGCGTACGGGCAGAACATCCGGGGCGGCTGGACCGTTCCCCGCGCCGACGTCGCTCACTTCATGCTCCGGGTGCTCGACCAGCCGCAGACGATCCACCAAGTCATCGGAATCGCCAGGTAGAGCCTGCGCGGATGGTGGCTCAAGGGCGTCGTGAGGGTCGGGTGTCCCAGCGGTACAGGGTCCAAGCACAGCGGATCAGCCGGCGTAGCACGATGATCGCGTGGGCAAATGCCAAGAACGCGTCGATGACCGGGTCGCGGCGTTCGGTATTCCAGACCAGCTTCTTGAACTGGTTGCCGCAGGCGTGGGTCCGCTCCACCGGCCATCGCTGGCTGGCCTGCACCGGCGCCGGCTTGCCCCGTTCGGCGATCTGGCCGGTCATGCCATGCTCGGCAAGCTCCGCACGGGTCTTGCCGCTGTCATAGCCGCGGTCCAGATGGACCGTAGGCTGCTGGGGTAGTGACCCAAGGCGTGCCAAGGTGTCCAGGGTGGGACCCAGCAGCGGCGAGTCGTTGCGGTTGGCGGCGGCCGCCACCGTACCCAGTGGGATGCCACGGGCCTCGGTCACTGTGGAACGCTTGCGACCTTGTTTGCCGCGGTCGACCTCTCCTGGCTGCAGCACGCCAAGAACCAACTCACCCCCCGCGGGTATGCCGTCGCTGTGGGGCTGCAAGCCCTGTTCGTGGAGATCAACTTCCTCGGCATCCGGCTGCTCGCCCACACCAACAGCGCGGCCACCTGGTGGAAGGTCGGCGTGCCGCTGCTCACCATCCTCGTGCTCGCCGCCACCCACTTCCACGGCGGCAACTTCGGCTTCCAGGGGTTCGCGCCGTTCGGCGTCAGGAGCATCCTCTCGGCGATCAGCACCAGCGGCATCGTCTTCGCGCTGCTGGGGTTCGAGCAGGCCGACCAACTCGCCGGCGAGAGCCGCAACCCGGCCCGCGACATCCCGCGCGCCGTCATCGGCGCCATTCTGCTCGGCGCCGCGATCTACCTACTGCTGCAGGTCGTGTTCATCGCCGCGCTCCCACGCAGCGCGTTCGCGCACGGCTGGGGCAACCTCACCTTCGCCGGCAAGGCCGGCCCGTTCGCCGGGCTGGCCACCACCATCGGGCTGGGCTGGCTCGCCACCCTGATCTACATCGACGCGATCATCTCCCCGAGTGGCACCGGCCTGATCTACACCACCGCCTCCTCCCGGGTCTCCTACGGCCTGTCCCGCAACGGCTACGTCCCCGAGGTCTTCGAACGGACCGACAGGCGGGCGGTGCCGTGGTTCGGCCTGCTGTTCACCTTCGTGGTCGGGCTGGTGCCTTCCCGACCTGGCAGAAGCTCGTCGGCTTCGTCACCTCCGCCAGCGTCCTGATGTACGCCGGCGCGCCGCTCGCCTTCGGTGTCCTGCGCCGCAACGACCCGGACCAGCCGCGGCCGTTCCGGCTGCCCGGCGCCGGCTTCTGGTCGCCGGTCGCCTTCATCGTGGCCAACCTCAACCCGAGAACCCCGAAGCTCGACTTCCGCGCCGCCCAGTGGCTGCCTGTCTACCTGCTCGGCATGGGGATCATCTCCTGGCAGGGCGGGTTCTGCAGCACCGGCCCCGCGGCGTCGAACGCCTGCGGCGCCACCAACCAGATCGGCCTGGGTTGGGACGTCCTCGTGATCGCCATCTTCAGCCTGGCGATCTACTACTGGGCCCAGGCCGTCCGGCTGCCCGAGCGGAGAACCCAGGACTACGTCGGCTCCCTCCAGGCGCCCACCCGCTGACGACCCGCAACCGACGGCGTCGCCGAGAGGCCGGGATGACGCCCTCCGCTCGAGCGAACTGGACAGCGATGGCGAATGTCTCGTTCTGCCTGTTGGCCCGGGACGCCACAGGAGAACGCGAGACGTGGGCGGCCGGTCGTCGAGCCCGCGGGTCTAGGATCGGACCTCATCGCGGTCTCACCGTTGGCGGCTGACCCTGTGGCGCGGCCACTTCCGGGAGGCGGGTCGTGCGGATCTCTCGTCGTCACGCGGATCGCCCTGGCAGGGCCCGTCGTCGAGGGCGGCGCACGGTGCTGCTCGCTGTGCTGCTGGCCGGGTGCCTGCTGGCGGCGACCACGATCGCGGGGGTGGCGTTGCTGATGGCCCTGCCGACGGTGGGGGACGCGCGGGGCGGGTGGCCGCGATCCTGCGGCAGCACGGGGGTCGTAGCGTAGGGCTGCCGGTGCCGAGCCGGGTGGCCGCGTCGGCTGTGGCGGTGGAGGATCGACGCTTCTATGCGCACCACGGCGTCGACCCGCAGAGCGTCGCCCGGGTGGTGTGGGCTGGGCTGCGGGGCAGGGGCTGGCAGGACCAGGGGGGCAGCACGATCACCCAGCAGCTCGCCAAACGGCTGTACACGGGCGATCGCGGTGGGCTGTGGGCCACGCTGGAGCAGGTCGGGCTGGCCATCAAGCTGGAGTGGCGCTACCCCAAGGCCCAGATCCTGCGGATGTACCTGGATTCGGTGTACTTCGGCGACGGGCACTGGGGGGTCGTGCAGGCCAGCGAGGGCTATTTCGGCGAGCCGCCCGCCCGGCTGGGCTGGGGGGAGGCGCCAGCGGCACGTGCTGGACCGGCTGGTCGCCATCGGGACGCTGCGCCCGGCGCAGGCGGATGCCGCCAGCCGCCGGCTGGCCGCCGAAGCGGGTCGGCTCGGATTCACGACAGCGCAGGCTGGATAGGCGGCGGTCAGGCTCGACTGGTGGAGGCGCCGGCCTGTCCGGGACGGCGTCCAGATTCGCGATCATCCGTGAGCTCGGACTGGCCATCACGCCCCCCGCGCGAGCTGCGCCAGCCCGCATCTCATCGGAGCCTCATGCGCGGTCGGGTTGGCTCGGGCCGAACGTCGAGCGGCACGACCAGACAGGCCAACGGATGCTCAGGACACGCACCTCGCTCGTTGCCGTCGTTGCGCTGTGCCTCCTGCTGGCAAGCTGCTCCGGCGCCGCCAGCGGCCACTCCAAGCCGACCACCAACTCAAGCGTCACCAGCCCGCCGGCCTCTTCAACCGGCATGGCGGCCCAGCCAGGCGCCGGCCGGATCTGCGGGCGCGTGGCCAAGCGGCAACCCGCAAGCGCCCTACGAGAACAACGCGCTGATCGGCGGCTGCGGGCTGGCCGCCAACTACCACAACATCACCCACCCCTCGCTGCCGAACTACCTTGCCGCCACCTCGGGACACCCGCAGGTCGACAGCGACTCTCGCCGAGTGCCTGCGCGACCACCGCGCCGAGCCTGTTCGACCAGCTCCGCGAGGCCGGCAAGACCTGGCGCGCCTACGAGGAGTCGATGCCCGCCAACTGCGCCGCGCACGACACCGGCGCCTATGCGGCCCGGCACAATCCGGCCGTCTACTACAGACCGATCGCCGGCGACTGCGCCCGATGGGACCAGCCGATGGGCACGACCTCCAGCGGGAACCTCATCCGCGACCTGCGCGCCGGCGACCTGCCCGACTTCACGTTCATCACCCCCAACCTGTGCAACGACACCCACGACTGCCCGGTCAAAACCGGCGACGACTGGCTCGCGGGCTGGGTCCCCAGGATCACCGGCAGTCCCGCCTACCGGAGCGGCACTACCGTGGTGCTGCTCACCTGGGACGAGGGTGCTGGCGGTGGCACCCGCAACTGCGCCCACGACACCAGCACGCCAGGCTGCCACGTCGCCACCATCGTCATCGCCCCCACGACCCACGCCGCGGCCCGCTCGGACGCGCTGTTCAACCACTACAGCTTGCTCAAGACGACCGAGCAGCTGCTCGGCCTGCCAACCACGCTCGGCATCGCTGCCGACCCCACCACCGCCAGCATGCGAACCGCCTTCAACCTCTGACCCGCAACACTGGGCCACCAACACAGGGAGCCGTCGTTCATGTGATCAGCTACCTCCAAGCCATCGCGATCGGGCTGCTCCAAGGCATCACCGAGCTGTTCCCCGTCTCCAGCCTGGGCCACTCGGTGCTGCTGCCCGCGCTGCTCGGCTGGCACCAGGTGGTCGCAAGCCAGTCCGCCCAGGAATCCTTCTACCTGGCGTTCCTGGTCGGCCTGCACGTCGCCACCGCCCTGGCGCTGCTGTGGTTCTACCGCGACCAGTGGGCCCGGATCCTAGCCGGGCTGCTCCGCTCGCTGCGGCATCGACGCATCCAGACGCCCGACGAGCGGCTCGGCTGGCTGCTGGTGGTGGCCACCATCCCCGCCGGGCTGGTCGGCATCGGCTTCGAGCACGCCCTGCGGACCCTGTTCGCCAAACCGCTGGCCGCGGCGGTCTTCCTGACCTGCAACGGCGCCATCCTGCTGGCCGGCGAGCAACTCCGCCGCGGCACCGCCCACGCCGTCCCGCCGGCCAGGACCAACCCTGCCCAACTCGGCACAGCCAGCGGCAACCAGCCTATCCCGCCAACCCAACCCATCACCGGCTTGACGCGCACCGGCGAGCCACCTTCCCGCGAGCTTTCGACCCTGGCCTTCCGTGAGGCACTGCTGATCGGGGCCACCCAGATCCTGGCCTTCTTCGCCGGCATCAGCCGCTCCGGCGTGACCATGGTCGCCGGGCTGGCCCGCGGCCTGGACCACGAGGACGCCGCCCGCTTCGCGTTCCTGCTCGCCACCCCGATCATCCTGGCCGCCGGCCTGTACAAGCTGCCCGACCTGCTGGGCCCCAACGGCGACGGCGTCCGTGGCCAGATCCTGGCCGGCAGCCTAGTGGCGGGCATCGCCGCCTACCTCTCGGTCCGCTTCCTGACAAGATACTTCCAGACGCGGACCCTGACCCCGTTCGCGATCTACTGCCTGCTGGCCGGCGCCGCCTGCATCATCAGATTCGCGTGAGCCAATTCCGGCGCGGCCTGAAGGTCGCCCCGCCGTCGACCTGGCCGCGGCACGCCGCGATCCGGGCCGCTCCGACCCTGCCGGACTTCGTGATCAGGCAGCTCTCCCAGGGAGACGGCCGCTGAAGAGCCGCTGGGTGCCGGCCGGGCTCCGACCGGCGCGCTCCCGGCCGGCGTCGGCTGTGACTGGCGCGGCGCCCTGGGCTGCGCCACACGCTCGGCGCCGTGCAGCTGGTGCCGCGACGATTGTGGCGGTAATCGTCTCCTCGATCAGCACCGTTATGAGGGTCTGCCGGACCGGTCGACGTGTCGCCACCAGTAGTGCGGTCAACGGCACAGCGAGGGCCTGGTGCCGATCTGCGCGGCACTTGGCGGGAGGCAGGGTCGGAGTCATGGTGATCGCGAGATCCATGATGCCGACAGGCGACTCGTGGCCGCTGACACCAGGCCTGCGCACCGTAGCCCGGTGGGTTGAGAGGGTCAGGAATCCTGGTCGAGCGCGTCGGAGACCGCTTCCTCCAGGGCTTGAAGCGCGGCATCCAGATCGTCCAGGCGCCCACGCTGCATGGCGGCTCCGCGCCGCTCCATCCAAGCTGCCGCCTGGTCGTGGTGTTTGGCATACCAGGCCGCCATCCGGTCGTGCTCGACCGCGGTCCGCTGGATCTGGACGCGGACCTCTTGCAGTGCTGATCGGACCCGCTCAAGAGCCTGTCGGATCTGGTCTTGCCCCATGGTTATCGCCTGCGATCCCGCCGGCAGCGCCGCCACGGCGCCTAGCCTTGCCGCCCAGCACGCTCGGCGATGCCGCACCTGGCCTGGGGTTTCCCTCACCCCGCGGGCGGCGAGCGGTCGGTGCACCTGCTCTGAACAGCGCAGATACGCTCGGTGGCGTTACCTCTGCCCACCGGTTGCGGGCAGGCGACCAGGCCCGGAGCGCTGGTGAATGGTTGCGACCAGGCAATGGGTTTCCGCCCAGCGCGGCGGGGTAGGAAACGCATGCGGCGGGGTATGGCGCGGGCGCTGCTGCATCGACGTGGATGCGGGCTGTCGACGCCCTTTCGGGGGATGGGGCGGATCGTGGCGCCGGTTTGACCTCCCGCCGCACCATGCCTGAACGCAGCTCGTGTCAGCAGCGAGCAGCTCCCCGAGCGCACTCAGGGGCGCTGATGGACCGGGTGGGGTTCCGATTGGTGCCGGGGGCCGGCTCGGTGGTGTCGCTGGAAAGCGCCTCACCTACACCGACACCGAACGCCCCGACCAGGCGCCGGGCCAGTCGCCGCCCAGCGCCAATCGTCGCGCTGGTGTGGCGACGAGCACAGGGGGGAACTGCCTCGCCGCCGCGCCCTCCACAGGCCAGCACAGGCGCCGCGGGGGTCGGCTACGGCCCGCCCGCCAGCGCTGGCCGGGAGTTCACGCCAAGCGGGCAGTCTGGCACGATCGCCCTGGGCAGTGAAGCCGCCGAGTGCGGTGCCGCCATCCGCAAATTGCGGTAGCCCGCCGGCGTTCCACCACCCGCGACCACCCGCGATGCGGCTCAGAATGCCGGTGCCATGGTCGCCCGAGGGTCGCACGACCACCCAGCTACATGGCGCGCTCGTGGTCGTGGTTGCGCTCGCGGTCGCGGTGGTCCGGTCGCCGGTGGTCGCCCCGCTGGTCGCTGCGACCGGTCGCCTCGGTGCGGCCGCTCCGCTCGGTCCGGTCGCCGGCCAGGCCGCGCAGGCGACCAACCGCCCGGGTGGCGTGCCGCCACGCGCGCCGCTGCGGCAACGAGGCGTCCCTGCCGTGCGGCTCCCGCCCGAGAGGACGCTCGGCGTCAGCGACGTTCCAGCGCTGCCGGTACTTCACCGTCTGCTCGACCGCCCGATCCCAGGCACGGCCGCCCTTGACGGTGGCGGGCCGCTGGCCCCGCTCCCGCGACCATTCCGGCTGCAACAACTCGACCGCGCGGGCGTCGGCGCGGTTGCGCCATGCCTGCACGCGCAGCAGCTCGCGCCGCCGGTCCAGCAGGTCGGGGTGGGCCTCCTGGTGGGCCTGGTGGTGCTGCTGGGCCTGTCGGGCGTGGCGTTCGCGGTCGGCGGCACGGTCAGCGGCCTGCTGGGCGACCTGGTAGGCCTCCTCTGCCTGCTTGGCCTGCTCACGCGCTCGGGCGAGGTCGCCTCGGCGCAGCCACCGGGCCGGACCCTGCTCCAGGCTGGCCAGTAGGTCGCGGGCCTGCTCGCGGCGACCGGTCGCCCCCGCCAGCCGCTGCTCGTGCTGCTCGCGCTGCGTGGTCGCATGGGCGAGCAGGCGGGGAGCAGGCGGGACTGGTCGCGTGGCGCGCTGTCGATCAGCCGGTTCAGCCGGTCCAGACGGCTCATTCGCCAACCGAGGAGCAGGCACCGTGCGGCAAGGGCAAGAGATGACGGCGGCGCCTGTCGCCCGCGCCACCCCTGGCACGTCCTCCAAATTCGAACCGGCCAGCTCCTGTTGGCGGCCACCTATTCGGCTCAGCTTGCCGCCCCGACGGCCGACTCGTTCGACGAGGGTGTGGGTCGAACGGCGCTCCGGTCACGGCCAGCCGGCACCGGGCACGGTCACCCGAATGGTGCAGACCTGACCGGTGCCGGCGGGCACCAGCTCGGGCAGGTCGCCGCGCCACTAGGCCGCGGTGACGAACAGGGTCCTTCGGTCGGGTCCGCCGAGCGCACAGGCGAAGCAGCCGAGGTCAAGCTGGATGGTCTGGAGGACTCGTCCGCCGTCGGCGACCCGCACGCAGCGCCGGTTGGGCACATCCGCGTACCACACGGCACCCACCGCATCCAGGCTGATGCCGTGCGGCGCGTCGTCGCCCAGGTCGGCGAAGACCCGCCGCCCAGAAAGGCCGCCGTCGCCACCGATGTCGAAGGCCATCAGCCGCCTGCCGTACGACTCGGCGACGAGCAGCGCCGCGTTGTCGGCTGTGACGGCCATGCCGTTGGGGAAGGCCAGATCCTCGGCGACCCGCCGGACCGTACCGTCGGTGGTGATGTCGAGTGGTCTACTTCAAGCTCGGCTCGGCGCGGCTGCTGCCCAGGCTGCGTGGGCGGAGCCGACGACGTCTTCGAGCAACTGGGTTCCCATCGGCGCTGGCTCGCACCGTGACACTGGGCGGTCGGCGGCCTAGTGGGCCGTGGTGAGCTGCTCATGCGCTTGCGCTTCGCCGTGTCTGCGGTCTGTTTGGCAGGCGTCGTGCGTCCTGGGCTGCGCGGATCGTGTGCTTCGCGGGTACTTCCGACCTCGCGGATGCAGACCACTGCGGCACGGGCAACTTCACGGTTACTTCCAAGGTTGCTCCTCGCCCGCAAGCAACCGAGCTGCCGGGCTCGAGCAGTAAACCCGCTGGTCAGGGCGCGCCGCGAGGGACTCGAACCCCCAACCGCCAGATCCGTAG
>WNGF01008438.1_pt1 | contig 21616 bp, 19 predicted proteins | sample 5400641 | NCBI WGS metagenome assembly WNGF01 (sample SAMN13153371, study PRJNA577476) | soil metagenome | isolation source: 80 cm soil or saprolite under grassland replicate 2 | place: USA:California | collected 2016-06-15 | reverse complement strand
GTCGTGCCGGTCATCCAGGCTTGCGAACGGAAGTCGATCGCGGAGATCGCCGCGGCGCGCGCGGCCGTCGTCGAGCGTGCGCGCGCGGGAAAGCTCCAGCAGGCCGACCTCGAGGGCGGAACGTTCACGATCTCGAACCTCGGCATGTACGGGATCGAGCGCTTCATCGCCGTGCTCAATCCGCCGCAGGCTGCGATCCTCGCGGTCGGCTCGACCGAGGAGAAGCCCGTCGTCGTCGACGGCGAGGCCGTCGTCCGCCCGCGCATGGAGCTCACTCTCACGTGCGACCACCGTGCGATCGACGGCGCCACCGGCGCCGAGTTCCTGCGCGACGTGAAGGCGTTCCTCGAGGAACCCGGCCTCGCGTTGTAAGTGACCGTCTGGTACCAGGTCCGAGATCTCGACGCGGGGCGCGCGTTCTACACGGGAAAGCTCGGCTTCACGGAGACGTACCTCGACGCAGACGGCGGCTGGGCGAATCTCGAACGCGCCGGCACGGAGATCGGGCTCGCGCAAGGAGAGCCGCAGGAAGAGGGCGGCGTCGCGCTCGTCGACGTCGCCGACGTGAAGGCGCTGGCGGATCAGCTCCGGCACGACGGGGTGGAGGTCGGCGTCGTCTTCGAGCTCCACGGCCAGATGCGCCTGCTCGACGTGTTCGACCCGGACGGCAACCGGCTCCAGTTTGCGCAAGAGCTTCCCGGCGGCTGAAGCCGAGCGCGTGCTCGGCACGCAACCCGTCCACTGGAGGCAGGTCGAGAGCGGAGGTTACGGCCGCGTCAACGCGCACTGGCACGTGGAGCTGGGCGACGGCCGAACGGTCTTCGTGAAGCAGGCGGTGAGCGGCCCGGACGCGGCGGGCTGGCTGCGGAAGGAGCGGCTCGTCTACGAGGGCGTGCGCGGGACGTTCATGCCGGAGTACTTCGGCGGCCACGACGAAGGCGACTGCACGTTCGTCGTCATCGAGGATCTCACCGGCGCCGCCTGGCCGCCTCCGTGGTCGTCCGATCGAATCGCCTCGGTCCTCAGCGCGCTCGAAACCCTGCGGGCCACGCCGGCGCGAGCCGGTTTGCCCCTGCTCGCCGACATGCGTGAGCAGCTCGCCGGGTGGCCGCTCGTGCAGGCCGACCTCGCGCCGCTCCTGTCGACCGCCGTCTGCTCTCGCACGTGGCTGAGAACGCGTTACCGGTGCTGCTTCGCACAGCCGAGGAGGCCGAGCTTGCCGGCGACGAGCTGCTCCATCTGGACGTTCGCAGCGACAATCTCTGCTTCCTCGACTCCCGCGCAGTCCTCGTCGACTGGAATCTCGCGTGCGTCGGCAACGGCTGGTTCGACGTCGCGTTCTGGCTGCCGAGCCTTCGGCTCGAAGGCGGGCCGGAGCCCGACGAGGTCCTGCCAGATGCCGGAGCGCTCGCCGCGACCGTGGCGGGGTTCTTCGCCGCGCATGCCGGCCTGCCGCCGCCGGAAGGCGCGCCGACCGTGCGGGAGTTCCAGCGGCGACAGGTCGAGGTGGCGCTGCCGTGGGCCGCGCGCGAGCTCGACCTTTCTCCTCCGAGCTGAATGCGGGCGCGGCTGAGCGGGACAGAAACCCGTCCTCAGCGTGCCCAAGAACTGCGGTAGCGGCTAGAGCGCCGACGGCCGCTGGACGAGCGGCGCCGGAAGTCGTACGCGGCCAGGTCCGAGGCGCAACGCGCGGCGCCGGAGCAGGCGGGCCCGCAGGCCGTGCCCAAACTCGGTCCGCTGTTCATTGGTCCTCTTCATGCCAGTTGAGATGCCGGACCGCTTGACTTCTTGCCTGCGTCCGAACGAATCCCTCGTTCGAGGCACTGTCGTACACTCGAACGCGTGATCCGCCAGGCCGGGCCGCAGGATGTCCGCTTCCTCCGCGACATGCTCAAGCACGCGTACCACTGGCGGCTGAACGAGGATCCCGACCTCCCCGTGGCGCGCTACGTCAACAACTGGGGCCGCCCCGGCGACGCCGGGCTGGTCGCCTGGGAGGCAGGGCCGATCGGCGCCGCGTGGTACCGCCTCTTCCCGGCGAGCGCGCCGGGGTTCGGCTTCGTCGACGAGCAGACGCCGGAGCTCACGATCGCGGTCGTCCCGAGCCGGCGCGGCGGCGGGCTCGGCGGTCAGCTCATGCAGGCGCTGCTCGAGCGCGCGAAGGAGGAGGGTCACACAGCCATCAGCCTCTCCGCCGAGAAGGGGATGACGAAACTGTACGAGCGTTACGGTTTCCGGCCCGTGGAAGAGAAGGACGGGACGGTGACCATGAAGGCTGACTTATAAGGGTCAGACCCTTTGGGTCTGGCCTTTTGTCGGAATCGCGCGGCACGTTTTGCACGGAGACGGGAGCGTCGTCCCGTCTCCGCGCGTCATGTCACACGCGTTGAGATTTGTTGCTTGGCGTCTTCGCCCTTCCGTGCGGGCGGTGGCGCTGAAGCGTCGCCACCCGCATGAGTTCGGCCTACGGGTAAGCCGGCTTCGCCTGTCTTACCCTCCGGCCTTTGTGGTGGCGGTCGGCGTTTGGTTTCTCGTTACCGACGGCTCCGCGGGAGGATGCTCGGGGACCTGTACGATCGCGCGTGATGGAAGTCGACGTCGCCGTTCTCGGAGGCGGCCCGGGCGGTTACACGGCCGCGATCCGCGCCGCTCAGCTCGGGGCGAAGGTTGCGTGCATCGAGCGCGAGCCTGAGCTCGGCGGCACCTGCTTGCGCATCGGCTGCATCCCGACAAAGGCCTGGGTACAGACCGCTTTCGCCCTGAAGGAGGCCGAGCACACCTTCGACAAGCTCGGCGTGAAGCTCGGCGGCTTCCAGCTCGAGTTCGGCAAGGCGAACGAGTGGAAGGCGGCGGTCGTCAAGCAGATGACGCAGGGCGTCGCGTCGCTCTTCAAGGCGAACGGCGTCGACTGGGTGAAGGGCAACGGCACGTTCAAGGACGCGAACACGATCGCCGTCAACGGCGGCGAGGACGTCACGTTCAAGTCGGCGATCATCGCGACAGGCTCGTTCCCGCTGCGCCCGCCGATCGAAGGGCTCGACTCCGGACGCTGCGTCGACTCCGAGGGGCTGCTCGCGCAGACCGAGGTGCCGAAGCGGCTCGTCGTCCTCGGTGGCGGGATCATCGGCTGCGAGTTCGCCTCGATCTTCCAGCGTTTCGGTAGCGAGGTGACGATCATCGAGATGCTGCCGGCATTGATACCGATGGAGGACTCCGACGCCTCGAAGGAGCTCGCGAAGCAGTTTGGCAAGCGTGGCATCACGCTCCACCTCGAGAAGCAGTGCACGAAGGTCGAGGAAGAGGGCGGCGGTCTCATCGTTCATTTCGGCGACGGCGAGACGGTCGAGGCCGACCTCATGCTCGTCTCCGTCGGCCGCGGCCCGACGGTTGAGGGCCTTGGCCTCGAGGGCATAGGTGTCGAGTTCGACAAGCGCAAGGGCATCGCCGCCGACGAGCACCGGCGCACGACCGTCCAGCACATCTACGCCGTCGGCGACTGCGCCGGCTACTGGCAGCTCGCCCACACCGCTTTCCGCGAAGGAGAGGTCGCGGCCGAGAACGCCTGCGGGCACGACGCCGTCGTCGACAACCGCGCCGTGCCGCGGCCGATCTACACCGATCCGGAAGTCGCCGGCGTGGGCCTGACGGAGGCCGAGGCGCGCGAGCAGTACGGCGACGACGTCGCGACCGGGATGTTCCCGTGGGTCGCGAACGCGCGCGCCGTGATGCAGAACGAGACCGTCGGCTGGGTCAAGTCGATCCACGAGACGCGGTACGGCGAGCTCCTCGGCCTCGTCATGGTCGGCCCGCACGTCACCGACCTGATCGAAGCGGGTGTCACGGCGATCGACGCCGAGGCGACGGTCGAGACCGTCGCCGACGGGATGGCCGCGCATCCCACGCTCTCCGAGGCGATCAAGGAAGCGGGTCTCGTCGCGCTCGGTCGTGCCATCCACGTGCCGAACCGCAAGCGCGCCACAGCGCCTGCCTAGCAGCGCTTTATCATTTACAAAAGATAAGTTACGCGAACCCCGAAGGCGGTGAGAACCGTTCACAGGCCATGGCGTCCATCGCCCCCGAGATTCCTGCCCTAGCCCGCGATCAGGCCTTTGAGACGCTCTACCGCCGCTACGTCAAGGATGTCTACCAGTACGCGCTCGCGCTTCTTCACAACCCGGCCGACGCCGAGGATGTCACTCAGACGACCTTCATGAACGCGTACCGCGCGTACAAGCGCGGAGCCGTGATTCAGAAGCCCCAGAACTGGCTGATCAAGATCACGCACAACGTCGCGCGGTCGCGGTACGCACGCGCGAGCCGCCGCGTCAAAGAGGTGCCGCTGGAGGACCACCTCGACCAGCTCGCGCTTCCTGAGGAAGACAGGCCAAACGTCGAGGGCGTGCTCCGAGCGCTCGGCCGCCTTCCGTTCAACCAACGCGCGGCGCTCGTCATGCGCGAGCTCGAGGGCCGCACGTATGCAGAGATCGCGGACACGATCGGTGTCTCCGTCCCGGCGGTGGAGACCCTGATCTTCCGTGCCCGCAGGTCGTTGCGCCTCCGTGCCTCGGCCCTCCGCGCACTGGCCGCGGTTCCGCTCCCCGGCTCGCTGGCCGGGATGTTCGAGGGCGGCGGGCTCCTCGCCGGCGGTGGGGCACTCGCCGGTTCAGGTTTTATCGTCAAGGCCGCCGTCGCCCTCATAGCCGCCGGAGCGGTCGCGACGGGAATCGGGAGCGACCGTACCGGCCCGGCGACAGCGGTTCCGCAGACGACGGAACGAGTCGCGATCGCACCGCCCTGGACCGCCTGGAACGTTTTGATCGCTCGATCTCGCGTGCCCGGCGGCCTCGAGCTCGCGGGCAAGCGGGGCGTCCGTCAACGCTCGGCAGGGATCGTCCGAGAGGCAAGACTCGGGAGCATCTTCGGGGTCCACGAGCAGATCGAGACCACAACGGTGGGTGCCCACCAGGAGGTTTCCTCCGCAGGGACCAGCAATGCTCCGGGGCCGACGGCGACGGTCGCCCAGGCCACGGCGCCCGTCACCGACCTCGTGGGAACGGTCGAGCAGACGGCCGCGGCCTCGACGTCCACGCTCCCTGTCGAGCTGCCTTCGGTACCGCCGCTGCCCGTCGAGGTTCCGCCACCTCCGCCACCACCCGCGTTGCCTTAAGTCCATCACCCGCACGGGGCCGCAAGATTCCGGCGAAACGGGTATCTACTAGGGCATGACGCCCCTGCTGGCGCAGAGGCCTCGCGCGGACCGGGCCTTCGAGCGGATGTACAGGCGGCACGTCGGCGACGTGTACCGGTACGCGCTTGCCGTCATGCGCAATCCTGCAGATGCCGAGGACGTCACCCAGACGACCTTCCTCAACGCCTACCGCGCCTATGCGGAAAAGGGCAACCGGCCAGAAAAGCCGCAGAACTGGCTGATCGCGATCGCCCACAACGTCTGTCGCCAGCGATTCCGTCAGTCCGCACGCCGCCCAGCCGAGGTCTCGTTCGAGGACGACATCGCGGACTCGCTCGTCGACGACGACGCCCCGACCGGCGAGGACATCCGCCGCGCGCTCAGCCACCTCGCCTTCAATCAGCGCGCCGCGCTCGTGATGCGCGAGCTCGAGGGCCGCTCGTATGCCGAGATCTCTGAGATCCTCGACCTCTCCACGAGCGCCGTCGAGACGCTCATCTTCCGCGCCCGACGCGCGCTCCGCGAGCAGCTCGAGGGCTCCTTGACGTGCGGCGAAGCGGAGTTCGCGATTTCCCGCCAGCTCGATAATCGCCTGCCGCGCCAGGAGAAGGCGCAGCTCCGTGCTCACCTGCGGGAATGCGGCGAATGCGCCACCTTCGCGCGTCGGCAGCGGGCGCAGCGCGGCGCGCTCAAGACGCTTGCGCTCGCGCCCGTCCCGAGCTCGCTCGCCTCGTTCTTCGGCGGCGGAGCTGCGGTCGGGACCGGCCTCGCGATCAAGGCCGCAGCCGCCGTCACCGCCGGCCTCGTAATCGGCGGCGCGAGCTATGAGGGCGTTCGCCACTCGCCGTTTCAGAAGGCGAAGCCTGCGACGGCGGCGCCTGAGACTCCTGTCGTCGCGGCCGTCCCGCCGGACGCGGCCGTTCCCGCGCCGCGCGAGCACATGCCTCCGGCCGCCACACCGGTCGAGCACAAGGTGGGCCACGGCAAGAAAGCCGCTCCGGGGCAGCGAAAGAGCAGGGAACACGCGAAAGGCCATGCGGTCGGACGCGGCCACCAGAAGACTCGTTATGCCGGGGACGCGAGCGTCGCTGCGCGCCACGTCAAGGTCGCTCACCAGCCCCATCGGTCCCATCCGGCCGCGCCTGTGACTTCCCATCGCAAGGCGAAGACGAAGAAGTCGAAGCGCCACCTCCCAGGGCCTTTCGACGCCAAGCCGCCCCGCCACCCGTAAATCCCGCAATCCCGCGCAAGGAATCGGGCCGGCCGGAGTCTTCCAAGGTGGACGTGCCCTCGTCCCCAGCCTCGGGGTCATGCCGCCCGCGGGCCCCGAGGCCTCTTTCGCGGGGGAACCCATGGTTCCCCCGCGTACCCCCTGCTTCTCGGGTCGGCAAGGCCGGTGGTCGTATGCGCTACAGCGGGAGCGCGGTCCCGCCTCCGCGCGTCGACTGGTCCTCGCCCCAGATGGGTCTGGGCGTCTTCGTCGTGATGCGCGGGCGGTGGCGCCGAAGCGTCCCCGCCCGCGCCAGTTCGCCTGCGGCTAACGCCGCTTCGCGTGCGTTAGCCTCCGGCTCTCTTCGTGCGCTTGGCGTAGGCTGGCTGCGAAAGGAGAAGACATGGGAATCTTCAATCGACGCAACGCGGTCCTCGGTTGGGGCGTCTGGAAGGTCGCCAAGAAGGTCGGGAAGCGGAAGGCTCGTGAGGCCGTGCCCGGGAGCGGGGAGCACGCCGGGTTGAACAAGTCCGCCATCGCCTCGATCTTTGCTGCGATCGGCGGGGCACTCTGGTTCTGGCGCAAGAAGTCGGACGAGACGACATCTCCCAGTTCGTAGTGGGAGACGTTCCCGCCGGCTTTCTGCGGCCGGCGCTCGAGGGGATCATTCCCTATGAACCGGGCAAGCCGGTCGAAGAGGTTCGGCGCGAGCTCGGGCTCGAGCGTGTCGTCAAGCTCGCGTCCAACGAAGGCCCGTACGGCCCGTTTCCGCAGGCGCTTGCCGCGCTCGCGCGCAGCGACCCCGAGCTGAACCGCTACCCCGACGGCGGCGCGTATCGGTTGCGCACGGCACTGGCGGAAAAACAGGGCGTCCGTTTCGAGGAGGTCGCGGTCGGCGCCGGTGCGGACGGTCTCATCGACGGAATCTCGCAAGCGGTGCTCGATCCGGGCGACGAGATCGTGTGTGGCTGGCCGTCGTTCCCGAGCTACGTCATCTATGCACTCAAGCTCGGTGCCGCGGTCGTGCGCGTGCCGTTGCAGGACAGCCGCTACGACCTCGACGGGCTGCTCGACGCCGTCACACGCCGCACGAAGCTCGTCTACGTCTGCCATCCGAACAACCCGACGGGGACGATGAGCACGCGCGCGGAGCTCGACGCGTACTTCGAACGTGTTCCCGATCACGTCGTCACCGTGCTCGACCAAGCGTATTTCGAGTACATCGACGATCCTGATTACGCCGACGGTATCGAGGAGTACTTCAAGACCGGACGCCGCGTGATCGTGCTGCGCACGTTCTCGAAGATCTACGGGCTCGCCGGGCTGCGTATCGGCTACGGCGTCGGACCGGAGGACCTCGTGACGGCGCTCGGGAAGACGCGGCGTGCCTTCGATCTCACCACCCCGGCGCAGGAGGCTGCGCTCGCGAGCATCGACGCGGCAGACGAGCTCGCGCGGCGGCGCAAGCTCAACGCCGAGGGGCGCGCCGAGCTCGAGCGAGTCCTGCGCGAGGCGGGCTACCAGGTCACCCCACCTGCGGTCGGCAACTTTCTTTTCGTCGAGCTCGGCGAAGACGCGCAGTTGCTCTTCGACGCACTGTTGCGGCAGGGGGTGATCGTGCGTCCGCTCGCGGGGTTCGGCGCACCACGCGCAATCCGTGTCACGGTCGGGACTCCCGATGAGCACGCGTTTCTTCGTGAAGCGCTCGGACGAATCAGGCCGGCCGCCGCGGCTTCCTGACAGACTTTCGGCGGGGTGAAGGGCCTCCGCCGCCAGCTGAGCCTCCTCGGTACTGCGCCCGGCTTTCGCCTGCTCTTCTTCGCCACGCTCGGCTCGAGCCTCGGCACGCTGCTCGCCACGGTCGCGCTCGTCATCGACGTCAAGGACCGCACCGACTCGGGGCCGTGGGTGAGCGCCCTGATGGTCGTCGAATTTCTGCCCGCAGTCGCCGTCGGACTCATGTTCGGACCTCTGCTCGACCGCCTCTCCCGCCGTGGTTTGATGATCGTGTCCGATCTCGTACGCTGCGCGGTCTTCTGCGCGCTGCCATTTGCGGGATCGGCCGGCGCCATCGTCGCCCTCGCCGGGATCGCGGGACTCGCGACCGGCTTCTTCCGTCCGGCGGTGTACGCAGGCCTCCCGAATCTCGTCGAGGAGGCCGAGCTCGCGCGCGCCAACTCGCTGATCCAGACCAGTGAGAACGTCAGCTGGACCGTCGCGCCGGTGATCGGCGGGGCGCTCGTCGCTGCGTGGGAGCCGGACGTCGCCTACTGGATCAACGCTGTCTCGTTCCTCGTCTCAGCTGTGCTCGTCATCCGGATTCCGGCACGGCGTCTGCAGGGCGCCATCGCCGTCAGCCACGGTCATCTGCGCGATCTCGGTGAGGGATTCACGCGCGTCGTCAACACGCGGCCGCTGCTGACGGTGCTCATCGTCTGGACGATCGCGCTCGGAGCGGTTGCTTCGGCCAACACGGCCCAGGTCTTCCTCGCGAAGGACTCGTTCTCCGCGGGTGACCTGGGCTATGGGCTGATCTTCGGGTGCATCGGACTCGGCCTTGCGATCGGAAGCTTCGGCGCGGGAACGTGGGTCGAGCGGCGATCGGTCGGGAACGTCTACGCGGCGAGCATCCTGCTCCAGGCGGTCGGACTCGGTGTCGCGGCGATCGCGCCGAACGTCTGGGTGGCCTTGCCGTGCTTCGTCCTCTCCGGAATCGGTAACGGCACCGCGATCGTGTGCAACTCGCTGCTCGTGCAGCGCGGCGCGCCGGACGAGATCCGCGGGCGTGTCTTCACCGTGATCATGAGCGTCAATTACGCGGTGTACGGAATCGGCTTCGTCGTTGCGGGTCCGCTGACCGACAGTGTGGGGCCGAGATGGGTCTTCGGCGGCGTCGGCATCGTGCTCGCGTTCGCGGCATTGGTGGCGTACGCGCTGGCGCGCACGGTGCCGCAGGTGGCCGAGCAGCCGGCCGAGGCCGAGGCAGCCTAGGTGCCGCGGCGGGACTGGACGCGCGAGTCGCTCGCCGCGGGCGTGCGCGCGGGCGACAGGCGCGCGCTCGCGCGCGCGATCTCACTCGTCGAGAACTCCGATCCGCTCTCGTACGAGGTGGTGCGCGACCTCTATCCGGAGACCGGCCGGACCTACGCCGTCGGCGTCACCGGCCCGCCGGGAGTGGGCAAGTCGAGCCTGATCTCGTCCCTGATTCGGCACGTGCGGGGGCAGGAGCGCACGATCGGCGTGATCTCCGTCGACCCGTCGAGCCCTTTCTCGCAGGGTGCGCTCCTCGGCGATCGCATCCGCCTCTCCGACCACTTCCTCGATCCGGACGTGTTCATTCGTTCGATGGGCACGCGCGGGCACCTCGGCGGGGTCGCGGAGGCGACGCTGCAAGCCCTGCTCGTGCTCGACGCGGCCGGGAAGGAGCTCGTCTTCCTGGAGACGGTCGGCGCCGGCCAGGGCGACGTCGAGGTGATCGGGATCGCCGACACCGTCGTGCTCGTGCTGATGCCGGGCTCCGGTGACTCGGTGCAGGCGCTCAAGGCGGGGATCATGGAGATCCCTGACGTGATCGCGGTAAACAAGATGGATCATCCGGCGGCGAAGACCATGCTGAACGAGGTGCGCTCGATCCTCTCGCTCGACCGTGACCGTTCCTGGCGACCGCCGATCGTGCTCACCGACGCCACACGCGGGGAGAACGTTCCCGAGCTCTGGGCGAAGATCGAGGAGCACCGGGCACACCTCGAGTCGGAGGGGCGGCTGGAGGAGCGGCGGCGCAAGAATCTGGCGGGCGAAGTCTTCGCCGTCGCGTCGGGTCGCGCGAAGGCGCACCTCGAGCGGGCGGTGGCCGACGATCCGGAGCTGCGGCGGCTGCTCGACGAGGTGCAGCGGCGCGAGCTCGATCCTCTGACGGCCGTGCGTGAGATCCTTCAAAAGGTGTTCAAGGTTGGCGACGCAACGGACGGCACCGACACTCGCTGACATCCAGGAGGCGCGCTCGCGCATCCAGGGGATCGCGGAGCAAACGCCGATCTATCTGTCGGAGACGTTTTCGCGGCGCTGCGGCCGCGAGGTCCGACTGAAGGCCGAGAACCTGCAGCGTACGGGCGCGTTCAAGATCCGCGGCGCCGTCAACAAGCTCGCGACGCTTTCGCCGGAGGAACGGGAAGCCGGCGTCGTTGCGGCAAGCGCGGGCAACCACGGCCAGGCCGTCGCCTGGGCCGCACGCGAGCTCGGCGTGCACGCGCGCATCTACGTCCCGCTCGACGCGCCGATGGCGAAGGTGGAGGCTTGCCGGAACTACGGGGCAGAGACGCGGATGGCCGGTGCCTACTTCGAGGAGGCGCTGGCCGCCGCCCTCGCCGACGTCGAGGACACAGGCGCGACGTTCATCCACCCGTACGAGGACGCGCTCGTGATCGCGGGACAGGGAACGATCGGGCTCGAGCTGGCGGAACAGGTGCCTGACGTGGAAACGGTGCTGATTCCGGTCGGCGGCGGCGGACTCGCTCTCGGAATCGCGATTGCGTTCCGGGCTCTCCGGCCGGAGGTAGGCATCGTCGGCGTGCAGGCGGGCCTCGGCGGCTACACGATCGCGGACGGCATCGCGGTCAAGGTCCCGAGCGAGTTCACGATGCCGCTGCTCGAGGATCTGCTCGACGACATCGTGGCAGTGACGGACGAGGAGATCAGCGAAGCGATCGTCCTGCTCCTGGAACGCGCGAAGCTCGTGGTCGAGGGAGCCGGCGCCGTCGGCGTCGCCGCGCTCCTCGCAGGCAAGGCCGGCGGGTCGGGCCCGGCGGTTCCGGTTCTCTCGGGCGGCAACATCGACCCGACGACGCTCATCTCCGTGATGAGACATGGGTTGACCGTTGCCGGCCGCTATCTCGTCGTCCGTACGCAGTTGGCGGATCGTCCCGGCGAGCTGATCAAGCTCCTCTCGCTCGTCGCCGAGGAGCGCGGCAACGTCATCGCCGTAGAGCATCACCGCGAAGGGATGGAGATACCGGTGACGGAGACCGAGGTCGAGTTGACGCTCGTGACCCGCGACGAGGAGCATTGCCGGCGGCTGTTGGCCGCGATGGAAGAGCAGGGCTACACGGTCGAGCGCCTGCGGTGAGCCGCCCTCGCGATCCGCGACTGGCGCGCGAGGGAGATTCCATCCAGGTGCGGATCGCCGTAAACATGGGCGAGGTGCTTCTCGCCGTGTCAGCCTGAGCCGCAGCGCCTGAACGACACCGTCTGACCCTTCCAGTCGTCGACGCCGCCGTGCAGGACCGGCCGCGCCTCCACTCCCGCTGCCGTGAGCAGGCTCGCGGCGATCGATGCCCGGGTGCCGGACTCGCAGATCGTCACGACCGGCTTCGACGTATCGATTCCGTCGGGGCCGGCCGCTCGCAGCAGCCGGTACGGGATGTGGATCGACCCGGGGATGTAGCCCTCATCGCGTTCGGACTTCTCTCGCACGTCCAGCACCTGCACCGAACCCGCATCGAGGAGCCGCTCCAGCTCCGCGATGTCGACCGGATCCAGTCTTTCGGGCGCTTCCACGCCGGTCACGTAGCCCGCCAGGTCGAGGAAGCCGACGGAGCGAAGGCCGCGCGCCGCCCGCTGCGCGGTACGTTGAAGGCGCCGTGGACGTGGCCCGCCGCGTGGGCGTCGGTCGTGCGCACGTCGAGGAGGGTGGCGTCACCCGCTTCGGCGAGCCGCTCGAGCGGGGCCGGCGCTGCGACGAACGGCCCCTTGTTGAGCGCGACGACCCGAGCCGTGGTCGGCGGACGCGGCGTGGAGAGCGAAGCCGCGGCAGTGATGAACGCCTGCGCATCCCCGTACGCGAGCGCCACGTTCGTGCGCTTCTCGTCGCCGATCGTCGACGAGCGGGCGGGGCTCATCGCGGCGCCGCACAGCGATCCGGCGACGTGGCCGGGATAGACCTCATACGCGTCGGAGAGCTGCGTCAGCCGCTGGAGCGAGTGAAACAGGCCCTCGGCGCCTTCGTCCGCGTTGATGGCGAGGTCGGGCCGTGCGGCGTCGCCGACGAATAGCGAGTCGCCGGTGAGGACGAGGCGATCGTCGACGACGAAGGCGCAGTGCTCCGGCCGGTGACCCGGCGTGTGGATGACACGGACAGGAACGGATCCCGCGTCGAGGACCTGTCCGTCCTCCAGCGCCTCGAAGGCGAACTCGGGCTCTGCGAGCGGATGGACGGAGACCGGAAGGCCGTGCTCGAGGGCGAACCTGCCGTGTCCGGAGACGTGGTCGGCGTGCGTGTGCGTCTCGAGGATGCGGACTATCCGGACGCCCTCGTCGTCCGCCGCCCCGACGTACTGCTCGATCGCGTATGCCGGATCGACGACGAATGCTTCGCCGGTGGTGGGATCCCCGATCAGGTAGGAGGCGCAGCCGAGATCGTCGTCGACGAACTGGCGGAAGAGCACACGGAGGAAGCTAACACTGCCTCCCGCTAGCTTTCTTGAAGCGTGCCCTGCCGGGCCCTTCTTCTGGCCGCCCTCTGCGCCTTGGCGCTCCCCTCGAGCGCATGGGCCCATGCGAGCCTCGTGCGGAGTCAGCCGGCGGACCGCGCCGCGCTGGCGGCTGCGCCGGCGACCGTCCGCTTCGTCTTCGACGACGACGTGCGTGTCGCGTCGGGGACGAAGGCGATCCGCAACGGCGACGGCTCGGTGCTTGCCGGGAAGCCGCGTGTCGTCGGTGGCCGCGTGCTCGTCGTGCCCCTTCGCGCCGGTCTCGCGGACGGCAACTACACCGTCCTTTGGCGCGTGCTCTCGGATGACGGCCACACGATCGAGGGTGTGACGACCTTCGGCGTGGGGGCGGGGCGCCCCCCGCCGACCGCCGCACTATCGGTGGACAACGGGCCGAGCGCACAGGATGTCGTCTCGCGGCTGCTCTTCTTCGGAGGTCTACTGACTGCCGTGGGCGCGGCCTTCTTCAGGCTCGCGGTCGGGCCGGTGCCGGTTCGTCTGCTCCTCGGTGCCTTTCTGCTCGTCTTCGTCGGCGTCTCGGGAGTCCTCCACGACGTGTCCGTCTCGACGCGGTTCGGGACGGTGATGGCGCTCGCCGCGATCGTCTCCGGCGTCGGCGCGCTCCTCGCCGCCGTCGCCCCCGTATATCCGCGGCTGGAGCCGCTTGCGTTTGCCGCCGCGCTCGTGCTGCTGCCGGCGCCGTCGCTCGCCGGCCATGCGCTGGACCGAGGCCGGTCCTGGATCGAGGTCGTCGCAGATCTCCTCCACGTTGGGGCTGCTTCGCTCTGGCTGGGCGGTCTCGTCGCACTCGCGCTCGCGCTTAGAGCTCGAGGCGACCGCGCCGCGATTCTCCGGCGCTTCTCCAACCTCGCGCTCGTTTCCGTGCTCGTGCTCGCGGCGACCGGCGTGGTTCGCGCGCTCTCGGAGCTCGACTCCGTCAGCCAGCTCTGGTCGACCGGCTACGGACGTGTGCTCCTGGTCAAGACCGGACTCCTCACGGTGCTGGTCGCGATCGGCTGGGTCAACCGCTATCGGCTCGTCCCCCGGCTCTCGCTTCATGGACTGCGCCGGAGCGTCGCTGCCGAGCTCGTGCTGTTCGCCGGACTCGTTGCGGCCGTGGCGCTGCTGACGGATCTTCGTCCCGGCCGTGACCGGGCGGCGTCAGCGGCCGTTGCTCCGCAGGCCAAGGGGCCACCGCCGCTGCCAGCGAAGGAGATGATCGTGCAGGCCCGGCAGGACGGTGAGCTCGCGGTCGCGCTGGCTCTGCATCCACCGGGAGCAGAGGCGATCGTGCTGGGCCCGGACGGCAAGGGTGTCAACGGTCTCTCGGTGAAGATCGGCGGTGTTCAGACCCGCACGTGCGGACCGGGCTGCTACGGCGCCTTCGTCTCGCCGGTTCGCCGCGTGACCGTCTCCGTCGACGGGCGGAAGCTCGCGTTTCGCGTCCCGGCGAAGGCCCGTCCGGCCGGTGCGCTCGTCGCGCGGGCGACGCGTGCCTTTCGTGCCTTGCGCAGCATCGACTACGTCGAGCGGCTCGCGTCGAGTCCGCGGAACCGCGTTATCGCCGACTTCATCCTCGAGGGGCCGAATCGCCTGGAGTACCGGATCCGGGGTGGGGCGGACGGGATCATCATCGGGGCGCGGCGCTGGGACCGCGTGCGCGGCGGCGACTGGGTGGCGTCACCGCAGGATCCGACACCGCAGCCTGAGCCGATCTGGGCGGGTCCGGTGAGGAACGCCTTCGTGCTCGAGACGACGAGGTCCACCTACGTCGTGTCGTTCATGAAGGTGAATCCCGTGTGGTTCACGCTCCGGCTCGACCGCCGCACGCTCCTCCCGCGCGAGCTGCAGATGACCGCGGCCGCCCACTTCATGAGACACCGGTACACGAGGTTCAACGCTCCACGACGGATCAAACCGCCCAGGCCCTGACCGGCCACGTCCCGGTGTCAGACACCGCGCCGTGGGTGTGACGGGAGCGCAACGGGAGTGTCACGGGAGGGGTGACAACGCGCCCCCGGCTTCACTTCGCGGCGCTGTCTTTTCAGCCACGGCCGGGTGTCTGACACCGTGCCATGGGTGAGTCCGGCTACAGACCCAAGTGTCGTGCAATCACCATGCGCTGGACCTCATTGGTGCCCTCGCCGATCTCGAGGATCTTCTGGTCGCGGTAGAGCCGCGAGATCGCGTACTCGTCCATGTAGCCGTAGCCGCCGTGGATCTGGAGGGCCCAGTTGGCGGCGCGGTGCGACAGCTCTCCGGTGTAGAGCTTCGCCTGCGCAGCTGCAAGAGCGAAGTCGCGTCCCTGGTCCTTCAGCCAGGCGGCCTTGTACACCATCGTCCGTCCGGCCTCGATCTCCGTCGCCATGTCCGCGAGCCGGAACTGGACGGCCTGAAACCGCGCGATCGGCTGGCCGAACTGCCGCCGCTCCTGCGCATACGCATAGGCCAGATCGTAGGCGCCCTGCGCGAGCCCGACGCCCATCGCGGCGACCGAGATGCGCCCCCCGTCGAGGATCTCCAGGAACTGCTGGAAGCCCTTTCCGCGCGGGCCGAGCAGATTGCCCTCCGGGACCGCGCAGTCCTTGAACGACAGCTCGCGCGTGTCGGACGCGCGCCACCCGAGCTTCTTCATCGGCTTCGAGATCTCGTAGCCGGGCGTCCCGTTCGGGACGATGACGTTCGAGATCTCATCCTTGCCCGTGAGGGCGGTGATCGTCACGCACGCGGTGATGTCCGTTCCCGCGTTCGTGATGAAGATCTTCGAGCCGTTGATCACCCACCCGCCGTCGCGGAGCTCGGCGCGCGTCCGCGTCGCGCCCGCATCGGACCCCGCCTCGGGCTCGGTGAGACCGAAGGCCGCGAGCTTCTTCCCCGACGCGAGATCGGGCAGCCACTCCCGCTTCTGCTCCACGGTCCCGAAGGAGAAGATGGGCAAGGTCCCGAGCGAGTGGTGCGCCGCCATCGTGATCGCGACGGACGAGTCGACGCGCGTCAGCTCCTCCACCGCGATCGCGTACGAGACCGTGTCGGCGCCGGCACCCCCGTAGTCCTCGGGAATCGTCATCCCCATCAGGCCGAGCTCGGCCATCTCGGCGACGAGGTCGTAGGGAAAGCGGCTCTCGCGGTCGAGTTCCTCCGCCATCGGCGCGACACGCTCCTCGGCGAAGTCGCGCACGGTCGAGCGGACGAGCTCGTGCTCCTGCTCGAGGTCGAAGTTCAAGTGCTGAGGCGCTGCGCCAGCTCGACGATCAGGCGGACGCCGTAGCCGGTGCCACCGCGTTGCGTCAGATAGTCGCCACGCGAGCGCTCGAGGAAGCCGGGTCCCGCCATGTCGACGTGCGCCCACGGGCCGTCGCCCGCGAACTCCCGGAGGAACTCCGCAGCAAGAACCGGCGAGCCCTGCCGCAGCTCGGAAGAGTTCTTCAGGTCCGCGTAGGCGGAATCGACGTAGCGCCGGTAGCGGCGGTGAAGCGGGAACGGCCAGGCATGGTCACCGCTCGTCTCGGCGGCGGCGAGGATCTCCTGCAGCCACTCGTCGTCGTTTCCGAACACGCCGGCATAGAGATCGCCGAGCGCGACCTCCATCGCACCCGTGAGGGTTGCGATGTCGAGCAGATGCGTGGCGCCCTCGCGGCGCGCGTACCACATCGCATCGGCGAGCACGAGCCGGCCCTCGGCGTCCGTGTTGGTGATCTCGATCGTCTTCCCGTTCGCGGCGCGCAGGATGTCTCCGGGACGGAACGAGTTGCCGCCGACGAGATTCTCTGCGGCGGCGACAACGCCGAGGATCCGCACCGGCAGCTCCAGCTCGGCGACGGCAGCGGTGGCGGCGATCACGGCCGCGCCCCCGGCCATGTCGCCCTTCATGTCGTACATCTTCAGCGCAGGCTTGAGCGAGATGCCGCCCGCGTCGAAGGTGATCGCCTTGCCGACGAGGCCGAGGGTCAGATCGCCCGCGCGCGCTTGCGGCGGGTCATAGCGGAGGACGATCAGGCGCGGTCCGTTCGCGCTCGCGCGTCCGACCGCCGACAGCGCGCCCATGCCGAGCTCGTCGATCTCATCCGGAGCGAGAGCGCTGACGCCGATCGGCCCGGCGAGCTCCCCGGCGCGGCTCGCCAATCCTTCCGGAGTCAGCTCGTTCGGCGGTGAGTTGGCGAGGTCGCGCGCCCAGTTGACCCACTTGCCCACCCGCGCGGCCCGCGTCCCTGTTCGTGCGAGGGCGTCCTCGTCTTCGGCCGCACACAGGACGATCTTCTCGATCTGCCTCTTCGGCTTCTCCTCCGTCTTCCAGCGGGCCGGGCTGTACGCGCCGAGGACCGTGCCCTCGACGATCGCGCGCGCCTGCTCCTGCATGGGAAGCGGCAGCGAGCCGTCGAGCATCCAGGCGACGGTTCCGCCGACGTCCGCCACCCGCAGCGCGACTGCAGACGCAGCGGTGCGGAGGGCGTCCGCGTCGAGCTCGTCGAGCTTCCCGATCCCCGCGATCACGACCCGGCGGGCGTTGAGCTCACCGTCGGTGTGGAGAAGCACCGTCTTTCCGAGCTCTCCCTGCAACTCGCCATTGTCGGCGAGGCGCTGCAGCCGCCCCTGGAGGCGCGCATCGAGCGCACGGGCGCCGTACGAGAGAGGACCAGGCTGGCCTTCTAGAAGGGGAACCGCGAGCGCGTCGGGCTCCACCTGGCCCGGCAGCTTGACCTCGATCGCTACCTCTTCCATCGGGCCGCGATGCTATCCGAGCAGCGAGGCAGCGCTTGCGCTGCCGTTTAGAGGATGCGTGGGCTTGGGCCCACGTATCCGTCTTAACTCACGCCTGAGAGTCCATCCGAGGAGGGTTTTACGGTGTCTTAACGAAATCGACTAACCCCGGCTCAACTTTGCTCGTCGCATGCCGATGATGGACACCAAGATGCGCACAATGGTTCTGCGGCCCATCGTGCCTTCACGCTTCCGGCGTGGGCACTCGCGTCCCACGGTCGAGACGCTGGTCGACCAGATCTCGGAACTCACCGCCGAGCGGCAGCGGTTGCGCGAGCAGGGCGTCGACTCGGCACGCCTCGAGCGCAACCGGGTCAAGCTCGCCCGCGCACAGTGGGAGCTCTCGCACGCGCTGATCGAGCGCTACCTGCCGTCCACGCACTCGCAAGCAGCCTGACACCCGGTCGATAGCCTGCAGACGTGCGGGCCGAGATCGACCGCCGCGCCATGGCGCTGCTCTCGAGCGGCCATCTCGCGACCGACTTCGCCAACGGTGCGCTGCCCGCGCTCCTTCCCTTCCTGAAGGACCGGTTCTCGCTCTCGTACACCGCGGTGGGCGGACTGGTACTGGCTTCGCAGGCGTCCTCTTCGCTCATCCAGCCGCTCTTCGGCCTCTGGTCGGACCGGCGTGGAGCGATGTGGCTGCTGCCTGCTGGAGTCGCGCTCGCCGGGATCGGGATCGCGCTCGCAGCGGACGCGCCGAGTTACTGGCTCGTCGTGCTCCTGGTGCTCGTCTCGGGTGTCGGCGTCGCCGCGTTCCACCCGGAGGGCTCCAAGTTCGCCGGGTTCGTCAGCGGCCGGAAGCGCGCGAGCGGCATGGCCTGGTTCTCGATCGGCGGCAATCTCGGCTACGCGCTCGGCCCGGTCGCGACGACCGCGGTCGTGGCGTCACTCGACCTGCGCGGCGGCCTGCTGCTCGCCATTCCCAGTCTCGTCGTCGCCGCGGCGATCGTGGTCTCGAGCCCATACCTGCGCGGCTTCGCGCCTGAACCGACGGCGGCACGGGCCCGGGCCGGCGCCGACGATCCCGCCGCGATGAAGCTGCTGCTCGGCGTGATCGCGCTGCGCAGCGTCGCGTGGTTCGGGCTGATCACGTTCGTCCCTCTCTGGGAGGTCTCGCTCGGCCACTCGAAGTCGCACGGCAATCATCTGCTCGCCCTCATGCTCTTTGCCGGCGGCGTCGGGACGCTCCTGCTGGGTCCGCTCGCGGACCGCCTCGGGCGACGTCCGGTGCTTCTTGGCAGCGTCGTCGCGACCGGCCCGCTCGTCCTCGTCTTCATTCTCGTCGGCGGCGTCCCAGGTGCCGTCGCGCTGGCGCTGATCGGCGCCTGTGTTGTCGGCACCTTCGGTGTGACGATGGTGATGGGCCAGGAGTACATGCCGCGGCACGTGGGAACCGCCTCCGGGTTGGTGATCGGGCTTTCTCTCGGTCTTGGCGGTGTCGCCGCGGTTGCGCTCGGCCGACTCGCGGACTCGACGAGCCTGCGCACTGCGCTCTTCGTCGCAGCCGCCGCGCCGATGCTTGCGATCGTGCTCGCGGCGCTGCTGCCGTCACCCCGCGCAAGGCGCCGACTCGAACCCGCGTCTGAGCTAGGGTTGCTTCCATGAGCGTGAGGCAGTTCTTCGAGACCCTCGAGAGCCGCGTCGACGAATCGAAGACTGCGGGGATGAACAACTCATACGTCTTCGACATCGAAGGCGCGGGGACGTGGACAGTTCGTGTCGACGACGGCAAGGTGGATGTCAGCGAAGGGAGCGAGGAGGCCGACGTCGTCCTCACGGCATCCGAGGAGACGTTCGAGAAAATCGTGAGCGGCGAGCAGAACGCGACGAGCGCCTACATGACCGGCAAGCTGAAGGTCAAAGGTGACATGGGCGCCGCGATGAAATTGCAGAAACTCTTCTAGTTGCTGCGCGAAAGCTGGCGCTTTCGCGCAGCTTGGTACGCCGCTTCGCGGGAAACGCGCGCGGGCCAAGCCCGCGCGCTCTATGCGTGCTGGGGCGGATGGTTCCGTCCGCGGGCGGTGGCGCTGCGCGTCCCCGCCCGCGTGAATTCGGCCTCCGGCTAGCGCGGCTTTGCCTGCACTAGCCTCCGGCCTCTAGGCGGGCTATTCCTCGAGCTCCACGAGGATGGCGCCGCCGGTGACCCGGTCGCCTTCCGCGACATGCACTGCGCGGACGACCGCGTCATAGGGGGACGTCAGCGGCGTCTCCATCTTCATCGCCTCGAGCACGACGAGGGGCTGTCGCGCGCGGACGGAATCGCCCGCGGCGACGAGCAACCGGATGACCGTGCCAGGCATCGGCGCGGTGACGGCGCTCTGTTCTCCGGCCGGCCCGCGGTGATCGCTTGCGAGCGCGTCGACGTCGGGCGGCGCAGCCGCAGGCGGTGAGGGAAGGTTGAGCCTGAACGGACCCCGCCACGGCGCCGTCGCTGCTTTAGCGGGGTGCGGCGACAGGGGCGGATGCTCGACGAGGAACGCCGTCGTCGTGTCGCCCGCGAGCACGACCGGATGCGAGACGAGCCAGCGGAGGAACCGCAGGTTCGTCGTGACGCCCTCCACCTCAGTCTCACGCAGTGCGCCCCGGAGACGAGCGAACGCCTCGTCGCGTGTCGTGCCGTGCGCGATCAGCTTCGCGATCATCGGGTCGTAGGCGAACCCGACGTCGTCGCCTTCCGCGACGCCCGCGTCGACGCGGATTCCCTCGGGCAGCTGTAACCGCTCGATCCGTCCCGTCTGGGGGAAGAACGTCTGGGGATCCTCCGCGTACAGCCGCACCTCGACCGCGTGACCGCGTGGATCCGGGCGAGCATCGAGAGCATCGCCCCCGGCGATCCGGAGTTGCGCCTGCACGAGGTCGACGCCGGTGACCAGCTCCGTCACCGGATGCTCGACCTGGATGCGGCCGTTCAGCTCCAGGAACCAGAACTCGCGCCCGTCCAGCATGAACTCGGCGGTGCCTGCATTGACGTAGCCGATCGCCTGCGCGAACGCGACGGCCGCGGCGCTCATCGCCGCACGCACTGCACCGTCGAGCGCCGGCGACGGGGATTCCTCCATCACCTTCTGGTGGCGCCGCTGCACCGAGCATTCGCGCTCGCCGAGTGCGAGTACGTTTCCCGCTTCGTCCGCGAGCAGCTGGATCTCGACGTGGCGTGGGCGCTCGACGTAGCGCTCGCAGAAGATGCGCTCGTCACCGAACGCCGCCTTCGCCTCGCGACGGGCCGCCGCGAGCGCTTCGTCCAGCTCCTCTTCTGCGCGCACGACGCGCATCCCGCGGCCCCCGCCGCCCGCAGTTGCCTTGACGACGAGCGGGAAGCCGAGCTCCTCCGGCTCGCCGGCCGGGACGACCGGCACGCCCGCCCCGCCTGCGATGCGCTTCGCCTCGAGCTTGTCTCCGCCGGCTCGCAGGGTCTCAGCAGGCGGGCCGACCCAGATCAGCTCGGCGGCACGCACCGCCTCGGCGAAGTCCGGATTCTCGGCAAGGAAGCCGTAGCCTGGGTGGATCGCGTCCGCTCCGGTCCGCTTCGCCGCGCGGATCTGTTCCTCCGAGAAGAGATAGCTGGCGATTTCGACGGTCTCGTCGGCGGAGCGCGCGTGCAGCGATCCCTTGTCGTCGGGAGCCACGACGGCGACCGTCGCGATGCCGAGCTCGCGACACGCGCGAAAGACGCGCAGCGCAATCTCACCCCTGTTCGCGACCAGCAGCTTTCGGATCAGATCTTCTTCCCCGGGTTGAGCAGGTTCCGCGGATCGAACGCGTGCTTGACCGCGCGGTGCAGCTCGTATGCACGCGGGCCGAGCTGCCGCTCGAGCCAGTTGCGCTTGACGAACCCGACGCCGTGCTCGCCGGAGATCGTCCCGCCGAGGCGGAGTGCAAGCTCGAACAGCTCCTCGGACACGCGCGTGGCGAGGGCGAGCTCGGCTTCCTCGCCGGCCTCGATGAGAAAGGTGGTGTGCAGGTTGCCATCAC
>WNGF01003415.1_pt1 | contig 21630 bp, 23 predicted proteins | sample 5400641 | NCBI WGS metagenome assembly WNGF01 (sample SAMN13153371, study PRJNA577476) | soil metagenome | isolation source: 80 cm soil or saprolite under grassland replicate 2 | place: USA:California | collected 2016-06-15 | reverse complement strand
GTTGTGAGGGAGAGTGACGGCGTAGTTAAGCACAGCCGTACCCTTCTGGGCGATTACGTTGGGGGACATGTCACGACTCCTTTGTTCGATTCGGTAGATTAAGACTGCAGCGAGATTGTCGCGGCGTCGGGTCAGTGCTCAACTTTTTTCGGAGCCGGGGGACCGAAACCAATTCGAGTTGAAGCGCAGGGGACTGGGCAAAAATAATTCCGGTTAGCAGCCGGCAAATTGCAAGCCAGATAAGCTAGCTTGGATATGTTGTTTTTTCAATGCGTTTCTGCGAAGTCATCTTATGAAACTAACGAGCCGTCCCGGATTCGGATATGGATTCTAGGATTCAGACCAATGCAAGGGTTCAGACTAGCTGCCGCCGGTCGGAATTCAAATCATCAGGCTCTTTGCTTTCAGGTTAGATCAAACGGCTAAACCAACGTGAATTCCAAAGCAAATTCATCCTCGACGAGCTCACGCTTGTTAGGCAGTCGTTGCTGCATACGACGCTCGCTGTTGCAAATAGATGCCACCGGCGATTCTCTCGAATCTCACTTATGCGGACCGTGAAGCCGTCATGCAGCAAGGCCGACAGACGCTACTGCAGGAATTGTCGGACCGCAGGATCGCGCTTGAGACCGAGTCCGCCGTGTTACGCGACTGCGCATCGCCTTCGCGGGAGTTCATACGTTCACCCAGGACTTCGGACTCGCTCGTGCGAGACATTTGCATGGTTTGCTCAGATATAGCTTTCCGTCACGTTTTCCATTTCCTGTCTTCCTCGATACTCTCTCGAACGCGGAACGCGGTGATCTTGCGGATCAGAGATAGAGGTAACGGCTTCTCCAGCGGAAACTGGATCGACCCTTTAGCCGTGGCAAATTTCGAAAGATCATTCGCGAAGGCTTTCACTGCCGTTCAGGAGCCGTCGCTTGCCGCCGCGATGCAGTGGCCAAGCGAGGGCCTACCGGACAATCCCCGCGGATGGCTGACGCAGGTCGCCTTCCGCCGGATGGCCGACCACATCCGGAGCGAATCTGCTCGCCGCCGTCGCGAAAGCGAGGTGGCCCAAGCGGCCCAAGTGGCGGCCCACACAACAGAATCGACGGTCATCGAGACTGCGCCGCAGGAAGACTGATACGCTGGTCCTTCTCTTCAAATTGCAAGCCGCCATCGCCGCCGTTCACGACGAAGCTGCCCGAGCCGACGACACGGATTGGCTGCAGATCCTGGCGCTCTACGATCTGCTCAGGAGCATGTCGGACAACCCAATGGTCACGTTGAATCACGCGATCGCGGCGGCAATGGTGCACGGCGCGACGAAGGGCTTGGAACTGCTGGACGCCCTCAAAACTGACGCCCGCCTTAAGGATCATCACCGCTTGGACGCCGTTCGAGCACATCTGCTGGAACTCGCTGGAGACCGCAAGAGCGCTGTAAGGCACTACCGGGCGGCGGCAGGCAAGACTGGGAGCCTCCCGGAGCGCAACTACCTTCTCACTCAGGCCGCGCGACTCTCGAGCGAACTGCGACTAATGAACGAACATGAATGAAACTGAACCTGCCGTCCCTGCCATAGCTCTGCTAACGGCATAGTCTCTACCCATGAGATCCACATGGACGTGTTGTCGGCTACTGGGACAACTGCTTCGCGCAGATTCCGGTTGCGACGGCTTGAGTCGACACGCGCAGATACTTCGGAAATGGCGTACGATTGCGGCATTGAACAATCGCTCTAATGAGAATCACTGCTGCCCCGATTGCGAGTCCGGCAAGCACTCTTGCGATTGTTGAAAATCCCTTACGCCTGACTCGCGCGGACTGAGAGCGAGCCCTATCAGATGAGTTCGTCTGATTTCCAATCAACCTGGAAGCATATTCAACTACATCACAAACGCTTACAGGCGCTCCCCTGTGACCATACCGGTGACAGCTTGCTGCCACTCTTTGACGGTACGGGTAGGTAACAGTTGAATAAAAGAGGATTGGGGTGTGAGGAGCGAACTCGTGAAGCTTATTGCGTGTTTCCGATCCATCCACCAGTTTGTGATTCAGTAAATAGAGATCAAAGTATTCGCTCCGAGCCAACCTTATGCCGTCAGCCGTGGAACTCACCATTCTCACTTCGTAGCTGGCTCGTTCCAGTAGGTAGGCGGTCAAATTGCTGGAAGCGTGATTGTCAATACAGAGAACCCGCTGTTTGTTCGTTTGCATGACTATCTCCTTGATGCAGGACCAAACGCTGATACTGCCGTAACCGACATATAAAGTCAGTTAATGGCATGCAAAGTTTTTCAAATGGTATTGGGAAACTGCTAGGAGCTTCTGCGTCGCCTTTACGGCTACCGCAGCTTCGTCGAAGCTCGTGCGCTCACAAGCATTGTCTTAAAGACTAACTGCATGATGTCGTCGTGTTGCCATGCGTTGCCGGCGAACTGGTAAACCTCAGAAAAATATCACGGCAACTTAGTGTCTGCGGCAACCGCTCATCGCATCAGTTTCAGCGTCATAAGACGCATTCATGGTATGAGTTGGAGGCACAGTCTGTAATAATCACGACAATACAGCATAACTGCAACACAACTTCGAGGCGGGTTCAGGCGCATCTGAATTATCAGCTGTCGGAACGCTCGGCTTTTTCAAAAATTGGTTTGACTTCGTCATGTCATTTTCGGAGACGATAGACATAGAGAATCATTCGGCTGAATCGGCTGGCCTGCCTCGACCGGTAATTGCTGTCAGTAATCTCTCAAAGCAGTTTGGCCAACAACAGACTCTCGCCAATGTCAGACCTTTGTTTCGTTGCCATTTGTGATACGCGAAGCCATGCCCGTGTTCTCTCAGATAGGGGTCGAGCAGGAGAATGCAGCCTACACTATCATTTTTCGATCCCTCGATGATCGCAATTACGTTGGGGCCTATGCAACAGCGGCAGTGCTCGCGGCCATCCCTTTTGTGATTCTGTTAGGGATGGAGTTTTTCCGAAAGCGCAGCCTGGAAACCTAATTCCAGGAACGGAGTACTCGCTTGTCGCTCCGTTCACATTTGAACTGAAACTCTAAACCAACAGCGAGGAGATATGCTTCAAAGACGAAACAATAGAGTTACTAATTTGCTGTTAGCGTTGACTGCACTCTTGTCCTTAACGATCACCGTGCCGGCTCAACAACAAGATGGACCGAGCGCCACGCCAACGGCTCAAAACGCCAAGCAACAAGATGCTACGAAGACCGAAGAGGCCAATCAGATCGATCAGTTAAGAACACAAGTCGAACAACTCCGGATAATAGTTGAGCGGCAGCAGCTGTCTCTTCTTGAATTGACAAGGCGGCTCACTGAAAGTGAAGTAAGATCACAGGCCGCAACGGCTGCTGGACCGTCGCCCTCAACGCCAAGCCAAACTGCTACGGCGCAAACTCAAGTCATCCCGGCGTTGCTCGAAAACCAGCCGCTGACCAATACACAATCTACTGCGTCGGGAGCAAGGCATGGCCAGGCTAAAGAGCAGGACAAGCCGGCGCTGTTAGCGGGATGGGACGATAACCACGCTTTCTTGAAGAGCGCCGATGGCAGCTTCCTGACTTACTTAACTGGGTATGCGCAACTCGATTTTCGCGGTTACCAATCCGGCAACCATCCTCCAAATACATTTCTGGTCCGCCGTGCACGCCTCGCGTTGGAAGGAAAAGTTGCTCGTTATTATGACTTTAAGATTGAGGGCGATTTCGCTGACACGACGAGCACGTTGCTGCGGGATGTCTACGTCCGAGTCCATCGCAACGAACAGTTTCAAATAACGGCAGGGCAATTCAGAGAACCTTTCAGCCAGGAAGAAATACGCCGAGACTCAGTGCAGGATTTCGTTGAACGCTCTCTCGCCAACAACCTCGCGCCGAGTCGCAGCCCAGGAATCATGGTGTCAGGTGTGCTGAGAAAAGGGCTGTTCGAGTATCAACTGGGTGCTTTCAATGGAAAGGGCCTGCTCGCCAGCAACACCACCGGCACGCCAGAAGGCGCGGCGCGGGTTCGTTTCTCGCCCTGGAAAAATACAAAAGAGTTCTGGACCAAGGGACTCTCCTTTGGCGGAGCCTTTGCTCTTGGACGCAACAACATCGTCGGCACGAGCGTCCGCGGGCTGACGGAGAGCCGCAGTTTTATCTTCTTCTCGCCGGACACGGTGAATGGTCCAATGAACCGCGCGAACGGCGAGCTTACCTTGGTAGTTGGTCCCGCCGCCCTACGTGTCGAATATGATCAAACCAATCAGGCGCGCAATCGTCTTGGCTCGCGCGGGACTGACTTACCGGGCGTAGTTGCAAAAGGGTATACAGGGCAATTTACCTATCTACTGACCGGCGAAAACAAGTCCGAATTGGGAACAGTCACTCCCAAACGGAATCTATTTGGCGATGAAAAGGGCGCGCCTGGCTTTGGCGCCTGGGAACTCAAGCTGCGTTACTCCAACTTGCAGCTCAGCGACGCAACGGTAAAGTCCAATCGTGCTGAGACAATCTATTTTGGAGCTAATTGGTATCTCAATCGCTTCGTTCGCTACCTGCTTGACTTTGGTGTCGAACGATACAAGGACCCGCTGCGCACACCAAGGCCCGGCGATAACAATTTCTTCGTCGTGCTTAGTCGCGTGCAAGTCGCTTTCTAAAAAACTTGAGGTCAGCGCCGAGTTCGCTCTTATGCGAAGAGGAGATCAGGGCGTTCATATCAACACGAAGTTTGAGGCGCCAAGAGTATTCGCCGGGTTGGTGAAATTTGGGTAATTGAAAATGTTGAAAGCCTCAGCGCGGATTTGAAAGCGCCTGGTTTCGCTGAATTTGAAGTCACCTACGAGCGAGAGTTATTGGCAAAGTAAAACCACGCTGGACAACCAGACACCGGCCGGTAACGTCATCCGGCGTGTGGCAGCAGGAGCCCCGCTGAACCGGCGGTCGGCCACGTCACCTAGGAGATCAGCAAGTGTGTGTCGAAGTAGCTACAGCCCGCCTCCGTCTCCTCCGGCAGCAACTCGGCCACAAGCCTCGCCAGAAACAGCACTTCCTCTGTGAGATCACGACGGACGACATCGGTTCCGCCGGAGTCGGTCCAACCTCCTGGATGTTCACCCAGGACATCGGCCTCGTTTTAGGTAGCTTTCCGTCACGTTTTCCATTTCCTGTCTTCCTCGATACTCTCTCGAACGCGGAACGCGGTGATCTTGCGGATCAGAGGCAGAGGTAGCGGCTTCTCCAGCGGAAACTGGATCGACCCTTTAGCCGTGGCAAATTTCGAAAGATCATTCGCGAAGGCTCTCACTGCTGACGGCGTAGGATAGAACCCGATGTGATGTTTGAACGCGGCGAACGTGACCAGTATCCTCCGATAAGAGAAAGCGGGCATTCCCCACTTCAGGCTTTCCTTGGCCCCGGGTGCAGATGCGCGAATACACGCACGCATTTCACGCAGTTTCTTCTGAGCCTCTTTGGGGGCGGCGTTGATGTATTCGGTGATGCTTTCAGGTCGCGCTTTTTTTGAAGTCATAGTTTTATTTTCAACTTAACTGACAGCTTTTCGGTGGAACTGCCGGAGTCCGACTCCCAGCAGTAGCGTGTCAAAGAATGTCAACGCTACGAATACAGCCAGCATGGATAGGTGCGGGAATTGGGGCACGAGTGTTCCACGCAGACCCTCGCTCGCGTAGACCAGGGGATTCACCAGGACGACTCTCTGGAGGATCGGAAAGGCTCCCAAAGCGCTCCAGGGATAGTAGGCACAGCCAAAAAAAATCATTGGGGTCAAAACCATGCTGAACATGAGGCCGATATGAGTCTGACTAATGCTGCAACCAAGGGCAAGACCGCCACAGGCCGAGAAAAGCGCCACGAGCAGCGTAACACTGGCGAAGCTCAGGGGAGAGCGCATGTTCAATTCCACGCCCGGACGCAGCAACACCCACGCCGCTGGGATCACCGCCAGACCCGCGACTAGTGATTGCAGCGTGCCAAAAAACACCTTCTCTATGGCCAACCAGGAGATTTTGATGGGCGCCAACAGCCGATCTTCAATCTCGTGAGTGAACTGAAATTCAGCAATCAAAGGCATCGCGACAGCCCAAACACCCGTGAACACCATGCTGATCGCCATGATTCCCGGCAACAGCAGGCTCTTGTAGGCGGGGGGCATATACCCGCTGCTCACCATCACCCGACCAAAGATAAACACGAACATCATCGGCTGCAAGAAGGTCTGCAGGAGCAAAGGAACGAAGTTCCGGCGAGCGACATGACCATCGCGCGCCAGCAGGGCCAGAAAAGTCTTCCAGTTCATTCGCGCAAGCTCCTTCCGGTGTGGTGCAAGAACAGATTCTCCAGGCTGGGCTCTGAGATGTGCACATCGCACAATTCGACCGAGGCGCCGGAGGCCAGATTGGCAATCTCAGAAACCAGCGAGCCTCCACGGTCGGCGTACACGTCGGCGCCGTTGTCGCTGTTCGCGTCGTTGTTCGTGCGCACCTCTCTCACACCCGCCAACGTCTGAAGACGCTGCAGTAATTCCGGGGAGTGCTGACCGAAGCGCAACCGCAGCAGAAACCCACCGGGAACCGAGGCTTTCAACTCCCTGGGACTGCCCAAAGCGATGTTGCGTCCGTGATCGATGATGGCCAGGCGCTGGCACAAATAGTCGGCCTCCTCCATATTGTGCGTAGTTAGCAGGATGGTCTTGCCACTTTGGTTGTATTCCCGGATGATTTCCCAGAGAAGCAATCGGGTCTGCGGGTCCAGGCCAGCACTGGGCTCGTCCAGGAAGAGGACCTGGGGGTCGTGCATCATGGCACGCGCGATTGAAAGCCGTTGCATCATGCCGCCGGAGAATCCGCGAACCATCTGATCGGCCCGGTCACGGAGTTTGAAGCGATCGAGCAACGCGTCAGCACGCTCGGCCCGCTTTTGGGAATCGATGCCGAAGTAGGCGCCATGAAAGAGCAGAATTTCGCGAGCGGTAAGAGAAAAGTCAAGGTTAGGACGCTGTGCAACCACGCCAATCAGTTGCTTGACCGCGACCTGTTGCGCCCACACATCATGTTCGCCAATCCACGCTTGGCCGTTCGTCGGGCGCACGCGGGTGGTGAGGATTCCTACAGTCGTCGACTTGCCCGCGCCGTTTGGCCCTAGCAGACCGAAGATCTCTCCGGGTGAGATCTCAAGGGAGAGGCCGTCGAGAGCGACGATCTCCGGTTTGGGTTGTTTCTTCCCCTTGCCGCGCGCTGAACCGATACCGAAGCCGCCGGAGGCAAGAGGAGGCGACGATGTGTAGACTTTGCGTAGATCGCGGGTCCGAATGCCTGCCAGCATGCTGAAGTTCCTTTGCGTATCCTCAAGTTGTTTCTTGGTTCGAGATTCGTCCGTTAACCGAGTCATTCCGTGACACGGGCACTCGGGGCCCCGATCACAAGAGCAGCGATAAAATCACGTCGACGTAGCGCGGTCATTGTGCTCCTCCTTCACGCCATCGGCTCGTAGCACAACACCACATTCCCATTCCCGAACGTCCGCGTCTTTGTCAGGATCATGTTGGTCCGCAACTGGCGTCGGCCAATAGCTCGCCATGAGCTCATAGGTGACCCTGCCGAACAATAGTGGGCCTTCGCCGCTTGCATTCTCTGCGACAAATGCAATCCACTCCGCATCCTTGTGATCCAACTTGGCCCAGCTTATACCACCGTTAACGTCTACAAAGTAACCATCCAGCGACACATGATTGAAAACTTATTGAGAACGACTAATTTCCGCATGTTTCTTCTTCTCCTTTTTTTCGCTCATGTCAGTGACGGGGCAGCTCCTGAGGAAACAATGTTTTCCCATGGACGATTCAGCTTCCCGATTTCGGCCTGTGGGCCAGCTCACTCCGCTATGTAATCGGCGATGTCCCTGGTCAGCAGTGTGCTCTCCCGGGACTGGACGCACTTCGACGACACCGCGCAGCGCGGTTGGGGAGCGGGAGCGGCTACTCGAACTCGCTTCTTATTCAAAAAGCAGGTCATTGAGAAAGAAAAGCGAGAAGAGAAAATTTCAAAGAACCATTGGCATTGGGCCGGCCATGCCGACAACTCGCGTCTGGTTGAAGTCTTTCTCTGGGAGAAGCGCTATGACGAGGCGTGGCAGGAAGCTTCCGCGGGTGGCTGTTCTTCGGGTCTTTGGCTTCGGGTTGCCGCCGCGCGTGAAGAAAAGCACCCCGGCGATGCCGTGCCAATCTACAAAGAGATGATCGCGCCCACTCTCAAGCAGGCAAACAATGCCGCTTACGCGGAAGCAGCTAAGCTCCTCGGTAAAATCCGTGAGTTGATGGCTCGCCTGGGCCGTGAAACTGAGTTTGAGGATTACCTTGCCGCGCTTCGCGTCGAATACAAACGGAAGCGCAACTTCATCAAGCTGCTTGATAAAATTGAGGGCTCGTGATTCGAGAGAAATCATTGAGAGCAACAAAGCAGAGACGCTGCAATGGTACGTCGACACACTATTGGAGCAGATGACCGGTCGCTGTGGCCTCGAGGTCAAAATCCAGATCGGCACCCGTCCCCGCGTGTTGAATGGCGTAATCGGTGAGTGCTTGGTGAAGATTTATTCGATTGCTACTATGTTCTCGCCGCGTCAGGGAGTCCACAAACCTCTCAACTTCAGCGACCCGATCCTGAGGAAGTCGTTTGATTTTCTCGATCAATTCTTGCTGCTCCATGGTCGAGAGTATAGCAAACGGCATATTACGCGAGGCGTACTTGGCACACATGCCGAGGCGTTTCAGAACGGCGACGGAACTCCAAGATCGCGGCAAATGCTTCGAACTGTGCCCAGGGGAATTTCTCGATGGCGCGGCAACAGACTTATGATCTCGCTCTGAAGAGGCCTCACCTTCCAAGCGAACTTCTCAGCAAACCGCTTTGCCTCGTTTAAGCGACCGGATGCAATAAGTGTTTGGGCCCAACTTTGAGCCTTATGGACACACCTGCTCTTCTTCGCAATCAAGGCGGCTAGGTCTTCATTCTGGATCATTCCCGAATTTTACTGAGATTTGAGCACCGCATCAACTCCGGTGTGCCACGATTTGGAAGGGGTTACGTCACATTCCACGTCACAAAAGACTAAAGGCCGCTCGCGAGAGTGGCCTTTTCTTTTAGTTTGCTAAAGAGATGTTGGCTCCGCAGGTAGGACTCGAACCTACAACCCTCCGGTTAACAGCCGGATGCTCTGCCATTGAGCTACTGCGGAATAAAATTGCTTTCAGTGCAGAAAAAGTAACGCAAGCTGGCCGCTTGCGTCACGGTTTTTTATAACAAAAGGGTCAATGAGCGTCAAGGACAGCTATGTGGAGGGTTGAAGGACGAGCCGAAAACAACCATTTTCCACTTTCCATAGCGCATTTCTCAGTTTCCAATTAGATCAAAACTTGCTCTTCGCGCCGAACTGCGAGAATATTTCGCACTGCAAAAAGCTAGCAAAAAGTTCTCTAATCTTCTCCTTATGCTCTACTGAAAGGTGTGCATGGAACGCAGGACGACAGCCTGGTTGAGTCAAAACCTGAACATTGAAATGCCCCTGGTAGCTTATGGGCATGCCGGTTATCCGTTATTGATGCTTCCCACGGCGGCGGCAGACTACCTCGAGTATGAACGCTTTCATTTGGTCGATTCGATCGCACCGCTCATCGAGCGCGGGCAGATACGCGCGTATTCAATCAACAGCGTCAACCGCTACAGCTTGCTCAACGAGCAGATGCCTCCTCATCTGAAGGCGGAGCTGCTCACCCAGTATGATAGGTACATCACAGAGGAAGTGTTGCCCCTTATTCGGAGAGATACGGGTCATGAAGACGGGCGTCCCTTAACGACTGGCGCCAGCCTTGGAGCCTTTCTCGCGGCCAACACGTATTTTAAACATCCCGATCTCTTTCGCGGCGTCATCGCGATGAGTGGCAGCTACGATATTCGTTCATATCTGGGCGGACATTATGACGACAACGTTTACTTCAACAACCCCGCGGATTACCTTGCAAACTTGAACGACGACTATCATCTGCCGCTGCTGAGGAAGGCGGATGCTATCGTGATCCTATCCGGTCAGGGCGCATACGAAGCCCCGGATCGCAGTCGAGCCCTTTCAGATATTCTTAATGCGAAGGGAATCCCTCACACTCTGGATCTCTGGGGCCAGGACGTTAATCATGATTGGCCGTGGTGGCGGAAGATGCTTCCTTATTGGCTGGAGAGACTTGTTTGACGGAGACCGATTAAGTTTGCCGAAAATGTGTGAAGATAGAACAATCATTTTCCATTCATCATTTGACATTTCTCAGTTGTCATTTTCAAGACTGATCGAGGTTCGTTGACGACGGCGAAAGTTCGTAAGCAGCAAATGACAAATGAGAAATGTCAAATGATCAATGGAAAATGATCTCTTCCTGGCCCCTTACTACTTCTCTCAATCGCCTACGGTTCGTCGCCTTTCTTCCCTTTCTTCTTTTGCGTGTCTACCTCGCGTGGCCGTGTAGCAGCGGGCGGCGGAGTGGGTTCAGTCTTCGGTTTTTCTGTCTCAGGTTTGGGGGCCGGATGAGCTGGAGCTTCGTCGGTTTTAGGCGGCGGCGGCAGCGTCACCTGTTCCAGCTTGGGTTCAGTCGTGCTTGCCGGAGTTGTGTTTTGATCTCCAGCCTCGTCTTTGGCAGCTGCAGTCAATTCCGATCGCTCGGCGGCTAGCTCCCGCTGACGCTGCCGGAATAGTTCCTTCATATCCTCAGGCATGGTCGGTGGCTTGGCAAAGTCCTCCTTCGGTTTGTCTTTGAGGAAGTCCTTCATAAAGTCGATGAAGAACGGAAGAGCGCCTATGCCGCCGGTCATGTCGTTGCCAAGCGGCTTCTTTTTACCGGGATAACCCATCCATATTCCTGTAACGTAAGTCGGCGTGTAACCGATAAACCAGACATCAGTATGATCGTTGACTGTGCCTGTTTTTCCCGCCAGTGGAACGCCTAGTGAACGGGCCGCGGTGGCTGTTCCAAACTCTACAACTCCTTGCATCATCGATACCATGGTCAACGCCACGTACTCGTTCATCACCTTGTAAGTTGTCTTCTCCCACTCCTGGAGCACCGCGCCGTCGCGATCGAGCACCCGCCGAATCATGTGCGGATCAACGCGAATGCCTTTGTTGGGAAAAGCCGAGTAGGCAGACACCATCTGGTCAAGAGGTACTTCGGTGGCTCCGAGGGCAGAAGGAAGATACGGCGCCATCGGGACTTTGATCCCAAACCGGCGCACCATCTGCGCTCCGGTTTGAATACCAACTGTCTGCAGTAAGTGAACAGCCGGCACGTTCATCGACTTCGCGAGCGCCATCTTTAATGGCAAGTCACCGCAACCGAGAGAGCCGTCGTAGTTGTGGGGCTGCCAATCGCCTATCTTGATCGGCGCACCGCTGACAGTACTGTCGGGTGACATCCCCCATTCGACAGCCGCGGTGTAAACGAACGGTTTGAAACAAGAGCCAGTCTGTCTGTAAGCCTGAACGGCATTATTAAATTTGCTAGTGTAAAAGTCGTAGCCACCTACCATGGTGACGATCTCGCCCGTCTTTGCATTGAGGGTCATCATGGCACCCTGCACTGCAGGAACCTGAGAAAGCTCTACTTTCAAACGACGGGCTTTCTTGTCAACCTCTTTGATCGTGAACTCAGCGAGGTTACCGACCTTAAATTCGGCCTCAGGTTGGCGATGGGACCAGCCCATATCAGCTGCGGTAACAGTCGAATTAAAATTGCCGAAGCGAACCGTTGCTTCCTTGCGTGCACGGTCGACCTTCATGATCAGGCCCATCAAATAACGACCGGACTCGTATTCGTTGCCGTACCAATCGGGATGCTTGAAGTTCGTTAGTTCCTGCTGGGTCGGCACGCTGCTGTTGGCGGCGGTCGGGATCAGCGTGTAGCTCGAACGCCAACCGCTGTGCGACTTGTCATAGCGACGCAATCCCGCTCGCACAACCTCATAGGCTTTCTTTTGAGCCTCGGCATTAATCGTAGTGTAAACAGCTAGTCCGCCCTGGGCCACTCGAGTCGTGTACTTGTCTTCCAATTCTTGCCGGATAAATTCAACCGGAAAATCAAACGGCGTCGACTTCGGTTGTGATTGGTAGTAAGCCGTGTCCGCCAGCTGAATTGGTTTCGCTTTCGCCGCGTCAACTTCGGCCTGGGTGGCAAAGCCATTCTTAGCCATTAAGTCCAACACCAAGTCACGCCGTTCCTTTGCTCGAGTAGGGTTGGAAGTAGGCGAATACTCGCTTGGTGCTTTGGGAACACCAGCCAGCAGGGCAGCTTCACCAAGGGTCAAATCCTTAGCTTGTTTACCGAAGTATGTTTCCGCTCCGGCTTCCACGCCGTAGGCGTTTGCCCCCAGAAAAATATGGTTCGCATACAACTCCATAATCTGGTTCTTCGTGTAATACCGTTCGATCTGGAGTGCGAGCGCCCACTCGTTCATTTTTCGCTTTAAAGTTTGTTCGCGCGAAAGAAAAAGATTCTTGGCCAATTGCTGAGTCAGCGTGGAACCGCCTTCGACTTTCTCGGTAGTAAGATTCTTCCAAACAGCCCCGACGATGCGAATGGGATCGATGCCCACATGATCGTAAAAGCGCGCATCTTCGACGGCGAGAATGGAGTTCTTCATTACCTGAGGAATCTCGTCATACTTCAGCGGGATGCGTTTTTCGAGAGCAAACTCCCCGATCACTGTTTCACCATCATCTGCGTAGACCCGCGTCACAACGCTAGGACGATAAGTCGCCAGTGCTGCCACTTCATTTGCCGCGCGTGAGTAGTTAAGTTTGTACGCGGCAATGATGCCGGTCAGACCGCCGGCGGCAAGCGCGAGCAGTAGAACAGCGGGCAGCCAGAGGCGCTTCAAAATATTTTGCCGTTCATGCGCCGGGGCGTTCACGATTACCCGGGGTGAAAACGATTTCAGACCGGAAACAGGATATTTTGTGGCCATAAGAGTCTAACCGTCCTCACGGTGACGTTGCGCTGAGATGCAGATAAAGGCAACGTGGATATCCACAGTGACCCTCTGAAATGAGAGCACCGGGAATTATAGCCTAGCTCAACCGTTAACTCGATCCGGTTCGAAAAATGCTTGAAATCGCGCCATATCCCCCTATTTCGTTGGGCTTCGCGGCGAATGGGGATTCCGGCCTAAGCTTGTTATAATCCATCTTGCAAACCGGGGGCGACAGGCTTCGACAGGAGTTTCTGACGACCGACGGATGCCATGCCGGGCTCTCTCTATGCAGCTCGTTAAAAAGCGTAGGGGAACACAACTGCCAATAACAATGAATTGGCTCTCGCTGCCTAATTAAGCACCGAGCGTCTCACCGCAAGTTGCTCATGCGCGCGGATTGAGATGTCACTCAAATGAGCTGGCCTGCTTTTTCGGTCCGTGAGAGCAGGCAAGAACAAGTCGGACTAGCTCGAACTGAGGTCTTGTCGCTTCACTTACTCAGCTGCGAGCGAAGTTTTGTCCGGTTAGTCCGGACAGAAAAGAGAAGCGAATAAGCATGTAGAGTCTCTCGGCGTTGACTTCTGGATCCGAGTTCAAATCTCGGCGCCTCCACCATCCTATAAATTTCGAATTGCGGATTGTGGATTTGAAATCAGAATCTGGACCTGAATTGGAATCCGAAATCCGCAATCCGAAATCCGCAATCCGTAATTCGGATCTTCCAATTGGCATCTTTGACAGCGGCGTAGGCGGCCTTACCGTTTATCGCGCGTTGCACGAGCGTTTGCCGGACGAACATTTTGTTTACCTGGGCGATACGGCGCGAGTGCCATATGGCACAAAATCATTGGCTACGGTTGAGCGTTATGCCCTAGAGAATGCCCGGTTTCTCGAGGCGCATGGTATTAAGCTCCTGGTTGTTGCTTGCAACACGGCCTCGGCCCTGGCGCTTCCCGCAATTCGTCGGGCTATCGATGTGGGAGTTGTGGGTGTCATTGATCCGGGCGCTCAGGCAGCAGTAGATATCGCCCAGGGACGACCCATTGTCGTCCTCGCGACTGAAGCTACGGTGCAAAGTGGGGCTTATGCCCAAGCGATCGAAAGGATTGATCCTTCAGTCACTGTGACAGAACGCGCTTGTCCTTTATTTGTCCCGCTTGCAGAAGAAGGCTGGGCCGATACCACGGTGGCACAATCTGTAGCCGAACACTACCTGAGCGACCTTGTGAATATTGAGGCTCGCGCGCTTGTCCTGGGTTGCACACACTATCCGATACTGCAAAGCGTGATACACAAAACAATGGGCAGCGGCGTGACGCTAATCGATTCAGGCGAAGCGGCGGCCTATCAGGTGGAAGCGCTTTTACAGACAGAAAGCCTGACTCGCGATAGCTATAACCACGAAAGAGAAAGACTACTCTGCGACGACCTGGATCACTTTTATGTAACCGATGCGGCCCAGCGGTTTGCTAAAGTGGCCGAGAGATTCTTAGGTGCCGCTCCATCGGTATTGGAAGCGGTTGAGATTTGGGGGCACGATGAGCTTCGTACGCACTGACGGGCGCGCACGCGACGAGCTGCGCCCGGTAAAGATCACTCCCGGTTTTCTGCCGTATGCAGAAGGCTCGGTATTAATTGAAATGGGTTTGACGCGTGTGGTTTGCTCCGCCTCACTGGAGGACAGGGTGCCACCCTTTTTGCGCAATAGCGGGCAGGGATGGATCACCGCGGAATATGCGATGCTTCCGCGGGCGACTCAACAACGCACGTCGCGTGAGATCGGACGCGGTGGCCCTTCAGGACGAACACACGAGATTCAACGCCTGATCGGACGTAGCCTGAGGGCGGTTGCAGACATGAAGATTTTAGGCGAGCGCACCGTAACCATTGACTGCGACGTGCTCCAAGCCGATGGAGGCACTCGCACGGCCGCCATTACCGGAGCGTATGTGGCTTTTGCCCTGGCTAGTCAGCGGCTTCTGAAATCGGGAAAGCTTGCCGGCAGCTTAGTGAAGAGCGAAGTGGCGGCCGTCAGTGTGGGCATTGTTGACAAGACTGCCTTGCTCGATTTGAAGTATGACGAGGACTCGCGTGCCGAGGTCGACATGAACGTTGTTTGCACTGGCGATGGCCGTTTCATTGAGCTTCAGGGCACTGCCGAGCGCGAGCCTTTTAGTAAACAACAGATGGACCAATTGCTTGAGCTTGCCGGCAAGGGAGTTAAAGTCCTGGTCGGCATTCAGCGCGAAACGATCTCCGGAGGAGAGCTTCAGTCTTTCTCGAGCGCAAGCAACTGAGGGCAACAATGGCGGCATCGAAAAATTCAGATGACGTGAACACCTTACCGATTCCAATGCGACCAACCGACGTTGGGTTTAAATAAGGAGTCTTACATGCGAGGCGCAATTGCATTTCTTACGCTTGCTCTACTTTGCTCAGCCTGTTCAGCGGCGATAGCGCAAGAGGTCTTTAATAGCGACAAAATGGAATATTCGATAGAGCTTCCGTCGTCAACCTGGCGCATGATAAGCGAACCGGATGCCGCTCATGAGCATGCCGAGTTTGTTTATGGGGACCGGTTGGATGGTCATTTGCAGATTCGTAAAGAGGTAGTCGACGCCGGAACCACGCCCGCGGATCTCGCTCGTCGTGATCAGGACCAAAAGCTTCGGTTCATACCTGGATTTGTTGAAGGGAAGCAGGAAGAATTTCACGGACGCTTGAATGGCGTAACCATCTCTTACGAGTTTGTTAAGACCGGTAAGCCGATGTTGGGGCGAATATACTATCTTCAAGCGGACAATCGAACGATTTACACATTGCGGTTTACCGGTTTGCGCGACAAGCTGACCCGCATTCGAAATCAGACTGACTTGATAGCACGGAGTTTTCGTTTGAAGTAGGGTCGCTATGAAATGCCGGAAGGTTCTTGGGCCGCCGCGCCGGAATGGCGTAGGCGGCCCAACTTTTTCGGAAGCAGAGTTTTTTGATGGTGTTAGAATGCGCTGGTTGCGATGTGCGTGGTGCTCTATCGGAAGAAGTGTCTGCCAGAACTCATGAGATTAAAACTTGCAGTCGGTTTGCAGATACGTCCCTCCCGGATCGAGGGTAAAGGGTGTTTTGCAACCCGGTGTTTCGGACGGTGGAGGAAAATTGCTGAATACACCGGCGAGCGAATTTCTAATGCGGAAGCGAACCGGCGCGCGACTCGAAGACGGTTAAGGATCTGTGCCTTAAATAATCGCTGGAGTCTCGACGGCAGTCGTGGTGGCAACGGCACTCACTATATCAATCACTCCTGTGCGCCAAACGCCTTCATGAAGATCGCCGGTAACCACATACTCTTTATTGCGTTGCGTGATATCCAACCTGGTGAAGAGATCACGATCGACTATGAGTCTACGTTACACTCAGATACGAAAAGATGCGGTTGTGATGCGCAGAACTGTCGCGGAACGATCAATCGTGTTTGACTGACGAGAGGCACACTATTGCGCCCTGGATCGCGATTCAAGAACAACATAGCCGCGAATCCTTTTTATCAGAATATTTTCGCGCTGGTCACAGTCTGGGTAGCGTGAAGCTGAACTTGGAGCCGCGACCTTCCTCAGATTCGACATCTACGTTGCCGCCATGTTGTTCGATAACTTCTCGTACAAACGACAAACCAAGTCCCGTCGACTCCTCGTCCTTTTCTTGACCCTCCCGCACGACCCTGTAAAACTTTTCCCACACGCGATCTCGCGACTCGGGAGGAATTCCAAAGCCTCGATCCTCAACTGACACGCGTACAGCCTCGGCCTCGAGCGCTGTTGAAATTGTTACGGTCGTACGTTCAGGGCTGTACTTGATCGCATTGTTAACGAGGTTCTTTAGCGCCTGCGTGATTAAACTTTTGTCTGCCGCGACTGGTGGCAGTCTCTGTGCAGGTTGCTCAATCATGCGAATTCGCTTTTTCTTCGCAATCGGCTGCAGGCTCATTATCGTTTCCCGGACCACATCATTAAGCCGCAGCGGTATCTTCAGAACCTCCTGTTTGTCTTTTCTTTCCAGCTGTGTAACCGCAAGGAAGGTATTGATCATTCGCGACAGGCGCTGCGACTCGTTGCCAATAATCGTCACAAACTCTTTTGCCTGGTCCGGTAGTCCTTCTTCAGCGCAGAGCAGTTCAGCGAAACCGCTGATGCTGGTTAACGGAGTGCGCAGTTCGTGGGACATAAGAGAAATCATATCGCTTTTCAATTGTTCATGTTCTTTGGTACGTGTCAGATCGCGCACGTAGACCGCGAGACAAAGAGGTTGGCCCGAGCCTCGAGTTCCCAAAAGGTCGCGCACCAGTGAGATTCGCAAGCCAAATATCTCGGTCCGTCCCGCCAAACTTAGTTCACTCTCAAAAGCCTCGCCCGATTGCAGTACTCGGCGGACGGCAATTGCCGGCTCATCGAAGACATCAGTGCGAAAGCGATCAAGCAGCTCAAGAATGGTAAAAACCCTGAGTTCATCGCCTGAGAGCCCCGCAAGACGCTGTAGGTCCGAATTGACGAAAGCCAGCGTACCGTCGAGATATCCAATTGCCACGCCTTCGTTTACTTCCGCCAGAACATTTTCGCCGCATCTTTGCTCGGTCAACAGACCATGTAACACATTGAGCGCCTCCAGTTTTTTCTCGGCCGCTGTGGTAGAAAAATAGTCGAAAGCACGGACTTTGGAGACTTCCTTGTAAAATCGTTCTCGCTGAAGATTTCGCGCCATCTGCGCACCTACCGCAGTTAACAGCGGGTGATCTTCGTCGCGCAATTTGGTATCAACGCGCAGCAGCAAGGCGCCGACCGTGCGATTTTCATGGCGAAGCGGTACGGTGACGTTGGTCCCACCTTGATCCTCGAGGTCCTGAGTGATTATCTCGCCAGTTTTGGCAGCGCAGTCGCAGAGTGCGATAGCTTCACGCCATGCGGAGTTTCGACTGCTATCACTGCCACTTTTGCCGCTGGTTCGGAGGCGTGCCACGGGCGCGAACAAGCCGTTGTGAAGTTGGAATACAATGGCCTCGCTCAGAGCCAGTTCCGTCTCGAGGAGTTTTAACCCGCTCAATAGTCTCGAGTTGGCTCCCTCGTTGCTCTGCGAACCCGCCGTTCCTGCAGATTCAAAAAGCAGCCGCGTTAGTTCGCCATCAGCTCTCCTGAGTCGAGCTACTTGCGCTGCAATTAGCGTGATGCCTATGGCAAGCGCACTCGGTGCATAGAGTATGTCGATGGCGAGAAATCGTGAGGCCAGCAGGCTCGCCACCGCCATACAAAGATAGAAACCGGCGACATACGGAGAGACTTCATGCGCCTTTACTCGGCCAACAGTTAAAGCGGCAGCAACCGCCAGAGAAGTTATTATTCCCGCTCCAAGCCAGAATCCCGGGACTACTAGCTGTTCGCCGTTGTGTTTGGGTAGCAGAAGGAAAGCCTGATGCAGCGACGGCATCATGTCGGCTTGCCAGAAAACGACGGCTACAAGACCAGCGACTAACGCTATTCCCAGGGATAGAGTTAACGAATTGAAGGATATTGATTGGTTCAAGACGGGAAGTAAGAGGACGAAATGCCGGAAGGCTGGTGAATCTGACGTGTTCTCCTGAACAAGCCGCGACCATTATACGCAGATGATCATTGTTTAATCCAGCCGGGCACTTGGAGGGCTTGGAGGGAGCATTTATTCGCAGGATTCCGTTATCACTGGGACTAATCTGACGCAAGTAACCTTAATGCAACAACCAATTCTCCCTCATCTGCTAGAGAGATTGTTCGCAGATCGAGCAGCACTTTATCATTGGCCACGCGTGCGATGATGGGAGGGCTATTAGCTCTCAACCGCGCTTCAATCGCATCTGCGGAGAGATGTTTGTGCTCCAGGGCTATTAAAACAGTCTGCGGTTGGACAGCGGGTCCGCATCCGCCTCCGATCGCAGACTCTCCTGCCACTAATTCCGCCCGCAAGGCCCGATCATCTGGTATTTGCGAGACCACATTTATCGCTCGCTCCTCGATCTCAGCGCTTGTTGTCGCCAGCATCTGCAGTGCCGGAACTTCGGAGAACGAGGTGCCGCGCAAGTGCGCTTCCAAGGTCGCTTCGAGCGCGGACAGGCACAGCTTGTCGGCGCGAAGAGCGCGATAAAGAGAGTGTCTTCTTAAGCGTTCAATAATTACTGCGCGGCCAACGATCAATCCGGCCTGTGCAGAACCAAGGAGTTTATCGCCGCTAAAAGAAACGACATCTGCTCCTTGAGCAACGCAGTCCTTGATGACAGGTTCGTCGCTTAACCCGTATTCGCTTAGATCAAATAAGACCCCTGAGCCAGCGTCTTCATATAAAAAGAGATTTGACTCGTGTGCGCATTCCGCCAACTCGGCCAGCGTTGGCGATGCGGTGAACCCTATTATTCGGTAATTCGAGGGATGAACACGCATGATAAGCCGAGTCTTGTCAGTTATCGCGGCCCTATAGTCTTCAAGCTTCGTTCTATTGGTGCTTCCCACTTCGATCATTTCCGTTCCTGAATTTGCCATCACATCAGGAACGCGAAAGTCACCGCCGATCTCAACCAGTTCCCCTCTCGAAACGATCGTTTCACCGCCGGCGGCAAGGACCTTCAGAATGAGAAGCGCGGCCGCAGCACAGTTGTTGACCGCTAGCGCATCCTCCGCCCCGGTCAGTTGCTTCAGCAGCTTTTCGACATTCGCGCCTCGCCTGCCGCGGGCACCATTCAAAGCGTCATACTCCAGCGTGCAGTACCCCGATGCTTCAGAGCTGACGGCTTTGCGCGCTGCTTCAGACAGGGGAGCACGCCCCAAATTTGTATGCAGGATCACGCCTGTGGCATTGATTACCCGACGGATTCCGCTTAGGCGTTCGAGTTCGCACTCCTCTTGGAGTCGAAGAACTGCAAGGTCCAGGAGGCTCTGCCTGAATCCCTCGTCACCGGCAGCCTCCAGCAAGAGTCCCTGCTTAATGGCCTGGCGCAATTCGTCAGTGATTTCGCGGGCTATTGCCGTAATACGTTCCGAACCAATTGTGTATCGTAATTTGATTGCTTCATCGGTTCGCAACAATCGGTCGACCGAGGGAAGCAAGCGGAGGTAGGTTGACTCTGTTAGTTGGGACATAAGGATTAGTAACCCAAATCTGTCTGTAGCATAGCCGCGGCGTCTGAATGGAATCAACAACGGAGGGCGCCTTTGTCAGGATTTGTCAGGGGTTGTCAGGATTGTCAGAATTGTCAGTTGTCAGGATTGTCAGGAAGAAGTGATTGACACGCCTTTTTGAAGCACCTAGACTCAAAAGAGCGCCGCCCTGCGCTTTATTCATAAAGGAGCAGTCTAATTGGCAAGCCGCGACAACAAATTACTTCGAGCTCAGTCCCGCGCCAAGAAGAATTACGTTGATGCTGAGAATCAACCGACTGTCGACGAGCAATTAACGCGGCTCGAAGAGGATATCCGGCGGTTGAAAATCGAGTTTGACGTATATTTTAATGGAGCCTCAAAGCGGCCGCCGTACGACACGAAAGGGCGCGTCGAGACAATAATAAAGCGCCTCGGAGATGATCGCTCGCTTACTTTTGCCCAGCGTTATCGCTTCAACTCGCTTACGGCGCGTTACAATGCTTTCCGAGATCTCTGGCGTCGGACGATGCAGGGACGTGAAGAAGGACGCGACCCGATGTCGACCGCTCGTGCTAGCGCCAAGGAAGAAGTTTCCGCGGCGAGCCGGGAAACGTTCATTTGTGCCGACGCTCATAAAGAGGTCTCGGTAGTGAAGGATCTTTACGAGGCTCTGTTAGAGGCGAAGCGAAGATGTGGCGAGCCGACAACCGATTTCTCCTTTCCGCGATTCCACCGTTTGATCGCCTCAAAGGCTGATGGTCTTAAGGAGCGTCTTGGTTGCGAGCGCGTACATTTTTCGGTGGAAGTTGAAGGAGGACACGTTAGCTTCAAGGCCAAGGGCGATAAGTCATTAGCCATTGAGAGGAAACCGAATCGTTAAAAAACAAAGGCGACCATTGGTCGCCTTTATTCTTGATGCGCTTACCGGATCAATGACCGGAAGCAGTCAGTGGCTTTGCTAATGCAAGCCGGGGAGACGTTCTCACACCTTGGTCACCTTTTCCGCCTGAGGTCCCTTAGGACCTTGAGTCACCTCGAACTCGACTTCCTGACCTTCCTCAAGTGTCTTGAAGCCATCGCCCTGAATAGCGCTGTAGTGAACGAAGATGTCCGATGAGCCTGGTTGTTCAATAAAACCATAGCCCTTCGAATTATTAAACCACTTGACCTTACCGGTTATTCTAGACATAACAAACGAATCCTCCTAACGATTCGGTAAAACGGGCGCAATAGCACAGTCCCTAATCTGGCATTTGTCGGAACACAGACTAAGGCCTGTGCTACTTCGCGCCGACTTGGTTAGTTCTTTGTGAGCCGGACGCGCTTTTCAAGGGGCGCTTTCGGAGACACAAAACAAAAATGCATGACGAACGCGCTTGGGGCGCAATTCATCATGCACACACTTACGGGGGCAAAACTTGGAGACTCATTACTGTAAAGCTTGCAATTCGGAATGCC